>Ga0209514_10001147_pt1 | contig 48420 bp, 36 predicted proteins | sample Subgrocontami58m_FD_187452 | JGI IMG/M metagenome (GOLD analysis project Ga0209514, IMG submission 187452) | Subsurface groundwater microbial communities from S. Glens Falls, New York, USA - GMW37 contaminated, 5.8 m (SPAdes) (version 3) | ecosystem: Environmental > Aquatic > Deep subsurface >... | reverse complement strand
GATCCGAAGAAACTTTCCCGGTTTTAGAATAAGTATATACATCAACCGAAGTGTTCTCAATTTTGGTTGTTGCTTTTGTAAGATTACCAAGGAGGATCGGAGAATCAACAACAAAATCATAATCCGGCGCGTCATAAAAACCATCTTTGTCAAGATTTAATGCTGTTCCGGCAAGCCATTCTTTTGGATAATCTAATTTAATTTTGATCGGAGTTTTTTGCATCCCATGAAAATATCCGAATACACATTGACCGTTAATGAGAACGTGATCGTTTTCAATTGAAGTACCGGACATTGCATAAACCGGATTTTCTATCATCGGGGTGTCCCATGTTTCTGAAATTGTATAAACTAATTTTACTGTCTTAGAAGGTTCTTCAAGTTCCCATTGATTGGTTGAGATCTGCTTCGAACCAAGTTCGCTTCCTGTTTCATCGTATGCTTTGAACGAACGGACAAATCTGCCGATATCCATTGTCTGATATGTTCCCGGAGCTGTGGATGCAAACTGATAGATTTTATTTTGTTCAGTAAGTTTTTCAGGTACTAAAGTTACTTTGAAAAGATCGTCTGCACGGTCATTCAAGTTAACATAAAATTTTTGCTGTGCCGATATTTCTGTTAACGAGCAAGAAGAAATAAAACTGTTAGGAATAAGAATCTAATTTGATCTTTCATTTATAGCTTGTCCTTAATTTTTATTTGAGTAAGCATTAAGACGATTATTATAGTATTAAGTTCTTATTATTTCCTAAACAACTTAAAAATTGATTCGTATTACTATCACCAGAAAAATGCAAGCACCAAAATAATCCACTAATAATATTCCGGTGCTTGCTTAGAAATTATTTTTTCTCGGATAATTTTTCAAAGAGGAGTTCGGTAAAAATGAAATCCGGTGAATTGGGAACCTCGAAAGTCATTTTCTTAATATCTGAATTGAAATTCATATCAAATTTAACCCAACCGCGTGTTAAGAATTCATCTTCCCAATCAATATAAAACATATCATACTGATAATGTTTTAATTCTCCGCTGAAAGTTGGGGAAGGAAGAAATTGCAAAAACAGTTTGCCGTCTTTCAATGATACCTCTGCTTTACCATACATTTTATCTTCGTACATACCGCAATATTTTTCTAACGGCAATGATGGTTTTGTGTTTTTAGCGCGTATTTCTTCTCTGCGTTTAAATTCTTTTTCTTGTGCTTCTTTTCTTCTTGCGAAACCATTAATCATTAATTTTTCCCAATCTTTCGGTTCAGCATTTGTAAACAGATCGCTAATGAAATTTCTAACTGCTCCAACCATCCCGGTTTCGTAATTACTTAGAATTACAAAACCAAAATTTTCTTCGGGAACGAGTGTTACATCTGAAATCATCCCGGGCATACCGCCTCCGTGGTTCAACATTCTTTTTCCGTTCCAGTAGCGGATAAACCAACCCAATCCGTAATTCATTATTCCAATCGGAGTTTGATTTGACCACATTTCTGAAGATTGGCGTTCGCTGAAAATTCTTTTACCGTTATATTTTCCTTTGCCAAGCTGTAAACGAATCCACTGCGCCATTTCAATCGCACTTGAATTAATACCAAGCGCACCGTGAGCATTATCTATCTGTGTATCGGTAAAAACTTTCATTACATTCTCTTTCTTGTAATGACCATTTGCGGCGTTGTCGTCATTGTTAAAAACTTCATAGCTGGTGTTTGTGTGATTCATTTCCAAATTTTCAAGTATATGAGTTTTTATATAATCGCTCCACGAAGTATCGGTTACTGCTTTTATTACTTCTGCTGCAGTAATGAACATAATATTTTGATAACCGTACTTGCTGCGAAAACTTGAAGTCGGTTTTAAGTAGCGTGCACGGTTAATTACTTCTTTCCTGTCGTAAGTTGAATTGAGCCAGAGAAAATCACCGATGAATGTTTCTAATCCGCTTTTGTGAGATGTTAGATCGCGTATAGTAATTTCTTTTGTAACCCAGGGATCGTACATTTGAAAATCGGGAAGATATTTTGTTACAGGATCATCCCATTTAATTTTTCCTTGATCAACAAGAATTGCAAGAGATGCTGTTGTAAAAGCTTTGCTACACGATGCAATTACGAACAAAGTATTTTCATCAACCGGATCGCTTTTATTTATATTACGAACGCCGTAACCTTTAGCAAAAATTACAGAGTCATTTTTTACTATAGCGACAGAAAAACCGGGCATCTCCCAAACTTTCATTGCCTTGCTAATAAACTCATCAATCTTTTGAAGCTTATCCTGCTGGGCAAAAGAGTTTGTAATTAGAAAAGAGATCAACAAAAGAATAGAGCAGAGCGATATTTTTTTTGATTTCATTTTACAGCTCCGATTTTTTGGGGAAAGAAAAAATAGTTAGATCAAAAGCATGAGCATGAATCTTGCTCTTGATCATGTTCTTGCTCTTGTTCTGTTCGTGTCGCTTTATTTTTGTCGTTTGTATTTACCGATTAAAGTTGCTTCGGCTAAAATATGCCCTTTCATCGAATCGAGCAATTGTTTTTTGACAGCAGATTCTTTGAGTGGTAATACAATATCTAAAGCGAAGAGCTTGAAGAAATATCTGTGAGTTCCCAAAGGCGGACATGGACCGCCGTAATTATTCTTTCGGAAATCATTCATTCCTTCAAGAGAACCTTTGGGAAGTAAATGTTTAGAGGATGCTTCTTCTTTCAGCTCTCGAACATCTGTCGGGATATTAAACACAATCCAGTGAACCCAGTCACCGATCGGTGCATCCGGGTCGTCGTTGATAAGTGTGAAAGTTTTTGTTCCGGCCGGCGGGTTGCTCCAATTGAGAGGAGGGGAAATATTGATTCCATCGCAAGTATATTTATCGGGAATCATTTCACCTTCCTTAAAAGCAGTACTGAATATTTTGAAATCCATTTTCTTTTCCTTTTGTCCGTTCATATGTTTTTGTATGTCGGTTTGAGAAATCGGAATAATTAAAATTGATAGAAGCAATAATTTGCTTATTTGTTTCATATGCAATTCTTATTCGTTAACGGTTTCCTTAAACGGGCTTGTAAAGAATTGCGGGAACTTCCTTATTACACAATGCCCGATCATTTCCGCTAACTCTTCGAACTTGAGAAGATTGGTATTAATTACCGCATGATAAATCAACGGGTCTTCAATGTCTTTGTGAAAATATTTCCAGATATATTTTTTTCTGGATTCGTCCCCCTCCTTAATAAAATCAGTTGCAGTTTTCCTGTCAACATTGTAAAGCTGCATTGCATTTTCAATTCTGTAACTTAGCGGTGCAACGAACCGGATATGAAAAGCATTCGGAATTTTTGCTGTTATAATGTTTGCACCTCTTCCAACAATAATTACATTCCCATATTCGGCAAGTTTTAAAATTGTGTGCGAGGTTTTGTGAAGGAGAAAAAGTTTTGAAGGAGAAATTCCCAATATCTCTCCGAACCATGAATCAATTTTGTGCTGTTTCTCTTCCGATAGATATTTTCGAAAATGTTCGGGAAGATGATGATCTTCCATTATTTTTTCTATCAGGTCACGGTCAAAATAAGTCCAATCGTTATAATCTTCGATAGCAAAATGATTAAAGTACTCAATTAGTTTTTCGCAGATTGCCACAGCACCAATTCCGGTCTCGCGGGAAATTGTGATTGTGGGACCGGGATTCATTTTTCGTTTACAGAATTCTGCTTCTTCGGATTCTTGATAATGTTTGTCAATATAGATGCGTGCTTTTTCGTAAGAACCAAGGACTTTCATATTCACCTCCAAGGATTATTTTAAAATGAAGGAGAGGAAATTTCTATGTACAATTTAATTAAAAATTTAGATTAGAAATAGAGGCTGTATCAAAAGTGCCAAAATTGAATGAGTTGGATTTAATTTCGTTTTAAAATCGCAACTTTTCATCGGTGAAAATTACTTTTGAGACAGCCTCTTAAGTTTGAGGGAAGTTAAAAGTTTTTATAAGTGTGTGTTAATCTAACTTTGGGTGTTTCTTATGATGATCAGTTGCGTCCTGGTAAATTTTTGCAAATGCGATCAATCTTGCTTCATCAAATAAATTACCGATGAAAGTAAAACTTGTTGGAGTGCCGCGCTGAGAAAATCCATTTGGAAGAACTACACATGGATTGCCGGTTAAATTTGTGGTCAACAAGTTACTGCCTTGCCAAGATGGTGCAACATACAAATCAATTTTCCCAAACAGTTTATCCATCTCTTGTACGAGTTGATAACGGATTCTATTCGCATTAATATATTCGACGGCGGGAATGAAGCGATAGGATCTAAACTGATTAGGCCATGCATTTTTTGTCTGCCGTTTAAGAAGATCGTCTTTATTGGAACGTGTGAGTTCATCGAATGCGGCGCCCGCTTCTGCAGAAAGTATTATGCGAAGATTATCAACATTTATATCCGGTAATTCGATGGGAATTAATTGAACACCAAGTTCTTCTAATTTTTTTAATGCAAGAGAATCATTTTTGTGAAACGCATAGTTCTTGTCAAAATCATTCTTGAGATAACCGATACGCAATTTTTTAATATCAAGTTTAGGTGTGTAATTAAAAGATGCATTGTAAAGAGTTTGATCTTTTTCATCTAAACCGTAAATAGCATTGAAAACAATTGCAATGTCTTCTGTATTTCTGCAAAGAGGACCGATCTTATCCATTGACCAGCTTAAAGCCATTGCACCGGAACGGCTGACTCTTCCGTAAGTCGGACGCAGACTTGTAACACCGCAAACTGTAGAAGGAGAGACAATTGATCCGAGTGTTTCTGTTCCAATTGCAAATGGGATTAATCCAGCAGAGACAGCCGCCGCAGAACCCGCAGAAGAACCGCTTGAACCTCTTGTTGTATCCCACGGATTTCTTGTCATTCCGCCAAACCATACATCACCCATTGCTAACGTACCCATAGAAAATTTAACGGCTAGTACGGCACCGGCATTATTTAGTTTTTTAATAACTGTTGCATCTTCATCTATTAATTGATCTATGTAAGGTTCAGCGCCCCAAGTTGTTTTATATTTTTTTGTTGAAAGTAGATCTTTAACACCAAACGGAATTCCGTGCAGCATTCCTTTGTATTTTCCTTTTGCTATTTCTTCATCAGCTTTTTTTGCTTCTTCAAGCGCACGTTCCTCCGTTAGAGCTATTATGCAATGAAGTTTCGGTCCGTATTTTTTCAAACGATCTAAGAAGAATTTTGTTAGTTCGGTTGAAGTTAATTTTTTTGTTTTGATTAGTTGAGCCAATTCACCAATAGAATAGTAGGCAAGGTCTTCCATGTTGCCTGGCATTTTAACATATGAGTAGCTGCTGAATTTGAGCAGTTTCTGTTTTTGGTCAAACTTAAAATTGATTGGTATCGGATTAAATAAAAGAGCCGGGGGAATACTGTTATGCAATTCAACTTTGTGAATTCCGTTGTAACGTTCAAGATTATCGTTAAGAGCATTTTGCATAGAATCTCTTTCCGCATTGGTAAATTCAAGACCGATTATTTTTTCTGCATTGGGAATATCTTCTTTCTTGATCTTCTTTTCAGTTTGCTGGGGGAAAGAGATTTGCGAACTAAGAAGAAGTATTGTGATCACTTTTATGAATGAAATATTTTTGAATTGTTTCATAAGGGTATCCATTTTAATCGAAAAAATTCCTCGAAGCCCCGCCTGCCGGCGGGCAGGTTGCTTCGAGGTTATAATTTTATAACGAAGGTCGAAGATTAAACCCGCCTGCCGGACGGGCAGGTACTTCGACCGAGTTTAAAAAAGCCCTTCCCTTTGGGAAGGGTTGGGATGGGCTTTTATTTAATGAAGCGTACACAATCAATGAGCTATTATGAAAATTAGGGATTGACGGAAAGGGAAGCAATGTTTATTTAATGATAAGTAAAGATTATGAGTTAAAAATATTTTTATTAACTTTGTTTTATAATGATTAAAAACTACAAACATATAATTTGGGATTGGAACGGTACCATAATTAACGATGTGGATCTTTGTGTTGAATTGATTAATTGGCTGCTGAAAGAAAAAAATCTTAAAACAATAACTAAAGAAGAATATAAGAATGTATTTACAATCCCCGTTAGAAATTACTACGCAGTACTTGGATTTGATTTTGAGAAAGAACCGTTTGAAGTTATTGGAAAGAGATGGATGAACGAGTACGAACGCAGAAAATTTGAATGCACTGTGTACGATGGCATAATAGAGATAATGGAAAAAATAAATCAACTCGGAATCGGGCAGTCAATTCTCTCGGCGTATTCACAACACACACTTGAAGAAATGGTGGAACACTTCGGTTTAACAAAATATTTTTCTCACATTGTGGGACTTGATAACATTTACGCTGCAGGTAAACTTCATCTCGGCAAAGATTTGATGAAGCGGCTTGGTAACGGAAAAGGGGAGACACTTCTTATAGGCGATACTGAACACGATTACGAAGTCGCAACTGAGATTGGTGCAGATTGTGTCTTGAGTTCAAACGGACACCAGAGCGAAGAAAAATTGGAAAAACTAAACTGTTTAGTAATTGATGATTTAAGAAATATTTTCCAATAAAGTGTCCATAAAAAAAGTTGATACAAAAGAATGAGGCGGACCCCATTCTTTTATATTTGATATTTACTTAAGCAATAACATTTTTCTTACTTCAGTAAAACTTCCTGCTCGTATTGAATAAAAATAAATACCGCTTGTTACATCAGCACCTCTATTATTTTTTCCATTCCAACTGACGGTATGATAACCAGCCGCTTTTCCTTCGTTCATTATGGTAGCAATTTTTTGACCATTTAGATCATAAACGTCAATTACCACCTGTGTAGGAGTAGGAACGGCAAATTTAATTGTTGTTGATGGATTAAACGGATTTGGATAATTTTGGTAGAGTGCAAAGCTTGTGGGAATTGCTTCTTCACCATTCACATCTGTAATTATAACGCTGGCTTCATTTGAATAAGATGAATTAATATTAGAATTAAATCCTCGTACTCTGTAAAAATATTGACGTCCTGCTGTAACGGTTACATCTGTGTATGCTGTTGCATTACTAGCGGCATCGGTCACTTTTGCATACTGACCGGTTGGTCCCTCTTTTCTTTCAACTGTATACCCATCTTCACTTTGAGAATTATCTAGCCAACGAAGAACCGCTTGGGAATTTACTGTTTGTACAGTTAGATTGGTTGGAGCCAACATTGGTGTTACAGCATTTACTTCGTTTGAGAAACCCGAGTTTCCGTTAGAATTAAATGCATAAACTCTATAATAATATTTTGTTCCATCAGTTAATGGTGTGTTACTATAAGAAGTAATATTAGCATTAGTAGTTGTAATCGTAGTCCAAGCATCTGTAGGAGTTAGTCTTCTATCAACCTTAAAACCAGTTTCATCAGTCGAATTATCTAGCCATGTCAAATTAATTTGTGATGAGCTTACTGCTGCTGCCGCTAAACTTGTAGGACTTGTTGGAGCGGTTGCTACAGAAGTAAATTTAGCTTCAAACACACCTCTTCCATGAGTTGCAACAACAAGAGTATTGTCGGATGAACGGAAATCCAGCATCACACTGACTACATTTCCAATTGAAGTTTGTGCTTCCGGTGACCAAGTAGTTGTACCGCCAGATAAAGTATTAGTACTATAAACTCCTGTACTGGTAGCCAAAAATATATTCAACTGATTATTAACATAAAATATTTTTGCCCAGCGGACCGATGGAGCTGCGGCTCCTAATAAATTTCCTGAAACACTTATCCAAGAATTTCCTGAATCAGTTGTATACCAAAGCCGGTCAATATTATAATTACTGAAAACTACAATCGCATTTGCCGAATTTGTCGGATCGATTGCAATACAATTCACATATCCTTGCGGGAAATTAGGGCCCGTTATATCAATTTTTGCCGGATTCCCCGTATTCGCATTATCAATCCTAAAAACTTTACCATCCAATGTTCCGTAATACAAAATATTTGAATTGTTTGATTTAGAAACGCCAACTGCCGTTACTTGGGTATTCGCTACTTCTGAATTAGATAAAAACTGCCAGCCATCTGTTGTTGTTGCTGTGGTGGCAGATGTATTCCTCCATATTCCGGAATTTGTTGTACTATTGTTTCCGCCGGCAAAATAAATGAGATTGCCGTTATTTGGATCTAGAAGGAACGGATTTACGAACATTACATTCGATACACCATTTGGTTTCATATCGGTTGTAGTCGCAACCGGGGAAGACACATCAGATTTTGCATAACGAAAAATGTTTCCGTTTGTAGTTGCTTGAAAAACTGTATTTAGTGCATCGGGAGCGATTGCGCAAATGGTTCCATCACCGCCTCCGGTTTCCTGCCAGTTTGCAGGATTATTATTATCTCTTGCCATCCAATTGCCTCTGTCTTGAAATCCGCCGGCTAAAAATCCGCTGCCTGCTTCAGGTGCAATAGCGATTGCATATAACTGCGTAATATTTAATCCGGCTCTTTTAGGCGTTTGCCAGAATGAATCCATACCGGTTGTTTTTGTGATATTATTTGCAATATTTACGCCTCCATCATTACCGCAATAAAACACATTATTACTTCCAGGCAGGAACAGTCCAAAATGTTGATCTGGATGCTGATTTTTAAAATCACCCAAAGCATTCGCAGTGCCATTTGCTTGTATTCCATATCCGCCAAAATGTTTTTCTGCTAAGGTCATATTATCATTCGTAACATCATGAACTTTGAATAAACTCACACCTCCAAAGATTACAAAATTCGGATTATCTGGTTTAACGTTAAGTATCATATCATAACCGCCTTGCGTATCGAAATTAGCAAGATCAGGAGCTGTGTTGCTTGGAATTACCGAGCTTATATTATTCCAAGTAGCTCCGGCATCCGATGATCTCCACAGTTGATGTCCGTTCGAGGCAGGGGTACTGTTATTTCCGGTTACTCCTTGAACTAAAAAGTAAAGAACATTTCGGTTTGAAGGAGCAATCGCAAAAACTAATCTGCCGTAATTATCGGGCATGGTTGCTGGTGTAACGTCCGTAAAAGTATTCCCACCATCACTCGATTTACGAATACCTTTGATAGTATTACCTGCACCGCCGACCGATCCCGAAGCAACATAGAGAGTCCCGTCATCCGCTGTTGCAATATCAAGGGGAACAGCGTCATTTACACCGGCAGCTAATATTTTTGTCCACGATGTTCCACCGTTTTGAGTACGGTAAACACCTCCGGTTGTTGCTGCATAAACTACATCTTGAGCAGTATTATTTTTATCTACTGCAAGTCTCCATACGTATTGCCAATCACTATTCCATGAACTAGTGTTACTAGATTGAGTTGATGAAAGAGGAGCCCATGTATTTCCATTATCAGTTGATTTGAAAATACCATCTCCTAAATAAGTGGCACCGGTTCCGGAAGCGCTGTTACCAATTTGTTCACCGCTTCCTGCATACCATGTGTCCTGCCTTCCTTGTCTTGTATCTTGCACCATACAAGTAACACTATGAAGCTGAGAATTATTTGTAGTCTTAACCCATGTATCACCGTTGTTTGTTGATTTCCATAAGCCGCCGGAAACACCACCGGTTATAATGGTAATATTAGGAGCCGTTGTAGTACGAACATCAATTCCAAGCCCTCGCACTCTGCCGCTTGTATTATTGGGACCCCTTTCAACCCAGGTCAAAGCTTGTCCCTTTAACATTCTTTGTGGGAATGACTCTAAAAATTGCCTTTCATTAGAATAAATATTTTTGGGTATCTGATTGATTGCTGGATCTCTGAGCATCAAAAACATTTGTCTGGAACTTGCTGCAAAATCCTCTCTCTTTTGTTGCTTTTTTTTGTCAAGCTGTTGCAACTTTTCATATTTTATTGCTTGTGCTTGAAAAATAAAAAACGAAGTTATTATTATAACACCGGTTAACAGTAAGGACTTTTTGTTCATTAATTACATCCTTTGTTTAATTACATTGAGAAATTATTTAATTTCAGAATAAGGTCAATTATGGAATGGTTTACGAAAAAGAATAACGAGTTGATTTTTAATTAGACCTATTATTTTTTTCAAAATGAAGTTAAATAAAAAGAGACAGGCTGTCAAGGAATTTAAAACTGAACACGATACCTTAAAATCTATATAGAACTGAAGTGGAAAAGATTTGGCGACAACTATTCAAATTTATTTACTCACCTTACGCATTAAACCTTCGAGGTCACTGCTTTAGACCTCGAAGGTTGCTAAAGAATTAAGTTACCTTGAAGGTTTGAAGCCAGTAACCTTCAAGGTATTTGCTCCTTGCGTAAGGTGAGTTATTTAGTAATCTGGTGCTAGATCATGGTTTGAAAGTTGTCTTTTTAGATAAGACCCAAAATAGTGAGTTAGTTAAAAATGAGACCCAACAAACTCATAGGATCAATTCTTTTTTTGTACCACTGAACACCAAGATGTAAATGCGGACCGGTTGAACGTCCGGTAGAACCGACAAGACCAATCACTTCTCCTTTTTTTACTGTCTGATCGTTATTAACTAATAATTTGCTCATGTGAAGATAAATACTTGTAAGTCCTTGTCCGTGATCTAACAACGCAAACGTACCGTTGTAAAAAAAGTTTTCGCCGACAATTCTAACTACACCATCGGCAATGGCGCGTATGGAATCTCCTGCTTCGGCGCTGAAATCCAGACCGTTATGAACATTGCTTGGTTTTCCGTTTAAGATTCTTTGAACACCAAATGCGGCTCGTATATTAACACTATCAAGAGGGTTTTCAAATCCGCTTATAAATAATGCGTCTTTAATTATTCCAACTTTAGCGCGGGCTTCCTTTATCATCTGTTCTTCTGTCTCGATCTGTTCCAAAATTTTCGTTGGCGGATTCAAAAAATCTTTTGCTACTCGCAATCTTTGCACATCATACTTTTGTTTTTTAACAATGTAATTGAACGTTTTTACTTTTTTGTTTTTGAACTTCACGCTTAAGTTAAATGTACCTGCAGCATCGCGGTCAAATCCGAAAACAAAAATTCCGTTCTTATCAATTTGAAGTTTAGTATTGTTTAATGCAGCACTTGCAATCTTATCTCCGGTGCCGATAATAATTCCGCCGGGTTTTGCCTCACCTAAAAATTTTATTTCTTGAGCACTAATTGAAATTGAAATGCAGACCGTGAGCAGAACAACAAAATTTTTCATTAGGTAATTACTCCGCTTTCATGTTAAAATAAAAAAAAGAGAATGACGGGCAAGGTTAAAATATTGACCAATAAGCAGAAAGCTGACCTGAGAAAAAACGGTAGCTGGATTCATCGCGTGAAGTGCTTCCTATACTGATCCTTCCTGAAAGAATTAATTGTTTAATTGGTTTGTACTCAGTGTCTATATGTCCTTCGAGTGCAATCAGAGTACTTTGCGGAATTATTCCGATCTTTCCGCCAATTGAAACTCTTAGATTTTCTTTTTTATCAAGATCATTATCCAGCCAAATACAATGCGATTCAAAATTGCGAGGCGAGTAATAGTAATCTGATTTTACTTTATAATTTGAGTAAGCATATTCATAACCCAGTGCAAAATCCGGCCAGAAATATTTTCCTAATCTAATATTGAAATCATTTCCGGCATTTCCGTCATCAACGCTTACGTACTGAAAGAATCCGGAAATCTTCAAACCTTCTCTATTTCTGAAATATGCGCTGAATCTATATAACGATGCATATTGCCGTATATCTATTAGATAAGGTGAATAAAGAATTAATGCGGCATCGGTGTTTTGATAATTGAAGGTTACGCCTATCGTATCTCTTTTTTCGTAACGGAAGAATATATCATTATCATCGCGAGTAAATTTCCCTAGTACAGTACTAATTCCTAAACCGACACCGAGATTAAGATTATTTGAAAATCTCAAAAGGAATAATCCTTTGAATGTTGTAAAGAGCTGGTCGCCTGTAAAATTATAACGGCTTATTATATTTTGATTAAGACTTGCGGAATTAGCTCTCATTGAATTGCGGAAAAATGTAACACCGAATGAAAGAAATTTTGTAACACCAAGTTCCAATCGTACGCCGCCGCCGAATAATCTGAAACTAAGATTATCTGTGTAATATGAAATTGAAGGATTCAATCCGACATAATTAGGGAAAGTTCCGAAGATAGATGCAATACCGGTAACCGGCAGCCAACCTTTTCTTTGTTTGATCGCTGAGATCTGTGTAGAATCTATATCTTTCCAGTCGAGTAAATTGTTATAAACCATCCGGGCGGAATCAGGATCACCAAATTTTGCATAAGAATCACCAAGAAATAAATTTGCATCATAGTCGGATGAATCTTGTCTTACTATATCCTTAAACTCATGAATAGCATTAACGGTATCGCCCATAGCGTAAAAAAGTTTAGCTCGCTGCAACTGTGCTTCGTAATTTGGTCCCGCCGAAAGAACTTGATTGTAAGTATCAAGCGCTTTGGAATAATTTTTTGCACAGAAGAGAACATCGCCGTATTCTTTGATAATTTGATTGTTCGGTTCAGCTTTTGATAAAAAATCTTCATAGAATGGAAGAGCACCTGCACAATCGCCGTCAATTACTTTTTGTCTTCCTTGTTCCAGAATAGCGTAAAGTTTTTCTTCTTCATAACGCATCTTCTGCCAATCAATATTTGATTGCAGTTTAGTTACATCATCGTTAGCGGCATCAATTTTTTTTGCTTTATCAGCTTCCAGCTGAGCCGCTTCAAAATCTTTTTCAATCAATTTGATTGAACCCATTGAAACTAGAGCTTGAACATTATCCGGCTTAGCTTTTAAAACATTATTTAGATATTGCTTTGCCAGATCAATATCGCGGTTTATCCAAACAGAGACTTGCGCACGGAAAAGCTGGTAATCAAGATTGTTTGGGGAGTCCTGCAATAGCTTATCTGTAATCTCAATTGCTTTATCAAACTCGCGGCTCCATGCCGAGATTCGCGCCCATCTGAAACGAAGTGATGCATCTTTTTCATCCGGATTCTGTTCAAAATATTTATCAAGCATAACCATTGCGCTGTCATATTCGGCTAAGTATTCGTAATACTCAGCTACCATTTTAATAGCATCTTTATCTGCAGTGTTCGAAGCGAGCAGAACTTTAGCGTTATCTAATTTTTCTCTATAGGTTTTTGTCCGTGTCTCTGTAACGAATGCCCACTTCTCTTTATATCTTGTGTCATCCGGTTTTGTAACACCTATAAACTGTAATTGTTGATAAGCTTCTTCAAGACGGTTTGCCTGGATAAGTTCATCAACTAATTTAAAACGTGTATCGAAGTCATTCGGGTTTCTTCTTAAAACACGGTAGTAACTATCTATCGGATATTCTTTTTCGAATGCACGCGGACTTTCTTGAGTTAAGTATGCTTTGTTTGTTGCCATATCAAGTCCGTCTTGCGCTTCCTTGAAAAATGGTTTAAAGCCAAGTGCGTTCTCGAATGCTTTTATTGCAATTTGATATTTACCAAGCCACATTGTAAAGTAACCGTAACGGCTCCATAAACGCCAATCGCTTGGATAGCGGTCGGTAAATTTTTTAAGAATTCTTTCACCCTTAACAATGCTTCCGGTTTTTGCAAGAACTTCAGTGTAACGGATTATTTCATCCGGCGAAGCGTTATCATCGCGTTTTAAGTATTCATCATACCATTGTTCTGCTTTATCCCAGATCTCCATCAGCTTATATGTTTTTCCAATCTCGAGATAATTGAACGGCTGATTCGGATCTATTGCGATCTCGCGTAAATGTCCTTCAATTTTTCTGTTGAGTATCGGGTACCAGATATCAAGAAGCCGTTGAAGATTCTTTTCATATTCCGCTCTCTTTGTTGCATCTCTCGTTTCAATTGCAATCGCGCGTCTGTAATCTAAACGTCCGTATTCATACTGCTGGCGTTTCTCAAAACAATTTGCTCGCAAGTTATAACCTTCGGATTCTTGCGGCAGAGCGGCAATGTATTTGTGCAACTGATCTATTGCTTCGCCGTAACGTCCGGCTTTCATGTGAAGAAGAGCGGTGTTCTTGTAAACTTCTATATCAATTTTTTGCTGCTGCGTAAAAGAAATTTGCGAAAGCAAAATTAGAATGAGAATAGATATTTGTATGCGAGATTTAATCATATTTATGTTAATTATTAAAACTTATAACCCTCTCGAACGGATTAGTGTTTATTAATGCATGGGCATTATTTCCGAAGACAATTTATCAAAAATTATGCAAAAAGTAACGAACGAACGGAATCTTTGATTAAGCTTTGTTTTTCGACAACATGGAAATTGGAGTTGGGAGATCTTGGTTTAATGTGAGACGATAAATGAATTAAGTCTCATATTAGAATTGAAAATAGATGAACGGCTGAATATCTGCCGACTTAAACTGTGCAACAAGCCAAATAACTAAGACAAGCAAAATTATTTTTCCGGCGAGAGGAAGCGCGGTTATTGATCTCTTAATTGCGGCTTCGATCTTAACCGGGAAGAAGTGAGAAACAAATCCGATAACGATCAATCCGAATATTAACGGCATCTTTTCTACAAATTGAAGGGCAACTTCTCCGTGGAAGAACTCAAAAATTTGTGAGAGCATATCTTTCACAATCTGTAAATCGTTCAATCGAAAAAGCAGAAATGAAAAGGCGATGAAATGAAATGTAATTATGATCTGGAAGAATCTTAAAAACTTTGTGTTGTGAATCTTTAATGCTTTATAAAGTTTTTCTTTCGGCTTTTGTAAGAACAAAGCTATTGACATCAACACGCCGAAGTATAATCCCCAAAGAATAAAATTCCATCCTGCACCGTGCCATAAACCGCAGACAAAAAATGTAACTAGAAGCGCAATCACATTACCTAAATTTCTCCAGCTTCGTAATGAAATTTGTACCGGTTTGAAAAGATAATCCAGAAACCACTTGGAAAGTGAAATATGCCAGCGTCTCCAAAAATCCGCAATGCTTGTTGCTTTGAAAGGTGAGTTGAAATTATCCATAATCTTGAAACCGAGAAACAAAGAGATACCGATTGCTAAATCTGTGTAACCGGAAAAATCGCAGTAAAGGCGAATTGCATAAGCATAGATCGCAATCAGATTTTCCACGCCGGTATATCGGAGAGGAAATTCAAAAATTCTTCCGATGAAATTATCTTCAAGGTAACTGCTTAGAATTACAGTCTTGAGCAATCCCGAACAAATTAAAAATGTTGCTCTGCCGAGATCATCTTTAGAAATGAACGGTTCCTTATTTATCTGCGGAAGAAAATCAGCCGCACGGTCTATCGGTCCCATCAAAACATTTGGAAAGAACGAGAGATATAAAACGAAATCGAGAAAATTCTTTGTCGGTTTTAGTGTGTCGTAATAAATATCAAAGATGTATGTAAGCGCCTTAAAAGTATAGAAGGAAATTCCGATCGGTAAAAATATTACAAGCGGATTAAATTCCGTTCCGCGTAAATCGCTGATCGCCTGCAATAAAAAATTAGTGTATTTAAAGTAACCGAGAAGAGCAAGATTAAGAATAAGAGCTAGAGCAAGAAAAACTCTCTTCTTAGGAAAACTTTCTGTTGAAGAAATCCATTTTCCAAAAAAAAAGTTGATAACTGCCGAAACGATTAGTATAACCGTAAAATATCCGGCGGACAAATAATAGAAGTAAAAAGAAAAGACGATCAATGAGAGAACACGCGCCGGCTTATTGTTCTTAAAGAGATTATAAACGATAAGGAAAAAGAAAAATAGAATTAAAAAAAGACTTGTATTAAATAATAGCGGGTCGCCCGGTTTATATTTAAGAAGATTCCAAATGTTTTCTATTTTTATATTAGGCAGCACTATTAGATATTTTTAATCGAAAAAATTCCTCGAAGCCCCGCCTGCCAAAGCAAAGCGGCGGGCAGGTTGTTTCGAGGTTATAATTTTATAACGAATGTCGAGAATGAAACCCGCCTGCCGGACGGGCAGGTACCTCGACCGAGTTTTAAAAAAAGCCCTTCCCTTTGGGAAGGGTTGGGATGGGCTTTTATTCTTCTTCCCCGGCTTTGCCGAATCCTCAGAATAACTTCGTCACTTGCCAAGTTTTGAATCAAGCAGCTTCTGAAGATCGCCAACATTTTTAAGACGAAGCGCTTCATAGCTTTTAAACTTCACACTGAATTTATTTTCAACGGCTAAAATAATATTTATGTGATTCAATGAGTCCCAGCCCGGGACTTCCGGTGCGATCGTTTCATCTTGAAGATCAAAATCATCAAGATTCAATTCGTTGAGGATTACTTTTTTTAATTCTTGTGAGATCATTATCTGCTCCAAACTTGTTTGTCTTCACGGCTTATAATTCTTTCTTTATTTGCTTTTCTGCTCGGTTTGCCTGCAGAACTTTTAATCAACCATCTTGAAGGTACAAGATAAACTTTATGAATGTTAACATCTATAGACATTCCGGCTTTGAGTATTGCAAGGCGCAGATCATTTTTTTCTTTTTCACTTTCCGTTTTGGATTCGGCAACAACGGCAATTTGTTCCGTACCCATTTGTTCATCTTCTTCGCCAAAAGCTATTACACGTCCGGGTATAACGCCTTCAACTTGATTAATAGTATCTTCAATGTCTTCGGGATAAATATTTTTTCCGGCGACTATTATCAAATCTTTTTTCCTGCCGATAATATAAAATTCATCTTTATATCTGAAACCATAATCACCGGAGAAGTACCATCCGTTCTCAACAACTTCCGCAGTTTTTTCGGGGTAGTTGCGGTAGCCGTCAAACATAGAAACAGATTTAACGGCAACTTCACCAACCATACCATCCGGAAGATCTTTTCTATTTTCGTCAACAATACGTCCTTCACAGCCACCGATAAGTTTTCCTGATGAAACACAGACGCGTACAACAGAATCTTTATCTGCAAACTTCATTGTCCCGTGTGATAGTTCGTTCCTATCAAGGTATAATTCGGTAATTAGTGTTCCTGGCTCGTGTACAGAAAGACCTAATGTTACCTCTGCTCCTCCATAAATGCATGAAAGAGCTAACGGATTCAATCCATATTGCTTGAATTTTTCAACAAACTTTTGATGACTATCGTGTCTTATCGGTTCGCCGCCGTTGAGTAACACCCGAAGACTAGTCAGTGAAATATCTTTAAGTTCTTCATCGTCAATTTTTTCTGCGAGTACATTATAAGCAAAGTTCGGTAAGCATGTTATAGTTGCTTTCTCTTTTGAAATAACTTCTAATAAAATAATTGGTGCTAGAACCCATTGAAAAGGATCAATTTGAATCAATGTAATTCCATAAGCGAGAGGTATATGAAAACAAGCAATCAAACCAAAATCGTGATAAAGGGGCAGCCAGCTTACAATTTTATCTTCCCCGGAAAGTTTTAATGCATTGCCCATATTTTTTGCGTGATTTAATATAGCGCGGTTAGATAACACAACAGGTTTTTGTAAACCGGTTGTTCCCGATGAATGCTGCAATAAAATTGGATCTGTTTCTTTAACGGAAAGAGCAATCTGTTCAACTTCATCGTCAAGTTTTTGATCAATATCTTTTTTGTAATCCCATTCAAGAGGGAAGAAAACAGATTTAATAGTACTGCCGGGTTTCTCAATAAGTGGTCGAATTACCGGATCGAGTTCGCGTTCAGTTAAAATATAATCGAGACCCGAACGCTGCGCCATTCCTTCTAATCCTTGGCGAAATTTATCGGGATGTAAACGCGGATTAGGATAAGCAAGAACTGCAGGCAAAGCGCCTGCTCTTGAAATGCCCAGATACAATGGATAGAAAAAAGGATTGTGATGCATTACTGTTGCACAAACTTCACCGGGTTTTATTCCTGCTTCTTTAACTCTTATGGAAAATTTTTTTGCAGTCTCAATTAAATTGTTGTAGGTCCAGCGTATCGGTTCTTCTCCGGCAACCCAATGAACGATTGCTTCTTTGCCGGGATTTCGTTCGGCATTTCTACTCCATCTTTGCCAAAGAGTTTTAGAATCATCCATTTGAAAGTTGCTCATACGCGCTCATTTTATGATCACGAAAAAGTTATCTATTTATATTGTTCTAAAAGTGCGTCTGTTAGAAGACCGGCAACCTTCGCTGCGCCTATATCGTTGAAATGAATAAAATCTTTAAATGCCAAAGGTGGGTTTGCATTTACCCAATTAGGCATTGAGTTCTCTCCGCCCATTGCATCAAATAAACTCCATATTGCAACATCGGCTTGTAGTGCTATATTTTTTTGTGTCTCAAGAAGTCTTAGAATGGTCGGATCAGTAACAAAGTTAGATCCTTTTTTTATAGATTTATCGTGAACTGTGATCATCAAGAAACTTGTTTTTGGAAAAGCAGCTTTTAAATTATTAATCATCTTTACCATTTCTCGTTCGTACCAATTATAATCTGTGTTGCGGGATCCGGCAATATTTAAGCCGAACTCAAGTATGATCAATTTATAGTCGAGATATTTAGCAAAATCTTTCAACATACTTGCTTGAAGCGAACCGAGATCAACGCCGGTATTTCCGCGAAGAGGCAGGTTATCAACATAAACACCGGGATCGTTTTCAAGAGTTACTCCGTAAAAATATGCTTGATCAGCTAGAGGAAATTCGATACGTATAGATTTTGCACGGGATGCCGGTTTCAATGTTAATTCTTGAAGTCCGCTTCCCATTTTTAATGATGCGGTTTGTTTAGCGCCTCCGTCGAAAGAATAATTTATTGAAGAATTCTTAGCATTAGAGTAATAGAGATGGACAATACTAAAATCTTTTAAATATCTTCTTGAGCGAGTCGTTTCATATTGAACCCATGCATTACCTTTTGGGATAGTAACTTCGCCGCTTATTCCCAAAGGAAGACCTTTTGGATTGCTGGTATAAAGCGCAGCAGTTTCCCAATTGCTGGAGAATGAATGCTTGGTTGTCATTCTAAACATAATGTCTTGAGAAACTATGCCAAGCCATCCCACACCGTTACCGCCGAATTTATTTTGCAATACTTCGCGAATATCTGATGTGACTAAATCTCCTTCGACAGCAGAATCGCCAAAGTGTGCTATGCGGACGGTTTTTGTTTTAGAATTTTTGAGTGCATCAAAGAAATAACTTAGTTGTTTAACATTTCCGGTTATAGAAGTTTTTTTCCCTTGAGGGACTAATACATCTGCATAATCGGTTTTATCGGGTTTACTTTCGAAAAATGATATTGCTTCTACAAAAAGATTTGAGAAATCTAAAGATGCTTGAGTGATTTTTAATGATTCATTTGCAGAATTATTTTTTTGTGAATTTAGCGATGACGGTTCGTTTAGATTAATATCTTTTATGTCGCTTAGAAAATCTACACTCTTCAATTTAAAGTTGATCACCGGAATTTCGTAATCTAAATTAATAAAGGAGATTGCGTAAAGAATTACAATTGTAACCCCAAGGATTATCAACGGGTGTCTAAACTTGTTTTCGTTATTCATTCTTACCTTTCTAAATTTTATAAACCTTTTACTTAATAAACTTTTGATTTAATTAATTCTTGTTGAGGCATAATATGAGTGCACTCTAAAAAGGTATTTTCTGTCATTGCGAGGATCCGGCGGTAGCCGGAGACGAAGCAATCTTTGGGAAACAGCTTAATTACAAGAGATTGCTTCGCTTCGCTCGCAATGACATAGTTAAATAGCACCTTTTTATAGCGGACTCATAATATTATTACAAATTATATTTTGCTAAAACTTTTTCTACTTCGCGCGCCCAAATCCTGTATGCTTCTGCTTTGAAATGAATTCCGTCCCATGTTAATTCCGGACGGAGGAAACCGTCTTTACCTGCTGTAAGAGAATTCAGATCGATATAATCTAAATTATTTTTCTTAGCATAATCAAAAAGAAGTTTATTTAACTTATCTACCTCACGGTTTCTTCCAAAGTTCCTTTCAGGTGTTCCGCCCCAATCCTTACCGTATGTTTTAGTAGCATAAGTTGTTGACTGAATCACAAGAATTATATTTTTTGATTTTAATGCGTTGATAATTCTAACATATATCGAAAAAATATCTTCAACCGGAGTCCAGTTGTAAATATCATTTAGCCCTCCCATGATGAAAACGATTTTCGGATTAAGTTTATAAATTGAAACGAGTCGTGCTTCATAACCGTAAAGAACATCGCTTGTAATACCGCGCTCTACAACATTAGATCTTCCCAATAATTCATTCCAAGCGGCACCATGCGTTAAAGAATTACCGAGCATAACAATATCTGCTTGATGGGTTTTATAAAGATCGAACATTGAATTTTGAAGCTGGTAGTTCTGATTAGTGCGGTATCGCAAAGTATCTTTACCGGGTTGCGTTGATTTTGCGTTTTGCGCTGATAATGGAGTTATAAACAAAAATGCTGCGGCAAATATTATTTTATATAAAGAGATTATTTTTTTCACTCTAATAATTCCGGAAATTCTTAAGGTTAAATTATTCGCAAGATAATGTTAATCGGTAAAAAATCAAAAATCTATAATGAATTGTAACAATGCAGTGGTAATTATTCAACAAAATTAAAATTACTTCTTGCTTGCCGAGTTGTTGATCTTCTTTTCGTGTTCCGAGATTTTATACTTGAGATTTTTTTCCATAGCTATTAATTCGGAAATTTTTGCAGTAAACTCTTCTTTTTGTGTCTCAACATTCGCGGTTTCGGCTTTAAGATCGCGCAGTTCATTCCTCATTTTAGAAATATGTTCTTTTAATTCATCGAGTTCGCGTGAGCTTTGTGCAACCTCAAGACTTAACTTTTGTTTGTGCTCATTTAATCCGGAAAAATTTTCGCTGGTCTGATTAAATAATTGTTTAATTTCTTTTTCTAAAGATTCTTTTTTTATTTCTATAGAAGAAGTTTCCGAGCGAAGCTGCTGCAGATTAATTTTTTGCTTATTCGCTTCGTCTTTAAGTTTTAAAACCTCGTCGTTTAATTCGGAAAATTCCTCTTTAAGATTCCTCATAAACTGTTCTGTTGCTGCTCGTTCTTTTTGTAATACTTTTGTCATACCGCCGTATTCGGCAATCTGGGTAGTCTTTTCAAGAAGAATTTTCTCTTTGCTGTTGAGTTCTTTTTCTTTATCTAAAACTTCCTGTCGTAGAGAGCTCAATCTGTTTTTTGCAGCGCCGAGCTCTTCGGTAAATTTGAGAAGTACTTGTGAAAAATTATTTTCAATTACAAGATGCGCTTCTTCGGCTTCGAATTTACGTTTCTCGATCTCTTCGATCGCATTTTGTTTTTGCTTAAGTGATTCAGAAAAATTTTCTTCTTCGTTTCTATAAAGCAAGATCTTTTCCTGAATTTCATTCCTAACAACTTCATACTTATGAATTTCATCGGAAAGAGAATTTCTTTTTTCTGATAGAGTACGCACTTCATCTTCCAATTTTTGAGTATTCTCTTTTGCAAAATTGAATCTTAAATCAAATCCGTCATATTCTTTTTGTTTTGTTCTAAGTTCTTCAGTAAGAGAATCTTTTTGGTTGGAATACTCGGCAAATAACTTTTCTTTTTCAACAAGTTGTCCAACAATGGCAGAAAGAGATAATTCAAGATTTGATTTAATATCTTCAGATAAAGTTATTTTTTCATCTAATGCTTTAATGATTGTGTTGCGCTTAGTTTCTTCGGTTCTGATCTGAACAATCCTCTCACTAAGTTCAGCTTCGACTTCCTTAGCCCGGGTTATGGATTCATCAATGTTTCCGCCGCCGTACTGACCGATAAGCCCGCTAAGTTTTTCTTCTTCGAGACGTAACAACGCAACATTATGCTGGACTGAACTATATTCATTTAAGAGTTTTTCGTAAGAAAATTTTAAATCGTTGTAATGTTTATTAAGATTGTCAATCTCATCTTTGCGGGCATCTAATCCGCTTGCGGCATATTCCTCTGTTTGAGTTTCAAACAAAGATTTTTTCTCTTCCAAAGATTCTATGGAATTGGTCAATTCACGGACTATTCCGGTCTTAGAATCAATTTCATTTTTAAATTTCTCAGCTTGCTGCTGAAGTTCGTTAAACTGTTTGTGTGCTTCGGTAAGTTTATTGTCTAGTTCAACAAGATTCTGGTGTTTCTGAAGAACTGTATGGAGCGTATTCTTAAGTTCATCATTCTCTTCAACAAGTTTTTCTATCTCATTTTTTGTCTTAGATGAAAACAGACTCATCCTATAGCTACTCCCATGATTGGCTGGTTATATTTATTCCTGGTAAAGATAATAAACTTTGTGAAATGTATCTCTATTTTTATTAATAAGTGGGCAGACTTTTCCATTATTAATCTTCTTGCGGAGAGACACCGGATTTAATCGTTTTCAATGAAGCTATATATATAGCTACTACGATAGCTATGGAGAAAAGTATTATTCTTACAAATACATTTTGTGTAAAAAAGATTGCAGAAATACTGATTGCCGTTGTCATCATAACTATAGATGTTATTTTGGATTTTAACGACATTCCTTTTTTTTCGTAGAAATCACGAACCGTTTTTCCGAATCTTGGATGGTAGATCAACCAGTTATAAAACTTTTCGGAACTCCTTGCAAAACACCATGCCGCAATGATCATAAAAATTGTTGTAGGCATCAGGGGAAGAAAAACACCGATCACGCCAAGACCAACGAATATCCATCCTAATACAATTAATAATAACTTTGAAGGCGAACTATATTTCATTTAATAAAAATTTTTTTTTGCAGTGAAAGGTGCAATTACATTTAATTTAAAAAAATCCACTAACAAATTTTTAATAACCCTTCCCTTTGGGAAGTAGGGATGGGCTTTTATTCGCTTATAATTTTTTCCAGGTAATCGCGGTACAAAGATTTTGGTATGCTGTCTATAAGAGAATGAAATTCTTTTTTATTTATAAATCCCTTTTGATATGCGATCTCTTCAATACAAGCGACTTTCAATCCTTGTCTGTCTTCAATAACCCCGAAAAAATTTGATGCTTTCAATAATGCTTCGGGAGTTCCCGTATCTAACCATGCAACACCTCTGCCGATCTTCTCAACGTGTAACTCACCGGCATCTAAGTATTTTTTGTTCACGTCGGTTATTTCAAGTTCGCCTCTAGAAGAAGGTCTAAGGTTTTTTGAAATACCAACAACTTTGTTATCATAAACATATAATCCTGGAACCGCATAATTAGATTTTGGCGTTTTCGGTTTTTCTTCAATGCTTATTGCTTTCCCGTTCTTATCGAATTCAACAATGCCATAACGTTCGGGGTCATTTACCTGATAAGCAAAAATTGTAGCTCCGTTTTTAAGCTGTTCTATGGAATGATAGAAAAAATTTAGAGTGCCGTAAAAAATGTTGTCGCCAAGAATTAAAGAAACAGAATCTTTCCCGATGAATTTTTCTCCGATGATAAATGATTCTGCTATTCCATTTGGTGCAGATTGAATTGCATATTCAATTCTTAATCCAACATGAGAACCGTCCTCAAAGAGTTTTTTGTAGAGAGGAATCGTTTCTTCATTTGAGATGATCAAAATTTCTTTTATTCCTGCAAGCATTAATATAGATAGCGGATAGTAGATAAGCGGTTTATCGTAAATCGTTACAAGCTGTTTACTGTAGATGCGGGTTATTGGATACATTCTTGATCCGGAACCGCCGGCTAAGATAATTCCTTTCATAAATTTTTCCGCTCGACTTTGTTCAATTTACAACTGTAATATAAGCCGTTTTGATTAATAATTCCTTTTCATCGGCAACAGAGAACTTATATTCTCCGGTTTTAGTAAATGTATATTTGAAAAAAACATCTTCCCAATCGGGATTTAATTGATATTTTTTAGAAGCAACAAATTCATCGTAATCAGTACTGTAATTACTTTTACGCATAATGGTAACATGAATACGTTCTGTGTTAAGCGGGCTGTTGCTTTTCAAGTATAAACAAACCAAACCGCCGTCTGATTTCAATGATACATTTCGCTTCGGATTGACCGGGATACCCGATAAAACATTCTCACAAAAAACAGCTTCAACGTTTGCATAGTTATTAGAAGCTACGGATTCTTCCTTTAAGGTTTCTTTATAATTACCGACAATAATAGTTGTTGCAGCTATCCGGTTCTGGTTGGCATCGGTAAAATAAATTTCAAACTTTCCGTCTTTTGCAAATTTGAAATTGCATGCAAGCCAATTCTTATCCTTTTCAATCTTATAAACTTTATTAAATTGATTTTGTTTTGATCCCTCGGCTGTTCTATCTATAAAAAGAAAAACAGTGCTGCCGGATATTTTTTTGTTTCCGGTGTTGAGCAGAAAACAGATAGTTTGGTTAAGAGGAAAATTTTTTGAGTAAATGATATCAATTGGTTCACCGGCTTGTGTGTATGCTTTGCAGATTGTTATATGCTGGGCTTCTGCTTGTCCAAATAAAAATAAAATGAAGATGGTTATTGTAAGTTTCAAAATTATAAAGTAATGTTTGAATGAATTATTAATTGTCCACAAAAACCCAATCGGAACAAAATCAAATTACAGCTTTTTATTTTATTATTCTTAATGTATGCAAAATGGTATTCTAGAAAAGATAGTATGTCTATCAACAGTGCTAATCAAGTCGACAGATATTTAGCGTTCATTTATTTCCAATTCTAATTCTTTATTACTTGTAAATCTTACGCATCCTTCTTCAAAAAAATTTACACGTATCTGTTTTACAATTTTACAATGCAAATTGCAATTTACTTTTGGAATAATAATGGTAATTTAATTTTAAGCAAATTAACCGGGGATGAAATGAAATACTCTTTCAATACTATCGCTTTTTTGTTTACTTAATTCTTCTTTCAATTTATAGAGTACCGTAATTGTACGGTATATCGATCATCTTTTTTTACGAGAAATATTTTAAAGTTGCTTATTAGGTGAAAAACGAAGAATGCTCTAAAAAACTTTTTGGTAATTGTACTGATGATAGAAATATTTACCTTATTTATATTTGTTAAAAAAAATTGAGACAAAAATGAAAAAAATAATTGTGCTATTGATACCATTAATATTAATTCTTAACTCATGCGGAGAAAATGGAGTAGAACCCGAACCGCAGCCCGGCAGAAGAGATTATGTGTGGACGGCAGATACACTTAAACTTCCTTACGGTGAGTTTGCTACTATTTCGGAAATTTGGAGTGCTGACCCGAACCACATATGGGCATCCGGAAGCGGATCTTCCAATCAATATAGGTTATGGCATTATAGTAATGGTAAATGGAACAATATTGAGATTGGCTTTTCAATACTTGATGCTCGAAAGTTGTTTGGATTTAATAATAATAATATCTGGTTAGGAACAGCTTTTGGAATAATAGCACATTATGACGGCATAAAGTGGACCTCCTTTGGAAATCTTTCTCCACCAGGAGAAATATTAGTGATACAAGGTCTTTGGGGAACAAGCGTAACAGATTTATATGCGTTTGGGTTCTTAGATAAACAAGATAGAACAGGCTACAGAGGATGTATTATGAAATATAACGGTTCAAAATGGAGTTTCCTTAGCATTGACACTCTTAGCTTGAATTTTCTCTCAATGGGCTATGATAAGGAGACCCAAAAATATTTTTTGCACGCTTATCAATCCGAAAGTGGTATGCAATTCATCTATGAATTATCGGGCAATAAACTGACAAAATTATATGAGAGCAAGGAAGAGACAAAAGTGTTTAACATAAACAACAAGGCGTATTTCATGGTAGGCAAGAAGATATATAAATACAGCAAAAACGGTGGATTGTATGTCTGGAAAGACTTCTCTTCTTTTACAATTTATGCCGGAATATTTGAAGGAAGAAGCGAGAAAGATATTTTCACAATTAATTGGGGCGGAATCGGTCATTACAATGGTGATGACATAGTAATGTTATTTCAAACAGACCTTTGGTTTATGGATTCTATATTGTTTGATAAAGAAATATTTGTTGCATGTAAAAATTTTCAAACCGGAGTAAATGTAATATTGCGCGGCAAAGTTAACAACTAAGCGGAGGGAAGGGAATAAAGAAGATATTAGAAATTAAAAGAGACGGTGCGGTCACACCGTCTCGTAAGACGCAAATAAAATTGTAAGACTACCCATCTTATCAAAGAAGCGTTAGCTCCTTTTTTATTTGCTCTTACAATATAACTATTGACCGTTTAATTAAAAACGGAGTATAATTATGAAAACGTTCAAAGCATTCTTTTTCGGAATCATTTTATTGTTCAGCATTCAACCGTTAACAGCTCAAAGCATTAGTGTAAGCGGGGGCGGGCAATGGACTTTAAATGCAGGAGAAACAACACATAATTTCCGGTTCTGGATTACTTATAATTATGGAGGTTTACAAACCACAAGCTTGCATTATAAAGTTGATAGCGGCGGTCAAGTTCCAAGCAATCCTGTCGGTAACGGAACGAATAATCCAAGTTATGTAGATATTACACTTGGCGAAGGAATCCACACAATTGAATTTATATGGTATGGTTATGATTGGGGCAATCTCAGATGGTTCATTGCAGATACAAAAACAAACAGTTCTACAGTTAAATTCAATGTGTATGTATCAAATATTTTCGGCGGCGGTAATGTAACTATTGACGGTCAGAACCAATCATCCGGTTCTGCAAAAACAGTAATAAGTGGAAATAGTATAGGTATTGGCGCCATTGAACAAAGTTACAGTAACTACAACTGGGTGTGGAGTTCTTCCGGTAGTTACTTAAGTAAATGGGTAAAAAGAAAATATCAAGGTGCTCAAAGTGATTTGTCTTCATCACAATCAACTTCTTATAGTGTTGCTGCGGATGATAATGCAACTACTTTAGAAGCCGGTTTGCGTAAAGTTTGTAATCTAACATTCAGCAGTGCCGGTGGTTATGTTTATGTTAACAATGTAGCATACTCATCACCCAAAACTGCTAATGTTGTGGAACAAAATAGTGTATCAGCAGAGGGTCAATGGTATTCCTCCAACGGAATAGAATATACATTTTCACATTGGACAAGCGGTGGTCAATCATATTCAAGTCCATTTACTGCTACAGAGAATAAAACTTATACAGCAGTATATGTCGGTAAACCAACAAACAGCGGAGAGTATGCTAGTGCTAGCGCACCGGTGGGACAGCCAATTGTTGTTACCTGGGTAGATAACCCCAACACAGCAGTAAACCAATTCCAAATCTGGAGAAAAGTAAAGCATAATGGTGTAGTAGGTCAAGAAAACTTATTAACTACGGTCGGCAGGGGTGTGTAAACCTATACAGATTATGACTATGTTGCTACAGATGGCTATACACATGATCTACTCTGGTATGATGTTCGTGCATATTATTCTACCGAAGGGACATATTCAGATCCTAACTTTACCGCTGCTTTTGGAAGAATTTCCGTAAACATAGATCAAGACTTAAGTATAAAGCAAATAAAAGCGAATGAAGTTCCTACTGAGTATTCAATCACAAACTATCCAAATCCATTCAACCCAACGACAACAATTAATTACCAGTTGCCTAATGATGGATTTGTAACAATTAAGGTTTACGATATGCTTGGTAAAGAAGTTGCAACATTGGTTAATGAAAACAAATCTGCCGGATATTACAAAGTAGATTTTAACGCAAGCAGATTAACAAGCGGTGTTTATATTTACACAATTTCAGCAAATAACTTTATTCAATCTAAGAAAATGTTATTGATGAAATAAATTTCCGTCTCTGTAGGGGCTCAATATTACTTTCTACTACAAGCAGATTGAGCCCTTGCATTATAGTTTTGTGTGGTAAGAGAACTTCATCATCTTTGGCTTAGCCAATCGTTCAAAATCCTGATACGACATTTGAACCAACTCAGTATGACTGCATGCATTGAACGCAATTTCTTTATCTTTTGCCAAACTCTCTTCAGCATAAACATCTAATCCGTAAAGATTACCAAACGGGGGCATTGCACCGACCTCGCACTCCGGAAATTTATCTTTGAACTCAACTTCATTTGCCAATCTTGCATTTTTACCGCCGAGAGATTTTTCCAGCAAATCAAAATCAACTTTGTTCGATGCAGGCAAAACACACATCGCTAACTTCCCGTCTATCTTAATTAAAACAGTCTTAGCTAGTTCATTACCTTTAATATGAGCAGAAGCCGCAGCTTCTTGCGCGGTGTAAGCGAGCGAATGATTGATTGTAACATATTTTACATTGTTTTTATCTAAGAAATCCTTCAACATTTTTGTAGGCATAAGACCTCCGAATTATTGAGAATTAATTTGACAATTATTGTTTCGTAAATTCCAGAGTGGTCGGTAATTCTTCACCGTTTGGTCCTGATGGAGAAGTCGTATCATAAGTCAGTTTATTTCCTACTAATGTATATGATACCGATTCCGTACTTCCATCCTGGTGTTTGATATTAATTTTACCATTTGATACGCTCCAAGTACCGCTCTCGATGCTTGTTACTCCTTTATCTACGGTTGTTGTCTGGTATGTCCTGTCACTTTTTATTACGAGAGTCATGCTAAAATTCGCTTGAGCAGGAGTAAAATCAGATTTAGTACCGAGATATGTTATAGTGATCTTAGTTAATTGCCAAGTGCCAACTAATTCATCTCCCGGTGCTACCGGGTTGCTGTCGTCTTTTTTACAACCGTTAAAAGTGATGGAAGAGAAAAATACAATTAGTAATGGAAAGAAAATTTTAATGTGTTTCATATTTCCTCCTTACTACTTGGAGATTAAAAATTTATTCAACAATTAGTTAGATTGCTGTTGAAATATTCTATAAGGAAGAAAAAGCAGAAGTATGTAATTTGTTCTGCTATAATGTAGCAACTTGCTTCATATTATTCAACAAGGATTAATTCATAATTATACACGAGCGATTCATAATTATAGCGATCTAAATAAAATTAGCTTGATTAAGCAATGTGATCAAATTTTTATGTTCTTTTGATTTTCTATATCTTAACAATCAATTATGTTAAATTCGCTATTGTTAAATGATAATTTTTAATCACTAACTCACCTTACGCAGCTTTGTTCTAAAAATTATTAAAATGGAGTAAAATTGTATCACAGAATAGTATTCTGTGATACGGAAATTAAATTAAGATAAATTTTTGCGTAAGGTGAGTCACTAATAATAATCCGATGAATTAATGCATGCATATAGCTCAAGTGAATAAAATAAATGTTAATCAACTTGATCTTTGTCTTCGGAAAAGTTTTTAATAATTTATCAAATCAAAATTTCATTAGAATAAAATGACCGATCCTAATATTACTGTTAAGAAAAACAGATCTCCATGGAGCTGGATCCCTACTCTCTATTTTGCAGAAGGGTTACCATATGTTATAGTGACTACGGTTTCAGTGATCATGTATAAACGTCTTGGAATTTCTAATGCAGATATTGCTCTGTATACAAGCTGGCTTTATCTGCCGTGGGTGATCAAACCGTTGTGGAGTCCCTTCGTTGATATTTTTAAAACAAAACGATTTTGGATCTACTCAATGCAGCTTCTTATCGGAGCGGGAATGGCTGGTGTTGCTTTCACAATTCCAATGCCCGATTTCTTTCAATTTACACTTGCATTTTTTTGGCTGATCGCATTCAGTTCCGCTACACATGATATTTCTGCAGATGGTTTCTACATGCTTGCTCTTTCCGAAAGTCAGCAATCTTTTTTTATCGGAATAAGAAGTACATTTTATCGAGTTGCAATGATTGCAGGACAAGGATTGCTTGTAATATTTGCCGGGTATTTGGAAAGCACGCTGGCACTTGGTCCGGCGGAACTTAAAGTAATTGCTAATCCAAATAAATTTTTTGAACAGACGATTAAAGTTGATTCAATAAGTGCAAAAGAATTTCCCGGTAATTTAAGATTGATAGCGAATCCTTCTTATTTAGAAATCAGCACCCGTCCTCAAACAAGAGAGTCTGCGGATTTCTATTCAAACTTTGCTCATAATTTTAATATCATGAACGGTTTTATTAAAGAGCGGAGTGTTATTTCAGATACAACTACGCGGACTGATCTTGTTGGAAATATTGGGATAGTAAAATTTTATCTTTCAAAGCAGCCGGGTAAAGACGATGAGTATATAGTAAACTTAGATTATATAGAAGGGAATCACGGAATAAAAATAATCGAAGGTAAAACACTAAAGTTTACTGCTTACAATTGGAATAAACCTGCATTTGCTGTTTTTCAACTTGACTCAACTATTGCAAAAAAAACTGAAGCAACATTTCAAGCTAAGGTAGATAAAGTACCTCTCGCTTGGGTTTTCACATTTTCAGTAATTGGAATTCTTTTTGTTCTCTTTTTTATTTATCACAAAGTAATATTACCCAAACCGATCACAGATAAACACATAGGAGTGAATAGGCAAAGTTCTGTAATAAAAGAATTTTTCAGAACCTTCTTCCGCTTCTTTGAAAAGAAAAAAATAATAATTGTAATTGCGTTTTTGCTGCTGTTTCATTTCGGTGAAGCGCAGTTAGTTAAAATAGCAGCACCGTTCATGCTGGATAACAAAGAGACCGGTGGATTAGGATTAACTACATTTGATGTAGGTTTTATTTATGGAACGATAGGAATTATTGCATTAGTTATCGGCGGACTTCTTGGAGGATTTGCAATCTCAAGAAAAGGATTGAGATTCTGGCTCTGGCCAATGCTTATTGCTATTAACGTTCCGGATCTTCTTTATGTTTATATGGCTTATGCCCAGCCAAATAATATTTGGATTGTTTATTCATGCGTAGCTGCAGAACAATTTGGTTATGGTTTTGGATTTACTGCATTAATGATGTATATGATTTATGTTTCAGAAGGTGAATACAAAACTTCTCACTATGCAATTGCAACCGGCTTCATGGCTCTTGGTATGATGTTTCCGGGTATGATCAGCGGATTAATTCAAGAAGCAATAGGATATAAATTCTTTTTCATTTGGGTTGTCATCGCTGCAATTCCATCTTTTCTGATTGCAAAATTTATTCCTCTCGAATATCAATTCGGAAAGAAGAAGTTAACTGAATAATTTTTTTAATTGAAGGACGGACAGTACAACATTAACACTGTCCATTCGTCTTAATCATCAAACTAATGGAGTTATGTTGAATTCCGAACAAGTAATTGAAGTTCGCGGACTTACTAAAAAATTTGGCGGGCTAACAGCGGTTAACAATCTTGATCTAAATGTTTACCGCGGGGATGTGTTTGGATTTTTAGGACCGAATGGAGCCGGTAAAAGCACAACAATTAGAATGCTGCTTTCTTTAATTAAACCCAACAGCGGTTCTATTAAAATTTTTGGTAAGTCAATTACAAAAGACAGAAAAGAAATTTTTTCGAAGATCGGGGCTATTGTAGAGAATCCTGATTTTTATCTTTATCTATCTGCATATAAGAATTTAGAAATTCTTGGTAAACTTTCTGGCGCAGATACTTCAAAGAAAAAAATTATGGATATGCTGGAATTGGTTGGTCTTGAGAAGCGATACAAGAGCAAAGTGAAAACTTATTCTCATGGAATGAAACAGCGGCTCGGTCTTGCACAAGCTCTTCTTCACGATCCCGAATTGATCATACTCGATGAACCAACAACCGGTCTCGATCCTCAAGGGATGAAAGAGATCCGCGATTTGATAATTTACCTTAGCAGAGAAAAAAGGAAAACAATTTTTCTATCATCTCACATTCTTCACGAAGTTGAGTTGATTGCAACGAGAATGATCATCATTAGTAAAGGAACAACACAAGTAGAAGGAACAGTTGAAGAACTCCTAAAGAGCGAAAAGGTTGTTGTAACATTCGAAGTAGATAAGATTGAAGATGCGATGAGAACAGTGAATGAATCTAAGTGGAAAGAAAATTTTAAGTCAACGTCAAAAAATGAAATTAATTTTGAATTAACAAAAAATGAAATTGCCTTGCTAAATAAATTTTTAATTGAGAAAGAAATATTAGTAAGCGCGGTTGTGCCGGTTCGTTCTCTCGAAGATTACTTCTTAAGAATTACGGAAGGAGGCGCTAAATGATCACATTAATTTGGCTTGAACTTCAAAAAATGTTTAGGAAATGGAGAACTTATATTGGTTTCATCGCAATCGGATTTCTTGCAATTGTAGTTCAAGTTGCACTTTATTTTACCGGCGCAAAGATGATAGATTTTCAGATGCAAGGAATGGAACAATCATTTGTAATGGTTGGCAATCTCTTCAACGGTTATTTTATAGCACGTTTCATTCTGATGGCATTGATAATTCACATTCCGTTTCTAATTGTGCTTGTCGGCGGCGATCTTCTTGCAGGTGAAGCAACCGCCGGAACATATCGTATGCTTCTTACTCGTCCCGTTTCCCGTCTTCAAGTTGTTACAGCAAAATTTATTTCAGGATGGATCTCTGTACTTTTACTCTTAGTGTGGTTATTGTTCTTAAGTCTTGTTGTAAGTCTGCTGCTTTTTGGTTCCGGTCCGCTTCTTTCATTTCAAGGAATGAGGTTGGTTATTTTTGCTGAGAATGATATTCTGTGGAGATTCCTCTTTGCATATTTATTTGCATTTGTAAGCATGTCAACCGTTATTTCAATTTCTATTTTCTTTTCTTCTTTTGTTCAAAATGCAATTGGGCCAATTGCCGCAACTATGGCGGTGATAATTATATTTATAATATTATCGGCAATACCGGTTGATTTTTTCCAAACCATTAAACCATATTTATTTACCAATCATATGTCGCAGTGGGATGGATTTTTTAGCGACCCTGTTGATTACAAAGATATCTTTCAATCATTATGGTATCTGCTTGCACACATAGTTGTTATTTACGGAATTACAACTTACATCTTCATTAAAAAAGATATTTTAAGTTAGAGAGAGTAAAATGAAAAAGATTTTGTTAACACTTTGTATAATTACTGCCGTATCCATTTCAGCGCAGACAAAAGACCCAAATAAAATACTTGAGGCAGTACGCCAAAAATTTAACCAGGCAAAAGATTATCAAGTTGATGTAAGTGTAAAACTTGATATGAGTTTTATTAAAGTTCCGGATATGCATGTGAAAGTATTTTTTAAGCAGCCGGACAAAGTAAAACTGGAGTCGGAAGGATTTGCTATGGTGCCTAAACAAGGTTTAAATTTTTCTCCTGCTCAATTGCTTAAAGGAGATTTCACAACTATTTATGTCCGCTCGGAAACGGTTGATAATCATAAAATTGATGTAGTGAAAGTGATTCCAAATAGTGATTCATCGAATGTTATTCTTTCTACATTATGGATTGACGCTGCTGAATCTGTAATTCGCAAAGCAGAGACTACTTCTAAAAAAGGCGGAACAACAATAATTGAATTATCATACAATGATTATCAATATGGATTGCCGTCTCAAATAAAACTTTCTTTTAACTTAGGCGATATACAGATGCAGGCAAATCTTCCTAAACAATCCAATGAAAAAACCGACACAGACAAAAAAAATAGAAGAAGAAGAAGAGGATTGCCGGAAGATGAATCTCTAAAAGGAAACGTTATAATGACCTATAAGAATTACCAAATTAACAAAGGGATTCCAGATAGTTTTTTTGATGAGAAAGAAAAAGAGAAGAAGAAAACGATTGATTAAAGTTAGCGAAAAACAAAATCCTAACTTCTTAAAGAAGTTGGGAAGTTTAATCGAAAGTATTTCTCGAAGCCCCGCCTGCCAAAGCAAAGCGGCGGGCAGGTTGCTTGGAGTTTTAGCCCTTCCCTCCCGCCAAAGGCGGGTAAATTGGGAAGGGTAGGGATGGGCTTTTATTTATTTGAACCTACCATATTAATATTCAACTCAATTTTCTCGGCAACTTTGTTTCCTATCAATGCATTATCAACATCGTACTCGGAAAGATTAATATTAAATTTTGCCCGAACTCCCAGCAAATCGCCCGGTGCGCGTTTTTTAGTTTGATCATTTTCATCAAGGTAAGTAGCATCAGCATTTGCAACAACTTCCTTTGTAACACCGTGCATTGAATAATTTCCTTTAACCTTGAATTCAAGTTTGTTATCGGCTGCTTGTTTTACATCGCTTATGGAAACGATCTCGAAAGAAACTTCTGGATATTTTCCAGCATTCAGCCAATTAGCACTTTGCAAATGACGATTGCGTAATTCAATTCCGGTATTAATCGAAGCAACTTTAATGGATATTTTTCCTTTTAAGGTCTTCGCAAAATTGGTCACATCAAATGAAACAGTTCCCGATATAGCCGACCCGGTTCCGGTAATATCTTCAAGAGGCGTTGCGCTAAAAAACGAAGCTTGATTTCTTCCACTTAGATCTTCAAAATTAAAAGTTTGCGTTCCCGCTGCTTTAACTTTGAATCCTTGGGCGGATATTATTGTGCTAATAAAAAGAATTGTTAAAAAGGATGAGATAAATTTATTCATTAATAACTCCTTCGTTGATCATTACTAAACATTTGTTTAATCAGGAAAGTTCAGTTGATCTTTTCTTATTCCTAAACAGATAGAATAAAAGACTGCCGATAAAAATAGTTATTGCACTAAGTACAAGACTAAGATCAAGTCCCCAAATAAATTTATTTACCCACTCTTTTTGAACCATATCCGGGAACAATTCATCTTTCTTTTCGATTAGTACTTGTGTTCTTGTAAAGATGTGTCCGCCGTAAGCGATCCATATGATTAAAAACGCAACAATTTTAACTGCTGCAACAATGAGAGTTCTTTTTTGTTTTAGGTTCATGGTAATTCCTTTCAACTCTGTTAATCTATTTGGAATATACTAAATAATGAATAAAATCATTGTCACAAAAAATCTATCAAATTGAATCTTACTATGAAATGATTTAATTTTTCACACCATTAATTAAATAAAAATCGAAAAGAAATAATTTTTAAGGGTTATAATGAAAATTCATGAATACCAGGCAAAAGAAACATTAAAAAAATTCGGCGTTCCTGTTCAAGACGGAGTAGCGATAAAAGATTTATCTGAGTTTGACAATGCAATTTCACAACTTCAAGCGAGAGGAATAAATCAGTTTGTAGTCAAATCGCAAATTCATGCAGGCGGAAGAGGAAAAGGAAAACTTTACAATCCAAATAATAGAGAAGAATTGGTTTTTGAAGGCGGTGTCAAATTTACAACATCGGTTGATAAAGCGCGTGAGTATGCATCCAAAATGCTTGGTAATTTATTGGTTACACATCAAACCGGGGCTGAAGGAAAAATTGTAAAGACACTTTTCATTACCGAAGGACTTGATTATAAAAAAGAATTGTACCTGGGAATACTTCTTGACCGAGGCGTTTCAAAGAATGTGATAATGGCATCAACAGAAGGCGGAGTTGAAATTGAAAAAGTTGCTGAAGAAACTCCGGAAAAAATTATTAAAGAATGGATCGAACCATCTGTGGGTATTCAATCTTATCAAGCACGTAAACTTGCATTTGGACTTGGGCTTGAAGGAAATGTATTTAAGAGTTTTATCAGTTTCATTATGAAATTGTATAGAGCTTATGAAGAAACAGATGCATCATTGCTTGAGATCAATCCGTTAATAATTACTAACGATGATAAGATCGTTGCACTCGATGCAAAAATGAATTTTGATGATAACGCATTATATCGTCATTCCGAAATTGTTGCTTACCGTGATCTCGATGAAGAAGAGCCGCTGGAAATTGAAGCTTCAAAATTTAATCTCAATTACATCAAACTTGAGGGTAATGTTGGTTGTATGGTGAACGGAGCGGGATTGGCAATGGCTACAATGGATATAATAAAATTAGCAGGCGGTGAACCGGCAAACTTTTTAGATGTCGGCGGCGGAGCTAACAAAGAAACAGTTGCAAATGGTTTCAAAATTATTTTATCGGATCCGAATGTAAAGGCAATCTTGATAAATATTTTCGGCGGCATTGTTCGCTGCGATCGCGTTGCTCAAGGTGTAATTGATGCGGTGAAAGAAATTTCAGTTGCTGTCCCGGTTGTAGTCCGTCTTGAAGGAACAAATGCAATTGAAGCAAAAGAACTTTTAGAGAACTCAGGACTAAATTTTGAAGTTGCAACTACATTACAAGATGCAGCAAAGAAAGTTACAACTGTTCTTGCTGCTGAAGTTGCTGCATAAAATAATTATAACATAAACCCGACTTCTTTAAGAAGTCGGGTTTATAAATAGAATTATAAAGAGAAAACATGATTGAAATAAAAATTACAATTGATACCGCTTTAAGTCTTCTTCTGGATAGAATGAAGTTCGAATTAAAGTTACGTCAGAAGCAAGGAGTTCTTAAACCGGGTTTAAGACTGGAATACCTATCATACAAAGATCTTCTTAATTTAATTGAAGCATCGGTCTTCGATACGGTCTTTCTTTTGCCTGTAGATTTGATCACATCAGAAACAAATCTTATACAAATAATTACAGGTACTGTGCGTGCACTTGCTAAAGTTCTTCATCGAGAGGAATTTTTACTTTACACATCCCATCAAGCCAGGAAACTAATTGATCCAATCTATAATTATTTTCAGGATTCACTAAAAGAAAATATATATTTATACAATTAAGTTGTAACTGTTATAACAAACGCTTTAATCACACCCGAAATTACCTTCTTAATTTCAACTTGATTTTCACTTTTGTTAGCTATACATTTTCTACCGAATTAAGCGGGAGTTTTAATGAGTTTTTCTGAAGATTATTTAGACGACAATTATGATTCATATTATGACGAGGAAGAAGTAAAATCAAAAATAAAAATCTGCCGGGAACACATAGATAACGAACATACATTTGCTCATTTAGATTTTATCGAGGAAGTTGTTCAGCACTGCCTTGAATATGATCTTATTGAGGACGGTTTATATCTAACCAATGCGTTGTTAAAAGCTGTTCCATATAATTCCGATGCCTGGCAGTTCAAAGGAATTCTTTTAAACAACACGTTTAATTTCGAAGAAGCATATCACTGCTTTGATAAATCCCTTTCTATGAATCCAAATGATGTTGAAACGTATATCAACAAATCAATCGCAGAAGATAATTTAGGAATGTTCGAAGATGCGGTCGAATCATTGAAAAAAGCGTTAGAGATTGAACCGCATAACGAAGAAACATTGTTTAGTCTTGGTGTTATATATCAGAAGAAAGAAAAATATACCGAAGCGATCGAATACTTTAATAAAGCAATCGCAGCCGATCAAGAGTATTTGGAAGCCTGGTATGAACTTGGATTTTGTTTTGAAAATACAGATCAGCTGGATAAAGCATTATTTGCTTACGATAAATATTTAGAGTATGACCCGAATAGTTTTACCGGCTGGTATAATAAAGGAATTGTTCATTTACGTCTTGACCAATTTGAAAAAGCAATTAATTGTTTTGAACTTTCAATCGCTTTGAAAGATGATTTCTCCAGTTCATGGTTCAATGTAGGATACGCTTATTCAAGAGTATCAAGAACTAACGATGCACTCAAATCCTACAAAAAAGCTTATGATCTTGATCCTTTTGATGAAACGATTCTTTTTAATATGGGGCAGACTTACGAAGAACTCGGATCGTATGCTCTGGCAATTCGTTCTTATTCAGAATCTATAAAGCTGGATCCCGAATATTATGAAGCATATCTCGCTCGCGGTTATTGTTATGATCTGGTTGGAAAATATCAATTGGCTTTAAAAGATTTTAACAAAGCCATTTCATTAACAGGAAATCCCGAAGATGCATGGTTTGCAATTGCAGATCTGGAATATTCACTTGGCAATCTTCAAGAATCAATCAATAATTATTTGAAAGCAACAGAACTTAATAGGGATAATTTTAATGCTTGGTTTAAATTGGCAGAGACCTACACGGAAGTTGGTCTTTGGCTGGAAGGATTAAAATCTTTCGACGAATGCATCAGAATAAATTCTTTACATGCAAATTCATTTTACGGAAAAGCAAAAATAAATTTTTTATTGGGGCATACTCAGGAAGCAATAGATAATCTTAAATTAGCTTTTGAACTTGATCCAAGCATAAGAAACGAGTTTACGAGAGACTATCCTGAAGTTAAAACATCAAAACTATTCATCAAATTACTTGATGAAAACAAACAATAATTGAAAATGCAATCTCAAAATAAATTTAATCACAATACGAAAATTATCGGTATAATAGGTCATCCTGTAAAGCACTCATACTCGCCGCTAATGCAAAACATTGCATTCGAATTGACCGGACAAAATTATATCTATCTTCCTTTTGATGTTCCGGCAAACTCATTAAAAGATGCTCTAAAAGGAATTGTTGCGCTCGGAATAAAAGGGTTCAATGTTACACTTCCATTGAAAGAAAAAATTCTTCCGCTGCTTAAAGATGCATCTGAAGAAGCAAACATTGTTGGCGCTGTAAATACCGTTACCAATGAAGATGGAATTTTGCGCGGATATAACACAGATGTTTTGGGAGTAGTAGAATCATTAAATCCATTTAAGGATGAAATTACCGGAGCGAAAGTATCTGTGATTGGTGCAGGAGGAGCGGCACGCAGTGTAATTTATGCTCTCATCCGTAATTTCAAAGTTGGCCACATTAATATTATAAATCGCACAGAACAAACTGCCGAATCATTAAAAGAATATTTTTCCGTCAAGATGCTTTTTAATAACTTCAAAGCGTTTCCTCTTTTTCCGCCGGATCTTGTTGAAACATTCCGCGAGTCAAAACTTATTATTAACACCACATCAATGGGCATGTATCCCGATGTTGATAATTCCGCAACAACGATCAAAGAATCATTTATGAAAGGGCAGATTGTTTTTGATATTGTGTATAATCCGGTAAAAACAAAACTGCTGAAACTTGCCGAGAGTCAAGGTTCTACCATAATCACAGGATTAAAAATGCTGGTTGAACAAGGGGCAAAATCTTATGAATTATTGTGCGGTGAGAAAATGCCTGTTGAAAAAGTTTACCGCGCTCTTGAATCGTATTTGGTGAGTTGATAATAATTTAGTACAAAGTATTTTAGCGGAAATTATAAAGTGCAATGAGTCTGTCTCATAAGAGTCATTGCGGATTGAGCGAAGCAATCTATTTGTTTTGAGATTGCTTCACCACTACTCCGTAGTGATTCGCAAGGACAAAAACGTAAACTTGTCGTTGCAAAGACTTTTAGACGGACACCTTTTTATTCAAGCTTAGCTAACGCTTCTTTAATCCTCTCAACACCCTCTTTCAAATTTTCCATAGATGTTGCATAAGATATTCTCAAGTAACCTTCTGCGCCAAAAGCGTTGCCGGGAACAGTAGCAACTTTTACTTCATAAAGTAAATACATTGCAAGATCGAACGAATGTTCTATTTTAAACACGTGGGTAGACTTGTGAAAATAATTTTTGAAATTGGGGAAGAGGAAAAAAGCGCCTTCGGGTTTGTAACACGTTACCCCTTTTATCGAAGTCAGTTCATCATACAAATAATTTCTTCGTTTCTCATATTCTCTTCTCATCATCTCTACATAATTCTGAGAACCGTTTAACGCTTCTATAGATGCAGCTTGAGAAACCGATGATGCGTTTGATGTACTGTGACTTTGAATTTTATTTATCGCATTAACGATGTGTTCGGGACCAGCCGCATAACCGACTCGCCAACCGGTCATCGCATAAGATTTAGATAAGCCGTTAACGGTAACAGTTTTCTTTTTGATATTATCGCTCAAAGATGCAAAACACACAAATTCAAAATTATCGAAAACAATTTTTTCATAGATCTCATCGCTGATAACATAGAAATTATTCTGTTCAACAATTTCAGCAATTGCTTCAAGTTCCTTTCGAGTATAACATGAACCTGTTGGGTTTGATGGATTGCAAAGGATCAAAATTTTTGTGTATGGAGTAATCGCTTTCTTTAATTGTTCCGGGGTAATTTTAAATCCGGTTTCTTCAGTTGTTGGTACAATAACCGATTGCCCGTCTGCAAGCGAAACCATATCAGGATATGAAACCCAATAAGGAGCAGGAATTATAACTTCGTCATCAACATATATTAAAGATTGAATCGTATTATATAAACTTTGTTTAGCTCCAGCAGATACAATTATTTCATCTGGAGAATATTCCAAACCATTTTCATTTTTTAATTTGTTCGAAATCGCTGTACGAAGTTCGATTGTACCTTGGTTTAATGTGTATCTAGTTTGATTATTCTCAATTGCACGAATAGCAGCTTCTTTTACATTAGGGGGAGTGGGAAAATCCGGCTCGCCCATAGAAAAATCAATTACACTTTCACCGCGTGCCTGCATCTGTTTTGCTTCGGCGGCAACTTTCATTGTTGGGGACACACCAATTTTATTTATTCGTTTTGAAACGGACATTTTCTCACCTAAAGATTTTTTTTGGAAAAAATAAAATGAACTGAATAATGATGGAGATCAGTTCTAAATTATGATGGCGGCAATATAGTATTTGAGAAGTTTAAGGGAAAGTAATAGAAGAAATATCTTCAGAAAGCATAATTGTTTTACTTAATCATTGTTAAGAGAGGGGATGTTTTCTATGAAACCGCATACACGATTTTACTTTTGCGGATATCTAAGCCATTTCTACTTTTAACTTACATTTCAAGTTCAATTTCATTAGTTTTCAGCAAGTGAGTTTAATGAAAAGTGGTTGAATGAAATCAGTTTCAAACCAGACCGCCATTAAAATACGTGATTTAAATATTGTACATCCTTGGGGAATATCTACTAAAGAAAATCCGACCTCTCAAATTAATGTTAGATTGAAGCAAGCATATATAAAAAATTGTCGAGTATTTTATGGTTAAGAATAAATTTCTAATAAATTGATTTAGAGATTTATCAGCTTAATAAGTCACATTACGCAAGAACTATTATCATTCATGATCATGTTCTTGATCTTAATCATGATCTGCCGTTAAAATACTCAGAAGAGCAAGATCATGAGCATGATGATGATCAAGAACGCTTATACAAGTAAATATTGCGTAACATGAATTGCACACTAAACACAATTTGAGAAGTACCATGAAAACAAAACTTATCATTATTGCCGCTGCTGTTATCTTTATAATAACAGTAATTCTTTTATTCTATCTACATTCAACAAACGAGAAAGAGGTTGTCCAGCGGTTTCAAGCTGAACAGCTTGTTGCTTCACGCCAGCTTGCAAGAGAAATTGAATCTTATTTGGGGGATCGAACCCGCGGTGTTGAAGTCCTCTCCTCCTTTTCAATTCTGCAATATCGTGATTTGAACAAGATTGCTGCCACTATACAGGAATATTTTGAATATGTAAAGAAAGATCATGTCAAGGCGATCAGTGTTTACGATGAAAAAGGAACGATCATCTACTCAACAACTAAAGAGGCAATTGGACGAAACTATGCTGAATGCGATTTCTTTGCGTGGGCAATCAAAAAAGAAAACAAAGGCAAACAATTCATTACGTCCCTCATTCGAAAAACAGACGATCAAACCGTACGACTTCCCAATTTTCGTTTTCTCATTGCTGTACCTATCTATCAAGAAACCGGGAAGCCACAGTATCCGAAGCCCTCAAAAAAATTTGTAGGCATTGTTACTGAAACAATAGACCTGGAAGAAGTCCTTGCCGCATTTTTACCTATTGCAAGTCCGTATGCCGCGAAAGAAAATGTATGGATAATGGATAGAGATGGAACTTTATTGTTTCAATCCGAGCATCCAGAAATGGTTTTGAGAAATATCCGCTTGCAGGATAAAACTTGTTTTAAATGTCACGTCACATTCGAGCATGTTAAAACAATACTTTCCGGAAAGGAAGGCATTACTGAATATGCTCTTAAAGAAAGACCAAAGAAATTAGCGGGTTTTTCTACAACAGAATTTAAGAATATTTCATGGAAAATAGTTATCTGCATTCCTTATGAAGAAGTTTCCGGTTTCATCAACAGAAATTTGTATATGACATTAATCCTTATTGGTATAATCACTCTAACACTTATAGGAGGATCTACACTAATCTACCGCAGCAGCCGGTTGAAGATTAGAGCAGAGGAAGAAGCAAAACAGTGGATGGAGAAGCGGGAGTTAGAAGATAAAATACGCGAATCGGAAGAGCATTACCGAACTATGATTGAAACTGCACATGACATTATCTGGACATTGGATACGCAAGGCAATTTCACATTCATCAACAGCAAAGGTGAAGAAATCATAGGACACAAGTTTTCGGATTGGATTGGAAAAAGTTTTGTACCTCTCATTCTTTCGGAGGATTTACCAAGGGTGCAGGAAGTGTTTCTTCGGACATTAAAAGGTACACCGCAGAGTTACGAGGTGCGCGTATATGACATCAAGGGTAAGATTGTAGTCCTTTCTGTGAATACCGTACCAATATATCAAGACGACATTGTTGTAGGTACTGTCAGCTTTGGAAGAGACATCACCGAACAAAGACGGGCGGAGGAGGCACTGATACAATCCGAACTGAATTTTAAATCTCTTATCAACACAATTGACGGAATTGTTTGGGAAGCAGACGCAAAAACATTCCAGTTTACCTTTGTCAGTCAGCAAGCCGAGCGTCTTCTTGGCTATCCAATTGAGCGCTGGCTTACGGAACCGACATTCTGGAAAGACCACATCTATTCCGACGACCAGGAGCGGGCTGTTGCCTTATGTGTTGCAGCAACCAACGAAAAGCGAGATCATGATTTTGAATATCGCACGATAACTGCGGACGGGCACGTGCTGTGGCTTAGAGATATTGTCTCCGTGGTAGTTGAGAACAATTTACCTGCAAAGCTGCGAGGAGTAATGGTAGACATCACCGAGCGCAAGCGAGCAGAGGCGCTGCAACAGCAGCAGTTTGAAGAACTTCAGACGATCTACCACCTCACCGATGCTGTAAGTCGCGCAGAGTCGGTCGAGAAAATTTATGATGAGGCTATGGATTTCCTTCTCCATTCATTGAAAGCAGATCGGGCTTCGATTCTGCTCTTTGATCCTGATGGTGTTATGCATTTCAAAGCCTGGCGAGGTCTCTCGGAAACATATAGAAAAGCCGTTGATGGTCACTCGCCGTGGACACAGGACGCCAAAGATCCTCAGCCAATTTGTGTAAAAGATGTCGAACACGAACCAAGCTTAGAACATTTTGTGCCAGTGTTTAAGAACGAAGGATTGAAAGCGTTGGCGTTCATCCCTCTTGTGCAACAGGGACGTCTACTTGGCAAATTCATGATCTATTACAACACAGAACATTTCTTTGCTGAGAACGAGATCCAGCTTGCCCAAGCTATCGCCTCTCACGTTGCCTTCGCCATTGAGCGCAAGCGTGCGGAGGAAGCAGTTCGTCAATCCGAATTACAATTTCGCTTGGTATGGGAAAAGTCCGCTGACGGGATGCGGTTGATAGATGTCCAGGGCACCGTTGTGATGGTGAACGAGGCATTTTGTCGGATGGTGGGAAAACCGAGAGAAGCGATGGTAGGAAAACCACTGTCGGTCATTTACACAGAAGAACAGCAAGCACATATTTTGCACACTCATCAGGAGCGTTTCAGGGCACGCATCATCATCCCCCACCTTGAACGAGAACTCACGTTATGGAACGGAAAGAAGGTGTGGTTTGAGCTCTCGAATTCATTTTTTGAGCTTGAAGGGCACAGACCATTACTGCTTAGTATCTTCCGCGACATCACCGAGCAGAAACGGGCGGAGGAGGAACTTCATAGAAAAGAGGAACATCACAAAGCCGTGATTGAAAATATTTTCAAGTTCGTTCCCGAAGGTGTTCTTGTGCTTACAGAATCACTGAATCTCCTCAAGCACAACAAGGCGTTTGACAACATTGTTCAAAAGTATGCGCCATTGCTTGGTTATACGGAAGAAGAACTTGCCGAAAAGATCACTGAGCAGTTGCGCAGTAAAATTGCAACCGGAGATGCAGCGGAGATACGTATTGCGAAAAAAAACCAATTCAGGGGGTTAGATAGAAACACAAATGAAGAATGATAATTACCATTTTATTATCTCACCCCCTGAAAAAAACTCATCTCCTTTGCATGGTACGACGATCGCAAAAATAACTTTGTCGAAAATACTTAAAATGACTTTAGTGAAATACGTAACGTTCATCGAACAGAAGATCAATGGGGCAAAGGATCACAAAGGAAAACGCGTCTCTTTTTATGCGAAGGTCATTCCGATGAATGGTTACTTGAAATTGTCCGCCAAAGGTCCGCCACAGGCGGACGCCTATGGCGTAGAAATATCAGACAAACGGCTGTTGAAACAATATCCGATAAATGCAACGAATAACAATGAAGTTGTTGTAAAAATGATTAATACAAGAAATGAGTTCTCGGAACATACTATCCGTGGAATTCTTAAGTTTCAGAAGAAGTATTGGGAGAGTGGAAAAGAATCCGATATCAAACCTTTATCGTTTAGGCAATTCCTTTCACTGTTTCCGTTTCCAAAGCTTGATGAATCGAGACTCTCAAGATTGGTATCTGTCTTACCACTCCAAACGCAGGGCGGAAAGATTGTGAACCTGAGAAGGCTCTTCAGTTCCAGGAGAAGATCCTTTGCAACTGTTATAAAGGGTGTAATTGATGAATCAGATGAAGCGCTTACAGATAAGGAAATTCAAACTGTTCTCCGAAATAAATACGATATCCATCTTTCAGTTCGAAGTATCTGTGAATGCAGAAAACTGCTCTCCATTCCTAACTTCAGAGAGCGAAGTGATTGCTACTATCCAAAAGGTATTTCGTTCAGCAACCACATTGCATTGATTTCAAAAGCCTTTAATCGAATCCCTTCTGAACCGGGAGTTTATGAACTATGTCTTTTAACGAAGATACCTTACCCTAAATGCAGCAGTCGTGTTATTTACATTGGTTGTTCTAAAAACCTATACCGGCGCATTTCCAATTATAACGGAAGAGTGTTAAAGAACAAACGTATAGAGGAATTTATTCACAATAATAATATAAGCATACGTTATCACGTTACTGCTCATTATATTAAATTAGAAAAAGAGCTGCTGAAAAATTTCAAACAACACTACGGACAACTACCCAAAGGAAACATAATCGGAGCGAAATTATGAAAAATGATCTTACTCATAGCGATGAACTTCTTCTTCAGTTTAATACTGCAAGAATGTTTCTTGCAGAAGAAGAAGAAGAAGAAGAAGAAGAAGAAGCCCGCATAGTTGTGTCGTTGCTGGACGTTACCGAACGAAAGCGGGCGGAAGATGAACTTCAGAAGTCGGAGAAAAAGTATAGAGACTTGGTGGAAAACGCGCTTGTCGGAGTCTATAGAACAAACCTCAAGGGTGAAATACTCTTTGTCAATGATGCAATGGTGAAAATGCTTGAGTATAGCTCAAGAGAAGAATTTATGCAGAGCAGCGCTCTGTCCCGGTATAAGAATCCCGATAATAGAAAGCGTTTAATTGAAACGTTAAGGAAGGAAGGCTCTGTAAATAATTTCGAAATAGATATCCTGACGAAAAATGGCAACGCAAAAACCGTTCTTCTCAGCGCAACCTTAGATGGAGATGTTTTATCAGGTATGGTTAGGAATATCACCGAGCGCAAGCGTGCTGAGGAGGAACTTCATCGCCGCAACCAGGAACTCTCGGTTCTCCACGCAATAGATAGAGCAATAAACGAAACACTCGACCTGGATCAAATTCTTAAAGTTGCTATTGAAAAAACGATGGAGTTTCTCGATGCGGATACCGGCATCATCTATCTCCTACAGGAAGACAGCAAGACGATGCTGCTCATGGCGCACCGCGGACTCTCGGATGAGTTTGTAAAAAACGTTGAGACAATCCAATTTGGAGAAGGAATTTCGGGTCTGGCTGCTGCAGAAAGAAAACCTGTTATAGTGGACATTGCTCACTATCCTTCAAAACATCTGGCTCCGTTCATCATTAAAGAAGGCGTGCAATCACTTGTCAGTGTTCCTCTCCTTGCAAAAGATAGAGTGTTAGGTGCTATCAATATAGGAAGCAGGAAGCCCGATGCTTTTCCTGAAAACAAAATAGATACACTTCATTCCATCGGTATCCAAATCGGTGCGGCGATCCAAAATGCGGAGCTCCTTATAATTGAACAACGGAAAACACTGCAGCTAAGCGCTATCAATACAATCAGTCAAAACATTGCCGGCTTCATGGATGTTGAAAAGCTTTTTTCTCGAGTTGTAAAACTGATTCACGAAACATTTGGTTATGCGTACGTAACACTTGCAGTTGTTGATGAGAAGGCAAACGAAATTATCTATAAAGCAGCAGCAGGGTACAACATTGCCGAATTGAAAAAGAGCAATGAAAAACTTGTCCCAAAGGGATGGATACCCAGAGAAGAAGGAATTATTCAGTGGGTTGCTCTATCCGGTAATCCTCTTCTCGCAAACGATGTAAGCAAGGAGCCCCGCTTTCTATACTGTGATGTTCTCAAACATTCACGCTCAGAATTAACTTTGCCTATCATGTTGCGAAACAAAGTTGCTGCGGTTCTGGATATTCAAAGTGACAAACTAAATGCTTTTAACCCTGATGACCTTACGACGTTTGAAACAGTGGTGCGTGATATCAGCGTTGCTTTAGAGAACGCACAGCTTTATGAAGAGCTTAAAATTTCACACACAACTTATCTTGGAATCATTAATAGTCTTACTGAAGCTATTTATATTCAAGATGAAAATGGAGTTTTTCTTGAAGTGAACAAAACAGCCGAAAAGTTTTACGGTCATCCAAAGGAATATTTTATTGGAAAAACTCCCGAGTTAATATCAGCACCCGGCAAGAATGACATTCCAATAATTGCAGAAGCCGTAAAAAAGGCATTTAACGGTGAGCCGCAAAGTTTTGAATTTTGGGGCTTACGTAAAAATGGAACAATCTTCCCAAAGAGTGTCAATTTAACTTCCGGAGAATATTTCGGGAAGAAAGTTGTAATTGCAACAGCTCGCGATATTACCGAGCGCAAACGTGCCGAAGAAGAAATTGTTTCTCAAAAAAATAGATTTGCCCAATTGTTCGAGAACTCACCAATTGCAATTGTTTTATTAGACGATCAAGATAAAGTTGTTCATATCAACGAATCGTTTTCAGCGTTGTTCGGTTATTTCCTCGAAGAAGTTAAAGGACAGGCGCTAAATGACATAATCGTTCCGCCTGAATTGAAAGAGGAAGCTAAGAGCTATTCAGATCAAACACGTGAAGGCAATCAGATAAATAAAGAAAGTTACCGGAAGAGAAAAGATGGTACGCTAGTTTACGTTCAAATCGTTGGTGTACCTGTAACAGTAAATGACAAGACTGTTGGTATATATGGCATGTACGTAGATCTGACTCAGCGAAAAGATGCCGAAGATAAAATAAAATCAGCTAAAGAGTTAGCAGAGCAGTCCGATAAAATGAAAACAGAATTCCTGGCGCAAATGTCGCACGAGATTAGAACGCCAATAAATATTATGTTAGGAAATGTTGATTATCTCAAGGATTTGTTTGATAAAAAAACGGATTCTGATACACGTGACTGTTTTGATGGTATTGATCTTGCTTCAAAAAGAATAATAAGGACAATTGATTTAATTCTTAACGTAGCAGAATTACAAACCAGTGGTTATAAATCGCAATTTGTAAAAGTTGATCTCAAATCCGAAGTACTTAATAAATTGTATCAAGAGCATCAGCTTTCAGCCAAGCAGAAAGGATTAGAGTTTATATATACTTGTAAAGAAAAAGACTTGAATGTAATAGCCGATGAATACAGTATTACTCAAATCTTTGCGAACTTGATAGATAATGCCATCAAGTACACAAAAAAAGGTAAAGTAGAAATACTTTTAGAAAAAAATAAAGCGGGTAATATTATGGTTGAGGTAAAAGATACGGGTATTGGAATAAGTAAAGAATTTCTTCCAAGACTATTTGAGCCGTTCGTTCAAGAAGACCAAGGTTATACAAGATCTTATGATGGTAGCGGATTGGGATTAGTACTTGTAAAAAGATATTGCGATATAAACAATGCTGTAATAGAAGTTGAGAGCGAGAAAGGGGTTGGAACTACGTTTAGAGTAATTTTTAAGTAGGCAGTCAGCAGTTCACAGTCGGCAGTCCACAGTTGGCAGTCCACTGATGACTGAGGAGTAAAAATTTTTACAAACAAAACAGGTACAAGCATGAGCAGTTTCAAGGATTTAGTTGTTTATAAAAAAGCATTTAAATT
>Ga0209514_10001141_pt1 | contig 48719 bp, 67 predicted proteins | sample Subgrocontami58m_FD_187452 | JGI IMG/M metagenome (GOLD analysis project Ga0209514, IMG submission 187452) | Subsurface groundwater microbial communities from S. Glens Falls, New York, USA - GMW37 contaminated, 5.8 m (SPAdes) (version 3) | ecosystem: Environmental > Aquatic > Deep subsurface >... | reverse complement strand
CCGGCGCGTAGACCTTGAACCGTCCGGAGTTCACAAGACCGCGTTGCACTAGAGATGCAGCGGGTGTGGGTGAGGTAGGGTAACTCGCTTCAGTTAATCCTCTGCGCTACCCTCAAGAATCGTTCGACTTCACTTGCCGGCACTCGATAACCAGCCTTTGTGCCACCGAGTCTCATTCCTTGAATCCGTCCTTGCCGAATCCATCGACGGACTGTCTCATCTCCTACTCGCAAACGCCGTGCTACCTCTGGCACTGTAAGCAGTTCGTCTTCTGTCATTCTCCCTCACCTTGCTTGATGGTTGTTTGACTGGATTATACCACAAGAAATACACAAACAATATATGTAAGCGCACGAACTTTTGAAAAATAGTAAGAAAAGTATTGACAATAAGCGCAAGAAGTAGTAAGATACTCTCGAAAGGAGAAAACAAACGCGCCGCAGTGCTACCAACACCGCGGCGCAAATGCAAGAGCAACCCATTCCAGGAAGCCCCGCAAATTTGATTATAGCGGGGCTCCAAGCGCAAAGCAAGAGAAGGAGAACTCGCTATGCAAACGCTCCAGAGAACCGCAACCATCACCCTCGAAGACGTGGTAGCCATCAGCAAGGCCGTGCTCTACAATGACGGCGATGGCTACACATACTGCCGGCTCTGTCAGGTCAGCCAGGACCGAGAGGCCCCAGCCCACGCCGATGATTGCCCAGTAGCCAGGCTTGGCCGGGAGGTGCTCTAATGGCTAACACCGTCACGGCAACCTTCCTCGAAGGCCGAGTCACCGCGGCCAATGGCAACGGATTCAAGCTGCACAACGTGGCAGACTGGCTGAATTTGAGCAAGTACGCCAAGCCTGCCGACGTGTTTGTCCCCCGCGTCGGGGAGCACGTCCGGGTGAAGGTGGATAACAGCAACTTTGTCCGCAGCGTCGCCGGTCTGCCGGTCGCTGGCGGGGAAGCGCAGCCGGGAGCTCAGGAAGCCCAGCCAGAGGCTGCACCAGAGCCCCGTACAGAGGCTATAATGAGCCAAGTCGATGCCAAGGACCTGAGGATAACCCGGTTGGCTTGCCTGAATACTTCGACCGCTATCATTGCCGGCAGCACGGGCCGAGCCAATCCAGACGAGGTGATAGCCCTGGCCGAAAGGCTCGAGAGTTGGGTGCTCCGATGAGCTATACTGTAGTTGGCACCCCGAGCGGGACCCAGCGCCGGTGGTACGACGACAAGACCTATCGCTCTATGCTCCTGGAGGAAGCGGCCCAGGCGGTCTACGAGATGACCCACCCCGACGCGCCGGTCGGCACGGAGGCCTGGCGCACCTGGTGGGCGCGGCTCGGCTGTCCTGATCTGCGCGCGCGGCGGAGGAGCTTGGCGATGACGCAGGCTCGGGAAGCGGAAGCCAGGCCGTACGAAGGGCCGGATGAAGTGCCGTTTTAGGGGAGAGAGAAAAGGCCGCACCTTACGATGCGGCCTTTGCAATGTTTACGGACTGCCGCGGTGAAGCCAGCAGCCCCAGGGAAAGGAGGAAGAAGCTATCCTATTACTCCGCGCCACTCTTCGAAGGTATCACCGGGGCACGAGGTCAACCCGCGCCCGGTCAACTCCCACACGTCACGATGCCCGACCACAGGCACCTCGCGCCCGAGTGCGCCATTGAGCCACTGCTTGAGCCCCCTGACGACGGCCAGCATCGGCAGGGTCGGTTCCTCGCTGGTGAAATCCCCGGCCAGACAGACCCCGACGCTCGAACCATTGATGAGACCCACGTGATAGCGCACGGTGGTAATATCCCCCACGTAGTCTAGCCGTCCATCCGGATGGGCCAGGAAATGGTATCCGATGCCGGGCCACTTCTGCGAGTTGACGTGATACTCGGCCAGCTCCTGCGCCGTGAAGTCGCGGTTGATGCCCGCCCCGACGTGATGGATGACTATGCGCTCGATGTCCGATAGCTCGCGCGAGGCGTAGGTTTCCGGGCCCGGAAGCGTGCCCCGTAAATCCTGCCAGGCGGGGGCGGTTACGCTAAAGGGAGTGAATTCACCACGTTGGCAAGCTGGTTGACCTTCACCTTCAGTTCCTCCCCGAGTAGGCGCACGTCGTCCTTGGTGGGTGGGAGCACGCCAAGTGCTAACAGGTGCGATCTCAGATTGTTTTCTATTCCCCCGGCTGCTACCCACTGTTGGTATAGTTCCGGATACTGTTCTGGTAGTCCCATAGGTTCCTCCTGTTTCCACGTCCGCAAAACAAATTCAATCTGCGTCCCCTGGCCGTCCACCGGCGTCGGGCTGGCTAGGTCCGGGTTCGGCCAGACGTAGGCGAAGTATGACACCGCCTCTATCTGCGGCTTAGTCGCGCACCAGTCGAGAAACGGCTGCAAGTGATCGTGCGCCCAGGCGTTGCGGTCGATGACGCGACCAGGGCCAGGGCCAAAGTTTACCTCTGAAATCCACACCGGCTTGCCTGGAAATCGCCCCAGCACATACTCGACGACTGCCCGCATCTCGGCATAGCTGCCGTAGGCGTGGACCGTCAGCCCATCAGCGTTGTCGGCCCCCGTGTACCACTCTTCCCAGTACGGCAAGCCCGGCGACGGTGCCGCCCAGTACAACTGTACATCTGGACAATACGCCTTGACGCGGTAATACCACTCGGCGTAATCCTCCGGCGTGCCGCTCCATTCCTCGATGGGATGGTTCGGCTCGTTCCCCAACTGCACCTTGCACCCCATCCGCGCCCAGCCGAGCGCCTTGGTAATGGTATCGTCCAGGTTGGGCCGTCCCTTGTAGTAGAGCCGGCAGAGCCTGAGCGGGCTTTGCATCCCCTTGCCAGCGCCGGCCGCGTCGAGAAAACAGGCCGAGGCGAGCGCGGGCAGTGGGTCGTCGTCGGTGAGGTAGTGCCAGCCGACTTGCATACTCTACCCTCTCGGCTCCATCGTATCCTGCGGGCTAAGTTTCTTCAGCGCATCCTGTAGTATCGTCGGCACCGGCAGCCCCGCGCGGCCCGAATTCTCTAGGATACTCAATAACTCGTGCGCTGCGTAGAATCCCGCCACAACCTGCCCTAGCGGTAGCCCCGTAGTCGGTTCGCCAAATACCGCCGCCGCTACCACCAAAAGCACGATTGCCTTTTTTGCCACCCCTCGGAACGATACGTCAGACGATAATTCCTTAGTGACAAATCCCGCTAGGAGTCCCGTTGCAATGTCGAGGATCATCAGGATCAGCAGTAATTGGATCATCGGGGTAATTCCTCCCCAAATCGCCGCTGCGCCCCCTACGGCAACTTTTGCCCAGAATGTGATACGGTCCATTGTTCTTACCTCCCCACTAAATCTATAGCCAATATCCCCAAATGCGCATAGTAACTTCTGCTGTGCTCGCTCCCGACGCGGTGATGGTGTAGTAAATATCCCCGTTAGCATCACACGGAACTATGCCGCTTCCAGCGGTCCAAAAGTCGTTAGCGATGCCACTGGCCCGAATTTCCAGGGCACCTACTGCCGCAGCTGGTCCTAGATTAATGGCAACCTCATTAGCAGCGCTGGCTGAATCGCGGAAGGCTACCGATACAGATATAGCTCTAACTCCTGCCGGTACGCTGAAGACTGCCGACAGGTCGATGAGTGTCGCAGCGGTTGTACTGAAGCTGTCGCCGTCCCATGATGTTGATGTCAGTGGGATAGATAGCGGTATAAATGTCGCATCGTCCCAAACCGGATTTGCCCCCGCGCCCTGGGTTTTTAAGAATTGCCCGCTTGTCCCCGCGCCCAGCCGCTTCCAATAAGTACCATCACAATACAGAATATCCCCTTGCGCCTGAGAATCGGCGGTATGCCTATCGGTAGCCTCAAATTCAGCTTGTGTTAGTGCCGTTCCCGCGGTCGCGTGTTTAAATTCGTTAGCCATTCCTCACCTCTAACCCGCCTTGCTCAGTTGCCATTTGGTTTTCCATTCCTTCGCCGGCCCAAACCTATGCTCGATGCCCTCGATGTGGAACTCGCTGTCGAGCGAAGCCTCGTTCAGTCGGACGGTTATCCTGGTCGATATATCGTAGGTCAGCACCTTGGCCCATAGGTTTGTTGGGTTGGCCACCGGATCGACGATGATGTACTCGATGCGCTGGGCCGGGTCCTTGTAGGCGTTCCTCAGCGTCTGCGCCACCGTCAGCACGTCGGCATCGGTCGAATTCAGCAGCCCGGTGCGGGATAGCGTGCGCTTGCCGTAGGCATTCTGTGAGTCCACGTCCCCTGCTACGACTTCCGTTCCGCCGGTCCGGGTTAAGCGCACCTCGTTGTAAATGAATGAATCGTCATAGCTGAGCTCCATGTCCTCGTAACCGATCTCCCCCGCGTCCTCGCCAAATGTGGCCTGGCTGGTATCATAAGGCGAATTGGCGCGAGCGGTCCGGTTCTGAAACTCTACGTCGCCGTCGCCCTGAATGAAGATCAACCCATTCTCGCTCTGTCCAACCGCCTGTAGGTGCGTCAGTGCGTTTGTGTTGGTTACCGGATTGAGGGCCTGTATCGTGGCCGCGCCGGTATCGAGGTCGCGATTTGCGGACGGCCAGCCGATGTTATCGAGTACTCGCCCTATGCGTAGGTCGGATCGCTCAGAATCCCAACCTATCGTAGCCGATTGCAAGCTCGCAGTTGCCGTCAAATCGTTGGCTCCCGCTGAATCTACCCGCGTAGCGTTGCCGTCCTCGTCATTGTCCCACCAGGCTACCAGAGAGGTTTTCATATCGGCGCTCAGGTCGGAGTAATACAACCATCGCCCGTTGTTATAGAGTGCAGCAATTTGCGCTGACGTAAGCACCTTTTTATAGATGCCTACCGGCCCGAACCAGCCATCATTGTACTCGGCTACTCCGCTGAGCATCCCGTACTCGATTGAGCCCACCCGCAACGCACTGGTCCCGTTGTAGGCGCCGCCCGAATGAGACTGGCTGCCCAGTGAGCCACCATTGACCGATACCTCAATGTTGTTATTGGCCGCATCGTATTGCCCCACCACGAAATACCAGGTGAGGGTTGATGGAGATGAGCCGCCGACTGCCTGTTGAAGGCCACCGATTGCCCCCGAGCTACTCATCTCCATAGCAAATCGGTCAACGGATTGATCGTAGTACAGGCCGTATTCCATATTGGTGTTGTTTGCGGATTTGCAAACCAGCGGACGATCAACGGATTTGTCGTACAGCCGGAACCACCCCGCAATCGCAAAATCAATATCTCCCATCGACAGGTCAGCGTTGTCAGCTCGATACGCATAGTTCCCCGCGTTGGTCAGTGTGACATTGCGTTCGTTCAACTCCGTCAGTGCCAGATTTTTGAACAAGTCGACCGCGGTTATCTCTATTTTTGACTCGCTGGCCACGCCGGGGAAATACGGCCTATAGCTCTCGATGAAGCCGGTGAACACGTCATAGGTGGTGCCGCCGTAAGTCTTGCGGACGTTGATCCGCTTGCCCGGCTTGAGGTTGCCGTAGTATGCACCGCTGGCATTGTCCGGCCAGTAGTTCCCGCTGGCGTTGTCGACCACCAGGGTGCACACCCCCGCCTCGATGCGATCCAGGTCGTGCTGGCGCCCCTTCTTGATGGTGCCGGATTCCACGTCCGCGCTGATGTCCGTCCAGCGCAGAGTAGCGGCGAAGGGCGTCGAGTCGAAGGCTATTCTTATGGTCAGGTCTTCAGTGTCAAAGTCGAAGGGGAAGACGTAATTAAAAGGCAAGCTACACCCCCGACGTTACGTTGCGGCGGTCGGTCCTGATGAGACCCTGCCGGACTGCTTCGACCAGTTGTCGCTCGGTGACTACAGTGCCGTGGACAATTACGTCCCCGGTCCAGACCATGCCCGGCCCCGCCCCCCTGCCGTTGGCCCCGCCGAACCAATATGATTCCGGCCCTGCCTCGCCCGCTAGGAAGAGCGTCGGCTTGGTCACGACGCCTGAACCCCCCTGTGCCTGGGGAATGTACGGCTTAGTCACTGGCAGGGCAGCGGGTGCAAGGGGCGACATCCCCGGCACTCGGGATAATTCAGCCAGGATGTTATCAACCGCCGTCCGATATTCGCTTACTACCCCACCTAGCGCCCCGCCTACCGAGCTGCTAATATCGCTGGCGTAGGTATCCATCGCAGCCAGGAGGCCCTGCGTCTTATCGCTGATGATGCCGGCCTGCGTTGCCGCCTCGCCGCCCATTTCGATCATCTTCTGTCGATCGTCCAGTAACCACTGATAGGCGTCTTCGAGGGCGGCATTGACGGCTGTCTGGTCGGCCTCAACTCCCTTGAGTTGCTCTTGCATAGTCGCTAGTGCCGCATTCAGCCTCTCGCCCTCGTCGGTCAACCCTTGCATGACTTCCTTCTGTGCCTGCATCGCTATTTCCTGTATGCCGACAGCGGTAGTTAGGTCAGCTATTTCCCCCTTCGTATTGGTGATACTCCGTAGAGCATCATCGAACGACATCTCGTCCTCGATCCCCTCGGCGGCTTCGCGGATTTTAGCTAACTGCTCTCCGAAGTCAATGTCCCTGGTTAGCTGCATCTGCTGCAAGAGGTTACGTACCGCATCTTCGATTTGCTCAGTCGGCAGATTGAAAATCCACTCGAAGCCGGGAGGTAATGCCGAGGGGAATTGTTTGAGAATGTCACCGATCGGTTTTCCGGTGAGCTTTGCCAGCTCCACCCGCTTTAGATAGCCCTCCAGTTGAGCTATCTGTTTATCCATAGCGCCCTGCCCGGTAAGGCGGGGGGTAGCCAGGTCGGATAATCGCTGTTTGGCTACGCTCAGCTTGTCATTCAAGCGAGTGAGCTTGTCGCCCATACGCCCGAACTCATCTTGAGCGGCTTTGAGCTGGTCCTTGTTGGCAATGATAGCCAGGCCCATATCCCCAATACGCCTCTTGAGGGTATCGACCGCTGCGGCGGCTGCCAGGGTAGCCGGATGGGTAGCGATGAGTGCCCGCGTGAAGTCCTGCATCGACAAGCCCGCCTCTTTAGCTGTCTTTTTCGCTTTCTTAAGTAAGTCGTCCCAATCGATGTCTAAGCCAGGCGGCTTGGGTAGTGATATGTCGCCAGTCGTGCCGTGGTAAAATTCCTTATATTCCTCGGCCCACTTCCGCGCCTGTTCAATACGGTCCATGTCCTCTTGCGTCAAGAACACGCCCTTCTGGCTGAGCGAAGCGCTAATATCACCGGTCATACCTCTTAGCAGTTTCTGTAAATCAGGTAGCCCCTGTTTCCATTCATCGAGCCATCCATCCCAAAAACTTTTAGCTGTGTCTCTTCCTGATTTGTGAGAAGCTGACAAATTGGGAGGAGGTGCTACAATCCCATGGGACGGACTCAGTTTTGTCAAATCAGTCCCGCGGTACTTGCCCCCCAGTACAGATTCACGACTGCCAGCGATGCCCGTCTGTGCTTCCACTGCATCGTCATGCATCTTCCCCAAGGTATCCCCCACGTACTTAGCAAATGTCTGAACGGTGGTCATCAGATTCTGCATATCGCTATTCCAAGCAACCGAGATAATTTTGACCATTGGTGTGATGCTGATTGCATCAGCCATTAACTCTTGCCAGTGGTACTTAATTGTGCTCACAAAGCGTTGGGTAATGCCTTGAATGTCAAGGAAATTCTTGTCCCAGGCCGTCTTGAGAGTGTAAACCCACGCACCGACGAGTATGAGTGCCGGTAGTAGTGGGGCAAGTATCGCAATAATAGCCGGAATGGCCGAAGCTATGGAGCCCACCATCGTCACCGTGAACGCTTGGGCGACTGTAGCGGCGTGGATTGTAGCTTGTGCCGCTGTCCAGGCAAAGCGTCCCACAGTAAAAGCGGCCCAAGCACCCACGGCAACACTGCTCACCTGTAGCACTGTGCCAAGGTTTCGGTCGAGCCATTCCGTCAGTGTTTGGAGGTAGGGGCGTATCCCGTTGACTGCTTCTATTGTCCGGTCCCGCATCCCGTTCCAGTTCGTAGCCCAAGCAGTGGCTAAGCCGACGATGGCCGCGCTCACCATCAGAATTGGCGCACCGATCATAGTTATGGAGGCTATCATCCCGGCGATGACGCCGCCGGTAGCTAGGAGTGCACCGGTCAAGCCAACTATCACCGCTAATCCCTGTTGCACCGATGGCGGGATCTTGTCAAATGCATTAATCAAGTCGGCTAGGCCACGTGCCCAGTCCCCGATAGTCTGTGTGAAGGGAAGCCCCTGCCCGATGAGAAACGAATCCACCGAGCCCTTCAGGTACTCTACCGCCCCGGCCAACCCCTTCATGCGGGCGTTGGCCACTTCCTGCGCTGCCCCGGCTTTGCCGACTGCTTTGGACATGGCGTCGTACTTTTCCACGCCCTCAGTCAATAGGATATTGGCTGCCCGCACGGCATCTGAGCCAAAAATGATCGCCAGCGCTTCATCCCGCGACTTCTGAGTTAGCTTACCTGTAGCTTTCGTGAACTGGTCGATAATATCCCGTTGGTCACGCATACGCCCAGATGTATCGTAAATCGAGATACCCAATTCTTTGAGAATGCCCTTGGCTTGCTTGCTCGGTGCTTGGAGGGCCAGGAGCATCTGCTTAAAGGATGTACCAGCATCCGAGCCCTTTATTCCAGCGTTGCCCAGTAAAGCCAGTGAAGTCGTTAAAGCATCAACGGGGATTCCTGCCTTGGATGCCACGGCACTCGCCATTTGGAATGAATCACGCAAGTCTTTGACTTCCACTGACGAGGCGTTGGCTGCGGCTGCCAGCATATTAGCTACGTCCATTGTCTTACTGGCATCCAACCCGAAGGCGTTGACTGCTGTGGCGGCCGTTTCTGCCGCCGCCGCTATACTTAGTTCGCCTGCTGCAGCCAGGTCCATGACGCCCGGCATGGCTGCCATCACCTCATTAACGTCTAGGCCCGCCTTTGCTAGTGCAAGCTCTCCCTGCATGGCCTCGCCTGCCGAAAAAACGGTGTCCTTGCCTAGTTGCAACCCCAGCTTTTCCAGAGCTATCCGCTGAGCGTCAGTGGCGTGCGTTACCTGTTGCGTGACGTTGGCCGTCTGCTCGAAGGCCGCGGCGGATTTGAGCGATCCCCCGGCTACGGCCAGGAAGGGCAGGGAGAGCATTGTCATGCTCATCCCCTTCATCATCAGGTTCATACCAGCCATACTATGCTGAGCGTGGTCCATGTGCTCGGCCATCAGGTTCATTCCCGCCGCCGATTTGCGACTATGGCCTTCCAGGACACCTAGCTGCTTAGACGCCCCCTGTGCAACCCTGGAGAGACCATCATGCCCTTCGATCCATATCTCGATTTTCTCTGCCATCAGATCAGCCTCTGTTTTTGCACTCCGCCGTGAGTCTGCGTAGCCGCCCCGCCGTGCGTCTGCGGCTTGGCGCTAGCTCTGGCCTCTTGCAGGGCCATAGCCCGGTCAAACCATAGCGCCGACGCCTGCCCCGCTATCCGCTCGGGGTCACCGCCCCAGTACCCCATTTCAGCCAGCAACAGGACCTCTACCCATTCAGGCGCTTCTTTCGAGTGCCCGCGCGCGCAGCGGTCGAGCTGCTGGCGTTCGCTGGGGGGACTGTCTCCCCCGCTTCAAACGCGATCGCCGATAGCAGGGCATCAAACTCCTGCGCCGACAGCCTGTCTAGCGCCGCCTCAACCGGTGTGCCGTCGGCGGTCTTGAGCCGGGGCAGGATGAGCCTTTCCACCTCGTCATAGGCGTCGACCACGGCCAGACCGTCTTCCGAGTCCTTCAGGCCATTGAATCGCCGAATTACTTTGAAAAACTGGTTGCGCTCCCGGTAGCTGCCCGGCTCGGATAGCGCGATCGGTTTAACGATTAACTTAGTCATATTTCCCCTTCCTCATTCCTGTATTAGGTTGTGCTCGACGTGCCGTTCTGACAGGCGACTCCGAGCCAATTTCCCAGGCCCGTGCTGTACTTGCCCTGCCAGGTGACTTCGATGGTCATGTTCCCGTCCCGATCGTCGAAGAACTTGACCGGATCGGAGACTACCCCGGCAAAGTCCACGGTGGCGCTGCGCACGCTCGCGCTGCTGCCCTCGGTGGCGTAGAGCCTAACCTGCTTCTGTAGCTGCACGCCCGTGGAGCCCAGCATCTCATCGATCAGTGCCTTCGCCGAGCTATTAAATTCCACGACCGTCTTGAGTGAGCCTTCCCACCTGCCATCGCCCCAGCTCGCAGGGGCTTCCGAGCCCGCGAAGGTCTTGAGGTGCCGGTTCGGGTTGACGGAAAGCTCGAACGAGATCAGCGTACCGCTGGTCAACGTCGTGCCGATAGTGCCCGTGCTAAAAGCGTCGACGTACAGCGACGTGTCGGCCATGCGAATCGGGTTGACGCCGCGGTTGACGCCTTCGGTAGTCATCGTGGCCGGGTCAACGCGCTTGCCGAGCACGTCAACACTGCCGGTCCAGAGTCCGCCGGCTTCGCCCTTCAATGTCAGGGTGTTGAACACGCTGCCGGTCATCTGGTAGCACTGCCCGGTGGTCCCGAACTCCATGGTATAGCTGTTGACCACCTGCGTGCTGGCGTTGGGCGCCGTGTACGGATAGTTGTACGGCGAGCCCGAGGTGATGCTCGATGCATCGATGGCCGTGAACAGCCCGTTGTAAATGATGGGCAATTCCTCGTAAGTTGCCACGAACTCGATACTGCCCTCGCCCGATTGGGCGGTTCGTGCCGAGACCGTGCCGGGGCCGAAGTTGCCCACCGTCGGCACGACTTCGACCGTCTGGTTGGCGCTGAGCGATGCGTCCGTGAGCCCGTGCAATTTCCTGGTGGTCGCCGTGTCGGTGCCCCAGGTTCCTTCATCGGTCGAGAGCATCAATCTAAGTGCTGCAGAAGCTCCCATTTTGTTTACCTCCTATGAACTGGTCTTTTCGGTTATCCGTAACGATACGATGAAGCCGTGATAGCTCGTGCCCCCGTAAATGAGCCGCCGGTCGCTATCTCCGCTCTGTATGCCGCTATGGCTGAACTCCCCCTGCTCGCCGATGTGGTCGATGGTGCCGTCCAGCGTCGGGTTGTCCAGATAGGTGTTTATCATCGCTTGCAGGATGGGTAGACAGACCTGTACTCCTTCATCGATGCCTACTCCGTGCGCCACCGGCTTGACGTAGGTGATGATGTGATACATTGTGTCGGTGCGCTTCAGTCCGACCGCCTGCTCGTTGCAGTCCCCCGCGCCGACCAGGGTCAAAGCACACGGCAAGTCGGCGGCGTTGAGTGCCGTCGGGTACGCGGTTGGCGCCGTGGCGATGCCGCTGCTCCCCCGGTTCAATGCCTGTAACTTAGTCAGCGTGCTGGCGAGCGTCATACGATCCTCTTCTTGCGATAGCCGCCCTGCGAGAGCGCCACCTTGACGTGCGCCGGCATGCCCTTCGGCGTGGTGATAATCCCGAGCTCCGGGTTGGCCGTGACATCGAACACGGGGTTATCACGGTTGCGGTACAGAAAAGCTGCCGTTTCCTTGGTCAGCTGCACTATCGTATCGTCCGGAGTGCTGCTGTAGCCCCATGACGCGGCGACGTTGAGCTCCCCGTCGGTGTCGAAGATCCACGACTGGCCGGTCCTAAGCCTGATATACTGATAGGGCTTGCCGCGCGCCGACGAGTTGCGCGGCTCCAACCAATACTCAGTGCTGGTTAGGGTCGTCTCGTCCCCGTTGGTCAGCGCGTCGACGGCTAGGCAGTCCTCGCCCAGCCAGAGCACGTTGCCGCTGCCGCCCAGGCCGGGTAGGTCAACCAGGTCGTCCGAGCGGTAGTAGCGCGTGCCGGTGGTTTCCTCGAAGGAGCGGCGGCAGTAGTTGTCGATCTCCTGCTGGGCCGCACTGACACAGGCATCGAGAGTCTCATACTCGCCGGTGCTGACGGAGCTGGTCGTGTTGGTGCTGCCGAGATACTTGAGTAGGTCCGGCACGGTGACGTAGGCCATTAGACCCTCCTCCAGCCTTGGAAGTGGAACATGCCGCGCCGAGGCATCACATACCCCACCGCCAGACTGGGCCGGTTGCCAGCTGTGGCGTTGTCGGAGCTGGCGAAATCGTACTCGTCGCTATCCTCGGTGTCGGGCTTTATCAAGGCTCCGTTGTTGGTAAACGTCCCGGCGATCCACGCCTGCACCGCGCTGGCGATGAGAACAAAATCCTTGAACTCGTTGACCGTCTCGGAAGCGGTGAAATCGCGGCTGCCAATGTCGGTCTGCTCGCAATCGTTGGCCCCAAAGCCCCCGGCGGTTTGCCAGGCTTGACTACCGTCGTAGGTATCCCAGGTAGCACCGTCGCCAGTGGCCGAGCCCGAGCCAGTGCCTTCCGTCCAGGCTCGCTTTTGGCGAAACACACGAAAGGTACGCGCGTTGGTGGACGCATCGGCCAGACAGTAGAGTGACAGGGTAGCCGCACTGACAAGAGCGCCGCTTGGAATGCTAGACAGGTCAAACTTGATAAGCCCGCGATAAGTGCCCACCCCCACCTGGCCGATAGCCAGCGTGTTGTAAGCCCCCCAGTTGTTATTCGGCGCATTGCTCTGAATCAGCGTATCGATGCCAGCCGAGCCAGGCTGCAGGGTAATCGTCGGGTCCAACTCCCATCCGGCGAAGTCTCCATCGGGCAGAGTCACGGATAGGATGTTCTTGCCGCCTTGCACAGATTTGACCCAGGAGAGGGGGATAGTTTCTATGCCTCTGTGTAGACTCGGCGGCAGGATGCGAAACTCCTCCGAACTGAGCGTGTCGAAGTTGAAATTCTGATGGTCGTCAAACCGGAAGTTCCAGGTGCGTGGGTGTCCCGTTCTGAGCGGGCAGCGCTTGTGCAGGATATGCCCCCCGATGGACAATCTGAGGTCAGCGTTGTTCCAGGCGTTCGGGAAAGTGACAGTATTGCCTGCGACCACGCCATTGATATTGTTGGTGTTCAGCGGGGTGAACCGGACGTGACTCTGCCCCTTGCCAAAATGCACCAAGGGAGCGTTACCACTGAGGCGGTCACGGACGCGGAAATTCACCAACTCGGAAACGCCCAGCGGCAGCGACGGATCGCCCGATGCTCCCAACTGGTTGACAATACGCGTCAGGCTGCCGTTGCGCCGGTAAGCTATCGGTGCGATGCCAATGGCCTGCTGCTCTCTGCCGTTGCCTAGTTCTTCTATTTCGGCGTGCTCGGTTAGTAGTCGCATTATGTCAATCCTGCAAAATCCCCAACGTTACATTCAGGTCCCCGGTACTCGCGTACTGCGGCCCCGTCGAACGGCAGATGGCTACCCCGGTCAAGCCGGTGCCCGTCGTGGCACGAATCGGCAAACCGAGATTACTGACTACCGCCGCGGCGTTGTTGGCAAACTGGTAGTAATCACCGCTGGAAATGCTGACCTTGGCTACCAGTTTGGCAATGTCCGCGTCTGCCAGGGTGAGCGCAGAATCGTTGGTGTACGTCGTGCCAGTCGTGACGGTCTGAAACAGCCAGAGGTCGATAGCCGATTGCGCCGCAGTGGAAAGGTCGGTGACGACGACGCTTTGGAGGATGCCCGACATTATGTCCGTCGAGCGGAAGCAGCCAGAGAACGTCACCGAGGCGCCCATCACGTCGCCGCTCGAATAAGCTCCTGAGGTGGTCACCGCAATGGCCGCACTGGGAAACGCCGAGTTGCCCCCGACCTGTCCCGCGTGGTTGTTGCTGGACCCGAGGGTGACGTAGCCAACACTCTCCGTGCTCGGCTGCATTTCGACGTGGATATTGCCCGCTGTGGTCATCTTGATTTGGACTAGCTCGTCATCGGTGGTCAGGCCGATGAGCGCCCCAGCGATGAGCCGGGCATGCAGGCCGGTCGATACCTCGTACCACTCCTGCCAGACTTTTTGCGTGCCTACGAACCCCGTGGAATTTGCCAAGTTGCACCTCCATCTGTGCTCACACTATGGCGTTATGTCTAGTGCTGTGATTTCCAGTTGCTGAGCATATAGTCGGTATCCTGGTGTGCCCCGCGGTACTGGGCCCGCGCCTCGACCAGTTGCGTGATCTGATTGTCCAAGCCCGCTATCTTCTGCTCGATTTCGGCCTTGCGCGCCTTGAGCTTTACGTCGAAGGCGTTAGCGGCCTCTTCCTCGTAGCCGTACAGGAACGGCGTTTTGAGCAGGTCCGCTTCAGGCGGGATGTAGACGCGAATACCGCGGCCCATGGCGATGCCGACGTAGAACTCGCAGCTTGGGCGTTGTTGGCCGTACTCAGTTGAATGTGCCATATCCACGCCGAACACTCCGATGTCCGTGAACCCCTCGATAATTGCCAAGGCAATCATGTACGATATGGTGTTCGTCAGATACGGCTTGGCCCCCGGACTGGGATTCGGGATGCACTGCGCCACTTCCTGCAACGGATAGGGCACGCTGGCCGGGATGTCGTCCCACTTCTGATGCATGTAGACCGGGCAGGTCATCGCCTTCAACTTCTGGATATGGTCGCTCACCCGGTTGCGGTCATTCTCGTAGACGCGCCTGCTGTGCAACTCAAACCACCTATCCCATCTCGGAATGAACTGGTATAGTTCGTTGAGGCCCCATATCTCGTATTCCGGGTCCTGGAACGGCGCCAGCTTCCATGAGTCGGTGAAGCCGAGTATCGCCACTTTGGTGCGCTTGGCTTTCTGCTCGACTGGTAGGGTTGGTGCAGCCGCTTCAAGCTCCTCTTTGGTCATCGGCTTGAATGCGACCGTCGCCGTCTCGTTGCTGATTGAGACAGTCTCCGCAGCCTTGACTTCGCCTTCTACCTGTACGATTGCCGCCGTCGCTGTTGCTTCCGGTATCGCCTGTACTTCGGCCGTTGAGTTTGCCACCACAGGCAATTTCTCACTGACTTGAACTAACTCAACTGCTTCCGCTGATGGTTCTGGTATCGCTACTTTCGGCAACGCTCTTTTTGCCTTTTTTCGTTTGGGTTTACTGCTGCCTGCGTTGTTGACGGCAGTGCTGAAATAAACGATACCCAATCCGCTTGTCGTCCCTTCTTCCATTTCTCCCCTTCCTTCGTTTGACCCGGCCGGGACCGCGCAAGCAGGAAGGGATGCCCCGCCAGCCCCGGCCAGGTTTCTATGTGTTATGATGCGCTGAGTGTCACGTCGGTGGACGCTGCTAAGAGCATCCAGTTGGTCGAGTTCTCGCAGAGCAGGAACGCCCATTGGCGATTGGTCCCGCCGGTCGAGAATATGAGCGATGTGTTGGTGCCATTGATCATTGCTGCGCTGCCGCTCGTCTGCACGATAGCCGCAGCCGTCGAGGCCGCCCCGACGTTGTAAATCCACTTCTCGTAGCCGGCCACGCCCGCGCCCATCGACCAGAGCCGCCCGGTCTCTAGGCCACAGGACCAGATTTGAGAAACGCCATATGTCTTGATGGCCTGCCCGCTAGATACGCCCGTGGCGAACGTCTCGAAGGGTCGGACCATCGCGCTAGACATCGTGAACGTGTTGGCTACCGATGCCGCCGAGGATACGGCGATGCCAGCCGAGAAATTACCCGTTGTAGCGCTAATGCCACTGGTGAACGAGACCGCTCCCCCGAAGCTGGCGCCCGACGAGAAGTTGCCGGTAGTTCCTGATATTCCCGAGGTGAGCGCGATACCCCCGGAGAAGTTGCCCGTGGTGGCAGTAATGCCGGACGTTACGGCTATGTCGCCAGAAAAGTTCCCGGTGGTCGCCGTGATGCCGCTCGAGAACGTGCCGTGTACCGCGGTCAACGTGCTGGATAGCTGCACGCCCCCGGTGAATATACCTGTCGACGCGCTGATGCCCGATGTGAGCGCGATGTCGGCGGTAAAGGTTCCGCTGGAAGCCTCTATGCCTCCAGTGCTACTAATATCCTGCCCATCGAGGGATAGGGTTGCGCCGGATTCCAGTTCGAGGACTCCGCCACTAGCGACGGTGAGTTGATCGCCCCCGCTGGTCTTGTAAACGAGTGGGACATAACTCAATTTGGCACCTCCTTTGCTACGAGGTTGGCGGAATGCCAAGTCCGCCAACCTCTATTCCTCCCAGCCTGGCCGGGGGACGTTGGAGTAATTCGACTATTAGCTGGAAGTCGCGTTGACCGCCAGTGCGTAGTCCTGGACCCAGCCGGTCCCGGCGATGGACGTCGACTCGGCCACTGGCAGCTCGTCGGCCCGATAGCGCAAGGCCAGCCCGCCATTGATTACGGTGTTGGCCGTGGCCCGGCCAGCCACGAAGCGCACATAGCGCTTGTTGGGCCGGTAGACCTCTGAAATGAGCCACACATCTCCGGATGCCCCCGCTACCGTGAAGGCAGCCGTCGAGCCGTAGAAGCTGACGAACGTGCCGTCACTCGCGGTCGAGCCTTCGGCGTAGAACGGGCAGGCCGCGCCGGTGGTTACGTCGCCAATGTTGAGAATGCCGGCGATCCCCTCGTACCCCTGCATGTCGAACACGACGGAGTACTTAAACGTCGAGCCAGCAACAGCGTTGATGAACGCCGGGTCGATGCGGACGTTTTTAGTCAGGTTGTGCATTGTCAAATTCTCCCTTTCTGCGCCTTACGCGCTCGCCACGTGGCCGACGACTCTGTAGTCCTCGACTAGCTGGCCGCCGAAGCGAATCTTGCCCAGGAGCACGATCTGGCCGGTTTCGGCGTAAAGCTCACGCAGGTATTGGACCGAGAACGCGGCCCGGTTGACCAGGTAGTAGCCGCGTAGATCCCCGAAGATGATGGGGTAGAGCCCCGCCGAGACGTTGGGCATGAAGCTGTCGAAGATGACGGGATAGCCGATCAGGTCGCGCTTGATGCGCATCCCCACCAGGCCGCTGTCCCCGGTGCCCATCGACCAGTAAGGCCGACCCTCGCCATCCTGAAGTTTCGAGAGGTTCAGCGCCCCGGAAGCCTTGTTCATGACCCAGACGGCGTTCTCGTCGTATTGTTCCGGCAGAGCAAAGGCGGTGTTGAGAATGCCGTCCCAGGTCAACGCCCCGCTAGTGCCGGTATGCACGTCGTTGGCGATGAACTGCGAGTTGACGAGAATGCCCTGCGGCTCGGTCGCCCCGCCGCCATTGATGATCATGTTGGATTGCAGCAAGCGAATAGTTTCCTCAAACTTGCTGGTACACCAGGACATCAGCGGATAGGACGCATCGTCAATCAGGTCGTTGGTGAGCGGTAGGCTCATCATGGCCGTGAAGATGGGAATACGAACCTGCCCGAAGCTAGGCTCGGTAACTCGGTGCGTGGTCGCGGACGCCGGGACCTCGCCGGTCCAGGTCACGCGCATGCCCGAGGTGTACTGGTTGTCCGTGGTGTAGACCACGCGGGGGACACTCAGCACGTCCTTGGAGGTGGTCAGCCGGGACACGCGCCCGCCTATCGTGGTCGGTGCGGGCTCCTTGGCGATGAGCCGGTTGAGCATGTCCTCGGGCACCAGGTAGCCGCCGGAAGTGTCGGCACCCTCTTGCAAGACCTTCAAGGCGTCGTAGCCGAGATTCCACTCGCCCAGCTTGCGCATGTAGGACTTGACAGCCGACTTGTACTCCGCCGAGCGGATGAGCTTGACCTTCTCCGCCGGGAGTAGGCCCTCGCCGTCCTGGTTGATGAGGATGTTGTTGCCTTGGTCCTCGATAACCGTCTCGCCGGTTTTCTTGACGCCCTGTACCGTGACTTCGCCGGGGTTGCCGGTGAGCGGCAGCATTCCCGCCGACATTCGCGCCCACTGGGCGTTTTCCAGGGATGACTTGAGGGTTTCTTTCTTGCCCTTCAGGTCGGTCATCTCGACGTTGATAGTCTTCAGTCGCTCGAAGTCGCCCTCAAGCCCCTTGGTAGCTATCTCGTCGGACTCTCTCAGAAGAGCGGCCATCCGCCCTTCGATGTCCTTCAGTGCTTTTTCCATAGTTTGCTTTTCTCCTAACTTGCGTTTGCCGCGATGTAGGTCTGATAGATTTCGGTCCGCAGCCGCCGCACGTCTGCCGACTTGCCTTCCGGCGTGGGCTCCGTGCTGTCAAGCCAGGTACAGGTTTCGTCCATAGCCGCCCGCATCGCTGCAATGCTTTCGCGCAGCCGCTTGCGGTTGACGGTGGATAATACCCGCCCTTCTTTGACGCGCCGCTGATTGAGGTCTTTCGTTCGCTCAAACAGGCTGGCGGCGATTATGTTCAGCCCCTCGGCCTGGTCGGCCAGGGGAACATTGCTAAATTCGGTGGTTTCGATGAGGTCGAGTAGGTTGGCGGATTTGTTCATTTCGCGGCGCAACATCGCCCGCATTTTGTCCTTGGCCTGGTCCTCGTCCATTTCGGACATATCGCCCATTTGGCCCATCATCCTGTCCATGTCGGACTCGGACATCGGCATTCCCATCTGCTCAGCCATTTCGCCCATCATCCGTCGACCCATCGTCATCGACATTTTGACCGACTTCTTCTTCCCCATCATCCCGCGTAGCTTCTCTTTGGCCGTGGCCTCGTCCATCTCGGCGGGCATCTTGTCCATCATCGCGTCCATTTCGTCGCTGGACATTTCGACGCCCATGTCCTGAGCCATCTCTTTGGCGAGCTTGCGCATCTGAGGCTTGGTCATCATCATCTTGGCTGGCTTTTTCTGAACCATCCGACTGGGCATCTCTTCGTCTTCCGGCATGTCGGCCGAGGAGAGCTTGAGCGATTCAGGCAAGGCTGTGTCGATGGCCTTGAAGCGCTTTTCGGCGGTAGCCAGGTCAACGTGAGCTAGTAGATTGCTCGGCGTGGGGGTCGTGCTGCCTTCGACTAGCGGCCAGCGCAGTATCTCGCCACTTTTGCCATTGACTTGCACGAGGTGGGACATAGCGCCGGAAGACAGGAAGAGCTTGCCCTGCTTGATTAGCTGCTGAATGGCGTTGAAGTATTTGTTGGACTCATCCAGCTGGGCGCGCATCCACAGCCCAATGTCATCCTGAGAGACAGACTTGATGCGGCCAATAACCGAAACGCCTGCATCTGCATCCAATCCGTGATGGTACAGTAGTGGCCTGTCGCCCTCGAACCAACTCAAGCAGAAATCAGTGTTCTTGCTAAAAAACTGCCCGTCAAGGTCCCGTCCGTTAAACAAGCCCCCGTAAGGAGCCAGAAGGCCAGTAACCTCCGATTGGCTGCCGTCGACGAACTTGACGGCCTTGGCATCGTTCTCGCGTATCTCGTAGGGCATTTTGACCGCCTCCTTTTCGGGAGCAAACAAAAAAGGCCGGAAAAACTTCCGACCTTTGCGCGGCCTTTACCCGGCCTTTAAGCGGTCTTTATATATGCCTATTTTGTTGCCTTGATTATAACATACTGTCAGGCGCTTGTACAGATGGTTATGTTATGTTCTATACTCGCGCTAACTGTGCAATTCGCTCTCGATCTAGGCCAGGTGTGCAGCAGTGTGAACGTGTTGCACTTGGCACACTTCGCTTCGATGGTCGTCCCCGGCCCCAAGTCGGCCTTGAATAGTATCGTGCCGCAATCCTGACAGCGGACTACCTTCAGTTGTGTGCTCCCTTGTTGCATCACGCTTCCACCACCGTATACGCATCTGTGCTAGTCGTGATTATCCCCTGCCATTTGACTAGCATATGCGTTGCGTTCTCAGACTCAGCTAGGTCTGGACAGGGTGCCCAAAACATATTACAGTCTGGATTGTCCTCTATTAGCTTGCGTAGTTGCTCTGCGTGCTCGCGGCACATATCACCCTCCCACCTCGCACAACCGTAGCGCAGCTTCGCTCTCAGTGATGTTGACCTGGTCGACGTAGGATTCCGGCAACACCCCGCCCGACTCGAACCGGTGGCACCGCTCATCGGCGCTGGTGGTTATCAGCAGTTCCCGCCCTAGCTCACAGGCGCGGTAAACCTGGCTGCTGCCCCGCCAGAATCGGCAGAACCTACACTGCCGGATGGTTGGTATGGTCGCGTTCACACTACTTCTCCAGTGCCATTCGTGGTCACAGTTCTTGCCCCCATCGCCGCATAGCACATACATGAATACATCGACGGTGGCGGAGTAATGCCCATCCATACCGTGGGCGCATAAATCGGCGCCCCACATTTAGGACAATGTCCAACTATCATATTCATGATCATCCCCTCCTCAATCTCGCCATAATCGCCTTCGTCACGTGCGCCTGCACCCGGCCAGAGCGAACCACCTTGTCCACCGCGGCCTCATCGGTCACCCAGCCTATGCGGGCCATCCACCGCGCCTGCTTGGTCTTGCTATGCACGAACTCGGCGTAGCTGGCTTTATTGCCAAGCACCGCGCCGATCCCGCCCGTTGCCTTGATGCCCCATACCTTGGTTAATGTCTCGCTGGTCTTGCGCCCGCCTATCGTGCCGTCCTTGCGTCGCCACCTAGGACCATATTCCCGCTGATACCACTTGCCCGTCGGGTTGCTGGGGCTGTTGGCCATCGTCGCCGGCGGATAGGGCGCTATCTCCCCCTGTACCTCAAGTGCAATGGCCTTGGTCGCGGCCTGGAGGGCAGGCTTGATGTCCACGCCCAGCGTGCGCTGTACCTCACGCAGGCCAACGATGCGAATGCCGATGGTCATTGCTGCAACACCCTTCTGGTATAATTCATAATGTCTTCGCCCATCAACCCAGCGCAATCCCAGCAGAGCACGTTAATACACTTGTCCCCTACGAAGTTGGCAATCGCCTTCTGCTGCATGGTGTCATATATCTTGCGCCCGCATCTCAGGCATTGTGCATTCCATTCAGTATCTTTTGTGCTTATTGTTCTACGCTCTAGGCGGAACTTCATTGGCTTTTCGCCTCCAGCCTTGCCCTACTCTTGAACTCGCGTATCCGTCCCGCTAACACTGCCTGCATCATCTTCATAGCGCCTTCTACGCTGTCCGCCGTCCACGTTCCCTCAAGGCTGACGCGGTTCCGCGCTATGAAGGCCAGGTCTTGATTGGTGAGAATGTCGTCCTCGATCAGACGTGCTACCGGCTCATAGTGCCGCGCTTCTGGGTGGTTCTTTATGATTTCGGTCAACTTTGCCCTAGCCGCTTCGCCTTCCGGCTTGCCTTGTTGGTCTCGGGCCAGCCGCGATAGATCATCAGCTATTTTCTGCCAGCGGGTCATGAGGATACCTCAACTATGAACGGTCCGCGCACCCCGGCACTAAATCGCTCAGCAGCTTCGAGAGCCAATAAGACACGCTTTCTCGGGTCCAGTTCCGATGTAGCATAAAGCGCCCCGTGTGCTACCTGTGCGCCACAGCCAACAGCCGCAAAACCATCAATGGGCTTGCCTACCTGATAATCGGAATCAATCTCGAATAACTGCCCCCGGTAGCCTACCAAGAAGCAGCCCCCTTGCTCTACCTCATTGCTCTTGCTGGCCATCCCCCCATCCTTGAGGCACTGACGGACTGCATTGATGAATGTCGTGACCATGTATTTATCAATGTCAGTCCTTGGGTCGTGATCGGGCACAGTAAAAGCGTGACGCAGTAACTGCCCCATCCTAAACGACGATGTAAAACCCATAATCATCGAGCCATTCTTGAATACCTTCTGATCTGCGCGGACTGTCAAGTTCCAACCCGCCACCCCGGCGCTATCACCACCCACGTAAACCTTGCCATTATCGACAAGTCCAACAATACACGTCATCCCCTTCCTAACCTCCAAATCATCCAAACCCAAGCTATCGGCTTGAGCCAGCGTGGCTTGATGTCCAGCCAGTACCACAACTCGCGCCAGAGAGCGGGGTGTTTGGCATTCAGCTTGACGGATAGCTCGAAGCGATTATCAACTATGCGAGCGCCCGAAACATTCAGATAGGCAGGCAGTTTAGGCATTGGGTTGGCCCTTCCTCATCCGTAACGTCGTCTTACACCTACAGCGCACGTGCCGCTTAGGCCCCTTCGTTCCTGTCCCCGGTGATGCCTTTTCCCATTCAGACTCCGGCTTGTTGTTAAGCGGACCGCAAAGCGGACAGACCAGTTCATCCCCACTGGCATGCCAGACGCGCTCCATGTCCAAGCCCGCTTCCTTGAGCATTGCCTGGTAAGAATCTGTAGCGGCTGAGTAGGCATCGGTAACCTCAGATACCGCGATAGCCTCGGCTCGAACAGCGCTGAAGCCGCTCTGCCTGAGCATCGCTTCTAGTTCGCCCCTGGTCATCCCCGGCGTGGCTGCGTACTTAGCAACGGTGTCGCCCACGGCCTTACGAGTAGTTTCGGCTATTTTGGGTATCATCTCCCCCGCATGCGCTCTAGCCCAATCCACCGCAGCCTGGTTAATCACGGCGGGATCGAAGGCAACTACCACCTCCGCCGCTATCCGTATCCCCTCGGCCGTGGCCGCCTCTACTAGTTGCGGCTCGATGACAGAGCCGAAGGCCACCGCCAGGAATGTATCATCTACCGCCTCGCCCTTGACGATCTTCCCGGCGATGTCAGACGCCAGCTTGGAAAATAGGGCTTCAAGGGCCTTCTGTAGCCGTCGCTCGGCTTCCTCGCGCGGGTCGACGGCCTTGATGGATTTGGTCGGCTTCTGCGCTTCGTCGTCCCTTCCCTCGCCCTCTTCCGGTCTCGGCTCCTGCAAGGCCATCCGCTCCTGCTGCCGCTCGATATTCTCCTGTGCCCGCTGGTCGAGCACCGCCTTGGCCGCGTCGGTCGCCGGGACCACCGTCACACTGTTGGGAATGTAGAACACCTCGCCGTACTCTGGAGGTAGTGACGGCAGGGACAGCTTCTCGCGGTACTGGTTGACCATCACGATACCGGCCGCAAAGCCTTCCTTGATAGGCTGCATGGCCTCTAAGCGCTGTCCGGCCAGGGCCTTGACCGTGGAGGTATCGAACTCGCAGTAGATGCCCTCGCCAAAGTCGGCGGCTAGCTCTAAGGTGAACTGGTCGGCGTAGCGGCGCCAGTAGGCGGAGAGGGTCGTCTCGGTGAAGTATTCGCGCAGCTCCTTGGTAGTAGCCCGCTGGTTGGATTCTTTCAGCCCCACGTGTACGCCCGCGAGCACGGCAGGCACGCCGAGCACCGAGCAGATCCTCGCTTCGGCGTTGTCGCGTAGCCCGGGAAACTCCAGGTCTTTGAGCGAGAAGCCGAGTATCTTAACGTCGCTCTCGCCGTCCATTACCCCTGGCGTGCCTAGGTTGCTGCCTCCGAAGTCGGAGCGGAACTTGGCCTTGATGAGCTTGGCATCTTCCTCGGTGAGCCCCGACTCCTTGACCAGTATAACTACCGTCGGCTGAGCGTGGTTGGCCATCAGCGCCCCGACGTGCTCGGTGGCTTTGTTGTCGGCGGCCACCTCGCGCGAGAGCACCGAGAGCGGCCCCAGCCCTTCGACGATGCCGCCGCTCTCGCCGTCCGGGTCGGGGAAATTGATGGTGAAGGTATCGCGCCTCGGGATGCCGATGTAGCCCCCGGTCGTCGGGTCCTGGTAGGACCAGCCCGCTAACAGCTTTTGCCCCGGCTTGCCGTCGAGCGGCGCGTAGATAGGCCCTACTCGGTCCGGCCTGAGCGGCCATAATGCTATCGGTCGGCCCAGGTTATTGCGCTCCTTCCACCAGACGGTCTTACCGACTACGGCCAGGTGGATGGTAGCCAGCTCCAACATCTCGTACTCGGTCATCAGCTCGTTGGGTCGGCGGATAAGTTGCATCAGCTCGTGTTGGCGGTCCAGCGCCTTCTTGTCGTCGTCCTCGCCGGTGTAGGCTCTGAGCGTCGCTTCCGGCACGCCCCGGCACAGCTCCTTGATGCAGGCATAGACCACCGAGTTTTTGCCGTAGGTCTCCTTGATGAGGCTGGTCCAGGTGGTGTCGATGAGCCATTTGGCGTCATAGAGATAGGAGGATACCAGCGATATGGTCCGGTTGGCCGCGGCCTTGGTCGTGCGGCCTAGAGTGGATATGGCGGTTCTTAGTCGGTCGAGCATTGTCATCGTCCCCCGTAGGGTATTTTCTTAGCCCTCATTAAATCGTTCCAGCCCCAATAGCAGGCGTCGGTCAAGTCAAAGGGCTTAGTCTTGGGAAAGCGCCGCAAGGCCCGCTCTAGTATCTGGTGCGTGCCCAGGACGTGCACGATCCTTCCCCGCTCGTAGTCCACCAGCATACGGCTAGCCCGCTCGGCCTTCGGCCCGTGGCCCGCCCCGGCCTTTTCGCTGCGGAACTTCGGCGGTCGTTCGAGCTTCAAGTCCTGCACCGCCTGCTTGTAGACCGACTGCCAGGCGTCGCCCCCCTGGTCGGTCTCGACGCCGACGCTCTCGGCCTTGAGCTCCACGGCCTTACGGATGGCCCGCTTCAGACAGTCCTCGGGAGAAGTCCTATCCTCCCAGGACCACAGCCGGTACAACTTGCCGTCCACGCCCAGGCCATCAGCTTGTATGCCGTGTGCATCGCTATCGTCGGTAGAGGTCACCGCCGGGTCCGCCCACACCACTATCCTAACCAGTTCCGGCAGTTCGTCCCACTTGCAGTGGAGAAAATCAAGGTGGTCAAACATACCGCCCGGCGGTGCCTCTACCGAGTGCTGGCATTCCGCAAGAAATGCCGAGAGCCCCATATCGTCAACCATTTCCTGACAGCGAGCCAGGCTCATCCCCTCCCAAGTTGGCTCACCCGCTACCAGGACATATTTACCGTTCTTCTGCTCGTAGGCGATGTTATGCAACGCCGGGTGTGGCCCTGAGACTATCCTATCGGCCATGAAGTCGGCCCGCCCATCGCACAGACGCGAGAATATCGAATCGGGGTGGACCAGGTTCTGAATGGCCAGGATAGCTAGGTCGGCAGCGCCGGCGGGTATCAGCTTGCGAGTGAGCGTGAGGATCTTCTTCTGAGTAGTGACTGCGCTATCTAGCTCGGAGTCGAGGTCGTCGAATACCATCAGGTCGGGCCGATCCTCGTCCAGCTTGGCCCCGCGTGCGGCGGAGTCTAGCCCGATGGCATCCACGGTGAAGCCAGAAGCGGTTCTAAGCCTGTTCCTACGCCAGCCCTTGCTGTTGCCGTACTTGCCGACAAGCCTGCTAGCTAGCTCGGGATAGTGCCGCTCGACGTTCGAGGATTCGAGCATTCCGGCGATGTTCTGCACGTGGTCATCACTTTGGTCCTGCGTCTGGCAAACGTACAGCACGTAGCGCCTGGCCTTCCTGGCAGCCAGTGCCGCGCAAGCCATCTCTGCGCTGGTCGACTTCGCCCCGCCTCTTGGCCAGATAGCCACGAAGGGCGCTGAGCGCGTGCCCTTCACTAGCGACCAAACCCACTCCCATAGGTCGACGTGGTGCGCGGCAAAGCCGTGCTGCACGTAGCCGGGGAAGAGGGACGTCAGCCAGGTGCGCCAGTCGGCGTCGAGGCCGTCGGTTGAGCCGCCAAGTTGGCGGTTCTGATGTCTGGCCTTTACCCGCAGGATAGCCTCGGTTATCGTTATGTCAGCTTGCGCCCTATCGACTACGAGCGGCATTCATTATCCTTTGCGCTTCCTTCAGAACCTCGTCCGGGTCCAGCCCCTCGGCCTCGGCCATTATTCGGATGCGGGTCTCTATGTCTATTTTGGTCGGGGCATCCAGGCCCAGCAGCTCGCACTCCTGCTTGAGTGATTGCAGTACCCATTTCAGATCGCCGTCCTGCCACGCCTTGCGCCGGGCTTCTCGCAACTCGGCTAGCACTTTGGCTTTGAGCCGGTTGGTATCCTCCAGGGATTCGGCGTGCCACTGACGCTCTAGCGCTTGGCAGTCGGCGTTGACAGTGCCGATAGACCACGGCTTACCATCCTTGGGGTTCTTGCTTCCCGCTAATTCCGACTTTCCGAACATCGCGTGTATCTCATATTGGCTCAGTCCGCGCAGCCGAAGGGAAGCTACCAGCCGACGCCTAGCTTTGATGATCTCGAAATTGACTCGATTGGCCTTGCTGCCGCCTCGGTTGTTTGGGCTGCCACCCTTGTAATTCAGAGTCATGGTGTTCAACAATTTCCCATCCACACTGGACACACTGCCGCCAGCCCCAGAACACAATCACCTGCCCGTATCCGCACCGTGGACATCGCTCGACTTGTGGCACGTCGCATCACCACTCCACGAAAATGCCAAAAGGCGCAGCCCACCCGAAAGGGGAAGCTGCGCCTCAATCCAGACTACTGGCACTAAAGGCTGGTATATTTAACTATGTAAAGTCTATCACCCGCCTGCTGGCTTGTCAAGCCCTCCTGCTTCCCGCAGTAAGTCGGCCAGCGGCTCGGTAAAAAAATTCTTGCAATTGTGGCATTTATGAATAGGCGGCCTGCCTCTGTAGCTCTTGAGCCGCTGGTGCAGCCACACCGATTCATCGGCCCTGCAGTTAGGGCATATCAGCCCAATTGCGCCCGTAGTCGCTTGTATCATTCCACCACCCTCAATTAGCCTTGATTCCTTGGTGCCCGGTAGCCGGTTCAGAGACTACCGGGCTCGCTATGCCAACACGCTAACCCAGCGTTGAAACTCAGCCTGAATGTAGGCAATCTCGTCAAGAATCTGCTTGCGGCCCTCAATAGTCCAAGACTGAGCAATGCGACCGATGCCACCGCCCTGCTCGATCTCGGCAAAGGCATCGCGGAACATTCGCAGGTTCTTGAGCCAAGCCTTGCTGGTATCGACCGGTTTTGGCGTCGGTTCCTCCAATCGCTTTGCTTCTCGAAGTGCTTCGGCTTGAGATTTGTCTACTAGCTCAGGGTGTCGCTCAACAGCCGTGACGTGCTGGCGGGCTCGGCTGATAGTCGATTGGCTTACCCCTAGATAGTCAGCAACCTTTTCTTGGCTGTCAGGTTTAGCAGGCGGCCCAGCAGGTCTATCATTCACGTTGAATAATGGACTTGCTTCCTCGTCTGCTTTTTCGCGTAGCACTTCGGCCACAACGTCAGCCCTTTGGGTCATTAGCCTTGACTGCTCACTCTCCGTCAAGTCCTTGTGCCGTAGATTTTCCTCTAGCTCGATCTCTCGGCGCTCGGCTTCTGACAGTTCCCCGAATGGACGTACCTCAATCTCTTTCCAGCCTAGAATTTGGCAGGCACGGAGACGACGCTCACCGGCTACTAGGTTGTTGGAGGCATCAATCACTATCGGGTGAATCAGTCCGTACCTCTCGATGCTCTCCGCCAGTCCTGCCAAGTCGCCCAAGTCCTCGCGCCGCCGCTGCGAGACTATTATCTGTTCTATCTTCAAGTCGCCTTTCCTCCTTTAAGCGAAATCGCGCTGTTAGCCCTTGCCCTTCACTATCTACTCCAATTTTACAAAGGTCTAAGCGAATAGTCCTCACTTTGCCAATCAAAACAATGTAGTCAGCTCTATAACTATTTTTCAATGCCTTAGAGCCAGATCGGAATGCCACCTCTGGCCGAATCAAGCCGTCACACGCCTTCAACAATTCAACCATTGAATGCCATTCACCATCAGCTAGCACCGATCTTAACCGTTGCCTTAGCCCTCTCGTCAGACTGCTCATTCTTACTCTATCTCCTCATCCTCACTAACCTTGCAATTGCAGCATCAATTAGAGCCATAGCATCACTTCCCGGAATATAGTCAGATAAGTCTTCCGATGCCCAAACCACCTGACGCAATCCGCGCATAAACTTCCTTTCTGGCGTCAGGGATCGTAACGGTTTTTTGGTTCCAACTGGCGGTATAGCTCCGATGCGATCCGCATATCCCTTTCGCCATTCTTTCACCATTTTGATCCCGTCAAGATCACTGCGTGCTTGGCGCACCTTAGAAATATGCGGACTTGCTTCTTCGACAGTAAGCCGAGCCTCAGAAACCAATTTCTCCATCTCTGTAGCTACAGGATTCGACGGAATGTCCGCAATGCGCATCATCATCGCTGCTGAATGTTTTTTCTCTGATACACCTAACTCCCCCATCCGTAGCCTAGCTGCATCTACATCAAGTGCCGCTTTTAGAACATACTCTTTTAGCCCCCAATATGCTGCTGCCGCCTTGATTGCCCATCCTCGATCTCGCACATACCACTTGGCGTGTTCTATAACATGCTCGTGAGGCATCCCTTTTGATCCAGGCAAATTAGCGGCTCTTGTGATTCGCTCTTGTCCCCGTGAATCGTCACCCTTGATAAGGTAGACATCGATAGCCTTGTCGCCTACGGCAACCGCTGCATCTAATCGGTGGTTCCCGTCGTTCAGAACTATCTTTGACCCCTCATAATGGCCAATTAGCGCCGGTATCAACATTTGATCGATTTTGGCTTGAATGAGCCGGTCAACATAGTTCTTGTCAAGTTTTTCTCCTAACCGAGATTGATTCGCTAAACTCTTCTCTTTGTCGATTGACTCAATAGGCATCTCTGCAATGTACTGCCAATCGACCTTCTGATGATCCAACCAGTTCTCAATAAACGGACTCCTAGCCATTTTCCTCTTTTCCCCCTTCTATCTACGCTCATCGCCTCTCGGCGTAATGGCCTACTTCGCTACCATCTCCCACCCCAACGGCGTTCCTCGCGCAACATCTCTTGCCGCACGGCGTCCGCAAACCTCATCAAAGAATCGTGGGTGTAGGCCAGATGCGGGCCTAATGCTGCGCACATTCTCCGGGCTATATCGTTCGCCTGCTCTGACGTCAGCAACGACGAATAACGATCGCCTGAATTGCAAATTGGCTCGCTCTGATTCCGTCGCTCCATACTTCACCTCTCCCATCGCCTGCTCTGCCACCCTAACCGCATCGACCATCGCCTTGAACTCGGCAGGCTCCAAGGAAAAGGCGCTATCCGGCCCGCCTGCGCTCCGGTCCAGGCACAGGTGCTTCTCGATGATGCAGGCTCCGAGCGCCACTGCGGCCACGGGCACGGCTATGCCGAGAGTGTGGTCGGAGAGGCCCATCACAAAGAACTCGCCATCCGCCCTTATCCTCTCTAGATTTGCATCAACAGGATTAGCCGGGTATGCGCTGACGCAATGCAGAACAGCCACAGGATCATATTCAGACGATGAGCGCCCCCTGAACAGGCATAGCGCTTCCTTGATTTCCTCTTTCGTTGCCATCCCCGTTGACAGTATCACCGGACGCCCTTTGCTGGCGGCGTAACGAATGAGAGGCAAATCTACCAGCTCAAAACTGGCTATCTTGTATGCGGGCATCCCCAACGACTCACAGAAGTCAACACTCTCTTTGCAGAACACCGACGCAAAGAACGTCATCCCGAGCGCTTCGGTCACTCGCTTTAGTCCATCGAACCATAACCACGGCATGGCGCATTCCTCGTACAGGTCCCACAGGGTGCGCCCCTTCCAGGGCCCGTCTTTGATTTGGAAGTGCTCGTTATCGCAATCGAGGGTTATTCCGTCTGGTCGGATTGCCTGCACCTTGACCGCGTCGGCCCCGGCTTCGTGCGCTTCGATGATAAGGCGCTCCGCATCATAGTAGGTTCTGGCGTTGGCTCCTATTTCGGCCACTATCCATACCGGGTTTCCTGGCCCTATCTGGCGGCCGGCTATCGTGATATGGCTCATCGCTGTTTTCCCTCCCAACAATTGAAGCACCCCCGTATCAGCCCCGCTATCGTTTCCCGCAAGGATAACTCGCGGCCATTCGGGCAACGAGCCATCTGTGTCGGTAGTGACATCAATTCCTCTTCGTTTAGCCCATAGAGCCTGCCGCAATAACGGCATTTTGCATTCGGGAAGGTGAGCATGCCGAGGTCGCCTCCGTCGATCGTTACGTTGGACACCTTACAAAAGGAGTGAATCCTCATCCCGCCTTCCTCCACGTCCAGATGGCGTTCTGGCCCATATACCCAAACATCGGTGGCAGCTTCAAGGCCATCGCGTTGACCGGCGCATCATAGCTCGGATCCCGCCCTTCCTGCTTGGCAAGATAGGCGTTGACTACCCGTGAATGGTAAGCGTAGGTCGAAGCGAAGTAGTCCGCCCAGGTCCATTCTAAGCAGCCGTCGAGGGTTGCGAGTAAGTCGCACATCCGGCCCTCTGTGAGGTATAGATTATGCCACGCGGGACTAATAGACTTTAGTCCTACCTGTACGCGCAATTCATTGATGCGGTCTAATCCGTCCTGGCTACACTCGCAGAATACCGCTAATCCCCCCGGCTTGAGTAGACTAACGATATTCCGGATAGCCTGCGCCTGCTCTTCCCAGTTCGCTAGGTTTATCAATACCCGCTCAGTGTAACATAGGTCGAAACGCTCACTCGCCAACAGTTCCGGAATGTCCAGCACGTCGAACGGTCCCCGGTAAAACCTGGGCTGCCCGCTTTTCAGCCCCTCGGCAGTGGCTATCCCGGCGTTGTGTGTTGCCGCGCGAATCATCGACTCCGAGCGATCGGCCCCCACGACTTGTATCTCGTAGCGCCGGCATAGCTCGAGCAAAGTCTCGCCGTCGCCGCAGCCGAGGTCGAGAACGTGCATCCCGTCCTTGACGTGTTTGGCTATGGCCTGGATTTCCAATTGCTTGGCTATCCGGTCTCGCGTGCCGGATTCCGAGCCCAGCGTGGCCTGTTGTTCCCAAAAGACTTTATTGTCCATCATCCCTCCCTAGATATCCTCCAAACACCATTCCATCATCAACGCCGGCACGAACCTCGGGTTATCTTCCCTCAGCGCCTCGCACAACGCGACCAGGCCGTCTATCCAGCAAGCCCCCGGCGGCAACGTCTCTACCGCCTCGGCTAGCCGCTCTCGATATTCCGCGTCCGTGTGCTCGTAGGCGCGTAGTTTGGCCGCCAAATCAGCGCAAGTCGCGGTTATGTCTAGCTCGCTTAGATGGTTGGCTAGATCGCGGTAGTGGACTCGGTAGGCCATCAGGCTATCCCCTTCCCTGCTAGCGCATCGCCTATGCCACCCGTGACCAATACCGCCTTGCAGCATCCGCGCTCCGGCTGATGCTCGGTTATCCGATAGTGAGCGAAGCCGTTAGCTATGTCGAAGTAGATGTCATCGCCTTCGCGCCGCAGTACCTTGTTATCAGCCTGGTCGAGCACAAATTTGTCAGGCAGTCCGACATAATAGTCGAACATCGTTTCGCTGTCCCATTCGTCAACGGTTATGGCGCCGGTCAGGTCGTTCCTGGTAAACCACATGGCTATACCCCCTCAATCCACTCTTCCTTTTTTCTGCGGCCACACTTCGCACAGGTTGACCATCTGCGAACAAGCGCTCCTATGGGTATATTGCTCGGCCAATGCGAAAATGGGGCGAGCATATGACAATATCGAGTAGTCGAATCTTCGATGTAATTATGTTGGCATATCAGGCGGGCCAACCAACCAATCATATTAGGATGTTACCTCCAATTTCTGCAATGCCTCAAGCAGGCAATCCGCACAGATGCCGACTGAATTGTAGCCGCCTTCGTTGTAGGCAACGACCACGCGGGGCACTATATCCTCGTGAACGTGTGGGCAAGTGTATTTATCGTTGCCGCGTAGCCCACCTGCCGGTAACGGCCAATTAGCCCACAACTCTACATCGCATGGCTCCCATACCGCCTCAAAGCCCAGGCTTATCTGCTCTACCATCCTAAATGAATCCTTATTCCCTGCTAATTCTCTCAAGCTGCACTTGAATGGGCACATTCCCATCCACTACCAGGACTAGGAACTTCTCGTTTGTCGGCCACCACTGACTGAGCTTGTCTTGTAATCCTGTCTGAATAAGGCGCGCCTCTTGCTCGGTCAATTGCGCTTCTATTCTGACAACGAGCATGCAACGGGTATCATCGATTGGCACTTCAATGGACTCGGCTGTGCACTTGATCTCCTTCACTCTTTTTCACCTCCCTTGAAACAACACCATCGGCTCTTTGCCCTTCATCCTCTCGGCTACCCCATCCGGCCCCATCGCGTCTATCTCTGCCTTGACTTCGCGTGCTGCCTTGACCGTGAGCTCCACGTCTGCTTGGCTGTGTGCCAGGTTTGGCAGGTTTGGTCGGTTCATGAGAATGCCCCGATCCCGCATGCCGGCAATGAAGTATCCCCGCTCGGCGTTGCTGCTGAATTGGATGAGCGAGCGCGGCGGGCAACCCGCCACACTGTAGCCCGCTTGCCGCAGGCCATCCATCAGGGCCTTGCCGATAGCCCAGAGGTGGTCGACGCATTCCTGGGTCCATATGTCCAAAACGGCATCGGCAGCGGCGAGAGATAGGGCATTACCGAAGCCGGTGGAGCTGACGAATACTGGGTCGTTGCGAAAGAACCATTCCCCGTACTCTTTGCGGAACACCATCGCGGAGACAGGGACGCCATTCCCGAGCGCCTTAGAATAGGTGGCGATGTCCGGGGTTATGCCGTAGTATTCGCAGGCACCAGCAGGAGCCCAGCGAAAGCCGGTAACTACCTCATCTTGAATTAACAACGCCCCGTGTGATGTGCAGGCGTTACGCAGCGCCTCATAGCCTATTCGATACCATTCTCGGTCGTGGCCCGGCATCGGGTGCTCGACAATGACCGCCGCCACGGGCTCGCCATCGTCCAGCGCCTTGAGTAAAGATACCTGATTGAAGAAGTCAAAATCCTCCACATATTGCGGTTGGGTTATGCCCCAGGCCGGCGGTGTGACAGACACAAAGGCGTCAAGATAACCGTGGTAACCACTACTGAGTACCCTTTTCCTGCCGGTCACTGCCCGTGCTAGGCGTATCGCCATATTGCAGGCATCGCTGCCCGAGAGCCCCCAGCGCACGCCCAGCCCTTCCGGCGTCCAGCCGGGGACGCGGGAGCCGAGCAATTCCACGAGCTTGCAGGCGACGGTATGCTCTAATCTGTGCGGCAGAGAGAAAGCAACGCCATCATTCAGCCTTATTTGCACCTCATTTAGCCAGCGGAACTGCGGGGAGCCATCCGCTGCTTTAGCATATCCTAGAAGATTTGCACCAAGTGCGGAAACCCAATCCAGATAAGTACGGCCATCGCCGCCACAAATTTGCGCTCCCTCGCCATAGAGAACGTCTGACAGCTCGAAGTCCTTGCCCCACATTCGCGGCGACTTCGAGAATGTCGCCGCTGTCGGCAGAGGATCAAGCGTCTTTGGCTGCGTCATCCTTCGCCTCCCTCTTCTCACACCACGCCAGCACCTCGGCTAGCCCGAAGTCGTCCCCCAGGTCCGCGAACATGGCGCGAACGAGGTCCAGCTCTTCTAGCGTGTCAACCGATAGCTTAACCTTGGGAAGAACTACATCCGGCACGTAGTCGGCCTTCTTCTTGGCGTGCTTCCGTGCCCATAGTGTGACGTGTTCCCGCTCGGCCGGCTTGAGCGCCTTATAGTGTGATTGTTCCAAGAGCTCCATGGTCAAGGCTTCGCAATCGAACCCATCAATGTACCGGTCGTTTTCGACGTTCGATGCATACGAAGCGTCCTGCTCGATGAGGGCCCTAAGAACTCCGGTGCCGATCTCGGGCATAAAACACGGACAATCCCCCGTCAGCCTGACGATGGTATCCGCCCCGAGCTGCGTGGCTACGTCGAAATACCTGCCGAGCACGTCGTTCTCGTGAGCCCCGCCACGGTAAACCGGGATGCCCTCGCGCTGGCACCAGCTAATGAGCCGCTGGTCGGCCGCGCTAAACGAGGTCGCCACGACGACCTGGTCAACGCCGGGGATACGCCGGGCACGGTTGACGACGTGCCAGAGCATAGGATGGCCGTTGATGTCGGCCAACGCCTTGTTTGGGAGCCTGCTGCTCCCTAGTCGCGCTGCGATGATAGCTGCTGTTGTTCCCACGTTTTCGCCTCCAATAATATTTGTAATGTCTTGACCGCCGAGTTAATGGGGTTAGGGCTCGGTACTCTCAGTGAGCAGCATCCCAAAAACTCCGCTATCTCTGCCTTATACATCTCGTTATCGTCATAGTCTTTGCTATCCCGTAGATACCAGGCTATTTTCTCTGCTCTCTCTCCCTCCACGATGACCGCCATACTACGCTGTTTGTAGCGCCAGTCTGTCTCGATAATCGTTTTACGCTTGGCCGTGTGTCGCAAAGTCAATCCAGCGTAGCCATCGCAGTCAAGGCCCAGCGGGGTGGACGGCTCTAAAAACGCTTCCTCAACGTGAGCGCTGCCGAACATCCAGACTGCGAGGTCTACCAGGTGCCAAGCGGCCTCAAACAGCACCCCGCCTTGCTCCTTCGATGCGCTGTAGTGCTCGCGCCAATTCCGCCCCTTAACCCAGCCGGGCAGATAGGAATAGTGCCATATAGTAAGCGATCGCGGGTTATGCGGGAAGCCGAGTTCTCGCGCCTTTTTCAGACGTAGCAACCCTTCGTGCCATCGCCAATTACACGCTACCATGTCCACCAACTCAGCCCTGTCAAACTCTCGCCCCAGTTCCTTCCATCCATCCAAAGACAACCCTAGCGGCTTCTCGATGAAGGTGTGGCACCCGTGCCTGAATGCTTCATAAGCTAATTCCAGGTGACTCGATGGCAGAGTGCAGATGAGGACGGCCTGCGGCTTCGTAGTCCAAACGTCCCGCAGTGTTACGCACATCGCGTAATCCCGCTTGATGGCTTCCTGTACCTGGATGCTATAGTCATAGGCTATCACCTCGTGTCCCAGCGCCTTGACGTTGGCGGCGTGTCGACAGCCGATAGAACCCATTCCCAGGATACCTACACGCATCGGAAGAAGTCCCCCTTTTGGAGGATGGTGCAATTGGCTAGACTGGATTCGGCCGCGTGACCCGTCTGCAATGTGTCCGCGTCGAATAGCGTTGCAATAAGCGTGAGGTAGCGGCCGGTAAGCTCAAACATCTCGCAATAGCGCGCCTTATAGGTCCACAATCCTTCCTGATGGTGGTACGGCACCTTGGTTGGCTCCGGCACCCAAAAGTCGCTGATGATCAGATGCCCCCCATCGGCCAGCATCCGGTCGACTTCGGCCAGGGTGGCGAGCAGCTTCTCTCGTGGCACCCAGTGCAGCACGAAGGATAGGACGATTAGATCAAAGCTGGCAGTCGAGAGGTATATATTGTCCAGTATGCCGTGATAGATCGTGATACCGGGGTACAGGCGCTTACCTTCCTCTGCCGCCTGCCGTGATGGCTCGATTCCCCAGCATTCAGCCCCGTACCGCCGGCGAATCTCTTCCAGCCGCCAACCTGTAGCCGCCCCGATTTCGAGTACCCTTGTGGCTCGGATCCCTGCCGCAGAGAGCACCGAGAGCGGCGGGTCCTTCTCGATCAGCGCCGCGTACTTGTGATGATTGCGCTGGTGGTAAGCATCGGCCTCGCCGTCTAAGAACGCCCTATCCTGCATCGATCATTCTCCTCAACTCGGCCACGTCCAGCCACCTATCGTTTAGGTCACTGCGATAGCACCAGCCATCAGGCACCGGCTTTGCTCCCGCGTGATTGCCATTACTCCACCACGGATGTGTTGGCAGGATGGCATAGCGGTCGCCCAGGTCCACCGTGGAAAAACTCTCGTCTTCCGATAGCATGGATTCGGCCAATTTTTCCCCGGGCCGAATGCCGATATGCTCTACCCCACAGCCAGGAGCGACGGCTTCAGCCAAGTCAGCGATCCGGCAGCTAGGCAGGCGGGGGATAAATACTTCCCCGCCCTGCATAATGGTCAGGCACGACACGACGAACTGCGCCGCTTGCGGTAGCGTTATCCAGAAGCGGGTCATTCGGGGATCTGTGATGGTGATTCGCCCGGCTTTGGCTTGCTCGCGAAATAGCGGCACGACTGAACCCCGCGAGCCGACCACATTCCCATATCTGACACAGGCGAAGCGGGTCCCGTGTTCACCGCGGTAGGAGTTGGCCTGCACAAACAGCTTTTCGGCGACCAGCTTGGTTGCCCCGTAGAGGTTATACGGCGAAGTCGCCTTATCGCTACTGAGTGCGAGCACTTGCTTGACCCCGCAGTCGAGCGCCGCCTCTATGACGTTCAGCGCCCCGAGCACGTTAGTCCGCACTGCCTCGGAGGGATTATATTCGCAAGCGGGCACCTGTTTGAGTGCCGCAGCATGGATGACCACATCAACGCCCTCGAAAGCACGTTTGAGTCTTTGATGGTCCCGCACGTCGCCGATAAAATATCTGATAGAAGACTCGGCACTATCCGGCCAACGCTGGCGCATGATGTGCTGTTTGAGCTCGTCGCGCGAAAAAATGATAATGCGTCGAGGATGATAGTCCCGATATACCATCTCGATGAATTTATTCCCGAATGAGCCCGTTCCCCCCGTGATTAGAAGGCTGCTGCCGTTTAGAATTGAGTCAACCATCTCTGCCATCCTCACCACCTCTAGCTACGTTCTGCCCCCTACCTGCCAGGCGATAGGGGGCTACTTGTAAAACTGGCAACTGTGTTTCCTTCAGCTAATACTCATAAGCCCCACCTGGCTGGGGTCGTTATGGCCTAACCTAAACATCCCATCGAGCATCACCGAGTACCCGTAAAGTCTCAGCATCTTGGAATTGCCTCTGTACCCATTGCCACTGTTCCTCGGCCTTTTCATGTACTTTTTGTGAACAGTTAGTCAGGTAATCCTGGAAGGCTTGTCGGGCATCCAAAGGCAGCAACTTGAGCACCTGCTTACACCCATCTGTGTCTATCTCGTAGTGGCCCTTACCATTCGCGTTACTCGGCTCAATATCAAAGCTCCAACGTAGTTTCAGCCCACTTGGATGCTCTGCCCTGAACCACACATCGGTATTTATGTCGAACCGATGGGAGCCACCACTTTCAACTGACACTACAAATTCCCAAGGGTAGTCGTCATTGTCCTGTCCGTAGAGATATACCTCCTCCTGACCGATTGATTTGTAGGCATCTGCCTTCTTGACGATCTCTGTCCAATGTTCTTGTTTACCTGTCATCCCTCTATCCTCTCTCTTGCTCTACCAGTCCTCTGGTAGTTGGGCTTTGAATATGGCTAGCTTCTCTCGCCAAAACGCCCCTGTTTCACACGTATCAGGCCAACCATCCGACTCCAAATCCGCTAGTGATTGTTCACAAATCTCCGCTACTACCTGCAGCGCATCCCTCGCCGCTGTGAGGTCACGGACTAGCTCGGAAACAATCTGCCCTCCGAATTCCTCATAAGGGCGCTCTGCTCTATTGGCAATGCTCTTTAGTTGCTTTCGTGTCAGTGGCTTCTCACTCATTCTCCCCCCTTGTCCATCTTGGCATCCTTGCACGGCTCGTATGAGACATACCTACATCCGAGGCAGGTTACCTTCAGCGACTCTTGTCCAAACCCATCGCGTTCATAATGGCGTATGGCCCTGGTATGGCCGCACTTGGGGCATTGCTTATAGATTTCCACCCGTTACTCCTTCTTGTCCAGCTTGGCCAGGGCTGCCATCAACTCATCTCGCCAGTGCTGGATAACATTGGCGTTACTATTGCCGATGCCCGCCCTAGCCCAATCAATCGTACAGTCGGGCAGATTACGTGCTAGAGATAGGGCCTTCTCTGCCACATCCTCCAACAACCTGACCCTCTCTGCCAACTCCTGGCCGGTGGGGGAGGAGAGGGCATCATCAATCATTGCCCGATACTTGGCTCCTTGTTCCACATCCATTGGGTCTACCTGGTAGCCCCGAATTTGTATTGCTAATGCCTCGTGCGGTGCTAGTTTGCCAATAATCCAGTTGGCTCCCTCGAGCGCCAGCCTCATCGCCGCCGCATCAGCCTCGGCTTCCTGTGTCCTCAACCTAAATGCGTGTGTCATCCGGCGCTGGATTTCACACTCAGCATCGGACTGGGCTAGCTGTTCCTGCGCTTTCTCTTTGTCTTCCTCTGCATATCGTATGCTACGAGCAGCACAAGTATTCTGGTGCCGCAGAATTTCTATAGTGTCCTGTGCCTCGGCTAGCTTATCCCTAGCATCTTTCTGCCCCACTACAAGTTCTCGACGCTCATCTTTGAGGGTATCCACTTCCCGCTGTAAGTCTTTCCACGTGCGGTCAGCCTTTTGAAGCTCCCGATACCAATACTCTGTACCGAATAAGTTTGCCCTAAGTTTATTTCTCTCCGTCGTCATCTCGACTAGTTGGCGGGTGAGGTCATCCTTTCCCCTGGGGAGGTCGGCTACCTGTTGTCTCAAACCTTCTTCGGCCATGTCAACTCCCATCTGTGCCTAGATTGATCTACCGGCTTGGCGTATCCCAAGTCATTCAACAATTCGCAGGCATCCTCATAGGCGCTCGTGCCGCAATCGTGGACGATGCACTGATCAACGGTATACTCTACCTGACAGGACTGGTTGACCACATCTAGCAGGGACTCTATGAGGCTGGCTACCTGTGTTTCGGCCTTCTCTGCTCTCACCAAAGCATCAGCGCGTTGTTCATTCAGTTCGACTACACGTTTATTGGCATCATCCAACCACCGACGACGCTTGTTAAATTCTGTCTGAGTGACCTCTAGTTCCTGCTCTGCCGCCTGGAGCTTGTCTCGAAGGTCGATGGTGTCTGATCTCAAGCTGGCCTCGGGGTCCAAATACTCCAATGCCCACGTCGGATGATAAGGCCTCGCGTGCTTCTCTCCATCAAGACGTATCGTCAAACCTGGGCCACTGGTCCCTGTAATCGTGCCCTCTCGCGGTTCTTTGCCACCCCAATAACGCACCCTGCCTAGCCGCTTGGCAGGCACTCTATAGAATTGCCGGATATACTCAAACCCAGTCATTCTAGCTGCTCTCCTTCTTCCCCCTTGGGGTGAATCGGCCTCAGTGCCTCCACTATCTGCTGGTACATCTTATCCTCTCTAAGTGAGCGATTGAACTCTATCCCCCGCAAATCCTTGTTGGCGGCTCTCAGAGTACGCTTGTAGTAGTTCAACAGTGGCACTAATGCTCCCCGTAGCTGCTCGTTGTTGGCCTCCAACTCCTTGGCCTGCTCTTCTGCCGCGCCCGCTCGTCCAACGGTTTCAAGCAGTTCCTCGATCACGCCTTCCCAATTTTCCTTGAATGTTTTGCTGCGCTTGTATCCGGCCAATTGTCGGTATTCACTGCGTTCCCGTTCGAGCTGCTCTATCCTCTCCCTTGCCTGCTCTATCTCCCTCACCCAGGGTAGGTCGGTGGGTGGTGTCATTGTGCCTCCACGGCAACTAGGGCGGCTCGGCAGATGGCTTCAGGTGCAGTGATTCCTGACCCGACATAACTGCCATATTGGCGCGCTTTTGGATGATGGCGACGAGGAGTGAAGTCGGCATGCCAATCAATGATGCTTGAAAACTCTAGGCCAAACGACCATTTCTGATCGCCATAAGTTCCATCGCGGTCTGTTATACGAATCACTACCTGCCAGGCATCGGCTATGTTGGTGCTGTAATGGGGGACAGGAAGGACCATTGCACACTCGTCCCCTGCTCCCTCGGTTGGGCGCGGAGGCCAGTCATCAGAGTCGATGACATATACGGGGCCTCGCTCATCAAACCAAGTTGCCGGGTCATCTCGTCTGTGTGATGCTGTGTAATCACCACTATCAGGACCAGTTCCACACGGCCAATCCATAGCCACAATGTTGAGTTGCATGACCTTGCGCCCTACCGCCGCATCAAGCTCCCTGCCTGTTAGCTCTGTCATTCTCCTGCTCTCCTTGCCTTCCTCTTCTCCGCACTCCGTCGCCCCATCTCCCGGTAATGCTCGACGCCGTACATCTCCAATACAAGGCTGCCTAGCCTCTCGTAGTATTCCTCGCCGTACCGCTCTTTGGTTGCAGTCCCGCCCTTGCGGCCAAACTGCTGGTAGTAGTCGGGGCCGTATCGGGCGCGTTTTGTTGCGGCGGATTGGGTCATGCCCATCATTTATACCTCGGACACTGCCCGGCGTTCTCTGGCCCACAGCAATTGTGCATATAGCAGGCATCACAGTGCAGCGTGGCAAGCCGCGTAACCTGCCGCCTGAGCACGCCCCACACCTCTTGACAATCCTGCGAGCCTATATCGCGCACGGTTGCCACGGCGGCGTAGACCTCGTATTCTTGGCGCTCGCCGGTTGCCTTGTTGGTTATGGTGGTGGTTGCGTGATAGAATTGCTGCTTCACGACCTATACTCTCTCAACTGCCTGGCTGCATCGATTTTCCACATAATACATCAGGGTTCCCGGTCGCCTTGATTGCCTTGCTAATCGCCTGTAGCATATTTCGGTCAAAGCCCGTAGCTCGCTTGCCGCCTGCTATCCACGAACATTCCCACATTTGCGCCTCTTCGTCCCAGGATAGCGAGACAGCAGAGCCTTCCTGTGCCATTCGCTTAAGGTAGTAGCAGGTCCACCACGCGTCGATTCTCTCTTTTGTCAATCCTTGTTCTGCTGTATCGGCTCTGGTCTCCCTTGCCCGCCGTAAATCTGCCTTCAATGCATTAATCTCTAAGCGCCTTGTCTCTGACTCAAGTGTAATATCGGCTAGTGTCCGAGTATTCGGCCTGTCGGATTCTCCATAGGCATCCCGTGCGTCCATTCTGTCTCCCTCCCTCTACGATTTATTAGTAGGGCTAATCGTGCCATTCGCAACCGCCCATAATGGAAAGTCCATAGGGCGATCGATAATGACACTCACAGCGCCAATATCGAAAATCAATCAGGTTCATCAGCCAGCAATACAACGCTGAATGCTGCCTGGACGTGTATCTCCCAACCCATAGCAGACGATAGGTGCCGTTTAGTTCCTTATGGGGCATTGGCAACCCTACCCAACGCCAAGCTTGAAGAATAGGCATTGGCAGGTTGAAAACAATCCTCGCTAACATCGGCTTCCTCCTATGGTTTCCATCATTCCAATTCCCATCCGCAAAAAGGGCAGAATCGTATGGGCTTGTACTCCCAATAGCCGACGTTCCCGAACATCAACATCCAGCCCTTCTTCTCATCAAGTATTATCTTTGTCTCGGCTAGGTCACAGCAGGCATGTCTGCCCGTTTCCCTCTCGGCGTCCCGTAGCTCCCTGTAGTATTGAGCGAGCGCCCTCACGGTATAGCTACTCATTCGGCCCCCTTTCTGCCAACTTCCTATACTTCTCGTGCAAGTCTCCCAACTGCTCCTTCCACGCCGACGGATGCGTCGGGGCTGCGTCTTCGTCAATCTCGCTAGCTAGTTTGTTGAGTTTTGCTACCCATTTGTCGGTTGCGTCTCTATCCATATCCCCTTACCTCTGCGCTTCAGTTCGGCCAAACAGCAGGACGCCGCTCCCGGCTCACACTGCCTTACAAATACCCGATACATCCGCTCTAGGTCGTTGTCACTCCAATCTTGGACCGCCTGCCGTACTCGCTCTACCTCATCAACGTGTGCTTCGTAGTAGGCAAACTCTCTGGATTCGTATGCCATCACGCCACCCTCTGCTCTCGCCGTGCTTTTAGCGTCTCATTCTGCACCTTGCGCCAATGGCTACAAGAGTGCGTCAACTTCGGGTACTTCGCGTGCCAGGCCACTTCATCATTCACCTGCTGGCACGCTCGGCAGTAGGCTGATTGATCGGTCCGAATATCCTTGCAAGTTCTCATCACGCCACCCTCTGCTCTCGCCGTGCTGCCGCCTGCGCCTTGTCCCGCTCCCGGCAGGGTAAGGGGCTAGCGGGCAACTCAGTTAATAACATTATCGGGAGACCTCCGGCGACGCAGATGCAAATAACGGCAGTCCCTCAATTGTCCAATGCACAATGCGCTTCTGGGCAATCTGGCAATACTGCTCGTCCATATCAATTCCAACAAAGTTTAACCCTTCCAACACGCACGCTACCCCCGTGGTCCCACTACCCATGAATGAATCGAGTACCGTCCCTCCTTTGGGTGTCACCAACCGGCACAAATAGCGCATAAGCTCAACAGGCTTGACTGTTGGGTGGTGGTTGCGTTGTGGGATGTTGTTGTGTAAACGGGTTCGGAGGCTATTCCCAGTTGGATCGTTCGGTCGGTAGTCGCTGCGTTGCAGGTGCAAACTATCAAGTCCCTCATCACGTTCGGCCCTAGAAGCCTTGGCAATGTAGAAGAATCTACTTGCTCCCCCTACATCGCCTAACCCGCCAGCATTAGCGTGTATCCCCTCGTTGGCGAATTTGCCATATGTGCGTTTGCCCAACGTGCCGCTATTTATGCCACCACTGCTCGTGCTTATTCCGCTTTGCCCATCCAATTTCTTGATAGGGCATCCGTCTTCGTGCTCATTCTCACAACAACAGGATAGAATGACATTGGCAGGCCAACGGCCAGAAGCATCATAGTTACCTTGCTCAGCCCTAGTGCGTTGGTCGGCCCCATAAATGCGATTCTCTCGCGCACCTGAATCGAAGTCAGCGTGCCGATTCTTAGCTTTGCTTTCCGCTTCGTCTTCCTGACCTGAGAAGCCAATTCTGCACCCATCTACGTTGATAGCGCCTGTTCCCCACTTCAGCACATTGCTAGCTACATTCGGCTCAGATAGGGGTTTGCGAGCCATCACGATAGGCTCATTGGCGGGTTTTAGTGCCGTGCCCCATCCGGACCATTGTTGAGCATCCTCGGTGGAAGGTGTGCCACGAGTGAATGAGCCTTTGCCGATAGAATGCGGCACGGATGTACCAAACTCATTGCCGTTGGCCTTGTCACCCGCGCTTGTGGCGTATCCCATATGCCCCCCACTCAACGCACCGGCGCGCTCTGCTCCCGCCGCCTTATCAATCGCCTTGCTCACATCCAGGCTCTTGGGGAAGCCCGAGCCGTACCACCACTGAATACAATCGCGTATCTCGAATCCTGCATCTTCAATAGCGCAAGTCATTCGGTGATAGGTGCGAGTACCACCAAAGGCGAGTAGATGACCGCCCGGCTTAAGGATGCGCAGAACTTCGCGCCACAACCCTACGTTATAGGCAATGCCCTTAGAATCCCACGACTTGCCCATAAACCCAAGTTCATATGGCGGGTCACACACAACTGCATCTATGCTCTCCGCTTCCATCCCTGCCAGCACGTCAAGGCTATTCCCGTGATAGAGCGTTATTCCGTTGTGCTGATAGTATGGCTTCACTTCCTTACCCCCTGCTTCTCCACCACTCCCCGCATATCCTCCGCTATCCCCAGTTCCTCGCCCGCCCGCAGCGTGGCGAAGATAGCGTGATTGAGCATCCGCACGTGCGGGCCATCTGCCGGGAAATACCGCTGGTGCGCCGCGCTCGACTCCCATATCGCACGCAGGCCAACTAGCCTAACCAGGCGGGCATAGTAAAGCCCTTGGATTGGGGAGTAGGCCTTATTCATTCCGGAACCTCGATATCACCAAACCAGTTCACAAAGTCGGCAAACCTCAAGCACACAATGTCGTTGTCGTGCCGCCTGCCCGCCTCGTGGAGGATCGCTATCGGCAACCGTCCATCCTTGGCCGCGCTGATGGCTTGCTGTAAGGCTGCTTTCAGCCAAGCCGGCAAGGTCTTTCTGTGCTTGACCTCACAACACAACCAGTCAGTGCTAACGTCCTCGGTCTTCAGGCCGGTGATACCGATGCGCCGGCCACCCAAACGACGCGCGATGGTTTTCTCTGTGGACTTCCACTGATCAGTTCTTGGCACCTTGCATCCCCTCCCACCAACACTTACAGCCCTGGTCGATTGGGTATATACCGAAACAGCCCCCGCAAATCAGCTTTCCGGGTCCTGCAACCAGTTGCTCCGCCTCCGTCATCCTCTCCGCCTCATCCCTTTCTCGCTCCTCGATACTGCGCAGCTTGGCCTCTATCTTTGGTAGTTCTGTGTCAATCAAACCCGCCTCGGCCTTGAGCTTGGCCAGCAGCGCCTTGCCTTCTGTTGAGTCTTTGTGCAGCGCGCAGTAATTCTGGCCCTTGATGATGCGGACCTTCAGCTCCTGGCGGTCGGCTTGGAGTTGCTTTTGCTGGTTGCGGAGATGCCCTTCCTCCTGGGTAAGAAGGAACCAGGTGTAGTAGGCGGCCTTGAATTGGTCGAGCGTAGACACGTCATTGCTTTCCTGCGTTGTGTTCTGATCTTCCAAAGTCACCCTGATCTCGACCTGGCCGTTGTCGGCGAGAAAGACGAGCTGGGCGGGAACCTCGGTGACTTTGCCCTGGAGGACGAGGGCAGGGGATGAGGGGACAACCTGCTCCTCTATCTCATCATCGAATTTCATTTTTAGCGCCACAATTTCACCTACCTTCTAAGCATCCTGCCAACCAATCGACAACACTCAACTTTTTCAAAAATGATGTTTTGCCACGACTCGTCGCCCGAAAAAACTGGCGGCTATTTTTTTGACGAGCATCATTTGTTTGGCATAAAAACACAGACTCAAACATTGATTTCAAAAATTACCACTCTTGTCGATTGCTCTCTAGCCTGCTATTGATACTATATCTTGTGTTAGCTTGGCTGCCATAGCTTCCATTTGCCCGTATTTGCGCCTGTTGTCGTCGGTTGCTCGTTTACTCGCTATCATTCGGTACTGCTCAGGTACTCCACGAATTTGGGCGTCTTATGATATCCGTAACGCGCCTTGGTAATCAGGCCGTGCCGTTGCAGCACGCGCAGTCGCTTGGCTATCGTCGTCCGGTGTACGTCTAGTAGATCGGCAAGCTCGCTGGCCGTCAGAATATCGTGTCGACGGTACAGTGCTAGGATGTCTTGCGAAATTGTCCGCTTATCTTTGTCCCGGTCCTCGTCTTTGGTGTTGACATCCAGGTTTTGCAGCTCTATCCTGATTTCTTCGGCTTCCACATTATCCAGTGTGGACTTCTTGGCGGCGTAACCAGCGTAGATGTCGTAGCGGCAGTTCTTAGCTTGATACACAAGATCAAGATACTTCCCAACAAATAGTACGTGCATAGGACTGACGATCACTTTCTCATGGGCTTCGTCAGTCGAGTGTATCAATGCTGCCAAAGCCACACAGAGTCGAGCGAGTTTATTGCGCATATCTGCCGGGGAAACCAGGGGTACGTCCTCCGCAGCGCCGTAGACGGCACTTAAACGGCTGCTTTCACTGAATATCGTCTCGGTCGCCTGGTGATCAATCACCACGTCATCGGTACGGCGTGACCACGCCCACAGAATAGATTGCTTGAGTGCTTCGGCACTGATTAGTTGTTGCTCTGGTTCGGTTCTCATTTTGTTGATTTCGTTCAGGTTAATGTCTTTGTTGGAAAGAAATATGGCCAGATCCAGGCGACGCAGATCGGCGGGAGTGGGGAAGAGTCCCTTAAGCGACTCGATGCCGTGGGAAAAGTTATAGAGTCCTTTACCCCAGCGTGGATTACTCATCCAAATCAATCGCGTGCGACAGTTAGCTTCCCCTACCCCAGCTTGCTCGACTCGCATTATTCCGTCATTGCGTCCCTGGGTCATTCGCCCTAAGTCCTCTTCGGGCAACTCGGATACCTCATCAATGGCGAGTAGGCGACGGTCATTCAGGACGTACTTTCCCCACTTAACAAACCATCTCTCCCCCACTTGCTGCACACTATAGCAAATGCCTGTACGCCTTGCAGACTCGCCGCTGATGAGCATCCCCAGCCCGCAAAACTCCATCAGGCTTCTGACCATTTCTGTTTTAGCCATGCCGGTGTCCCCCAGCAAAAGGACCTCTAGCCAACCTCTTCTAATTGGGCGACCCTCAAATTTGAAATTGAGCACTGAATGATACCCGAGCAAGATCCCTAACAGTGCTTCATCTCGCTTATAGATTCTTGTGACGTTTAAGGTAAGGTCTTCCAATAGAGAATCGACGTGCGCCTTGAAAGCAGCTTTGCCAGCACCCGTGAACTGAAAGACATTGAAGGTTTCGCGCATCTTGTCAGTTAAGGTGAATTGACTGATACTATCCTGCATCGGGCCAGCGTCAGTCACCAAGATCGTGCCAAGTTGCGTGTTGGGGTGGGGGTAAACGCGCCCAGTGATCTGGTAATATTGGTTGACCGTCGATCTATAATCCAGTAAGTAGACATTGCGTGCCACGTACTCGTTACCGCTCTCATCCATGTCCGACTGATGACCATTGCCGTTGACGGCGGGCATTACCCGATCAGCCATCGGCACAGCTAAGACCTCTTCGATGTTGGAATACTCGAGCACCTGGTAGCTAAATTTCTGGCAATTCCCCTGGCATCCCGCCGCTGCTTTGAGGATACCCCCCAGTTGCGTCTTCTTTTTATGGCAGAGGTCGATAAAGGTGCTGTCCCGATCGTCGAAAGACTTGTCCCACGAACCGGCCCCGCGTTCCTCGTCGGCAGCCGCTCCGCATATCTCACGATCCTTGTCGTTAGCATAGCAACTATATCGCACTTTTCGCGGCACGATGTACGGCGCGTCAAGTTTGCCCGCGCACAGGACCTTGACCTCGACTTTCTTGCCGACGAGCTCGCTGTGAGCCGACTGAGCCAGATGTACGGTCTTGGTTTCTTCCTTGGGCAACGGCGGGGGCGGTTCATACGGCTTGGCTTCCTCGAGCAATTCGGCAAAGTCGGCGTCGGTTTTGCCGAGCTTGACGAAGAAGTCGGTCAAGTCGCCATGCTCGCCTACTTCGTCGGGAAGCGTAACGATCCTGGCTCGGTCTCCGAAAAAAGCCGCCGCCTTGCTACTGCCGCTCTGCCCAGGGAGATCATTGTCATAACAGACGTAGACTATCTGACAGGAATCGAAAAGCGGTACCCACTCGGGCTTGAAGGTTCCAGCCCCGCCAGTTCCAGAAACAGCCGCCCATCCGTGCTGGCAGAGCAGCATCGCGTCAAACTCACCCTCGGTTATGATGACGTTGTCGGCATCCTTGATTGCTGTCTCGTTAAATATAACTGCTGTTCCATAGTCACTCTTGTAAGGCAACATCTTGACACCAGGGTCTTTTCGGTTAACGTCATCCTTGCGTCGACGGATGTTAACCAACTCGCCGTTTACTACGATCGGAATGGTGTAGCGCCTATCATCCCATCCGAGCTTGAAACGGTTAATAGTTTCGTCACTGAGTCCTCGCTTGCGGAAATACTCGCGGCGCTCGGGAGGCATCTCGTTATGATATTTCTCGGCTATTTCCATCGGCAGGGTGAGGAGCTTCACAGGCTTGGGCTTCTCGGCTTTCGGCGGGGCTGGTGGCGTTGGCCTAAGTGAAGTCGGCATATTGGCCAATTCTTCAGCTTTGCGGATCGCCTGGGGTAGGTCGATATTATAGATTCCTTGCAACCAATCGAAGATGCTCCCTGCCTTACCGCAAGCAAAGCAGTTAAAGAGCTTATCTGACACGGATAGGCTTTCGTGCGTATCTTCATGGAAGGGGCACTTCCCGGTGCGTTCCCTGCCGCTTCCTCGCAGCGTTACTGTCTGGCTGGCTATGTCTATCAGGCTAATTCTAGCCTTGAGTTCGTCGAGATTTGCCAACGTCCCTGCCCCACTACATCACCATAACAAATTTTGCTTGGGTTCCCCGGTTCTAGTGAGCTTGTCAATAATCTCTTGGATTTCACGCTTGACCTTGCTGCGATGATTAACGATGAAGGTTCCACTGTAACGCTTCACGATCCAACCGTTGTCCCGCAGCCACTTATCTCTTTTGATGTCAGATTGTGCTTGCTCAGTGGTTCGCTTATGGTAGTCGTACCCATCACATTCTATGGCTATCTTCTGTTCCTTGATCTCAATGGCAAAGTCAAGTCGATACAAAGGGTAGATCTTAATCTCTGAAAACCAGGAGCATACATCTTCGCTGTCGGGATGTCCTTCCACCTGGCACACTGGTCCTGTTCCCGGATCATAAGATGAATAATTGTCGTTGTCCTTCCATTCGCACCACCGATGGCTACGGCATTCTCCGCCGAACTTTTGTTCACCGACCTCGAATTGTGCTGTATAGGCGACCCTTAGCTCATCCAGGATCGCCGACATCTTCTCTTCTATTGGGCTCTCAAACCTATGCAACGTCGGTATCACTGCGCTGTCCTCTGTCTTTAGTGTCTTTAGTGTCGTCAGTGTAGCATGCAGAATTCCCAGTGTCAAGACTGTAATTAGTTGCGCCAGTGTTGCGAGTGTATGGTATAATTTGAGTATGAAGGAGAAAGATACCGTTTCCGTGCAGGAAGCCGCTAGCATTCTTGAAGTATCCCGTTCCCACATCTACCGCCTTATCCAACGCGGTCAGCTAACGCTGATCCGTAATCCACTCTATGACAAGCATGGCCCTGTTAAGATTTCGCGTGCCCAGGTTGAATCCCTTCGTCAACCCAAGTAGCCCCCACATCCCCATCCCCCGCGACACCCTGCTGCGCCGCTCCGAGCTGGACGAGCTCAGCAAGCCCCAGCCGAAGGGCTAGGCGGGTTTGCCCATCACAGATTCATTTGTCAATCAGTGTTTTCATTAACTTATACGCTTCAGGTGCTGTCCCCCTGTGTCCATCAAAAGCCCCAGACGCTTCAGCCTCAATCAATGACACTATGTGTTGCCAGTTCTCAACCAGCCTTGCCCATACCGGCGATACCGCCGCCATTTCCTGCAAGCGTGGTCGAAACTCAGGTACGGCTCGCAATAGCTTTTCGCAACGCACAAAGTCATCAGGATCCCAAGGATGATCTTTACCCCAGCGCCCCCATAGCGGGATGCCTGTCATAACTCCGAACAACGTATTGCTACTCTGGCCGCGATCCCCTGTTGCAAGCCAGTTCTGTGCTTCTTCGGATAATTCTACTTTTGCCATGCCGCCATCTTTCTTCACTAAACCAACCTCCCCTGTCTCGCCTCTCCCGTCTCCCGTCCGTGCGTCGCGAAGAACGTCCGGACCGCCTCCAGCGAGCGCGTCTGCGTGGCCGGCGGCAGGGAGCGCAGGATGGTCGAGCCG
>Ga0209514_10001138_pt1 | contig 48797 bp, 46 predicted proteins | sample Subgrocontami58m_FD_187452 | JGI IMG/M metagenome (GOLD analysis project Ga0209514, IMG submission 187452) | Subsurface groundwater microbial communities from S. Glens Falls, New York, USA - GMW37 contaminated, 5.8 m (SPAdes) (version 3) | ecosystem: Environmental > Aquatic > Deep subsurface >... | reverse complement strand
ATTAATCAAAAGCGCAGGTTTTGAGGTTTACAAGTTAAATTTTGCCTTCATCATTTTCGAGGCATAGTTTATACGCTAAGATTTAGAGATGAGGGGCTTATTGGGAATGCGGATGTATCGCCCTACGAAAAGATTATAAACCTGCTTCTCTTCTTGGTTCAATGAAAAAGAGAGGGAAGGCGATAGCTTTTGTGGCTTTGGCTGCAGTTTTTGTATTGCTTTTTTTGCCTTTTGTTTTGAGTGATGGTGCTGCAGGCGAGTTGAAAAATAAAAAATCTCATTTTCAACGATCATTTTTTCTTCTTGTGAAATTAGATAAGGGCGTTACATTTGAACCAGGAGTTGGATTTAAGGGAATTGATGGAACTCCTCTTAAGATTAATGCACTGAATCAGCAGTATTCGGCGGTTATTGAAAAATCATCGCCTCAATTTTTTTCTTTTAGGTATAATCAGAGGCTCGAGAAGAAGTATGGTGAGGAAGGATGGTATAAGATTACTCTTAAGGATAAGAAATCACTGTCGAAATTATATAAACAGTATAGGAAAGAAAAGAGCTTTCTTATGGTGAAGAAAGTGTATTTAAAGAAATTCTATTCTTTAAGGAGTTCGGGATGAGAGGGAAATCTTTTTTCTTTATAGGACTTTTGTGTGCGTGTATTCTTTTTATTTTTCTTTCAAGTGCTCCTGTTTGGGCAGCGTATTCAGAGATTATTATTCCTGAAGAAAGCAGTTATGTTGGCGGCAATGCTCTTTATGTTGAAGGGGCTGCTGAACCTGATGAAGGCTTCAGGTTTAGACGATGGATCTTAGAATTAGGAAAAGCGGATGATGTAGGCGATTTTGTTTTGATTCGTGAATTGAAGAGAGGAACGAGCAGAGTTGGGAATTCTGATAATGATGACGAAACCGATGATTACGGTGTTTTGCTTAATTCAGGGGATATCTCTGATCTTGTTGATGAGGAAGATTATATTTTGAGATTGAGTGTTGTTGATTATGATCCTACTTCTGGTGAAGAGAGTGAGGCTGTGAGTGAGGTGGATTTTATTAAAAGGTCGCGGACTTTTACGTTTAAACTCATTCATAGTGGGGGCAACTCTTTCCGTACTGTTAATGTTTATTTAAGAGGAGAAAATGGCGAAGATGATCTTGAATGGGAAGATGACTCTCTACCCGAAGATATTGTTTGTAAGTCTGGTTGTATTGTGCGTCTTGATGGATTGATTTCTGATGATGCGCTCTTCTCTGATAATAAAGTGGATATGGTTGTTGTTGCCGAGGATACATCCGGAAAGTTCTTTGTTTTTTATAAAAATTACAATCTACCGGCTTCGTATCTTGAGCTGAGGACAGGGAGTACGAAGAAAGTTAGTGCTCCTGGTTTCGTTAATGTGTTTACTCAGCAAACGATTCCGTTGGATTATGTTGATTTGCTGATTTATGGAGATTATTATGAACCTACTGATGCTGGTGATATTTTTTCGTTGTGGGTTGCCTCTGATAGTGAGCTTTTGCATACCCCCTATGCAGTGTTAGGTTATTATGGTGAGAATCTAGCAACCAATCAATTGATGTATCTCAATGCTTTGTTTATGCCTCCTTGGAGAGATTATACAGATCCTGTTGATCTTCATCAGATGGATTTAATCGCCCATCGTACGCTTAAGGATAGTGATGAGAATGGTGATGACCTCTATTCGCTTTGGGTATATGACAACCTGGTGAAAGATGGAGACACTCTTGATACTGCTATTGCTTTTTTTGGTCTTTCTCCTGAGAAGAGATATAAGATTCAGTATCAAGATCATGTTGGGAATTATTTGCTTTCGGAGAAGAGTGCAGTGGTAGGGACGGATTTCGCTTCTCCCAGTAGTTACTTTGAGAATATGTATCCGATTTCTGGGAATCTTGAGTTCTTCAAAGATCCTTTCCACTTGTCTTTGAGCGTTGGTGATAAAAAAATTATCGGACGTTTGAGAGATGCTACTTCTGGTGATCTTTCTGGTTCGGCTTCAGGTTCAGGTGCGACAATCACCAGACCTGATAGATCAACATTTACTATCAACAATCAGCTGGTGTGGGTTTTTGACGAATGCGAAACAAGGAGCTGCAAAATTGGTGATGTGTATAATGTTGATTGGTCGTTACAAGGTGCTTTTGTTGATGGCAGGACTTTAAAAACATCTGATGATTTTACCTTTGCAGGAAATCGATTTATTCCCGGGAAGGTTGTTCCTTTTTTGAGAGGAGATGGCAACAATGACCGGAAAGTGGATTTGAGTGATGCTATTTTTATTTTGGAATATCTTTTTCAAGGAAGGGCAGGTCCTCGATGCTTGGATGCTGCTGACGTCAATGATGATGGCATGGTTGATATTGCTGATCCTATTCGATTGTTGTTTGTTCTTTTTCAGGGAGCAGGGCCATTGCCTCAGCCCTATCCGGATTATGATAGTGATCCGACGCCTGATGATTTGCCTTGTTCCTTGTAGAACCCTTTTTCTGGTTTTTGATTTGATAAGTGCAAGCACGAAAACTGTGGGCTCATCAGAAATGCAAGAAGCATTTCTGAGTGCGATCAAAAACCCCAAGTTTTTGACTTTAGCCAACAGATGAAGTGCCCATCCATCATCATTTTTAGGACAAAATGCACAGGAAACCTCTCAAGGAGTTTCACCTCTTTTTTGGATATCATCTTGTAAGGTGGAACTCCTTGCCTTTAGGGCGAGGAGGATGTCATATTATTGATATAACCTCTTTGGTTTTGATGGAGATTTGAGGAGAGTATTTTCCTGGAAAGTTTTATAAATTATCTATTCGTTATGGGTGAATGAAAAGAAAGTTTCAAAACTTTTTGGAAATGAGTTAAGTGCATGGGACATAGTGGATATGAAAGAATATATTGAACAGATTCATGAGCGAAATAGACGAGTAGAAGCTGATAAATCTTGGGAGACGAGTAAAACCCGAAGAGTCGTTATTTCTTTGATGACTTACTTTACCGTTGTTCTTTTTCTTTGGTTGATTGAAGCCCCACGCCCATTTGTCAACGCCCTTGTTCCCACTTTAGGATTTATTCTATCAACGCTTACTCTTTCTGGGCTCAAGAAAATTTGGCTGAGATCGGTTTATAGAAAATAAAGAATTATGAGAACATAAACCTTTAAAACTTGCTCTTCCTTGAAAAGATATGGAATTTGAGAGATTAAATCATAAAGATTCGCAAAATCTCCGACTCTGCTATAGATGGCAAAGTCTGTTCGGAGATTTTTTCCACAGCGAATTTTTAGGGCTTCAGAAATCTTCGATTTCTGAGAGCTATCAAAGTCTGATGACTTTGAAGTCACGAAAAACCACCATTCATCTCCATTTTCAAAAATGGAGTCTTCTGGTTTTTCCTGATAATTCTTTTTTGGAGAAAACTATGGAAATAGGAATTATACCCTTAGAAATGATGCACTTGAATTTTGGAGGAAATAATGGAAATCGGTAAGGAAACTACAGAAGAGCTTGATTCTGCCCGCGAATTAGAGGATTTGAAGAAGCTTGAGGCAGCGATGTTTCTCTCGGCTCGGTTTATGTCTCTGCAAGAGCTGGTTGCCTTGACAGATATTAATCCTATTATCTTAAGAAGTTTGATGGATACTCTCATGGAAAAATATCAGCATGAGGGCTCTGCTCTTGAGGTTGTGAGCGCGAAAGATGAGGGGAAGTGGAAGATGGACGTAAAACCGAATTATGTGTGGATGATTAATAAACTGGCGACGGGAAGTGCGGAGTTTAGCAAAGCTGAGCAGGAGACTCTTGCGGTTATTGCATATAAGACTCCTGTGAAACAATCTGTTATTATTAAAATTCGAGGGAATAAGGCGTATGAGCATGTGAAGAAATTTATTGAGCTTGGGCTGGTGAAAGGGAAGACCATTGGGCATACGCTGGAATTGCAGTTAAGCAATGATTTTTATGAATACTTTCATTTAGGCAAGAAAGATATTCAGGAAAAGGCAGAGGAAGTGATCAAGCAGGGAGATTCGGGAGAGGTTCAGGGGAAAGGAGAGAGCGGTTTGTATTATTGATATTCGATGGATTTAAATACTGCTTTCATTTTTCCGGAACAGCCTAGGGAAAAAGAGTTCTTTGGAAGATGGATTTGGAAGGAAAATTTACGCCTGAAGGGATGCCGATTGTTACAGATGAGTTTCAAAAGTTTTTCTTTTTTGAATTGAGAATGGACGAATCTATAAAACGTCCTGATCGATTCTCTGAGTCTCTCTTAGTCCAGGTGTCTCATTTTCAAGATAATTTGCCCTTTTCTTTTTTATCAGCGCAATTTGCTCAGAATTTTGGAACCGAGGGAAGCCCTGACCATTCATATGTCTTAGGAGGATTACTTTTAGGAAGTCTCCTTTTAGAAAAACAGGGGAAAGCGTATTTTCCCCCTTATCGTTTGCCTGGACTTGAATTTGATCTATGCTCCCATATTGTTGGTCAATTTGGAACTTCACGCGAGAAAAGATATAATCTGAGTCAAGAAGTAAAACAAGAAAATCCTTTTTATACCTCTTCCTTGGCTGATTTTATGAATGAGATTGTTGGGAACCATCAAAGAGCTGTTTTTGTTCTTGATTATTTCTATAAGTTTTATAAGGAACAAGCCAGAAAAGACGGCCTGTATGAGAAAATACGAAAAGAGCTTTCTGGTAGCTAAATCTTAATAAATTCATTTTCTTCCTTTGATTATGATTGCGGTATCGCTTAGGGAGCCCTCTTTATTGAGTGAGGTTGCGTTATGATAGCTGGATTGCCTCTTATCTATTTGACTTACATGTTTGTCTCTCTTTACATGCTCTTCTTTTTCATTATTATCTTTTTTAGGAGCATGGGGACAATGTACACTTTTCCTGTTCCTTTGCGGGAGTACTCCATTTCTGTTTTGATTCCGGCTTATAATGAGGAGGATTCTATTAGGGGCACGATTGAAGCTGTGCTGGCTTCTGATTATCCTTTAGAAGAGATTATTGTAATTAATGATGGCTCGAGAGACAGGACTGGTGATATTGTTAAGGAGATGATGAAGAAATATAAGAAGATTAAGCTGCTTGAGAAACAGAATTCTGGGAAGGCTGCATCTTTGAATGAAGGGATCAAGATCGCAAAGGGGGAGTTGATTGCGGTTGTTGATTCGGATAGTTTTCCTGCTCAAGACGCGATTGGGAAAATGGTCGGGCATTTTAATTCTCCAGAGGTTGGAGGGGTTACTGCGTCTGTGCTTGTTCGGAATAGAGAGAAGTTTATTGAGAAGCTGCAGGCGATGGAATATTCTGCGATTGCATGGACAAGGAAATTATTGGAATATGTCGAGGGAATTTGGGTGACTCCTGGCCCTTTGGCTTTGTATCGCAAGGAGATTATCCAGAAGATAGGTTATTTTGATGTGGGGAATTTGACAGAGGATATTGAAATTGCTTGGAGACTGATTCATCATGGATATAAGATTCGAATGAGTGTGCCTGCTCGTGTTACAAGCATTGTGCCGACACGATGGAAAATTTGGTCAAAGCAGAGAATTCGATGGAATGTGGGTGGGATGCAGACCTTATTGAAATATAAGAAGGACGTTTTTAAGAGGGGATTGGGATTTTTTGTTATTCCATTTTTTTCCATCTCTTTATTCCTTGGATTATTTGGCTTGGGGGTTTTTGCATACTTGCTTGTTCGGAATCTTTACCATAAATTTTATGTTATTCAGTATTCTGCAGCTGCTGGGGTGAATCCTCTTGTTTTACCTGATTATTACCTGACGCCGACGGTTTTGAATGTTTTTGGGGTTGCGCTTTTCCTTTTGGGATTTTACTTCACCCTCTTCGCATTTTCACAGATGAAAGAGCATGAGTTCATAAGAAGGAAAAATATCTTGACCTTGCTTTTTTACTTAGTTTTCTATTTGACTTTTTATCCGTTTCTTTTAATTATTTCTATGTATAAGATTTCTACCGGGAAGCTTGGATGGGGGACGAAATAGTGCCTTTCTTTTAAAAAAAGAAAGGCGGTTGCTCAAAGAAAACTTTTTAGAAAATTCTTAGAAAAAGCAGCTTTCTTGGTGCAGCTAAGTTTTTCATGTCAGAATTGAAAACCGCAGACTTTAGTCTGCGGTAGTAGCCAATCTTGTTTTCAATTCTGAACACTTCAAAATTCAAAGAATTTTGAGAGCTCTCAGAACTTTCAGTTCTGAAGTCCCCAAAATCGAGGGCCTGTCACAAACCACACCTTTTAAGGTGTGGTGGCTCTTGTTTTTTTGATCATCTAAATCCTTAAAAAGAGCTTTCTGTATTTTGGATGGGAGATGGTTAAGATGCTCAGTGATCCTAAACATGTTTTTTGGCAGGCATTTGTTGCAGCTGTGATCATCTTTGGATTTGGGATCTGGCTTGGATTTTTATTGGAGAATTATCGGATAAGTAAGGCAGGAATTTTATTTGCAAGATCTGAAGTTGATCTTTTGGATATCCGGCTTCAGAGCGAGATCTATAAGGATCATGCTATTGACTGCGGAACTGCTGTGAAAGAGAATATTGCTTTTGGAGATCGCGTCTATGAAGAAGCAAAGGTGCTGGACAGGCAGAAGCAGGCGAACAAGCTGACTGAGGATATTGTGTACCAGCATAAGAAGTATGATGTCTTGAGGATGATTTTCTGGCTGAACAGTATTTCTATTAAGGAGCGATGCAATTCTTCGTATCATAATGTGGTTTATTTGTACCAGTACACAAGCCCTTCTTTGGACAAGAAAGCTGAGCAGGGCGTGATTTCTGACGTTTTGAGGGATTTGAAAGAGAAATATGGAAGTGACATTATGCTGATTCCTCTTGCCGCTGACAATAATATTACGTCTGTGAAACTGTTGATGAGCTATTATAATATTTCCTCACTACCGACGATTTTGATTGATGAGAAGATTAAATTTGAGGGGTTGCCTACACTTGACGAGCTGGAGAAGGTAATTGCTGGATCTTCGCCTGATCAGAAGAAGACTCCTATGAAACTGGAGAATCCGTTTGTATAATTTCTTTAACTTTTTCCTGTTTTATTCCTCCTATATCCTTATTTATAGAAAAGCATAAAAACACTTCTTCTGTCTTGCATGCATGGAATGTGCGGTTTGTGGAGGAAAGGGAGAGTATGATGCTGTATATCATACTGAGCTGGTGAAGATTTGCAAAGTTTGCAGCGAGAAGGAGGGTATTCCTGTAATCAAGAAGCCGAGTTCTGAACAGCTGCAGGCAATGGAGAGGCAGTATACTGTTGGGGAAAGATTAGCCCGATTGACTGGAGTGAAACCGAAATCTGCTCTTTCTGTTGTTCAAGAAACCAGGAGGAGTTTTGTGGAGAAGGCGAGACCGGAGCAGTTACAAAGACTTCATTTGATTGACAACTTTAATTGGCATATTACCCGTGCAAGAAGAGCTCGTGGATTGACGCTTAAACAATTGGCACTTTCAATTAATGAACCAGAACGTGTTCTTCTTCAGGTAGAACAGGGTGCTTTGCCATCTTCATTGCAGATTTTTGATAAACTTGAGCAATTTCTTAAAATTAAGCTGAAAGAATCTCCAGAGAAGCAGCAGGCGATGAAGGTTTCTGGGAACAAGGAGAATCTGCTTGGAAAGGAGATTGAGATTGAGGATGACGAATCGTAATTTCTCTCCTTTCTTTCTTGGTTACATGGCTTAAAATGCCCTCTTTTTTGAGAGAGTAAATTGCCTATTTAAAGTTCTTATGCTATACAATAAAATTGCTGTCAAACACAGGAAAAATGTATCTTCTGCACAAAAAAGACTTGCACAAAAGTATCATCCTTTTAAAATTGAAAAATCTACTTTAAAAGAATGCCGAAAATTTACTGATTCTCCTGATGGAGGTTTGTTACGCATTATTAATTATGCTCATGGCATTAAACAAAGAGTTTATTATGATGGGGTGCATCGCTTTGCCGGAACACGGAATGCTCAACAAGTATGGGAGGATAAAAAAGGACATTGCATTGAACAGAATATTCTTCTCTACGCACTTCTTTCTCATTACGGTGTAAAAACAGATTGGATAATTGTAAAAAATCCTGAAGGGTACGAAGCAGATAACCTTGATGAAGTCGGATTGCATAGTTTCCTTATTTATCGGGAGAAAGGAGACGTGTTTTGGATTGATGCAGTTGGCGCGAAAAAAGGGAGGGAAATTCCTGTTCATGATATTATTTTTTCGCCTCAACAGCAGTTCTGTATTGCTCAACAACCGCTTCATTTCCACGAATTTGTTGCTTTTTATTTTGGAGACGCAGCAGATGATATGATGTGCCATGGACATCATAAAAAGGCATTGGATCTTTTGCAGACAGCTTTAAAGATTGATCCTCATAATTACATTTTTTATATTCTTCAGGGAGAAGCACATTCTTTTCTTTCTCAATTTCACATGGCGGAAGCATCTTATCAAAAAGCAAAAGAAATGACTCCTGGGCTTTTGGATTCTTGGAAGGTGTATGGAGATTTTTGTTTAGAGGCCTATTCAGTGGAAAAGGCGGTTAAAGCTTATCAAGCTGCTCTTGGAAGAAGAACACAGGATATTCAAATTCTCCATGATCTTGAAAAACGGCTGCATAGAATTGATGAAAAGAAACTTGCGTTAAGAGCGAATAAGATGAAGCATAATCTTGCCAGAGCTCAACCTTTTCGGCATTTTGCAAATTATTTTGATTTTCATGAAGTTTTATAAGTGCAGGCACGAAAACTGCGGACTTTGGCCTCTAGGGAAGTGCGTCTTGTTTAGTTTTAAGAGTAAATGCACAGGAAACCTCTCTCGAAACTTCACTTCTTTTATTCGCATTTGTGAAGTGAAGTTTCTTCTCGCAATCTCATTTCTTGTCTTTATTTGAGCAAAATGAGATCGCTCGCCTTTAGGGCATGGAGGACGTTATAATTACTTAAAATTAAATTGTTGTATATAAACTATACCTCAAAAATGTTGAAGACTAAAATTTTAATTCGAGAGCAGCTTTTCTGCAGATGTGAAAATAAATAAAACTTCTCTATAGGAGACTACCGTCTAAATTGATCATCGCAAGCTTTATAAACAAACCCTTTTTCTCCAGATGATGCAACTTCAATACTTAAAGCAAGAAAAGAATGAGATTGAATTAGAGATTGGAAGCGTTACTTTGGCAGAGCTCTTGCGAGCTTATTTGAATGAGGATGATGCTGTGGTTCTGGCGGCCTGGAGAAGGGAGCATCCGACGAAGTACCCAAGATTGAAGATCAAAACTAAGGAAAAGACTGCGAAGAAGGCCTTAGGCGATGCCATTGCTTCTATCGAGAAAGAACTGGAAAAACTTGAAGCTGATTTTAAGAAAGGGAAGTAGTTTTCTTTTCTGCAGATTAAAGACGCTCTTCATCTTTAACTCATTCTTCAGATAATTCTTGAAGTTTATAGATAGTAAGTGCAGTTCTGATCGCTTTTTCAACAATTACATAGCTTTGAGGCGATGTCACTCTCTGGATTTCATCGAGCATATATCTCACAAATTTCTCGGGTGAATCACTTAAATTACTTAATTGCTCCTCGAGAGAGCCTACCTTTTTTGTAAGTTTGTCATTTTCTTCTTCCAGCTCTTCATTCTCTTCTTCAAACTCTTTTTCAAACTCTTCGATTTTCTTTTCATTTTCTTCATACGCCTGAACTTTTTCTTCAGACTTCTCCCAAACATCCTTGAGAAACTCATGATATTTTTTTAGCTCCTCAAAGGAGATGATTCGAGGAAAAGACTTTAGACACTCTTCGTATGCCCAGAAAGCAGGATCATTCCATTTTCTTTTATTTGTAAGAGCAGACTCAAAGGATAAAATTTCTTCGAGTTTTTCGTAGATCTCCTCTGGATCAAAAGCATTGTGCATGATTCTTCCCTTGATGGCTTGTTTATAAGTATTTATCTTTTCCAGTAGCTTTATTAATTCCTTCTTGCTCTTTGTATGATGCTTGGGAAATATACCGCTGAACAGATCAAGAATTTTTTTGCTTTTTTAAGAGAAGGCAAGACAACGGATGCTAAAGAGTTTCGGCAGTCCCGGGTCGTTTTTGTGAAGCAGGAAGGGAAGATTTTTGGAGGATTGAAAGAGGCTGCTTTTATTGAGCATATCTTGCAGTTACGAAGCCAGATTTATTTTGAGAGGCCTTTTAGGATTCATATTATTTCTGCTAAATCATCTGTTGGCCTGAGGGAAGTTTCTTCTAAGGATGCTTTGGAATTTTCTTTTATGACTTATAAAGGATTTGCTCTTCCTTATGAGTTAGAAGGAGAGAAAATTGCTCTTGTTGAAGGACTGCTAAAGAAGCAAAGGCTTCCTGCTGATTTATGGGAGAAGCCAGGTTTTCAGCTTTTTCGGTGGGAGACGCAGGTTTTTGATGTTTCTGCAACTGGCGAAGTAGAGGAAGTGGTGTGAGTTTAAAAATGCAAGAAAGAAAACTGCGGACTTTTATCGAGAATAAATCCCAATTTTTTGCTGTGGTCAGGTAAACTGTATAGCTCTCTATCGCAAATATGCCAACATGAGATCTTGAACTAGATCTGGAGCAAAGACCGCTGAAGGCTCTGGCGTTTCATCAGGATAGTGCGCCCAGTGCGGGGCTATCAGCGTTTGCGTAAAGAAATGCTCATATATCGAGGTTGTTTCCTGCCATTTCTCTCTCGCTGTTTTTATATCATATTTTTTGTCGATAAAATCTTGAAGGACTTTTCTTGCAGCTGGAGGAATATAGGCATGTCCGTTCATGCTATATGAGAAGAAAGTTTTAAGGTACTTTCTTGGATCTTTTGAATTTAAGAGATCTTTCTTCACTTTGTCCAAAAACATAATTTTATTTTCTAAGACGCTTTCTAAACTGCTTTCTGGAGCTATTACTGGAAGAAGCTTTGCTAGAACTTGAATTTCTTCTTTGATACTTCTCGAGATTGTTTCTTCAGGCGGATCTGTTTTGCGCATCTTTCCTTGGGTGAAGAACGCTTTATAAACCTTTTGTCTTTCTTTAGTAGTATCTTTTTACTGAACTTTCTTCTCAGGATTGCTATTCTTTTGTTACCACAATTTTTATAACTCCTTCTTTCCTAAGAAATAAAGAAATTGCCTAAAATTTCGCTATGTCAAAATTCTTCTGAATTTTGAGCACTCTCAGAAATCAAAGATTTCTGAAGTCCCCTCAGCAAGCTGAGGGGTATTCCCGCGAAATTTTTCGCTTCGCGACCAGCAATTTCTGTCTTGTCAAAAACCACTAGTCAAAAAGAGTAGTATAACAATGCCGCTTTCCAAGTGGTTTTTGAGCACTATCAGAAATGCTTTCTGCATTTCTGAAGTTTAAAATCTGCCGCAGCAAGCTGCGGGGTATCAAACCCAGATTTGAAAATGATCATGCTTGATTTACGCCACTATGGAACCGAAAACTGATGAAAAACTTGAATTGAAGATTTCTGCCGGTTCGTATGACCTAGATAAATTCCTGCACGGAGGCTACGAGAATGATATCATTACTACGATTTATGGGCCTGCGGGCTCGGGGAAAACGAATTTCTGCATGATGGCTGCGGTGAGCCAGGCGAAGAAAGGGAGTAAAGTTATTTTTATTGATACTGAAGGAGGATTCTCTGTGGAGAGAGTTAAGCAATTGGCTGGGAAAGATCACCTGGAGGAGGTTTTGAGGAATATTATGCTTTTGAAGCCGACTTCTTTTGAAGAGCAGGCCAAGACTTTTGAGGTTCTCCTGAAAGAGCTGAATACCAAAACACCTATAGGGTTGATTGTGATTGACGGCATTTCTATGCTTTATCGGCTTGTTTTAGCAGAGGCTTCGAGAAAGGAAGATTTTAAGGAGGTTCAGAACGTCAATAGCGAATTGGCAAGGCAGTTGAGAACGCTGGTGCAGATTGCCCGGATTAGGGATATTTGTGTGCTGGTAACGAATCAGGTGTATGGAGAGTTTCTTTCCTTCGAGGAGATACAGCAAGGCAAGGAGAAGGTGATGCATATGGTTGGCGGAGATATTCTGAAGTATTGGAGCAAATGCATTTTGGAGCTGACCTCCTCTCGGGGAAGGAGAATGCTCTGGATAAGAAAGCATCGGTCTCTTCCTGAGAAGAGTTTGGATTTTGCGATTGTGAATGAAGGGATTAAGAAGAGAGGGTGGTTGTGATCATTATCCTGCAGGATAATAATTTTCATAAATGCCTTTTTAAGATACTTTCTGTGAAGCTTATTATTAACGAATTTGGCTCGAGTTTATCAAAGAAAGAAAATCGATTTATAGTCAAGAATAAAGAAAAGAAGGAGGAGTATTCTGCGGATCAGATAGACAAGATTATATTTTTATGAACGGCCCTTTAGGATTTTCATTGCAGATAATTCCCGGCGGTGCCGGTTTATGGGATGAGGATGACATTCAGTCACAACACAAAAATTAGAGTAAATATAGACTTTCCACTAAGGATAAAAGAAAGATAAAAAATTTGGAGAGATTATGAGAAAATCTAATACCGATGATGCGGCCTTGAGAGAGCTAGTTTTTGCCGGCGAAAAATTCAAGCCTTCAGCCTGTTCTTACAGGGAACACTATAAGGAAGATGAGGACAATGATATTGTTGTGTGGCATGAAGAAGGCTACAGATGTACGCATCCGCAAAAAGGGCGGGATTGCAGTCATTCTCAATGCCCTCTCTTAACACCGGAGGAGAAGGATGGTTATCAACTAAGGGTGGAAAAATTGCTGAAAACTCGTTTAGGATGTTATGGCTCTCCTACATTAAGGATTGATGAGAGATGGTGCAGAAAAGGGGAAGAGAGCTTGGTTTTACAATGGGAAGGTGATAGATGGAAGGTTTATCGTGTTTCAGATTGGTCACCCACAGGAAACATCTGGAGTGATATGGTGAGTTCCCATGAAATACAACCCGACGGAAGATGCACAGAATGGCTTGAAGAACAGGTAGGAAACCATGTGAGTGGTTGAAGTAGACCCATGGGCGGTCCGGCGACAGTCGGCCCTTCAGAAATTTTCAAACACTATTTCCTTGAATTTCTCATAGAGCACGAATTTTATCCCTATTTTCTGGGAAAAGAACTTTCATATTCAGAACAAAGGGATTAAGGAATGCAACAATTTTTGCTCGATCACGAGCATCAGTGAAATCTTCTGCATTTTTTGATCTTGTTGTTTATGAACTTGTTTCATTCTCCTCATCCATGGGATCAACGGATTCTGCATCTGGCGGAGAGTCATCGATGGGTTTTTCGTTGATTTGAATTTCTTCTTTTTGTTCCTGCTGGTTTTGCAGATTCCCTAAATTTTCTGGAGCTTTATATCCGACTTGCCGTGTTGGGCATTGGGGGTTGAAGCAAAATTCCCAGGGGCGCCTGGCTTTTCTAATGGCAAGAAGGCGCTGAAAGGAGCATTCAGGACAGTTTTTATTTGCTGGCTTGATTAAGGAATTTGGAGGCAGAGAATAAACTGCTTTGCATTCTGGATAACTGCTGCAGCCAATAAAGGAGCGCCGGGTTTTTGGAGAGTACATGATTCTGAGGTTCCCTTTCTTGCATTGAGGGCATTGATTGAGCGTATTTGCCTCCTGCTCTGCTTTTCTCAGCTCGGCGTTTGCTGATATGAATTCTTTTCCGATTTCGATTTCTTTTGCCTTGAATTCTTCGGCAATGTCCTGAATGATTTTTTTTGCTTGCTGGATGACTTGTTCTTCTTTTTCAGGGAGATTCGTCTTTATTGTTTGAAAGGAGTCCATTTCTTTTTCGAAATGCCTGGTGAGCTTTTCGTCAATGATGATGGGAGAATATTTTTTCAATGTTGATGTAATTTGGATGCCGAGAGGAGTTGCCTGGATGCTCTGTTCTTTTATATATCCTCTTTGATAGAGCGTCTCGATGATTGCTGCCCGAGTTGCTTTTGTCCCGAGGTTTCTTTTAGTAAGTTCTGCGACGAGCGAGGCGGGCGTGTACCTTTTAGGAGGCTGCGTCATTTTTTCTTCAATTCTTGACTCCTCAATGAGCACTTGGCCTTCCATATCCGGAAGCTCTGTTTCTTTGAGATCTGATTTGTAGACCTTCATCCATCCTTCTTCCCTGATTTGCGCGCCATTGGCAGTGAATTTGAGATCTTCTATCAGGACGACGATTTGCTTTCTGTCAATGACTGCATCATTGCAAAAGCAGGAGACGAATCTTCTTACAATGAGCTCATACATTCGCCTATTTTCTCCGTCTAGAGAGGCGAGCTCTCCGGTGGGGTAGATGGAGGGATGGGCTGGGTCTGATTTTCCGCCCTCTACAGGCTGATTTCTTTTTGCGTTTTCCTTGACGAATGAGAATTCCCTTGATAGTTTTTCAAGGATCTTTTTTGGCTTAATGGATTCTGGGATTTTTTGGGAAGAGGTTCTGGGATAGCTGATGACTCCTAGAAGGTAGAGCTGCTGGGCTATTTGAAGCGTTCTGGCGGGAGTTATGCGATACCAACGGTATGCTTCGGTTTGGAGTGTTGTGAGATCAAAGGGGTGAGGGGGAGGGATGCGCTGCTCTTTTTTTTCTGTATGTGCCTGAGCTTTCTTTCCCTGAAGGTTCTTAAAGGGAAGTAGTTCTGATTTTTTCGTGAGATCTTTGACATGTTTTACTTCGATTTTATTTTGTCCGTCGTTGACTACAAGAAAGACCTGCCAGTAAGGTTCTGGCTTGAACTTTTGAATTTCCAGCTCTCTTTCGACGACGATATGGAGAGCAGGGCCTTGGACTCTTCCGATAGACATGATTCTGAAGCTCCCTGCTTTTTTTATCGCTGACATGAGCGCCCTGCTCAGGTTGATGCCATACATCCAGTCAAGGTAATGCCTTGTCTCTCCAGCAATTGCCTGGCCCCAATTGATGGTTTTGCCCCTTTTCTCGTAAGCTTCCTCTAACTCGTCTTTGGTGAGCGTGGAAAATTTCATTCTTTCTGCATCCTGCACTTTCCCAATGAATCTTAGAATATTCCAGCCTATTACTTCTCCTTCAATATCGTAATCTGTAGCGACAATGAAGCTTTCTGCATTCCTGCATAATCTTATGAGAGTGGTGTAATATTTTTTGCTCCAGTCATTTTTTTTAACAAGATAATTTGGCTTCCATTCTAGATTGAAGATCGGCCAGTCTGATGATTTTTCTTTTTGAGAGACTGTAAAGAGATGGCCGACGGCACATGCGACAATAATTTTCTTTCCATCTCTTACGAGTTCGTAGTATGGAACTCCGTTTTCTGAGTTTTTTTTAGCTCTTCCGAGTGCATCTGCAATTTTTGCAGCAGCAGCTGGTTTTTCAGTAATGACCAGGGTATAATCTCCTTTTCTTTCTTGCTGTACCTCTTTCTGCTTTTTTTCTTTTCGAATTCTTTTTATGGGCTTTTCGATGGTTACCAGAGAGGCAGGATCTCTTTGTTTTACAGGGACTTCAACTGCATATCTGATGTCCTTTTCGCTTAAAGGGACAAAAGCGTCTTCGGCAGAAAGTTTTTTTCTTGGCATGCTGGCATTATTTCCAAAGCTCGACTTTGATCTTTCCTAATTTTAGTTTTAACTCCATTATGGTGCTTGGGTTCAAGAGGAAAAATGTTTTTCCTTGTAAATCTTGGTATTTCCCCCTGCCTCCTTGGAAAATGACGGCACTAAATATTTTATCTTTTATTTGACACTTGTATTTTTGAAATACCTCTAATCTTTTGATTGCGTTGGAAGGGATTGAGCAGAGGAAAAACTTCCGTGTTTTTTCTATTACGCCTATGCAACTTATCTTTTGAGGAAACGGGCTTGGCAATGCTTCTTTTTCTATTTCGTTTTCCATGGTTTAGAAGAACAGGAGATGCTATAAAAAGTTAATTGTGCTTTGAAATTATGGGTGGTGCATAGAAATGGTGGGCTGGCCAGAGATTCATCTTATGATTGTTGAGATATACTTCAATGCCTCTCTTATAAAGTTCCTTGAAGAATTCTATTGAGGGAATGCAGGATTCTGAAGGGTGGACGCCTGTTTTGTTTATGACTCCTTTTCCGACCATGATTGCAATAATTGAGGCAGGGATCCCGGTGTCATGGGTGCCTGCAGGTATCTTGCCCCTGCTTTTTGCAATTGCATCCATGACTATTTGCATTTTTTTTCCATTCTTCTTCCCAAGGAGGTCGACTCGAATGATTTCTTCGTCAGTTACAATCTGTTGCGGAAGCCATTGGTCCATGATTTTCGCGCTGACGTCGAGAATTTTATTTTTCTGCCCTTTTAAGGAAACTTTTTTTTGAGAGGCAAATCCTCCTTCGATTAAAGTTTTTATTTTGTTTATGAAATTTTGGAGGAAGGTAACGCGGAAGGAGCATTCTTTGAGTTTCTTTTCCTTGAATGACCGATGAAAGGTTGCTAGTTCTGAGTGGAGTGTGTAGAATCCTTTTTGATTTTGCATTTCCTGAGGAAATAGAGAAAAGTGGAGCATTTTTTCTCCACTCAAGGGGGCAACTGCCTTTAATTTACCTTTCTTTAGGATGTAGGGTTTAAGCATGAATTCATCTACGATGGTGTGGAAGGTATAGGGAAGAACAAATTTTTGCCTGTAGCGAGTAAAGTCTGCATCAGCGAAGCTGATGTTGATGCTTTTGATGGCGTCAAAGAATTGTGCAGCATAAGAAGCGAGGACGTTGGTGATTCCCGGGGTAGAGCCGCAGCCTAGCACTGCAATTTTATTTATTTTTTTGAATTCAGCATTTAATTTTAACTGCTTCCGAGTCATATGAAACAATCCGCCAAGATCGAGATAATTGATTTTTGCTTTCATGCATGCTTTCATGACTTTGAGGTTGTTGTAGTACTGCGTGGCATTGACGCAAACATCATACTGCTTGAGAATGCCCGGGAGATTTTTGCTGAGGATGTCTGTTTTTATGAAATTGATATTTTTTCTTTTTAGTTTTTTCATGAGTTTTCTTGCTTTTCCTGCGTCCCTGCCTGTGATGGTAATCTGGCTTTCTGGAGCAAACTCTGAGAGATCCTGCACAATTACCTGCCCGATGTTTCCGTAGCCGCCGAGGATGATGAATTTCATTTTATTTAAATCTCTTTTCGTAAAAATCATAAAAATTCGCAAAATCTCCGACTCCGCCATAAATGGCGAAGTCTGTTCGGAGATTTTTTCCACAGCGAATTTTTAAGCCGTCAGAAATGCAAGAATCATTTCTGAGCGCTCTCAAAATCAAAGATTTTAAAGTCACAAAAAGCCTCCATTCATCCCCATTTTTAACCTCAGAATTCTTGATGAGAATTCTGACGGTGCTCAAGAACCATGGAGCGGTTCTTGACAAAATGGAGTCTTCTGGCTTTTTCTGATAAAAAATTCCTCCTTTTCTGACGATCATTTTTATTTCTTTAGGGGTCAATACCCCGATGCTCTGCATCGGTTAATTACTCATGTTAACGTTCTTTAGTTGATACCCCGGAGCTCTGCTCCGGTGGGAGAGTTCATTTTTGCATGCACCTCATTTTTGATTTTCAAGTAACTTTTCTATTATAGGAATAGCTTCTTTAGGATTATTGGCTAAATGTACAAGATTTCCCCCTAATTTTTTGAAGAATATTTTACTCTCTTCGTCTTCACTGAGGAGGATAATGGGTTTTTGCGACTGAAGAGCGAGCGCAATCTCTGACGCAGTTCCCGAGTTCATTCCACAGGCGATGATTATATCACTGGAGAGTACATTGATGTAGTTTCTTCCACTTCGCATATTTGTAACAATAACTACATCGAGAGCTTCGGAAAATTTGGTTTTGTCGTCATCTGGTAAAATGCCTATGGTTAGCCCTTTTTTTCCTTTTGCTCCTTTACTTACAGCATCCATAACTCCTGTATTCCTGCCGCCACTGAGAACTGCCCATCCTTTTTTTGCGATGAGTTCTCCGAGGAGTTGGGCATTTTCAATATCTCTTTTTGTAGCATCTGCTCCTGGCCCCATAACTCCTATTACTGTTTTCCTCATTTTTTCATGATGGTCATCTTTTTGTAGTTGAAGATTTCTTTGAGCTGTTGCTTGCTTAGGATTTTTTTCCCTTCTACAATTTTTTGGACGCTTTTTTCTTCTTTGTATGCTTGCCGGGCAATTTCTGCTGCTTTCTTGTAGCCGATGTGAGGAGTTAAAGCAGTGACGAGTATGGGATTTTTTTTTAAATATTCAAGGCATTTTTTTTCATTTGCTTTGATACTTTTAACACATTTTTCCGTAAAAATAAAAATTGCATTACTTAAGACTTCGATGGAATTGAGGAGATTGTAAGCAGCGAGGGGCATCATGACATTGAGTTCTAATTGGCCTGCTTGTGTTGCGAGGGAAATGGTCGTATCGTTGCCCACAACCTGAAAAGCGACCATGTCGAGCATTTCTGGAATGACTGGATTCACTTTTCCGGGCATAATCGAAGAGCCAGGCTGTACTGCTGGCAGGGAGATTTCATCGAGCCCTGTGGCAGGGCCTGAAGAGAGCAGGCGGAGATCATTTGCTATTTTGATGAGGTCAAGCGCAAGGGTTTTTAATGAGGCAGAAGTGCGTGCAATTGCGCCTAATGAAGCAGTTGCCTCGATAAGATCTTTTGCTGATCTAAACTGAATTTTCGTGGCTCTGCTGATTTCTTTGATGACCCTTCTTTGATATTGCCTACCGGCATCGACCCCTGTGCCGATTGCCGTTCCTCCAAGGTTGAGTTCTTCGAGAGACTTGCTATCATCTTCGATATGCTTGATGTTTTCATGAATCATGGTTGCGTAGGTGTGGAATTCCTGCCCCAAAGTTATAGGGAGCGCATCTCTGAGATGCGTTCTTCCAGATTTTACTGTTTTCTGGAATTGTTTTGCTTTTTGGAGGAGAGCTTTTTCTAATTTTCTCAAATTGGGGAGGAGGCTTTTTCTTATTTCAATCAGAGCGGAGATGTGGATTGCTGAATGGAATGTGTCGTTGGTTGATTGGGAAAGATTGACATGGTCGTGGGGATTGATGGCATTGTAATTTCCGCGTTTCTTTTTTATTATTGAAAGAGCAAGGTTGGCAATAACCTCATTGATGTTCATATTTTCTGAGGTTCCTGCGCCTGCTTGGTAGACATCAACTTTGATTTGATCTCTCCATTTTCCCTCGAGGAGGAGATTGCAGGCGTTGATGATGGCATCTGCTTTTCCCCCTTTTAATTTGCCTAATTTTTTATTTGCTATTGCTGATGCTTTTTTGATGAGAATGTATGCTTGAACAAATTCGTGCTGGAACTTAAGGCCCGAGATAGGAAAATTCTGCAGGGCTCTCTGGGTTTCTATGCCATAGAGAGCGTCTTTTGGTATCTTCAGTTTTCCGAGCGCATCGTGCTCGATGCGGAATTTTCTTTTATAGCCTACTTTCCCATTTTTTTTTATTCTTCTTTTTTTCATACTGGGAAGAGGCGAGTTTATTATATAAAGGTTACGAGAATGCACCCTATTCCTTTTATCAAGAAAAAAATACTTCATGTAGACTACTTTAATTAGAAGGCGCGCTAGAATTGAAGATTATTCTCTTTTTTTCTTTTTTGACTTTCTTGATTTTGAGAGCTTTATCATTTTTCTAACTTTAGAAGCCTTGCTTTTTTTACTTGGTTTTCTTCCTTTTTTCTTATGATGTTTTTTCTTTTTCGCCATTTTTTATGAACAGAGCTGACCTCTGGACCCGGTGAAAAAGTGCCTTAAACACTATCAATGTCATCTTAACCTATTGACTTGTTTTAAAGGTTATCTTCTTCGCTTCCTATGCAAACTTAACGCGTGTAGGTTTCGTACGGTGAGGTATAGTCCAGCCACCATATTCATGGCGAACACGTGACAGAGGTTGATAGGGATAGCATCCTTTTCAGGACAACCAGACTGTCCTTGTCAGCTTATACAATTGCGTTTTTTTGGTTTATATATTTATGTTACCCTTTTTTAGTTAAATTCTTTTACATAAAATATATACCCTCGGAATTAATAGGGGAAATGATTAGTCAACTCGTTTTCTTTCTTAGAGGGAAATTTTTTGCTAGAAAAAAAGCACTATGAGCACTGCGAGTATGATCATATTTCCAAAATCTGCAATAGATGTTGTGATGGGAATAAGGAAATTGTTTGGGTCTTCCTGTTTTTTCCAGACGTAGATTCCTGCCCCGATGGAGATGCAGAAGAGGATGGTTATGAGAAGGAGTGTATCTATGAGTGTTATTGCAATTATTTTTGCTGCGAGATTCGGAGTTGCAGGATGTTTGAGGGAGGAGATGCCGAGGGCAAGGAGCGATGCGGAGAATGCTGTGATGAGAGAGATTATCAAGAGTTGAAGCATTAGTTTTTTAAGAGCTTTTTTCAAAGTTTCTTTTTGCTTGTGTTCATGCAGGAGTGTCGCGAACTTTGATGAGAATATTCCCCCATAACCTCCGATCATACCATTAAGTGTGGGGAGGAGGATTATAAGTGGCGTTATAGAGATGAAGATTTCCTTGATCTGTTCAAATGCAAGGCCGCCAAGAGAGCTTAGGATGGAAGCGAAGATAAGTATTTTGATACTTTCTCTGATAATGGTTCTAGGAACGTGGGAATGGGATCCGTATTCTTTGATGTAGAAGAGAGTTCTTTTAGAGATTTGATGCTTTTTGTGGACCTGATGTATTAGTGGGTGGTATTTTTTTCTTTCGAGTTTTTGGACTTTTTTAAGGTCGTGATGTATTCTTTTCATAGTATGAACACTCCTATGAGCAATGCGACAATGCTGATGACATCTCCTGTTGAGGTGATGAAAGGAGCCATAATGTTATTTGGATCATATCCTTTTTTGAAGAGATACAATGTTGTGAAGAGCGTAAGCGGTATTTCGATTGCATTAGCAATAATTCCTGCAATGAGAGGTATGATAATAATTTTCCAGGTGACGAGCTGGAGGAAGAAGTAATTGAATGCAAATGCGAGAATGCCGAGAGTTAAAGAAACGACGAGCGCTAGGAAAAAAGATGCAAGCAAATTGCCTTTAATAATATGAGTTTTAATACGATTTGGCTTGATCACCTTGAGGAAGAGGCCTGAACTGATTCTTGAGGCAAATGATCCGCTGATATTCCCTCTCATTTCGAGGAATCCGGGAAGAAGAATGAGTATGCCGGGGAGGAGGATAAGCTGATTAGTATACCATGCAAGGAGGCTGCCTGCGATGAGCCCGCCTGCGATCGAAACCAATTCTGAAGCAAGAATCTCTCTGAAATTACTGTCAAAAAGACTCTCTTTTTTCTTTTCCATTCTGCACCTCTTTTCTGCTTGAGAATCGTTGGAGGGAGTTATATACTTTTCTGCCGAGAGAAGTGCGAGCGTGTTTAGCAATTAAGAGTAAACGTGCTTGAGAAGTGCAATGATTTAAATATGTTCCAAGTCAAAGAATTTCTTTTTATTATTTATCGCCTTTAATACATCAAAAACAGTAATTAATAATAATGCCGGGATTATAGTGTAACTCCAGCTTATAATAGGTATTGGCACTGTTCCAAAAATCTTGTTTATTGGAGTATAAACAATTAATATTGTAGCGAGTATCGATATTAAAGAAGCATAAAATAAATACTTATTAACAAAAGGAGATCTATTAAAAACGCCTTTTCTAAAAGACCTAAAATTAAATGCTGAAGCTATTTCTAGCATGATTAGGGATACTAATGCTATTGTCCTTGCAGACTCAAAATCATTATTAAAGATATTGAAACTTATATAGACTGAAAACAATGTAAAAAATGCAAGGATTAAACCTGTAAAAATTAGCAGCATAATTAGTTTTTTATCTAATATTTTTGCCTTTCTCCTAGGTTTTTCATCCATCACATCACTAGATGACGGATTAAATCCCAAGGTTATTGCAGGCAAATTATCTGTAACTAAATTCATAAATAATATTTGCAAGGCAAGCAAAACTGGAATTTCCCAACCGAAAAGCGGTGCAAGTAAAACGCCCACGAATAAGATAGTTAATTCTGCAAAATTACATGATAATTGATAAGTCACAAATTTTTTTATATTTCTAAAAATAGTTCTGCCTTCTTTAATTGCACTAACAATTGTTACAAAATTATCATCTTTTAATGTTAAATCTGAAACTTCTCTTGTAACATCTGTTCCATTTTTGCCCATGGCAATCCCAATGTGTGATTCTTTTAATGCTGGAGCGTCATTAACTCCATCCCCAGTCATAGTAACGATATCTCCGTTATTCTTTAAAGCTATAACAATTCTTAACTTATGTTCAGGCCTAACTCTCGCAAATATCGTTATTGATTTAATCCTTGATTGCAATTCTTCATCAGTCAATTTATCTACTTCATGACCTTCTATTACTTCTCCCTTAAGATTAATTTCTTTTGCTATTGCTGTCGCTGTTTCTTTATTATCCCCCGTTATCATTTTTACAGAAATTCCAGCAGCGATACATGTTTTTATTGCCTCCTTAACTTCTTCTCTTGGAGGGTCTTCCATGCCCACCAATCCTAGAAATATTAATTCTTCTTCTAATTGTTCTTTATTAGTAGAAATTGATTTTTTATAAGCGATTGAAAGAGTTCTAAGAGTGTCTTGAGTCATATCTTTATTTATATTTAATATTCTTTGCTTATCTTTAGCAGTTAAAGTAAATATTCCATCATTTCTTTGTATAGATTTACATTTATTTAGTAAAATCTCAGGTGCTCCCTTAGCAAATACATAGTTTTTTGATTCAAACATCCCAAGAACAGACATCATCTTCCTATCAGAACTAAAAGGTATTTCTTCAATTCTTTCAAAGTTTAAATCATCTTTTAATATTCCTGCTTTTGCAGACATTATTAATAAAGCTGCCTCGGTTGGAGTTCCAATAGGGCGATAAATATTGTCATCTCCAATTCTTTCTATTCTCGTGTCATTACAGAATACGGCTGATTTAAACATGAAATTTAAAACGGGCTCCTTAAAAACATTGATTTCCTTATTTTTTAATAAAAATTTTCCAGTAGCTTCATAGCCTGTTCCACTTACATCAAATAGACTATTATCTGAATAAATCTTTTTTACGGTCATTTCACCCTTTGTTATAGTTCCAGTTTTGTCAGAACAAATAACAGTTGTTTCTCCTAAAGTTTCAATAACTGACATTCTATTAACAATGGCATTTTTCTTAGCCATCTTATAAGCACCCGACGCAAGGGAAGTGATAAGAACGACAGGTAAACCCTCTGGAAAAGCTGAAACTGATAAAGCAATAGTTAATATGAGAACTTCAATTAAAAAAGCAGAAGAGATTGTTTCTGCTCTTGCAATCATCAATATTCCTGTTAATATTGAAACGATTATTGCGATACTTGTCATATACTTTGCAATAGTATTAATTTTTCTTTGCAAAGGAAGTTCTTTTTCTGCTGTAGAGATCATTCCTGCAATTTTTCCAAAACGAGTGTTCATTCCAGTATTAATTATTTTTGCAATGCACCTCCCATTCACTACAAAAGAACCCATAAACAACTGATTTATTTCAGAATATTTATTTATATTTTTTATTGATTCTTTTCTAATCTCTTTAGACTCGCCAGTTAAAATGGACTCATTTACTACCAAATCCTTTTGTTCTAAAATAATGCAATCAGCAGGAATTTTTTCACCGCTTCTTAAAATGATAATATCATCGGGAATAAGGTTTATTGAAAATTCTTCTTTTTCTTTTCCATCTCGGATAATTATAGAAACCGGCATTATCATCTTTTTTAACATCTTCAATGCCTTCTCTGCACGATATTCTTGAATAAATCCAACAATAATTACCATAAATATTACTAATAAAATAGTATATGCTGTAAAAGATTTCCCAACAATGAATGAAAGAATCATTGCTGCAAGCAGTAAATAAACTACAAAATTACTTTTTACCTGCCTTGTGAGTATTTTTAAAGGCGTATTTTTAGAAATCTCTTTAATTTCATTTAATCCGTATTGTTCTAGTCTCTTTTTAGCTTCTCTTTCGGTTAAACCTCTTTTTTCAATCATATAATCATTAAGAAAATTTGTTTAAATATTTAATGGATTAAAAAATCATGACGTCCTTTTCGCCCTGAAGGCGAGCACTCCCATTTTGCTCAAATGACGTCATCTTCTCCCTAAAGGGCGAGGTTTCCTTTGCCATTACCCTAAAAATGCTGCAGGACGGCACTTCATCTCCCGACTAAAGTCTGGAGTTTTCGTGCTTGCACTTATAAAATATAAACAAATATTTAAAAAGAAAGTTATTGATATGACCTTGAGGAAAAGAGATGATTTGCTACTTTGCTTTGAGAATTGCTGAAGAACATTGGGAGCGTATTTTATGAATCATGATTCTATTAGCGTAGAGGACTTTTTGGATAGGTGAATTGTTTATGAAATATGGTTTTGTTGTTCTTGGAGGAACAGGGATGCAGGGAAAGATTGCAAGCAAGGATCTTCTTCAGAACGGGCATTCTGTGCTTATTTGCGGAAGAGATCCTTCACGGATAAAAGACTTGCTTAAGCACCGAAAGGCTGATTTTGCTTTTGTGAATATGGAAAATATTGATTCCATTACTGCTGTGATTAAGAAGTCTGGAGCTTCGGTGGTTGTGAATTGCGCGGAGCTTGTTTACAATCTTCATGCAATGAAAGCGTGCCTGAAAGCAGAGGCGCATTATGTCGACCTCGGGGGGTTGCATTATATGACTCTAGAACAGTTCAAGCTCGATAAAGAGTTTAAAAAGAAAAATTTAATTGCGATTACGGGATGTGGTTCTACCCCTGGAATTACGAATGTGATGACTGCTTATGCTGCCCAGTTTTTTGATTCTGTTCGGGAGATTGACTTAGGCTTTGCATGGGACTCGAACATTAAGAAGTTTTATCCTCCCTATTCGATGAAGAGCATTGTAAGCGAGTTTTCACAGAGGCCTGTTATTCTTCATGACGGGAAATTAAGAGAGCAGCCGCGATTTTCCTGCTATGCTGAATATGATCGGCATTTGATCGGAAAACAGAAAGCATGGTGTATTGTGCACTCCGAGGTTTTGACTTTTTGGAAATATTTTAAGGATCAGGGGCTGAAGAATGTGCGTTATATTGCAGGATTTCCAGATCATTCTTTAGATGCTATTTTTACGCTGATTGATTTAGGGTTTACTTCTGTGAAGCCTGTTCATGTGGGGAAGGTGGAGATTATTCCCCTGGATTTTACTGTAGAAGTGATGAAGAATATTAAGATGCCTGCTGGATACCGGGAGAAGGAGAGCCTTTGGGTAGAGATTACTGGCATGAAACATGGAAAAGAAAAGAAGGTAGAGATTGATTGTTTTGTGCAGAGCATGGAGGGATGGGAATTTGCAGGGAGCAATGTGGATACAGGGATGTCTATTTCGATTATGGCTCAGATGATCAAGCAAGGGCTTATTGTTGAGGAAGGAGTGACAGCGCCGGAGAAAAGCATTCCGCCACTGCCGTTTTTTAAGGAGCTAGATAGGAGAGGATTTCATATTTATATGAACAAGAAGCATTTGGTGTGAGGCGGGCGCATTGTTACATCTACGGAGCCTAAATTAAAAAAGTATAATCAAATTAAGGATTTTTTTTGGAGATCTTTTTTAGGCATAGCCAAACAGAATAAAGTGCTAACTAAAATTATGAACAAGGAAGAACTAACAATCCAAACAGGATTATCGATAATGTTTCCATAAACAAAAAGTGGAACTCCTACAACAAATGCTATTAGAACTCCCCAGAATACTCCTCTTGCATCTAGCCTATTCCAGTACAAACTTAAAACTGTTGGAACAACTACACAAGCAGCAATTGTATTAAATATCCACCATAGATGTTTTAACCCAAATCCTGGAATATAAGTAGCTGCTAATGCGACTAAGAAACCTAAGATAGTAATTCCTAGCATTGAAGCTTTTGAATAAAAGACTCCTTTTTTATCAAGATGTTTTCCTATGTTTTCTTCTTCGTTAGTTAATGCCTGACCGTTATCAACTTTCGCCCAAACTTCTTTCTCTTTATTAGAATATCTAAGAACATCTGTAACGAAAAGGGAACTGGTTGCATTTAAACCGGAGTCTAATGTGGACATTAACGCACTCAATAGCATTACAACGAACAAGACTATTGCAATTGTAGGGAGCAAGCTTGTTACGGTTAATATTCCAATCATTGAAACATCAGTATTTGCAGGTAAAGATATACCTAAACTACTATTAGCAGCTAAAAATCCTAAAGTCGATAAAGCAATTGGAACAATTCCAAACATGATTGCTCCAAATAAAAAAGATTTAATCAAGTTTTTCTTTTTTATTGCAAAAGCCCTTTGCCAATATTGCTGATCAGATATTGCTCCCGATATAAGTCCTATTGCAGTAACTATTCCAAACGAGAAAGCAACACCAGGATCAAATATATTTCTAAATTGTCCGCTTAATCCTCCAAATCCTGTGCTTACAGCGGACCATCCTCCCGCATTAACAATTGCCCACGGAACAACAATAACTACTCCCAAAATTATTAGAATAAACTGAACAAAATCAGTTACTATCGAGGATTCTAAACCTGATATAAATGAATAAATTAAAACAATTAAAGCCATAATGATCATTCCCGTAATTAAAGGAATGCCAGTAATCAAATATAAAAGACTTCCACCAGCGAATAGCTGAACAGTAACTGCCATTAATTGATAAAAGAAATAAGGAAAGAGATATATCTTGTGAACTTTTTCGCTCTTTAGTTTATATCTAATCCATTGTGGAAGTGTATAACCATTAGGGAGTTTTTCCCTAATTTTTGGAGCTAGGAACATAAACAACGCTAATGCTATAATATTTGGAAAAGTAAACCAAAAGATTCCGGGCAGTCCTTGTTGATATGCAAATTGTACAGATACAAATAGTGCTGGAGCCCAAATCCATGAAGCTGCAATACTTGTTGCTCCAAGCCACCAATTAACATTTCTTTCAGCAACTAGAAATCCTTGAATTGTTTTATACTTTTTCCATCTAGCAAAGAAATAGGTAATCAATATCATAAAAATTCCATAAACCAGAAGAAGCCAATAGCCTGCTGAGGAGGATATAAATGCCATTTTATCTCCTCACCTCATGATTGAGGTAATTCTGAATAAGTTCGCTTAATACTTCCCAAGCATTCTTCTTCCCTTTCCCTTTAATAACAGAAAGAAATTTGATCCAGACTGTTCTTTCCCCTCGAAATGAAAGAGTATCCAATCTTTTCCATTCTTTCTTATTTGATTTGTTTTCCATGACATTATGACATTATTACGAACTTTTAAGCCATGGTGGTGGTTATTGCCACCAATAGAAAAGATTTTTAAAGGAGAGATGAGTAGTAGTGTTATGTATGAAGAACTCTTGAAAGAAACTGGATTAAGCAGTAATGAGGCTAAAGTATATGAAACTCTTTTAAAAATAGGCGAAGCATCGGTGCAGACTATTTCAAATAAATCCGGAGTCCATAGAAGAAATGTTTATGATTCTATAAGTAAACTCATGGAAAAAGGGCTCGTGTCAGAGGTATTCATTAAGGGAGAGAAAAATTTCAAATCAATACATCCACGAAGACTTTTAGAATTATTGAGAGAAAAAGAAGAGAAATTGAACAAATTTATTCCTGAAATGCAAGAAAGATTTTCAGATAAGCAGGAAAAAGAAGAAGCTTATTTTTATAGAGGAATTGAAGGATTCAAGAATTACTTAAAAGATATTATTGATATTGGAGAAGATGTTTATTTTATCGGAGCTAAAGCCTTTTGGTTAGATGAAAGGCTAAAATATTTTCTGCCTATGTTTGAAAGAGATAGAAAACTCAAAGGAATAAAGTTTAAGCATCTTTTTGATTATGAAGTTAAAGAAAAAAAACCAGAGATCTTGAAAGTAGTGGGAAAACCTTACAAATTTATGCCTAAGAAATATTCAAGTTCTACTGCTATTGATATTTTTGGTCCCTTTGTCGTTACTTTTGTAGGAGTTGGGCCTGGTGAGCTTTATGATGAACCATTGATGTTTGTAATGAAGAGCAGAAAGCTAGCTGATGGCTATAGGAAATTCTTTCAATTAATGTGGGATCATTGTTCGGAGGAATAATATTTTCATGAAATCTCTTTTTGAGAAGCTCTGATAACCCGACAACCATGGTGCGAGGATAGATATTGAGCCATTTGACGCAATCCATTAGAAGGATTAAACAGTTTCTCTGACTTTTTTTGCAACTTGTTCTATGAGCCCTTTCTGGCTTATTGCTGGAAGTATGTGGTTTTCATTCAATGCTGAAGGCTTAACTGCTGCTGCAATGGCTTCTGCTGCTGCAATGATCATCTTTTTTGTGATTTTTTTTGCTCTTGATTCGAGGGCGCCTTTCCAAATCGGGGGGAAAGCGAGCATGTTATTGACATGGTTTTTGTAGTCTTGTGAACCGCCGCTTGCAACAATTTTTCCTATTTTTTTTGCTTCTTTATATGAAATTTCAGGAACAGGATTGGAAAGGGAGAAGATAATTGCTTTCCTTGCCATGCCTTTAAGATCTTTTGCTGTCAGCGAGTTTGCTTTTCCTGAGACTGTGATCAAAACATCGCATTCTTGCATTGCTTCTTTAAAGGATTTTTCTTTTGCTGCTTTTGTTCTTTGTGCGATTTCTTCTTTGTAGGGATTCATGTCCTTTTTTCTTCCAAGGTGAATCATGCCTGCAGAATCAAAAATGTTGAGGTGTTTTACTCCATAGTCTAGGAGAAGGTGCGTAATAGCAATTCCTGCGGCTCCTGCGCCGAGGATTACGGTTTTGATTGCACTCATATCTTTTTTCACAATTTTGAGGGAGTTGATGAGCGCTGCAAGAGTTACGATGGCTGTTCCGTGCTGGTCGTCATGGAAAACGGGGATCGAGAGTTTTTTCTTGAGGACTCTTTCAATAATAAAGCATTTTGGCGATGCGATGTCTTCGAGGTTGATGCCGCCAAATGATGGAGCAAGGTATTTCACAGTTTCTATGATCTTTTCTGGGTCTTGGGTGTCTAGGCAAATGGGGAATGCGTTTATTCCTGCAAGCTCTTTGAGGATGAGCGCTTTTCCTTCCATGACTGGCAGAGACGCTAAAGGACCTTGGTTTCCTAATCCTAATAATCTGCTTCCGTCTGTGATGATCGCAATGGTATTGCCTTTTATGGTGAGGGTGGAGGCTTTTTCAGAATCTTTTGCTATTTCAAGGGCAACTTCTGCAACGCCCGGAGTGTAGAGGAGAGGAAGATTTCTCGAGTTGAGCTTTAGTTTTGGCTTGATCTCTATTTTTCCGTTAAGTTCTTTATGAAGGTTGAGTGCAGATGACATCTTTTTTCCTTATTGTAAGACGATACTTATGGTTATAAAGTTTTATGTCAGAATTGAAAACCGCAGACTTTAGTCTGCGGTAGTAGCTAATCTTGTTTTCAATTCTGAACACTTCATCATCGAAGATGATGAGAGCTCTCAGAAATCAAAGATTTCTGAAGCTTCAAAATTCAAAGAATTTTGAGAGCTGTCAGAACTTTCAGTTCTGAAGTCCCCAAAATCGAGGGCTTGTGACAAACCGCGCCTTTTAAGGCGCGGTGGCCCATCGATTTTGTGATGTTTTAATCTTGGTGCTTAGTAAAGAGCAGCAATTGTTGGCTGAGATTAGAGATTTGTTAGCGAAAAAAATGATCTTTTTTTCTTTACCATAAACCTTGGTGTATAAATTGTATCTCAAAAATATTGAAGGCAAAATTTTAAATTGTTTTTTCAAGATTTTCGGAACATTTAAATAATGCATTTTATTTAATTTATTATGTCCTGCGGAAGTCATCCCAACTGCACTAACGAATATTGCAACTGTACTTTAAAAGGATGCCTCCACTATCTGAAAATAGAGGCGCATGTACCTGAATTTGCCCAGCTGTATTCTCAAGAAGAACTTTTCCGCATGTACACGGGTTATGAGCATGATAAAAAAAAGCATCCTGTTTTACGTTTCGTTCTTGACCATGTTCCTACCCTTGGGTTAAGTTCAAGAGATCGCCATGACATTGCAGGGAAAGTATTGCATCAACAAGGGCAAGATTTGAGCTTGCTTGAGATTGTTTGATTTTTAATCAGAAAGAAATCCCTGTAGCTTGCCACGGTTGGACATATGTTTACTGACTTCTTTTTCCTTACGGGGAGCATGAAAGTTTATCCTCTGTTGAGTCGATTCCTGCTTCGGGATAAGGTGTAGCAATTCTTTCTCCACCTTGAAATAAGAAATTCAATATTCTAACGGCATCAGAAATATCTATTTTTCCATCATCATTCGCGTCTGCACTATCTTGACATGAAAGAGGTCCTCCATTAAAAAGATAGTTGAGGATTGTGATCGCGTCGGAAAGGTCGACTTTTTTATCATGGCTGGCGTCACCTCTTAGGAAAAGCATAGGGAATTCTTCAACGATTTTTTCTATACAGGACTGTGATGCGAATTTTACGGCATCTGCGTTGTAACTTGCTCCGTCGGCTTTTGCAGTTAAGACTACTTTACCTGTGGTTGTGAGGTCATAGGTTCCTAAAAGGTTCCACTTAGCTCCAGAACCCGCTTCTTTTTGGTTTTTGGTTACAGTTGCGACGCCGGTTGCGTGAGTAATAGTATAAGGTGCTGCAGTTGGCCGCGAGGACCATTCTGTCCACCATGCATAAACATCATATTTTCCTGCTGTTAACGGCGTTGTCCATGTTGCAGTGCTGCTGGCTGTTTTTGAGTAGATAGATTGTGTGACATAGGATCCTGTTGCAGAAGAAAGGGACCATGAACCTGATTTTGAGAATGTAGGGGTATTTGCGGCAGTATTATCGAGGATTATTTCTTTTGTTCCTCCTTCAGTTGAAGGTTCGAGCACTTTTTGATCGCAGTTATTGTCGATTCCGTCGCCACAGATTTCGGTTGCACCTGGGTTGATTTCAGGATCGATGGGATCGCAATCCCATTGGGGAGATACACATCCACTCAAGTCGTCTAGTCCCCAACCATATCCGTCATTGTCTTCATCAGGGCAATATTTGACTCTGACTAATTGTACTGCGTCTGCATTATGACTATATGTATTTTCTACCTTTAAGACAACTTTTCCAGAGGTTCCAAAATCATATTTTCCTAAGGAGTACCAATTTTTTCCTGGAAAGAATTTGAGATCTCTCTGGTTCACACGCACAGTTTTTGATGATCCTTGGTAGGAAATAGTGTAAGGAACTGAAGTTGATCTCCCAGAGGAGACTGTCCACCATGCGAAAACTTCATAGGTTCCTGGGTCTAGGTTAATGAATTGCCAGGTTGCAGTGTTGCCGATGGTTTTTGAGTATATTGAGTCTACTCCATAAAAACCAACTATTCCTGATTTTGGCCAACTTGATGCGGTTCCTGTTGTTGAAAATCCAGGTTTACCATTGTCAATGATAATTTCGCTGTTACAAATATCGTCTTCTGATTTACAGTTATTGTCTTTTCCGTCGCCACAGATTTCGATTCTTCCTGGTGCGATAGTAGCATCTTTGTCATTGCAGTCTATAAGTGTGGTTGAAGTGCATGCGGAAAGATCTCCTATTGCGTATCCATCGCCATCGCCATCAATACAAACAGGTTGGGGAGTGTAACTTTGATAGATATCCTGGATTTCTGCTGGGTTTAGACCTCGCGCATAGATTTTGAATTCATCGATTATGCCATTGAATCCACCACCGGTTCTTGTTCCTCCAAGGAAATTGAGATTATTTTGTGGATAGAGTTTAGTGAGAGGAAAAGCCTTTCCATTTTCTGTAACTGAACTGATCTTTTTTTCAACACCATTGATATATAATTTTAATTCATTGTCATTATAGACGGCTCCAATATGATACCATTTCCCTATTTGGAGTGGAGCATCACTTTCTAGAATTGCCTGCATTGAATAATAAGTTGTTGGATTAATAAATAATGTTTCAAGAGCTACTTGGCCATTGGACCTGAGTCCTAAAGTGCTAGGGTAAGATAAACCATATATTAATGCACTATACCTTGGGAAACTAAAAGCGTTTATCCATGCTGAAATCGTAAATTGATTATTTTGTCTGATAAATGTATTTGGAAATCCTGGAGGTACAATATAATCATGGGAAAAATATTGCCCGTATTCATCAAAATCACCATTTTCATAAAAAATAATACCTCCAGCGGTATTAATTGGGGCAAGGGGATTCTTTCTGTAAACAGTTCCACCGCTTACATACCCTGCTTTATCTCTTAGTTTATTTCCTGCTAATATTATGTCCTCAAAATCATAATATATCAGCGGATTCATGAGATTTGGAGATTCTAGTTTAGGAATTTGAGTTACCGTAACTTGGGCAGTTGCATCAGCACCTGTTCCTGTAATGCTATCAAGAGTGATTTTGTAACCGTTGATATCATCAATGAAACTTTTTCCTGGAGAGAGCCATAGTTTGAAATCTCCTGTTGCATCAAGAGTGATGAGGTTCGTTTGTCTATACTTTTGGGCTACGCGTATCGACACTCCTGAATATACTCCTGGATCAAAGCCCCGGTCATAATCGAGAGGTTGTCTAAATTCGATGGTGTGAAAGAGACTAGATGAAGGACCATAGAAGCTGGTGTCAATCGCAATCGGAATTCTTATCATCTGTATAGTTCCTGAAGGAACTACTATTTCCTGCGGGACAAGAGTGTAGGTACCTTCTGTTACAGTAAGTATATTCTCTTCAGAGAGCCAGCTTATTTCCTTTTTGTGTGGTGCAGTGAGATGTCCCGTAGTGTACTGTCCCATGATGCTAAACGGGTCTCCATATTCAAAACTTCTACAGTCATAAGAATAACTTTTTTGAGATCCGGTGGCTGCAAAACATTTGTATTGATTTGCATGATGTACTCCAAAATTATGCCCCAATTCATGTCCTACTATTCCAAGATCAAAATAGTGATCTTCAGAGACGCTCATATATACGGTTTCTCCTGTTGGAAGGTTTACTCTTGTTTTACCAATCGTTGCACCGCCTGCAGGACATCCTTGGTAAGTACAGGGTTTGACAAGAATTAAACGGTCATAGTCTGCAAGTTTTTTCCCTAATTTTTCAACATCAGGTTGTGCTGCAGTAAGCAGTGTTAAATATTGATCATCTGATACTGTATAGGGGCCCATAACATCTCCTGTAAGAAATGCTTTATTGTAAGAATTTTTTTTATAGTAATCTTGGACAGTTCCTTCAGTATCTCCAAATATTAATTGTTTTGCTTGTTCAACTGTAGCAGGCGATTGTTTCGTTCCAATGTTAGCGACAATAACAAGAATCTTTTGTTCGCCATAGTTTTCATCAGGACTTCCGTCTCCTCCTAGAATTTCATACGTTTTTTCATCTTGTTCTTTGTAAGGTAGAATTTTAGAATCCTGGAGATTATTCTTTGTATTAATTTGACTGAAAGAATTGAGATCATTCGTTATAGAACTGAAAGTCACTACAGCAAGAAGGTCATCAACGGCAAAACCCTTTACTTTAATATGTGTTCCTGACTGAAGTACTGGTAATTCGGTAGAAGAAAGAAGTTCATATTTTTTATTATCTATGAGGAGATAGAAACGAAAATATGATTTCTCGGGATCCTCAAAATCATCAACATGCCAGGTTTCTATTGGGCCTTCAAATTCGCCTCGTTTTTCAAGGAGTTGCTCTTGCTCGATTGTAGAGAGTTTTACAGTTATTGTTTTTGGAAGTTCGGGTGTAAGAAGTGCTTTTTCAGGAGCTTCTTTGATTGCTTTGAGCAGAAGCTGTTTTCGATTTTTGAGGAGATTTCCGAGTTGATTGTCTAAAACTGATTTTTGCTGAGGACAAGAACTTTCTGATATTTCTATGATTTTTGTTGTCAAGGCGATAACATCGTCTTCACCTTCATCGAGGAGAGAGTCATAGCTTAAGCATTTGGAATTTTGAGTGGTTTGACTCAGTACTATGGATGAACTGAGGAAGAAGAAAAGAGATCCGATGATAAGAATTATAGGGAATATTCTACTATTTCTCTTTTTTTTCATGTTTTTATATGGCGAATCTTCTATTTAAGTTTAACTTGAACTGTTATAATTTATACTGCCCTGTTCATGTTGAAGAGTTAATAAAATTAGCTTGTTTGTTTATTGCTGATTACTACTGTTTTGATGTTGGTGAATTCCTTAATTCCATAGATTCCAAGTTCTTTGCCATATCCAGAGTCTTTAATTCCTCCGAATGGGAGGCGAGGATCTGATTTGACCATTCCATTGATAGCGACGGTACCTGCTTGGATTTGCTTCGCTAATTGTTCTGCTTTTTCCAAGTCTTGAGTCCAAAGACTTGCTCCTAATCCGAAATTTGTGTTGTTTGCTACTTCAATTGCTTCTTTTTCGTCTTTGACTTTTACTAATGTCATTAGTGGTCCGAAAGTTTCTTCTTGGAGTATGGGATTATTTTTATTGCAGAGGAGAATAGTGGGTGGGAAGAAGAATCCCTTTTTTGGCACTTGGTCTTCTTGGTACTGTAGTTTTGCTCCTTTTTTTATTGCGTTTTGTAATTGTTTTTGCAAGTTTTGGACAAGGTCTTTTCGTGCAAGAGGGCCAATTGTCGTTGTTTCTTGTAAGGGGTTGCCAAGTTTTTGATTTTTCATTGAGATTATGAGACTGGATTTTATTTCGTCATACTTTTTTTCTGCAACTATGAATCTTTTTGCAGCGATACAGCTTTGTCCATTATTGATTATTCGAGATTGAATTGCTGTTTCGCATGCTAATTGGAGGTTGGCATCTTCGAGGATAATATAAGGATCTGAGCCTCCAAGTTCGAGAACTATTTTCTTAAGCATTTTTCCAGCTGTTTGAGCAATATTTCTCCCTGCGTCTATTGATCCTGTGAGGGAGACGCCTTGAATGAGGTTTTTCTCGATGATGTTATTTGTTATTTTTACGTCGATAAGAAGATTCTGATAGACGTTTTTAGGTAATGCTTGCGCAAAGATTTTTTCTAAGAGAATCGAGCATTGAGGGACGTTTGAGGAGTGTTTTATTAGGGTGGTATTCCCTGCTGCAAGCGCAGGTATTACAAAACGAAAGACTTGCCAGAAGGGGAAGTTCCAAGGCATGATTCCAAGAATGACGCCTAAAGGCTCAAAAGTAATGTAGGATTTATAAGCTTCTGTTTCGATTTCTTCATTTTTTAGGAATTGCGGAGCGTTGTCTGCAAAGTATTCTGTTGTCCATGCACATTTTTCTATTTCTGCTTCTGCTTGTTTGATAGGCTTGCCCATTTCTTGGGAAGTGACGGTTGCGTATTCTTGTTTATTTTTCTTGAGGAGGTCTGCAATTTTACGAAGATGATTGCAGCGCTGTTCAATGGAGAGGGATGACCAGGTTTTGAAGGCTGATTGAGAAAGTTTTGCTTTTTGCATGGTTTTTGCGAGAGAAAGAGAAGAGAATTTTTTCATTACCTCTTCTGTGTAGGGGTTGAGGGAGATGATTGCTGGCATTTTTACTCTTTTTTATTCTGATGTATCGGGGGTTTATGAAGATTGTGGTTTTTGATTTTGGACGTATCCTTCGAGAGCAGCTGTGTTGCATTAATCATGCAACACGGTATCGAGAGCAAAGAGTTTATATATCTTAAAAATTAGTTAATCGTATGAAAGAAAAAATCATTTTGCCGATTGCGTTTATTATTCTCGTTGGCTTTGCTGTTCTGGTTTTTGCTTGGGTAGCTGAATATGCTGCGCCGATCAGTAAGGGATGGAATTTAGTTTATGGTTTTATTAGCCCAGATCAGCTTGAGGGACAAAGTTTTGATAAATCGCATATAAAGGCAATTTACGCATTTATTCCGACTACTCAACAATATTTAAGGGCATGGCCAAATCCAGATAAAAAAGCATGGCAGAATTTAGATAGTACTCTGGATGATCGCGAATTATTACAAACTGCTTTTTGGGTGTATAGTGATTCAAACGTTGAGGGATCTTTAAACGGTCTTAGTGGTTTTACTGAATATTGGTTAGATGATGCTCCAAAAGCATATAACGAGAGGCCGATCTATAAGGGCTGGAATTTTGTGGGCGTAACTCGTGATATGAAAGGTGTACTTTATAAAGAGTTTAAGGGAAATTGTAATCTACTTAAAATGTGTGTATACCAAAGACAAAATTGGGATTGCGGGGAAGAAGGTGCTTTGGATTCTAATGAAGTATTGATAGACTCAGATTATGATTTGGGACAAGGATTGGTGATTAAAGTTTCAGATAATTGTAGGCTGGGTGTTAGTGAGGGAGCTGTTCCTTCAGTTCCACAATTACCAGATACAGCTGGAACAGGGTGTGTTGATAGCGATGGAGGCCTCACTTATATTACTAAAGGAAAAGTAACTGATGGAAGTGAAACTTTAGAAGATTTTTGTGTTAATACAATAAAATTATCTGAGGCACTATGCAATAACGATGGAAGAGGAGCATATGCACAATATGATTGTTCTGATGGTTGTTATGGGGGCGCTTGTATTGTGCCTTTATGTGTACTAAATGCTCCTTTCAGTTGCAATCATGCGAATGTTAAAGCTAATAACATCGATATAGAATTGCGAAATGTAGAAAGTGAATCGTTCAACATAAAGAATGTTGTTATCAATGGCTGTGGATCTTATTCTACTACGACTTCCATAAACGCAAACGAAGTAAAAACCATAAAAGTTCCATGCAGTACTGCTCTAGTTCCAGGAAACAAATTTATCGGAGACATTTCAATAGATTATAAGAAGATGAATGGCAATTTTGATCTTAGAAGCAGTGGTAGAATTGTAGATATGGTAATGTAAGATGAAAAAACAAAAAAGAGGGAGAAGTGCATGGATTTGGATTTTAATAATCTTAATTCTTGTAGCTGTTGGAATTGGAGCTTACTTCCTACTAACTAGCGGAAGCGATGGCGGAATTCTAGGTGGAGGAAATTCGATACCTCAGCCTCCTGCTTTGCCTTCTGGATAAATAGAAAATTGTTGAGTCATAGGCAGCACGAAAGTGGGAAGCTATCTTTTCCCAAAGGGAAAATACCTCGGAGCTCTGCTCCGGTGGGAGAGTTTATTTCAAAGACAGCACTGGAGCAGGCAGGAGATCTAGCATACATCTCAATCCGGGTTGTGCTTCTACCACTTTTGGGATGAGATTGACCGCATGAGAGGTTGTTGTAATATGTCCTGAAGGAACGTTCATCCATTCGGTAATGTCGGGATCGCCTTTTATCTGGATGATGTTTTTGTATTCGAATTTTGGGTCAACTCTGCCCAGCTCTTCTAAAATTATTTTGATTTTGCCTTTGTAGAGGCCGAAGGAGCAGTGGTTGAAACCTGCGACTTGTCCTTTTTCTACTTTCTTGTAATCTTTTACTGTGAAGCTTTTCTTTGCGATTACTGGATCACGGGTTTCATAGACTTTATCTAGTTTCCATTGCAAAGCATGGGCGAGCATGTAAGTTGATTCGGGAAGGCCGATGTGGAGAGGAAGTTTTTTTGATTTTATCCCTTCTTTAAATTCTCTGATTGACAGGCCTATGCCAATGTTTTTTTGGATTGATGGGCCGAAGGGAGAGAAGTCAATGTACCTTGTTACTTTAATACTGTCGACGCTTTGGCAGATACCTGAGATTATTGCAGGAAGAAGATCCATTGCAAATCCGGGATTGATTCCTGAACCTAAAATAGAGACGTTGTGTTTTTTTGCAGTTGCATCCATCTGTTTGCAGATGCCGGGATATTTTTTGAATGGATAGCCCATTTCTTCGGCTATTGTGATTACATTTACGCTGGCCTCTACTGCAGGTTTGATTTGCTCCCAAACTTTTGGAACATAGGAGACTGCGGCATGGAGCATGATGTCGGGTTTGGTTGCTTTTATTGCTTCTCTTAGACTTGAGTAGGCTTTGACGCCTGTTTTTTGTTTTAATTTAAGAATTTGTGAGAGGTCTTTGCCTTTATCTTCTTCGTTTCTGACGACGGCTCCGACAAGCTCAAGGTCTTTTTTTTCGAGCATGATTTTTGCCATCATGCTACCCATATTGCCAAGGCCGAATTGCAAGACGCGGATTTTTTTCATGTTCTCCTCTTTCTTTATTTGAGTAGGGAATAGATTTTATAAAGGTTTGGGGAGAATTGAACATAATATTTTTTTGGTGTTTTATGCTTCCTCTTGCACGAAATTATTACTCAGAGAACGGAGAAAAATATCTCAATAATCTTAGGGTACTTTAACATTTATACCCCTCAGGTTTTTCAGAAGACCATTTTCCGTCCATTCCTCTGGTCCACTCTTTACAATTACAGGAAATTAATTTTGCATAGTTGAGATCGTCCTCAATACTTTTTCCTCCAGCGCTCATTTCGATTTCAAGTGTGCACTCCCATTTTTGATTAGCTTTTTCGTTTTCTGCAATGGCAATGAATTTATTCAGAGTTTTAATAATTTCTTTCGCATCGGATAATATCTCCTTTCTGTTGCTAGAAGAAATACCCATATACGGATTGTCACGCCATAACAAAATACCTTTAGAGGAGTCAAGATATTTTGCCAACTCGGGTTTTAAATCCTTTTGTGCAGGATCATATTTTCCTCCTGTAAAAATTCTATTTGACCTGTCACTTCCTCTTGCAGTGTTATAAATGTAGTAATCATCTTGGCAGATGGTGTTTGTTCCAGTTATGCAAGGCCCGCCATAATCTAGGGCTTTACCTCCTTGCCTGAGCTGGGTAATGATGTGTACATAAGTTTCTAATTTTTTAGCTCCTTGGACGCCCTTGATGAGTTCTTCAAGACTTTTTGAATCTTTTCCTGATACTAAGTTTAAAGGCATAGGAATGTCTTTTACTCCTCGTATCCGTGTGTCCTGTACGATCTCTCCATTGATGATTTTTTCTTTTTGTTGTTTAGCTTGCCAGAATTGATACTCTCTACATTTAAGAGGGTCTCCAGAATAAAGTCCATAGGCGATGAAGCCATATCCAATTTTTTCCGTCATCTGATTGTCCAGTTCAAGGTACGGATCTTCATCTCGTGTTGCAGTCGTATAGCCCTTATTTGGACCTATTCCTGGGACTCCAGAAGTCTTCCACGCATTTAATGGATCTACAAAATTGAATCCCATTCTTTCCATGCCATCAGGAACGGTAACCTTTCCGATCTTACCGCATTGAGAAGAAACCATTCCTTGTTCGTCTCTTTTATGAATGATTGTGAAACATCTGAGTTTGCATGAAGCATCTGGTGGCGAGGGAAGATCTGGTGGCGTGGACTGGAGTGGAATAAATTGATCTCGAGGTAGAATCATTGTTTTGGTTATGCCTTCCTGTCCTCTTTCGTCTTTACAAGTGATGATCACTTCATAAGGGGGTTGAATTTCTTGTGGTATATCCATAAAAAGCTGTTCAGAAGGAGTTCGGTCATCTGCTTCTCGTTTCAGGCTGAAAAGTTCGATTTCTCCTGTCGATGTTTTTGCGATAGCACGGCATTCTAGAGCATCTTCTCCAAAATGAGAAGGCCATAACTCTACAAAACGAATTTTTTTTTCAAGGGTAATCTTAAACTCCTTATAAGGGGTTAATGAAAGATATGGAATATGATCGATGTCTGCAGGGGTAATAGTTTTGGGAGCGTTACCGCCCTGAAACAGATAGTTCAGAATGAGAACCGCATCGGTTAATTGAAGAAGATCGTTCCCGTCTGTGTCTGCCATTTTTAAACAGAGAGGGGATTGTATCTCAAGAAAAAGATAGTTGAGAAGATTTATTGCATCTGCGAGGTCTATTTTTTGGTCACCATTAACATCTCCTCGTGTTTCAAGATTGCTTTGGCATTCTGCGAGGTCGGAAGGAATCTTTGCTGAAACCCATGATGGAACTAAGAGCATACTTAGCACTATCAGGTAAACTATTCCGCTTTTTTTCATGGTTCATCATGGAACATATTCTTTAAATAGATATCTTAACTTAAATTGCCCAGGGGTTAAGTGTTTACTTACAAAGACACAAGCCAAGTAATTTATGTACAAAAATTTATAAGCTCTTTCTTGCTGGTTGACCTATGAAAAGAGTGAAGTATAAGAGTCAGAGGATCTGGAGATGGATTTTTCTTATTTTAATTTTGTTTGTCTTTTTCTTGTTTTTTCTTCGTTTCTTTTTCTTTACAGGAAAGATTACTTTCCAGGCGGAACCTATTGTTGAGGGAGGTTATGCTTCATTGACAAGTGTTGTGCAAGGAGAGAATATTGATTTGCATATTTCTACGCAGAGGGGAACTTATAATCTTACGATTTATCGTGAAGGCGCAACTCGAGAGACGATAGCTCAAATTTTGAATCTTCAGGGTGCTGCTTTGAGTTGTTCTGATCCGGGGTATCGCACAGGGTGCGGATGGCCTGTTAGCTATACATTATCGATTCCACAAAACTGGAAAAGCGGTGTTTACTTTGCAGAGTTTTTGGTAGGAACTTCGGGAACTAGCAAACGTGCTGTGAGATTTATTGTCCGAGAGGATACTCCAGGTTCTACGTCGCCTTTTATTGTTGTTCTTGCAGAAAATACCCATAATGCTTATAACGATGTAGGTGGTAAGAGCTTGTACGATTCACTTTCTGCTACTGATCCTGAAATCGGGAGAATTGTTTCCTATAATAGGCCGTATAAGGGGTATGGAGATGGTTCTTATTACAGAAGGGAAGCTCCTTTTATTCGCTGGGCAGAAGGAAAAGGGTACATTTTGGAGTATGCGACGAGTGTTGATCTTCATCGTGATGCCGGACTTTTGAATCCCTACAAAGTATATATTACTGTAGGCCATGATGAATACTGGACGCGTGAGATGCGTGATCATCTCGATGCGTTTGTTGCGCAGGGAGGAAATGCTGTCATCTTGAGCGGGAATACTGCCTATCGCCAGGTGCGATTGTCTAGTGATTTAAGAACGATGTATGGATATAAAGAAGCTGCGCTGACTCAGGATCCGTATGCGTTGGATAATGATCCTTCTAATGATTACCTGATTACGTTTGAATGGTATAAATCTCCGGTAAACTATCCTGAAAGCCTTACGACAGGATTAGCATGGATGTACGGAGGGTATCATAATTCTGGCTCAAGTTTTTTAGAATCCAATGGTTTTGGAGGGTATAGGGTGTATCATACTGATCACTGGATTTTTAATGGAACTGGTTTTGAGGAGGGAGCGTCCTTGGGGCAGAAAGCAGCTATTGTGGGGTATGAAGTGGATGGCACTCTTTTAGAGTGTTTTGATGCTCAAGGTGCAACAGCATGGGATAGTGATCGTTATTATTGCGCGCCTGGAGCACTTCCTGCAGTGGTTCAGACAGAGGTAAGCAAGACTCCTTCAAATTTTCTTATCTTGGGGTTGGCTCCTGCTGCGCAGAATGGGAATAATCAGCAACGCGCTGTTATGGGAATTTTTGGGAAACCTAACGGCGGCAGTGTGTTTAATGCAGGAACTGTTGAATGGATTCGAGGTTTATCAGGAGATGCAACCCATCCAGCAGATCCTTTTGTTCAGATGATAACTGATACTGTCTTAAGAACATTTGTAACCACTGCTCGTGATCCTATAAGTTCTTTTTCAATAAGTAATGTTACCGTAGCTAATGTGACTTCTGAAAGCAGCGTTATAAACTGGGAAACGAGTGTACCCTCTACGTCTATGGTGGAATATGGGCTGACAACTGCATACGGCCAATCGACTCTTTTGAATTCAAGCTTGGTTACGTCTCATCGAAAGATGATCTCGGGATTAAGCGGCGGAAGCGTGTATCATTATCGCGTTATTTCTGTAAATGCTTCGGGAGAGAGTGTTGCATCAACGGACTTTGTGTTTACGACGCTACTTCCCTCTTTGGGGAATGCAAGCGAATTCATTCTTGATAATTCTGATGCTACTGTATTTACGGCAGAGGGTACGTGGTTAAAGTCAGGGGCTTCTCAACCGTATGGTAATGACTCAGTTTATTCGAGAGTTAGAGGGAATAATGCGACGTGGACTCTTGCATCTCTAGAATCTGGAGAGTATGATGTGTATGCGTGGTGGACGGTCTGGAATTCACGATCAACATCTGCACCTTATCTTATCTATAACAATCAGACATTTTTAGAAGAAAAACGTGTTGATCAGATAGATCAGAGTTTTGGTGGAACATGGAATCTTTTGGGAAGATATTATTTTGATAGCATTGGGAAAGTAGTTTTACAAGCAGAGAGTAATGCGAGTTATAGCGCTGATGCAGTTCGCTTTGTGAAATTTGTTAATGTTTCATGCACTCCTCGGGCTGAGATTTGTGAAAACAATCAGGATGAGGATTGCAATGGAAGAGATGAAATCTGCCCGGTGGTATTGCCGGTTCTTGGAGTGATATCGCCGCAAAATACAAGTTATACTAATGAATTGGTTCCTCTTATTTTTCATGCTGCGAATGCTTCTTTATGCTGGTATGTGCTTGACAGCCAGAGAGTTAATACGTCGTGTTCTGTTGATCTTCGGCTTGATGTTGGGGCAGGTTCTCATGTTTTGACTGTTGTCGCAAATAATAGCGCTCAAGAAACACGGCAGTCTTTTCGTTTTGATGTTCTGATTACTAAGACCTATCGCTTAAGTTATGATGAATTTAAAGATAAGGGGGCGACAACTAATTTAAGCGCGTATACTGATGAACAGCTAGGGAATGTATCTTTAGTTCTTGAGATTCCTGGAGTTGGAAAGATTGTTTTTCTTGAATTGATTAATTTGACCCGCAACGTATCGGGAGGAATTATTGATCTGAATACATGGGCAAATATTTCTCTCAATCGGGTTGAAGTTAGAGCAGATCTTTTTTCATCGCTTCAAAAGAAAGCGCGCATTACTTTATATCTTGTTTCTTTAGGCTTTAATAAAGCACGTGTTTTGAAAGACGGTTATGTTTGTTTTACTCCTGATTGCGTCATTGAATCGTTCAATGATTCTGATGGTGTTTTAGTGTTTAATGCATCTGGGTTTAGTTCGTATCAGGCTGAGGAGGCTCCTGTTGATATTTCTGATCCTGCGTCTGATGAAAAGAATGAAGACCATTCAGGGGGAAGCAATCCTGGCGGGTCTATTGTAAATTCGCCTGGAGGAGGCGGGGCTTCGCCTCCAGTCAAGAATCAGACGCGCAATGCAACTGCCCCTGTGCAGAATGCGACAAACTCCTCTGATGATGTTGGCCCTGGAGAAGTGGGAGGGAATACGAGCATACCTCTTTCGCTTCAGCCTGAAAAGAAAGAGCCCTTTTCCTCTTTTTGGATCATTATTTTTACTTTAATTTTCATAGCTGTTTTTGTTATCGTATTTGTGCTCTTTTTAGTTTTCCGGATAAGAAATCCTGTTGGAGAAGTTGTAAATGACACGGCTGGACCTTCATCAGGACAAGCTTCTGAACGAGATCCTGCGAGTTCTGGATCTTAGTTGAATTTCACTTGTGAACGAAAGCTTTTTTTGAAGAAAATTGGTTTAAAGAGCCGCAAGAAATCCGCAGCACTTTAGTGGGCGGATGAATTGCGCCAATTTATGTCAGAATTGAAAACCGCAGACTTTAGTCTGCGGTAGCAGCCAATCTTGTTTTCAATTCTGAACACTTCATCATCGAAGATGATGAGAGCTCTCAGAAATCAAAGATTTCTGAAGCTTCAAAATTCAAAGAATTTTGAGAGCTGTCAGAACTTTTAGTTCTGAAGTCCCCAAAATCGAGGGCCTGTGACAAACCGCGCCTTTTAAGGCGCGGTGGCCCATCGATTTTGTGATATTCGAGATCAAGAGAAGCACCCTTACGGATGAAAAGCAGAGGACTCCGTCCTCCGCCGAAGGCGGATTTTTTGCGAAACAAAAAACCTTTAGGGGATGGAGGAGGTCACGACCTATCTTGTGTCTACGAGAACAAATTTCACGTTGTCTTGAGCGATTATGTGGATCTGCTCCTTATCGCTGATCCTCGCCTGATCCCCTGGATTCAAGAGCAATTTCACAGGGCTTCTCACTCTCTCTTCCCTGTAATCAAACTTCTGTTTCGGAGTCTCGATATTGTCAAAAAGCAAAGATCCTTGAATCAGGTACAAAAAAACCTTTCTTCCTGATTCGGGAAGATAATGAATGTTTTCGCCCTTCTTCAATGAGCCGAGGTACACGCTTGCATCAGCATGCATCTTCAGGGAAGCAGGTTTTTTTTCTGAAACAAGAGGAACAAGGTTTGAAGAAAGAGCAAACGATGCCTTCTGATACGTTGGAGTCACATCTCTTGCTTGAGGAAGAAACCACAACTGCAAAAACCTTGCTTCTTCAGACGAATGATTCATCTCAGCATGGGAGATGCCAGAGCCAGCAGATATCACCTGCACCTCTCCTGCAGCAATTACAGAGGTATTCCCGATGCTATCATGATGCGTGATCTCTCCCTCTAAAGGAATGGTTACAATCTCCATATTTTGGTGATCATGCCTCTTAAATCCCTTGCCAGCTTTAACTACATCGTCGTTAAAAACCCGGAGATTCCCAAAAGAGACATTATTTTTATCAGTGTAATCTCCAAAAGAAAAAAGCCAATACGAAGAAAGCCAGTCGCTATCATGCTTATATCTCTTTTCAGCTCGAATCACTTGAATCATGTTCTCCAATCCTAAATCTTTGTATATCAATTATATACCCTAAAAATTAATAGGGCTACCTGTTAGTTAACCTGTTTTTGATGAAAGAATGCAATAGTATATATATTTAATGACAGTATGAAATAATTATCGAGTAAATCGTGCTTCTCTAGAAAACCTGCGGCAGGAGGAAGGCAAAATTTTAAAAACCCTCAACTCCCTGCAATTACGCAACTATGGGCAGAATAAAATCAACTCTCATCAAGAGAACAGCAAAAGAGTTAGTGCAGCAAATTGAGTTTACTGAGAATTTTGACCAGATTAAGAAAAAGCTTAAGCATACCATGCCTAGCAAAAAAGTCAGGAACAAGGTAGCAGGCTATATCGCTCGTCTCAAAAGCAGGAATACTCAGCAAATTAAATAGTAATCGAAGGTAAAATGGCAGAAAAAGATGAGAATGTTGTCTTCATTGGCGAAAAGCCATTCATGAACTATGTCACTGGCGTTGTAATGCAGTTTACCAACAAAGGCCGTAAAGAAGTGGTCATTAAAGCAAGAGGAAGATTCATTGCGCGGGCAGTGGATGTAGAGCAGGTAGTAAAGAACAAGTTCTTGAAGGAGCAAAATGTCTACACCAAAGAAATTAAGACATCCAGCGAAGAGTTCAAGAACAAAGAGGGAAGAGATGTCAATGTCTCAGCGATAGAAATAACACTGGCAATGCCGGAAAAAACTCAAGAGCTGATTAATCTTTCTTAGAAGGGATAAAATCCGAGAGCACTAAGGAAGAAGTTGCCCATAGAGTTTGGATTTGAGATACTTCTTGAGATTTATAATTAAAGTAATAATTATCTCTTGAAGTATGATTTATGTTCTATTCTATTTTCAATTCTTCTATTTCTTCCTTTCTTTTTTCTCTTTCTTCTCTTCCTCTTTTCTCTCCGACTTTTCTTTCCCAGTATGATTTCCAGGAAGTTTATCTTTAATCTCATGAAGTGTTGAAGAAATATCCTCCAAAATCTTCATTTGTTTTCTTGCTCTCATAAATCTAGCCAAAGCAAAGATAATAAGAATAAAAAAATAAGCAACTACTGCCCATCCAATTGCCTGAAAAATGGGATAAAAACCTGACAGTTGAGAAAGAACCTCTTTTACCATCGCTCGAATAACCTCGTCCACTTGGGGAGGACGCTGCGCAACTTCCTGTTGAACAAGCGTCTGCACCTCCAAGAAGCTTACCCTAGGAATCACCATAGAAAAAGAGGGTAAAGGAGATTTAAATACCTTACATTTTTAAACACCTCCTGCCAGATAAAGACGGCGGTGTAGCTCAGTGGTTAGAGCGCGGCTCTCATAAATTGAGACGCAGACATTGCGAGGTCGAGAGAGGCTGAGGTCGAGAGTTCAATTCTCTTCACCGCCATTTTCAATATTTCTCTATCCTACCCTCAATAATCTCAGAAACCGACCTTCCTGTTTTCTTTTTCAGTTCCTTTAATTTTTTGATAGTTCTGACTGATAAAGAAATATTGACTCTCTTCCTTTGAAAAGGAAGCTCTCGTGTTTCATCATACTCTTTAAGAGCATCAAAAAGTCCCTTATATTTCTCCAAAATGCGCTTCATTTCATCTAACTGCATTTTTAATTCTCCATTCGATATTCCGAATTTCAGTGATGTTCTTCCTTGCGATGGAAACAACTTGATAGAGCAGGAGATTGTTATCAACATGCTTCTTATGTTCTTCTGCAAAACTCAGGCATACAAACATTGCAGTTCTCTTGTTCCCGTCTGAAAAAGGATGGTCAACAAGAATTGCCCTCAAGAGGTAAGCTAATTTCTTATAGACGCCAAGTTTCTTATGATGCTGCATATCAAAGGCATAGTCAAGGCCGCTATCGCTTCTTAAGTTCCCGCCAAAACCATGATTTACTCGTATAAGATCTTCCTTACTAACTTTCATACACAAAGATATTAGTTAGATAGTTTATAACTCTTTGTATATCAACTATATACCTCGGGAATTAAGAAGGCAAAAGGTTAGTTCGCTTGTTCTCCTTTAAGGAAACAGGGCAGAATGAAGAAGTCACATTCACCATAATTAATTTAACTTAATAGTAGTTACAAATAGAAACCTTTAAATACCCAAGAAAATATCGAGTTTCATGTCCAAAGAAACCAAATATGGTGTCATCTCGGATATTCATGAAGATCCAAGAATTATTATTCCTGCAATTCAGAAGTTGAAATCTCTTGGAGCCGAGAAGCTTTTAGTTAACGGAGATATTGGAGGATGGTATGGAGAATTCCAGGAAAGCCAAAAATACACTGCTTTTATTCTTCAGGAAGTAGCCAAAAGCGGTCTTGAGGCATATGTCCAGCCTGGAAGCCATGAGCTCCTCCTCGTCTACGATCCAGTTATTGAATATTTCTCGAATAAATTTAAGGATCAGATTATTGATGCAACAAAAGTCCCTAAAGTAGAGCAAAATGGACATGCTCTTGTCTTCCTCCCAGGATCTGACTTTCTCTGCAAAGGAGAGTATCAAATAGGAAGTCAAGAGGGAATTCCAACAGGAAAATATGTCCAAACACCGGAGAGATTGCTCCGGTTCAACACTTGGCAAGAAGGGATACGGGCAGTACAGCAAAAAATAGGCAAACTTTTATATTACAGCAATATGCATGACCTCAAAAAGCATGTGAATCAGCCTGAAAAAACTATTGTTGTCTGTCACGTCCCAAGAAAATTTGATAGCATTGAAGAAGCAGTGGATATGGCAGAATTTGGAGAAGCAGTAATCGATTTTCCTCTCCAAGACGAAATGGTTCGAAGAGGTTCTATCTATCCCATCCAAACGGCAAAGAAGATTCATGAAGCAGGTTATCCTGTTGCATTGAAAAGAGAAAACCGTGGAAACAAAGACCTCGCAAAACTTTACGATGAGCTCGGCATCACCAAATCAGTCACGGGCCACTTCCATGAAAGCAGTCACAGGGCAAATGACAAAAATAGCAGCCACGTTCCGGAAAACACGTACGTAACAGAACTCTTCTGGAACTCAGGCCACCTTGATCGAGGATACACAGGAATCCTCACTGTAGACGGTGAAAAGGTGAAATATCAGAATGTTACTTTAGCAGGAGAATAATTAGCATCTTCAATCCCACACTCCAACATTTCTCATAATCGATCTCTCACCCTAGTACATTATTCACCTTATTTCTCCTGTCTATCAAGAACTTCATTCACCATCGCATCACATTGCGAGATATACTTATTTTCCCGGGGAACATGCTTATACACGGCCCTTTTAAAATGCCGCTCCAATTCCTTAACTTGACCATAATAAGCAAAGAGGTGCCTCGCTTTAATTTTATAGGTGTTATTTAGCTGGCTAATAACGAGCAGGCTGTCCGAAGTTACCGTAACCTCTTTTTCTCCTGAATCTAAAGCATATTCTAAAGCATGAATAATTGCTTGATACTCCGCAACATTATTGGTTGTCTCGCCAATAATTTCAGCATGCTCTCTTAAAATTGCCTGATGCTCACTCACTGCCATAAATGCGATTGCTCCTTTTCCAGGATTCCCCCGGGAAGCCCCGTCAGTATAAAGATGCAACATCTTTCCTCAAAGGCAAGATCAATTATAAATCTTTGTGCATAAATTATAAGTGCAAGCACGAAAACTGCGGGCTCATCAGAAATGCGGGAAGCATTTCTGAGTGCGATCAAAAACCATGGGTTTTTGACGTCAGCCCGCAGATGAAGTGCGTCCTGTTCAGTTTTAGGGGTAAATGCACAGGAAACCTCTCTCGAAACTTCACTTCTTTTTTGCTCATTACATATGCGGCAAGGATACCTCGGCTTTGAAGCCGAGAGAGGAATTGCCGCCCCCAATATTTAATTCTGTTAAGATGTCAATATGAAGAGGCTCGGATAAGGAGCCTCTTGCAAGTAAATTT
>Ga0209514_10001137_pt1 | contig 48798 bp, 48 predicted proteins | sample Subgrocontami58m_FD_187452 | JGI IMG/M metagenome (GOLD analysis project Ga0209514, IMG submission 187452) | Subsurface groundwater microbial communities from S. Glens Falls, New York, USA - GMW37 contaminated, 5.8 m (SPAdes) (version 3) | ecosystem: Environmental > Aquatic > Deep subsurface >... | reverse complement strand
TTTGACGCGTACGGGCGTCCGGTGGGGACAAGGCCGGTGCAACGGTGCGCCACCCAGCAGCCCTACTAACTTGGGCCAGCGTGCGAAATGAGGTGTGGGCTGCCACAAATCATAACACCTCGTACAGGTAGATTGAAACGCCGCACGGTGTCACCCATGTCCCCGGACTGTTTTGTTTCCTATCTCCCCGGCCGCTCACTCATTCCTGACTCGTGAGCGCATACACCATGTCGCCGACGAAGCGTTTGAACGACTCGTTCTCGACGAACTGCTTGTAGAACTGGGTGAAGTCCTTCATCGAACCCTGAGCCGCTTTGCCAAGAGCCTGATCGTGGGCAAGGCGGGCGGTATGCGGGGTATTTGCCTTCGCGTTCTGAAAGGCCGCGTCGGCGGCGACCTTCGGCGCGATGTCGTCGCGGATGTGCTTGAAGATGCGGTCCGAGTCCGCAAACGTCGTCCCGAACTGTTCGTTGAAGGTCTTGAGGATGTTGCTCAGGCGATCGAGCTCGGGCTCGCTCTTGCGGCCGCCCGCATTCGTCGGCACGGGCTCGATCTCCGCGTCCTGGTCCGCCAGCGCGATCTTCAGCACCGCCTTCTTCTCGACGCGGTAGCTGTCCATGTCGATGGCTTCGAGGATGCCCTTCGCGAGGTCCTCCTCCTGCGGCGCCGGCAGCTTGGGCACCAACAGATTGAGCAGGATTGACAGCTTCTCCCACTCGGCGTTGCTGTACGAAATCACCGACGAGAGGAAGCTGTAGGTGCGGCAGAACACCTTGGCCTTGCCCTTGAAGTCGACCTGGCCGTCCTCGTCGAGCGTGCCTTTGTAGACCGCCATGCACGCGTCGAGGATCGGGTCGAGCTGGTCGCGGTCCGCGCCGCCGAGGAACAACTCCACCACCTGCTGCACCTGCTCCGGCGAATACACCTGCGCAGCATCCAGCGCCGCCTTCAGGTCGTGCAGCTTGTTGGGGTCGGTCTCCTCGGCGAGCAGCGTGGTACGGTAGTAATCCTGGAAGGCGAAGGTGATCGCCTCGCTGTTGTTCTGGAAGTCGAGCACGAAGCAGTCGTGCTTCTGCGGGTGCGCCCGGTTGAGCCGCGACAGCGTCTGCACCGCCTTGATGCCCGAAAGCGGCTTGTCCACGTACATCGTGTGTAGCAGCGGCTCGTCGTAGCCGGTCTGGAACTTTTCGGCGCAGATCAGGAAGCGGTACGGGTCGGTCTGGATCTTGGCGGCGATGTCGCGGCTTGAAAACCCATTGAGCGACGCCTCGCTGACCCTCGTTCCACCGTAGTCGTGCTCGCCCGAGAAGGCGACGATCGCCTGATACGGGCTCTTGCGCTCCGCGAGATACGTTTTGAACGCGTGGAAGTACTGGATGGCCCGCTCGATGCCGCTCGTCACCACCATCGCCCGCGCCTGCCCGCCGATCTTCCCGGCCGCCAGCACCTGCTCGTGGAAGTGGTCCACCATGATCTCGGCCTTGAGCCGGATCGCGTAGTCGTGGCTCTCCACATATCGGCGCAGCTTCTTCTTCGCCTTCTTGGTGTCGAACTCCGGGTCGTCTTCGGTCTTCTTGACCAGCTTGTAGTAGCTGTCCACCGGCGTGTAGGTCTTCAGCACATCGAGAATGAAACCCTCCTCGATCGCCTGCTTCATCGTGTAGCTGTGGAAGGGCTGGTGCTTGACGCGCCCTTCAGCGTCTGGCGGCAGCGGTTCGCCGAACATCTCGAGCGTCTTGTTCTTGGGCGTGGCGGTGAAGGCGAAGTAGCTGGCGTTGGGCAGCATCTTGCGCGCCGCCATGCGCTGCTCGATCGCCTCGTTCACCGTGTCCTCGGGGTCGGGCCCGGCGTCTTCGTCCTCTGCCTGGTCACCGAGCGCCTGGCTCATCGCCGCCGAGGTCTTGCCGCCCTGGCTCGAATGCGCCTCGTCGATGACGATGGCGAAGGTCTTGCCGCCCTCAGTGGCGATTTCGTCGAGGATGAAGGGAAACTTCTGCACCGTCGAGACGATGATCTTCTTCCCCTCCTCGATGAATTTGCGCAGGTCGCCGGACCGCTCGGCGTGACCCACCGTCGCGCCCACCTGCATGAACTGCTTGATGGTGGTCTGGATCTGATCGTCGAGGAGGCGCCGGTCGGTGACCACGATGACCGAGTCGAAGACCTCCTTGTCGTCGCACTTCAGTCCAATAAGCTGGTGTGCGAGCCATGCGATGGAGTTCGACTTGCCGCTGCCCGCCGAGTGCTGGATCAGGTAGCGCCTGCCGCACCACGCCGAGCTGGTGGTAGCGCGGCCACACCTGCTTGCGCTTCTTCCTGCCGGTGCGCGGGTCCTTCTCCTCGACGATCTGCGCGTAGTTCTCGAGAATGTTGGTCAGACCTGCCGTGGTGAGCACCTCTTTCCACAGGTAGTCGGGCTTGAGGCCATACGGGTTGGGCGGGTTGCCCGCGCCGTCGTTGTAGCCTTTATTGAAAGGTAGGAACCACGAGCGCTTGCCCGCAAGCTCGGTGCACATCTGCACCTCGCTGTCGTCCACCGCGAAGTGCACCACGCAGCGGCCGAAATCGAACAGCCGCTCGCGCGGGTCGCGGTCGCGCTTGTACTGCTCGACGGCGTCCTCGACGGTCTGCTTGGTAAGGCTGTTCTTCAGCTCGAAGGTGGCAATGGGCAGGCCGTTGATGAACAGGCCGAGGTCCAGCGCGCGGCGCGTCTCGTCCATGCTGTAGCCGAGCTGACGCGTGATCGAAAAGCGATTCAGCGCGTGCAGCGCCTCGGCCTTGGCGTTACCCGGCGACGGCGTGCCGTAGAAAAGGTCGAAATGCACCGGCCCGTGGTCCACCCCCTTGCGCAGCACATCGATGACCCCGCGCTTGCCGATCTCGGCCGAGAGGCGCGCGAGGAACTTGAGGCGGTTGATACCCTTGGAGTCGCCAGCGTCGGCCAGCGCCAGCTTCTTGAACGCCTCGGGCTGGGTGGCGCGCAGGAAGGCAAAGACCTGCGGCACGTCGAGCGCGTAGGCGCGATCGTAGTCCTTGGCGCTGCCTGCGGTGTAGCCGGTGCCGCCGCAGGGCGGCGGTCGTTCGGCGACCCTGTTCGGCGTGACGGCGAGGCCATCCTCGCCGGTCATGTGCCGCATGATGAGCGTTTCGAGGCCCTTTTCGCTGGTGTCGGTGGTCACAGGGCCCCTCTCATCAATTGCCCATCAATTAGAAATCCTATCGCAACTGATTGGTTTTGTTCGCTATCCATGTCGGATGTGTCCGTCAAACGAGCCTTCTATCAATTACCCATCAATTAAAACTTAAGCCCAGAACGGGACATATTTCATCAGCTTCCGGGCCGCATCTTCATCGAATGGTTTGATCATGTCGGCCTCGACCGCCTCGCGAATGTAGCGTGACACGGTAGCCTTGTTCTTCTCCTCGACGCCGAACCGCGCCCTCAGCGAGGCATTGGTCAGATAGCCCCGCATAACCCACTTCAAGCAGGCGTGGAGATAGCACGCCCGCACGCGGTCGGCTTTGTCCATGTCCTTGAGCGGTCGAGGCGCAAACAGCACGGCTCGCGTAAACCCCTCCGGCACCTCGAAGAGCGGTGCCGGGAGCTGGAACAGTTCGATTTGGAGAACGACCTTGTCGATGCCGCTGCCGCGCTCCTCACAGATACGGAACCGGCGCATCAACGAGGCGATGCCATCGTTGCGCGATTTCGGAGGCGTATCCACAAAACGTTGGGTATCCACCAGCGGCTCGCCGGGATTCGTGATTTCGATGCGGCCGTCGAAGATTTCCACCATTGGCCCGGCACCCGTGACAAAGAGATCTTGATGGATCAGGGCATTCGCCACCAGTTCACGCACGGCCGGTTCTGGAAACATCGGCTGGGTCGTGCGTAGCGCCTGCCCGATGACCTCGTTGGCGGGCAGCAAGCTGTTGATGGAGTCGAGCAGCCCGGCGAAGCCGCAGGCATAGCCTCTGTGAAATTGCTGTTCCCGCAAGGTCTCGGTTCGTCCCCTGCCGCGGTAGTGGATGACCCGCACGACCTTGCGTCGCAGAGTGCGGAAGTCGTCCAGCCGCTTGGCGAACAGGATGGCGCCCAGATGGGTGATGCTCCAGCCACCCGCCTCGCAGGGTTGGATCAGGTTGTCATCACTCAGCGCCTTCAAGATGCCGTCCCGATCCGTCGGCAGCGTTTGTTCGAGGAGATCGAAGTAGGCCGGATAATCCAGCAAGCGCAGCACATCGTCCGCGCCTGCGCGTTCGACGGCGATCAGATCCTCGAAGGGCGTCTGGTCGAAGATACGCCACAGCGTTCGTTCGCGGTCAGGGGCCTCCCTCAGCGGCTTCTTCACTGCTCCGATACGGATGAACTCTTCCCCTTGGAAGCGCACCGGATGCCGAAACGCCCGACCGATTTCCAGCAGCACCACCGCCATGCCATCAACGGTCACGTCATGGAAGCGAAAGTGGATCTTCGGCGTGAGCAGTCGGAGCAGCCAGGTTTCCAGCGGCTCATTGCCTTTCCTGGTGGTTGACGGAGAAAAGCTCGTGCCGACGATGTGGTGGGCCTGGTCTTCGACGCCCCAGACAAGGTACGCGAAGGCCTTGCCGTTGAGCGCAGCCGCGTTGGCCAGCGCTGAGAGATACTCGCCAATCTCCTGCGGGTCGGAGTTGTTGATCTTGAACTCCACCCACTCGGTTTCGTGCGGCAGCTTACACAGTTCACGAACCAGGCCCGCGAGGTATTCGGCGCCGCGGCCGGGGGTCATACGGCGGCCTCCTCATCGGAGGGTTCGGTCTCGTCGCCCAAGTCGGCGGCGTCATCGGCGGTGTCGGGTCCGACTTCGTCGGGCAGTCGCGCCGCCGCCTCGCGCACATCGAGCTTGCCGGTCACCACGTCGGCGACGAGGCGCGTGCGGTATTCGCGGAGGAGGTCGATCTCGCGTTCGAGACGGGAGATGGCGTTCCCGATGGGCGCACTTTCACGACCGACGAAATCGAGGATCTTGGTTTGTTCAACAACACTTGGGAACCACAGGGGGCAGTCGGCCAGTGCCTCTCTGTTCACCTTCGGCATTGCAACGCGCATCGAAGCGTCAACCGCGAATTTTGTGAACGACTGCGAGAGCAGCAGTAGCAGGAGGTATTCAGCCGATAGCTCCCCTGTCTTCGGAGCTATCGGATACATGTCAGCGCTGCACAGGCAATCGCACGGGGCGATCGTAGCCTTTCGCAGATTCGGACGAATCTTGCTGTAGACAACCTGCCCACGACGGACGAGGTACTTTCCACTGTCTGCGCTTTGCTCGGCAGCAGTCTCTTGAGCACGTAGACGGCCGCTGCCGCTCTCGATGTGGTTCGGCGCGAGCAAGACTAGGTCGCGGTATGCCGGCTTCCGCGGGTCAACTTGGCCGCTGTTGATCGTGGCGAGGAACTTGAATCTCCTCAGGGACCAATGCTGCGGAATGTCGCCGAGCCAGGGGATGCCGGAGGGTTTGAGGGGGACGGAGGGGTCGAGGCCGCGGGTGACGGCGCGGTGGATGATGGCCTGCTTCTGCTCCGTGAGCAGCGCGATCACCTTCCGCTTCGCCCGGATCGCCCGCTCCAGCCGCCCGTTCGCCCAGTCCAGAAACCGCACAATCGCCGCCTGCTCGGCGGGCGGGGGGAGCGGCACGCGCTGATTCCCGAACATCTCGAAGCGGAAGTCTGTCGAGCGTTCCCGAATGCCCTTGGCGAGCGCCAGAATCCATTGCGACTGTGACATCTCGCGAACGAGTTGGGCGTAGTAGCGAGCATTTATGCCCGGGCGCGGTTGACAGACGTTGTAGACGGGAGTGCCCTTTCCGTCGCTATCCGATACGCCAATAGCGCCAGCAAACGCGTCCATTCCATGGATAACCAGGTCGCCCTTGCGAATGCCTTGATACCCGTGTTCAACCGTCGCCTCCGTGTAGCCACGCAGACGACGGTTCTTTCGGAGTGTGACCGTACCGTCTCGGAAGCAAGTCACGACTTCATCCTCAGTTCGCACAGGTCTGGCCATCTTCGTGAATAGCCATTTCGCACGTTCACTGTCCCAGTGCCTCGGCACTTGCCCGAGCCACGGCAGCCCCGACTCCTTGTATTCTGGATAGGGCTTGAGGTCGGCGATCATGCCTGGCCTCCCGGTTCGTCGCTATCCCAGTATTCGCGGTAGGCGTTGACGTAGTCGGCGGTGGCAGCCGGGTCGATGTCCCAATAGTGACGACAGAGGTCCTTGAACATCCGCAGCACGGGTTCGTGGCCGCAGAAGTCGAGCAGGCGCGTAGGTCGGGTTAGCGCAGCGTAACCCGACAATGGTAGCTGCCGCCCTGGCACTGTCGGGTTACGCGAAAAGCCGCTAACCCGACCTACGAACTGCGCAGCCTGCTGCTGAAGATCCCGCAGGCCCCGAGCGAGGCTGATGATCGCCTTGGACGTGGCTTCGTAGGTATTCATCGCCGATCTTCCGGGTTGGGGAGTCGCCTGACCGCCTGTTCCCTGGCGTGTTCTATCGCCTGGTGCAGGCGCGCGCGCAAGAGCGGCAGCGGCGGTAGCTCGGTGAGGTACTCGCTGACGCGGATGGATTTGGCATCGAGCTGAAGCAGCTCCACCTGTTCGGCATCGGCGGAGGCGCACAGGATGAGTCCGATCGGGGCTTCCTCGCCGGGAGCGCGTTCGTGTTTGTCCAGCCAGCGCAGGTACAGTTCCATCTGGCCGACATGCGCAGACTGGAAAGACTCCAGTTTCAATTCGACGGCAATCAGCCTGTGGAGGTGGCGGTGGAAGAAGAGCAGGTCGAGATGAAAATCGTCCTTGCCGACGCTCATGCGCATTTGTCGAGTGACGAAGGCGAAGCCAGTGCCCAGCTCCAGCAGGACGCCCTCGATCTCGCGCAGGATGGCACTCTCGAGGTCGCGCTCGCTGTAGGCTCCCGTGAGTCCCAGCAGATCGAGGAGGTACGGATCGCGAAAGACGATGTCGGGGGTCATGTGTCCATCGCGCAGTTGCGCGAGTTCCGAGGCGATGACGGACTTCGGCTTTCTGGAAAGCGCGGTGCGCTGGAATAACATGCCGCCGATCTTCAGTCGCAGCGTGCGCACATCCCAACGCTCGATGCGGCACATTTCGGCGTAAAAATCGCGGGCGAGCGGGTCCTTGATCGGGAGCAGCTCGATGAAGTGGCTCCAGCTCAATTGTGTCGACAGCGTCGACACAATTGCCGGATCGGGGAAGAACTGGGCAAACTGAATGGCACGATTCACGGTGGCGTAGCCAAAGCCTCCTCCGAACTCAGCTGTCAATTCTCGCGACACTGTCGCGAGAATTCGTTTTCCGTACTGCGCCCGCTCGTCCTGAAGGCTCTCGGCGAGGAGTCGGCGCCCGAGATGCCAGTACAGCAGCGTCGTGGTCGAGTTCGCCACCGTGGCAATCCGCTGGCGGGCGGACTGGATCAGTTCTCTCAAGTCCGTGAGGAGCGCCGCCTCATCAACGATGGCAGGCGCCTCTGTCCCGGCGGCGTGGCCGGGGTGTTTACGCCTCCTGGGCTGTAGCGCGGTGGGCTTGAGTTCTTGGGGGGAAGAGATGGCTTTCTTCTTCATCGCTGACCTCCCTTCAGCAGTCCATCCAGTAGTCCCTCGGCTTCCTTCTCGATGGCGAGGATGTCGGCGCTGATCTCTTCGAGTGTGCGGAGCGGCTGCGGCTTGTAGAAGTGGCGCGTGAAGCTGACCTCGTAGCCGATCTTGGTGGCGTCCTCCTTGATCCACGCATCGGGCGTGTAGGGCAGCACCTCGCGGCGGATGAACGCTTCGATGCCGCCGTCTTCCAGCAGCGGCACCTGCTCGGTGTCGCGCAGGTCGGGGTCGGACTCGTATTCCACGATGGTTTCCTTGGCCCTTGCCCCCTCACCCCGGCCCTCTCCCCCGGTGGGGCGAGGGAGAAGAAGCCGCGCAGCGGGTCGGCCTTGGCCTTGCCGGGCTTGTGTACCTTGGCGATGACGGGAGGAGCGGTCTCGACCCGCCAGCTCACGGCCTTGAGGATCTGCTTGAGGTCGGCGGCGGCGAGCTTGATATCGGCCTTCTTGAGCGCGGCATCCACCCGGTCGCGGAAGACGTTGTGGTCCTCGAATGGTGTATCGCCGAGCGCCTCGCGCAGCTTCGTGGCTACTTCGACAAGGCGGCCGTCGCGCTCCCATGTCTTGGGGTCGAGCAGTTTCTTTTTCTTCTTCTCGGGCAGACCCTTCTTCGTACTGCCGCCCTCTTCGTCATCGCCTTCGTTCTCGTCGCTGCCCCAGTCGGCAAGGCGCTTCTCCAACGCCGATGAAATCCTGGCGAACTTCGTGAAGAGATCGTCGCCGAACTCCTCGTAGAGCGCAGCGCGCAGGTCTTCGTCTCCCGAGGCGAAGCGCAGCGTTTCGATCGCCTTGAGCGAGAGCTGGCTGTGCAGGCGCAGCGGGCGCTCGACTGTGACCTTCCAGTAACCGAAGGCGGCGTTGGGGAAGATCTTCGACTCGGGCGTTTCCTTGAAGTCGAGGAAGGTGCGGCTGATGTGCTCGATGTCCTCTGGCGCCAGCTCGCAGTTCTTCTTGCCAAGGTTCTTGCGCAGCGGCTTGAACCACTGGCTTGCGTCGATGAGCTGCACCTGGCCCTTGCGGTGCGCGGGCTTCTTGTTGGACAGCACCCAGATGTAGGTGGCGATGCCGGTGTTGTAGAAGAGGTTGAGAGGCAGCGCGACGATGGCTTCGAGCCAGTCGTTCTCGATGAGCCAGCGTCGGATGTTGCTTTCGCCTTGCCCCGCGTCGCCGGTGAAGAGCGACGAGCCGTTGTGAACTTCGGCGATGCGGCTACCGAGGGCAGAGCTGTCGTTCATCTTCGACGCCATGTTGGCGAGGAAGAGCATCTGCCCATCGCTCGAGCGGGTGACAAGCGACAACTCCTCACCTTTGTGCATCACCTTGAAGCGCGGGTCGCGCATGCCGTCCTTGCCGCCCATCGCTTCGAGGTCCTTCTTCCAGCTCTTGCCGTAGGGCGGGTTCGACATCATGAAGTCGAACAGCATGGTGGGGAAGGCATCGTGAGAGAGCGTGGACCATTCGGCGCCGCCGACGATGTGGTCGGCGTTTTCGCCCTCGCCTTTGAGGAGCATATCAGCCTTACAGACAGCGTAGGTCTCGGGGTTGATCTCCTGGCCGTAGAGGTGGCAGTTGATCTGAAGGCCCCGCTTTGTCGCGATCCCGGTGAGCGTCTCCTCCCCCACGGTGAGCATGCCACCGGTGCCGCCGGTGCCGTCGTAGAGCAGGTAGGTGCCGGACTTAATCTCGGCCTCGATGGGCAGGAACACGAGGTTCGCCATCAGTCGAACGGCGTCGCGCGGCGTCCAGTGCTCGCCCGCCTCCTCGTTGTTCTCCTCGTTGAACTTGCGGACCAGCTCCTCAAAGACCGTGCCCATCGCGTGATTGTCGATGCTGGCCGGAGAGAGGTCGATGTTGGGGTCGAGGAACTTGTTGATCAGCGTGCCGATGGCGTCGGCCTTAGAGAGCGTCGATAGTTGGTTACGGAACTTGAAGTTCTCAAGGATGTCCTGGACATTGGGTGAGAAGCCGTTGAGGTAGTCCTCGAAATCGGCGAGCAGTTGCTGTTGGCTGCCACGGGACTTGAGGTCGCGCAGGGTGAACTTCGAGGTATTGTAGAAGGCTTGTCCCGCGGCATCGCAGAGGGCGGCGCGCTGCTCGGTGAAGCGCGCCTCGTCGAGCATCTTCTTGGTCTCGAGCACCTTCGGCTTGGTCGGCTCGAGCACCGCGTCCATGCGTCGGATCACGCACATCGGCAGGATGACGTCCGGGTACTTGCCGCGCTTGAAGAGGTCGCGCAGGACATCGTCCGCGATGCCCCAGATGAAGGAGACGATCTTGTTGTGCGTTGCCTGGTCCACTATGGGTTGCGCTCCATCACTGTCATCGGTTCACAACGGGTGCTTGCCGCCAGGACTGTCGGCCGCGGTGTGCCGTCCAACTCATCCAGCACCGCCCTGACCTCTGGCGGCTGTGGTGCCGTGTCCATATTGCGTGACGAACCCGGTCAAGGAGCTTGGGCGTCGCGGGAGGTACGAGCGGAGGGGCGAGAAGGGCAGGTATCCACCTGGCAGCACGCTGATGCGATGGGGGTTGGAGTATCCCTGTTCCAGCGGGATGTCCCATGCCGTTCTCCCGTTCCAAGAGGAAAGCTCGGCTACGATCCATACTCCAAACCTGGGAGGCGGTCAAGCCTTTTTGGCGGCGACACAGGAATCGAAGCGTAGCGCCTCGGCAGGACGGTAAGAGAAAATATGACGAGGGGAAATTTTAGTGGTGCGCCCGGGCAGATTTGAACTGCCGGCCTTTTGCTCCGCAGGCAAACGCTCTATCCGGGCTGAGCTACGGGCGCAAAGCAACTGCGGAAGGAACGGGCTGACTGTAGCATGACCACCATGAACGGTCAAGCCGTAAGCAGCCGTCTAACAGCAGGCGCGTAACCGGCATGTGGCAGCCTCTGCTTGCTGCGGGTCCGTGTTGACGCGCGGGTTAGGCTGGTCCACCTCTAAGCTGCTTATGGTAGATCTTGGATGATGATACTACCACCCACCACGACCAGGGCGTCACCCTGGTCCAGGGTGAGCTTCTGGGGTCCCAGGGGCACATCGGGTCACCCTATATCGCCTGTCGTAACAGGGCGGCCGCCTCCTCAGGTGTAACCGGGTTCACAAAGAGCCGCGCACCCCACCCGAACCCCTCCACAGTCACAGTCTTCGGTAGTATCTCGAGATGCCAGTGATAGTCATCCGTATGTGGTTCGTCAAACGGGGCGGTATGGAGGACTATCGTACAGGATTGGTTGCCGAGGACCTTCCCGAGCATCTGCATCATCCGCTTCAGCAGACCGGCAAGATCGACCAGCTCCCCATCGCCGATACTCGCGAAGTCAGAGGCGTGACGGAGTGGTAGCACCCACGTCTCGAAAGGAAAGCGAGAGGCAAAGGGCGCCAGCACCACGAAGTGGTCGGTCTCCTCCACCCTTCTGACGCGGGAGACCCGCTCATGGAGCATGATGTCGCAAAAGGCGCAGCGCTCTTTTCTCGCATAGAACTCCCGACAGCCGCGTAGTTCCTCTTCAATCCCGTACGGGACGAACGGGAAAGCCAGCACGTGAGAATGGGGGTGCTGGAGGATGCTCGCTGCGTCTGCATGGTTCTTCACCACGATCAGCGATCGGAACCGCCCATCCAGGCGGAGATCCAGGCTCCGCAGTCTGTATGCACGCAGGACCCGCTCCAACTGTTGCTCCGGGAGTTCTGCCCACGTTAAATGATGCTCTGGACTCTCCACGACGATCTCATGGGCCCCCACGGCGTTCATGACGTCGAATGGCCCCTCCGGCCGTCGATCGAAATCACCCTCAATCCGACAAAGAGGCTGCAGGTCCGGGGTGACTCGAACCCACCAGCCCGGCTGATTCCGCTGACGCAAAGGTTCGCCAAACGCGACAATCTCAGGCGGAGTCATCAGCTCATTGCCTGGACAGAGCGGGCATGGACCCGAAAGCGGTGGAGGTGGCTGCGCCTCCACCTTCAAGGCAGCCTCTCGATCTGGCCGCTCCGGGTCGATGATCACCCAACGATTTTTCACCGGATCGCGCCGCAACTCACCCATGTCTCTCCTTACGTCACAACAAAAGGTGGCAGCCTACCTCAGCGAAGATCTGCCGCGCGTCCAGCCGCCCGGCCGCAGAACGTCTTTGACCTTCACCACCAGCTCACCACTGCACCGGCAGCGCAGGGTCGTTACCCCACTCGCTCCAGGAGCGATCGTACCCCCGAACGTCCGGATACCCCAGCAGCCGGAGCGTGAAATAGGTAACGGCTCCGCGATGCATGGTCTGGCAGTAGCTTACGACCGTCTTGTCCTTCGTCACCCCTGCCTGGCTATAGAGGGCCATGAGTTCATCGGCCGGCTTGAATGTCTTGTCTCCGGCCAGGTTTTGCGTCCACTCAATGTTCACGGCCCCTGGGATGTGGCCTCCCCGCTTGGCCCGCAGATCCTCACCGCGAAACTCCGCAGGCGACCGGGCGTCTACCAGGGCGAGATTCGGCTTTCCCAGGTTTGTCACGATCCAGCCCGCCGGCGCGACGCGCTGCGTCTCAGCATGGACTTGGTAGACCGTCTTACTCACCTGTGGCGGCGTATTCGAGAGGGACCGCTTTTCGGCTGTCCACTTCGTGATACCTCCGTTTAAAAGCGCCACCTTTTTGTGGCCGACATATTCAAGCGTAAAGAACAGGCGTGACGCATTGAGCCCTCCCTGGTCATCGTACGCAACTACCATCGTCTCTTTGGTAATCCCAAGCTGTCCCAACCGCTCCTCGATTTCATAATCGGGAGGCATGGCGAAACCTGACTCTTTCACGGTCAGACGGACCTGATTGACGGCAAGGTGGACCGCACCCGGAATGTGTCCGGCCGCGTACTCCTCTGGGCTGTTGCGCATGTCGATGATCCGCAGATCCCGGTCATTGAGGTGCAAGGCCAGCCAGTTAGTATCCACGAGAAACTGTGGGTTGCCATAGCCGGCAGCCATAGTCAACCCTGGGATCGCTGTGAGTAGCGTCACTGCTGCCACTATCGCCATCACCATTCGCTTCATCTCTTTCCTCCTGTCCCAGATACCGCGGAAAAGCAATCCGGCTCGCCACCTCTGTTTGCCAAGCGGCTCGCTCTCCCACACATTATAGGTTTCCACCAAGACTTGACGCAAGCGCGATGTCAGCGTAGCGCGCGCGATAGCGCTGCACCATCACCGGCATAAGAAGCTCACCCTCGGCTACGGACAATGAGGACGGGGCGATCGGCTGACCGTAACACATGCTCTGTCACTGAGCCTAAGAACAGGCGAGCTATCCCGGAATGACCATGGGATGCCATCACGATGAGGTCCACCTCCAGTTCCGTGGCCTCCTGGCAGATCGCCTCGTGGACCAGCAAAGGGGTCTCTACCACCCGCACCTCCGTTGCTACCATCCCCTCTACGCTGGCCTCCTCAGGCCTAAGTGATTCAAGCGAGCTGAGCAGTGTCTGCCGGAGTTCCGCTCGCTCCTGCCCCGAGAGTCCGCTCCATGGCGAGTAGTGGGCATAGAGCGGATTTGGCGGCCCGTGCACCTCAGTAACGTGGCAGAGGATAACGGTCCCGCCGCGTTCTGCCAGGATAGCATAGGCATGGGGGATGGCACTATTGCCAAGGGCTGAGAAATCGGTGGTCACCAGCAGTTTCCGATACCTCGGTATCATGGTATGTTGGCTCCTTCCGTCAAGCAGGTTCTACTGCCATCCGCTCACTGACATTGGGCAGATCGTCCTGACGACCCTCTAGCGTACCTGTCAGACTTACTGTCCGGGAGAGCTCGCCAAGTATAACCTTCATCGCCGCCTTTGTGAAGGAGATGCAGCCACTGGGTTGCCGGGATGCGGCATTATCCGCACTTATTACGGGGGGCATAAAATAGTTTGCCCCCCCTTTCGCAAAGGGGGGTAAGGGGGGATTTGAACGATCAGGAAATCCCCCTCAATCCCCCTTTTTTAAAGGGGGAAGTTGCTTGAGATGTTGTGCAAGAGTGCAATCTAGTTCGTGCTCCCCGTAATAACTGATGGGTCTTTCAGGGTCGAAGAAACAGGCCCTGTTCGCGTCATCAGAAGGCGGGCTGATCGGCCAAGTGGACAGGGAATGGGCCTTGAAAATAAGTGGCCATCGCACTACATTAATAGTGAGGAAGCCTAAGTGAGCGGGCGATGGCCGAAGAAACCGCGAGCAAGCCTTAAGTAATTGAGCTTGCAGAGCAAGAGGGCTTAGCCCCGGACCAGAACCTGCTCGAGTGAGGCTTCCTCGAGAGAGCCATGAGGTGTCGGGCTTTTGCCCGGAGGTGATGTTTCATCTGACGCCTTGTGGCTTTTGCTTTTTTCAGGCTTTCCGACACAGCCCCATATATGTTCCGGCACTCCTACGTAAGCAGGTCTGGCTGGTGAGATCACATGATGGTTTCCTATCCCGAAAAGGCGAAGGCGGCGTCAACGACGTCTTTTCTGCACTCTGACCTTGACGCGACTTGCCTCCCTTGCTAGAGTTCGCGCGTAAGGCAGGGGAAAATCTTGCTGGAACTGCGTGCCAGCCTGGCGCATTTCAGTGAGCGTCAAATGAGGTTCCATGCCAAGGGAGCGTAAGAGCAGATGCAACAGGCTCAAGCGGCGGAGGGTATCCGCCTGAAGGTGGCCGAGGCGGGCCAGGAGGACGTCGGCCGCGGGATCGTCCGAGTCAGCGACGCGGCCTTTGCCGTCCTGGAGCTGGAGCGGGGTCAGATCGTCTCCATCATCGGGGATCGGGAAACGGGCGCCCTGGTAGCGGCGGCTCGCTCGGCCGATCAAGGCCTCGATGTGATCCGGGTCGACGGCGTGACTCGCACCAATGCCCATGCCAGCATAGGGGATTACGTACAGGTGCGAAAGGCTCCCTGGCGAGATGCGCAGAAGGTGACGCTGGCTCCCGCCCGAAAAGGCTTGCGTGCCGTAGCCCCGGGCGAGGTTCTCCGCCAGGCGCTCCTCTACCGTCCTGTGGTTCGTGGCGACCTGATCTCGGTCGGGACAGCCTCACGTTCGAAGGAGATCGTCCCACCCGGGATGTATCCGGAGGAGCTCTTTCGAGGCTTGCTGGGGTCCCTGGCGATCGGGCTGGGCGAGGTGCGCCTGGTCGTCGCCGGCACCGTCCCGTCCGGTATTGTGCGCATCAATCCCCAAACAGAGGTGGAGCTCCTGCCGGAGTACGTGGAGACCAAGGAGACCCGCCTCCCGGATATCACCTACGACGACATCGGCGGGTTGGGCGAGGTGATTAATGAGATCCGGGAGGTCGTCGAGTTACCGCTCAAGCATCCAGAGCTGTTCGATCGGCTTGGGATTGCACCGCCCAAGGGTGTGCTCCTTCACGGCCCCCCAGGGACCGGCAAGACCCTCCTGGCTCAGGCCCTGGCCAATGAGGCCAAAGCCCACTTCGCCACCATCAATGGACCCGAGATCATGGGGCGCTTCTATGGCGAATCAGAGGAACGGCTGCGAGCCATCTTTCAGGAGGGGCAAGACAACCCACCCGCCATCATCTTCATCGACGAGCTTGATTCCATCGCCCCCAAGCGCGAGGCGGTGACGGGTGAAGTGGAACGGCGGGTCGTGGCCCAGCTTCTGACATTAATGGATGGCCTCATGCCACGCGGCAACGTGATCGTCATCGGGGCCACGAACCGCGTCGGCGCAATCGATTTGGCACTACGCCGCCCCGGCCGCTTCGACCGGGAGATTGAGCTGCGCGTGCCGGACCGCAATGGCCGGCGTCAGATCCTCACGATCCACACGCGGGCCATGCCCCTTGCCCCGGACGTGAACCTGAATTGGGTGGCAGACCTCACGCATGGCTGCGTCGGTTCAGACTTGGCTGCCCTCTGTCGTGAGGCCGCCCTGAATGCGCTACGGCGCGTCCTCCCGGATCTGGATTTGAGGCTTGAAACGTTCCCGGCTGAGGTCCTGCAGCGCCTGATCATCACCCATGAGGACTTCAACCAGGCCTTGCGACGGATCCGTCCTTCTGCGCTTCGGGAGCTGTTCATCGAAGTCCCTCGGGTCACCTGGGACGATGTCGGGGGCTTGGCCGATGTGAAGAGGGCCCTCCGGGAGTCTGTGGAGCTGCCTCTGACCCATCCTCAGGCCTTCGAGCGCCTGGGCATCAAGCCACCCAAAGGGGTCCTGCTCTATGGTCCGCCGGGGACCGGGAAGACCCTACTGGCTAAGGCCGTCGCCAACGAGGCGAAGGCTAACTTCATGCTGGCCAAAGGGAGCGATCTGCTCTCCAAGTGGTACGGCGAGTCAGAGCAACGGATTCGAGAGTTCTTCGCCAAGGCCCGCCAGGTAGCTCCCGCCATCGTGTTCTTCGACGAGGTGGATGCCCTTGTACCACGACGTGGGATGGCGGCAGGCGAACCGCACGTGACCGAGCGGATTGTGAACCAGCTCCTGTCCGAGCTGGACGGCCTGGAGGAACTGCGCGGGGTGGTCATCCTGGGGGCTACGAACAGGCCTGATCTCATCGACCCGGCCCTCCTGCGACCAGGGCGCTTCGATGCGCTGGTGTATGTTCCGGTGCCGGATGCCGCCGCCCGCCACGAGATCCTTACCGTTCACACCCACCGCATGGCCCTCGCCGACGACGTGGACCTGAAGGACCTTGTCCGCAGGACCGACCACTTTACCGGGGCCGACCTTGCCCTGCTCTGCATGCGGGCTGCCCAGCTTGCCTTGCGGAAGGACCTGGAGGCCAAGGTCGTCACGCACGCCGACTTCCTGGCCGCGCTTGCCGAGACACTGCCCTCTGTCACCGAGGCGATGGAGCGAGAATACGCTGAGATCGGCAAACGCCTGCGCCAAGCGGTGCCACAACAGGACTCCACTCTCGGCCACTACCTGTAAGAGGAATGCCACACCGGAGGCCCTTCTGAGGAGGGAGGAGCTATGGCCGTACATTTCGCTTCCGTAGCCATCCGCAAACCTAACCCGGTCAACCTGATTCTGGGGCAAGCGCACTTCATCAAGACCGTCGAGGACCTGCATGAGGCCCTCGTGACGGCCGTGCCGGGTATTGCCTTTGGGCTTGCCTTCTGTGAGTCCTCGGGGCCGTGCCTGGTGCGCTGGAGTGGGACCGATCAGGAATTGGTGGAGTTGGCGCGGAACAACGCCCAGGCTATCGGGGCCGGCCACAGTTTCCTGATCTTCTTACGGAACTGCTTTCCGATCAATGTCCTTCCGGCCATTCGTCAGGTGCCGGAGGTCTGTGGCATCTATTGCGCAACTGCCAACCCGGTGGAGGTGATTGTGGCTGAGACGCCTCACGGGCGGGGTATCATGGGGGTCGTGGATGGACTGTCACCGAAGGGGATCGAGCAGGAATCCGACATCGCCGAGCGAAAGGCGCTGCTCCGCCAATTTGGTTACAAGCTATAACCGGGCGAAACAACACTACCCCTTGAGGCAGAATGGTCCTTCAGGACACTCTGCCCCAAGGCTAAACATACTCCCTCGGCTTGACGCTGGAATGCGCCGCCTACTGATCACACATTCAAAGGGCCTGCTGCCTGAGCCCTCCGGAACTCACATTCAAGCGACTTCTTCACGTGGGCTTTCGCATATATCCTGCACTTGAGCGCCTGTCAACCGGAGGAAGTCGCTGGAGGCGATTCGAATCACCTCGTGGTGGCTTCCCGCGGGGAAGGTGATAACCGTCTCCTTCACCAGGTGCTGATCACAGTAGACTGGGACCCCGTAGAGGTTGCCGAAGGCCGGCATGGCCCCTGGCTCGCACCCGGTAAATGTCTTCGCGAAGTCGGCCTCCGGGTCCAGGGTCGCCGTGTTGTCGTTCAAAAGTTGCCGCATCCGAGTGACGTCCAATCGACACTTGGCCGGCAAGACCGCCATGGTCAGGCCTTGCTGCCCTTTCAGAATGACTACCTTGGCAAAAGCCCGGCCTGGAACATGGGCGGCCCCAGCTACCTCCTGAGCTGTGTAGGCCTCTCGATGAGGGATAACCTCGTACTGTACCTTTTGCTGGTCCAACCACTCACGTACACGCGCCGGCACTGTCATGATCGCACCTCCCCGCAGGTGTTAGCCTCTTAGTCAAGGCCCCTGCGCGCCTTCAGTTTCTTCCTCCATCACCGCTCCATCCGTCCTCCACTGGAGTCGTTGTCCCGCTCGCTCCAGGACCAACCATAAGACCTCGCTCGCTATTTCTTAATCGGGATCTTCTTGCGGGCAGGCTCTTTCTCCTTGGGAAGGATGACCGTGAGCATGCCCTCTTTCATCTCTGCCTGAGCCTTCCCCGGAATGACGGTACTCGGCAGGGCCATTGACCGGTAGAGTTCTCCCCGATGAAACTCGCAGAAGTGGCAAGTCCCCTCCTCCCTCCTGTCTTCGTGTGTTGTGACCGCTCGCACCGTCAAGTGGTTGGGTTCGACCAACACCTCAATATCCTTGGCGGTGAGGCCAGCCATGGCAAAGCTTGCTCGAAGCTCTCCATCAGTCTCAACCAGCTCCGCACAGGGCCGCCACAGAAGCTCCTTTTCAGCCTGAAGCCAATTCTCAGACTCGCGGCCGGCTTGCCAACCATGCTCCCTGAACAGTTCATGCGCGCGCTCAGACACCTGTCGCTCAATCTCTAACAACTCGCTGAGTAACGAACCAACCTTCTTGACTGACTTAATCGGAATCTTACGATCTGCCATGTCTCTCCTCCCTCATGCACCATTTCCCGTCGCCTACATCGACTGCGGGAACCTGCACCACCAAGCCATCATCGGACAGCCGATGACTCCATCTGCTTGACCGCCGTCCGTTGCTCAATCTCCAACACCTTCGTCGTCATCTTCATGATCGGCTCTAAATCCCGGTCGGTCTTATCGATCATCAGGACCTCACCATCGTGGAATCGTTCCATTTAGCGCGGGTCAGAGATCATGCAAGCCCTTCTCTGCGCAAGTGCTACGACTGTTCGTCATGCCGGTCTAAACTAGACGACACCTGGCTTTCAACCCCGTAGGCCCTCGCCTGCTCCGCCATCTCGATGAGCCGCCCCTGCACCAGCGCATTCACGCTTCCTTCTGGAAAGGTCCCGTCCCAACCGCGATCACCAGCCCCCAGCCCGGTAAGCAAGGCAATCCCCTCATCGATGGTGTGAACCGGAATGATCTGAAATTGCCCCGCAGCGACCGCCTCTACGACATCCTCCCTAAGCATGAGGTGCCGGATATTGCTCGCCGGGATCAGGACCCCCTGTTCTCCCGTCAGCCCCCTCGCGCGGCAGACATCAAAAAATCCCTCGATCTTGGCGTTGACAGCCCCGATAGCCTGGACCTCTCCTTGCTGATTGACCGACCCCGTCACCGCAAATCCCTGCTTGATCGGTAGCCCTGACAGGCTTGAGAGGATCGCATACAGCTCCGCTGAGGAGGCGCTGTCGCCTTCCACCTCTTCATAGAGTTGTTCGAAGGCGAGACTCGCCGACAAGGCAAGCGGTACCTCCTGTACGTAGCGGCCACCGAGATAGCCTGAAAGGATAAATACACCTTTGCTGTGAATACGGCCACCCAGCCGGGCTTCGCGTTCGATGTCGATGATGCCGCCGCGCCCGAGGAAGGTTCGCGCCGTGATTCGACTCGGCTTGCCGAAGTGATACTCCCCAAGCGGGATAATGGCAATCCCATTCACTTGACCAACCACGGCGCCATCGGTATCGACAAGGATAGTCCGATCAGTGATCAGTTCCTGTAGCCGTTCCTCCAGTCGATTGGATCGTTTAATCTTGGCGTCGATAGCCCCTCGCACGTCTTCCGCCATCACCCGGTGGTGCCCATCCTGCTCGGCCAGGAAACTGGCCTCTCGGGCGACATCCAGGAGATGACTGAACGTCGTGGCGAGTCGTTCCTGATCCTCCACCAGGCGTGAGCTGTGCTCAACCAGCTTCGCAACGGCACCCCGATCGAATGCCTTGAGCCCCTCTGCCTCGCAACAGGTGGCCAGGAGACGGGCAAAGGCCAGGATCGTTTCAGGGGTCCTGGCAACGCGATCACTGAACTCTGCCTGGACCTTAAACAGCTCCAGAAACTCCGGGTCGAGGGCGTGCAACAGATAGTAGAGCCAGGGACTGCCGATGAGAACCACCTTCACGTTGAGCGGGATCGGCTCGGGCTCGAGCGTGACCGTGCTGTAGAGGTGGAATTGCTCCCCTGGCTCTTCGATCTTGATCCGACGATTCTTCAGCGTCCGCTTCAGTTGGTCCCACGCAAAGAATTGCTTCAACAGCTCCATGGCCTCCAAGACCAGGAAGCCCCCATTGGCCCGGTGCAAGGCGCCCCCCTTGGCCATCAGGAAGTTGGTGTAGAGGGCACCCATGTGGACCTGATGTTCGATTCGTCCAACCAGGCTCTGACAGGTCGGGTGAGGTTCGACCACGACCGGTGCGCCGCCATCTTCTCCATGTTCGATCAAAACATTGATCCGATACCGGTCGAAGGGGTCCAACCCTTGCCGCAGCATGGCAGTCAGTTCAGGTGGCCCTTGTGCCGCGTTTTGATCTCGACGAAACAGATCCACATTGGCGATGACGTCCTCACGTATCGCCTCGAGGTACGCCTGTACCGTTGCGTGATCTACGTAACGCTCTTTGACCTCCTCGACCAGGTGGTCAACTGCAGAGGTCGCGACCTCCCGGTCCATCCCGTCAAGACGATTCTTCGCCTCCCGCTCCAAGTCGCGAATTCGGCGGCGCGTCGCGGCCAGATCCTTCTGTACCTCCTCACTTCTCAGGTTGACCTGTCGCTTGGTCTCCTCATCGAGGCCCTCAAACCCTTCCGGCTTCAGTGGCTTCCCTCGAAACATGGGGATGATCATGAAGCCGCTGGCCGTCTTGGCAAGCCCAAACCCAAGCGTCTCCGCACGCTTCCGCAAGGCCTCCAGCTCGTCGCTCGTCTGTTTCTGCAGCTCCTCCAGGATGGTGTGACGGTTCTGCTCATAGGCTTCGGACTCGAAGGCTCTGGGAACACCGGTCTTCAGCTCCTCCAGGAGCCGCTCGCAGTCGGCCTTGAAGAGGTGGGCGCGGCCTGGCGGAAGGCATAGCGCGCGAGGACGTTGCGGATCGGCGAAGTTATTGACATAGCACCAATCAGGGGGGGTGGGGAGCTTAGCCGCCTCGCTGGCCAGGAAGCGTTTGATCGCTGTGGTCTTCCCTGTTCCGGCAGGCCCAAGGACAAAGAGATTGAACCCTTCGCTGCGGATGCCGACACCGAAGGTGATGGCCTGGACAGCACGATCCTGAGCTACAACCTCCTCCAGCGATTTAAGCTCGTCAGTCCCTTCGAAGGGGAGGCTCTCCGGAGGGCAGATCTTACGGAGCGTATCAGATTTCAATGGACTGGCCATCGTCTCACCCATCTCCCTTCAACTCCTCCCGAACCGACCGCTTGGCCCTCTTCCGATCGTAGCGAACCTGCTGTGGCTCTACCTTTGTAGGCCGATGGGGGGCCCGTCTCTTGGGCGGCTTTAGCTTGATCACCAGCTTCATGGACTATTCCTTCGGAACTAGCGTTCAGCAATCAGCGTTTAGCCATCAGCTTCAGACAAACCCCCCTGACCCCCCTTTCAAAAAAAGGGGGGAGACTTCTATGTTTCCTTATCTCCCCCTTTCGTAAAGGGGGATTGAGGGGGTTTTCATGTACCGTGGTACGGCATCGCCTCATGAGGTGTTCCTCTGACATTAAAAGGGAACCATGGCCGGCTCAATCTGCAGATTCTTCATCATGACCACGAGGTTGTGTTCCTCTCCTGTTTGATCTTTGACATAGTTGTAGAAGACCGCCTCCTTTTCGAATCCTAACCGCTTGAGGGCGCTCAGACTACTCGCCTGACCCCCCATGATCTCGGCGACGAGAATTTCAAGGCCTGCCTTCCTGGCGGTGTCGATCAGCTCCTTAATCATGATCGTCCCGAGGCCCTTCCCCCGGTAGTCTACATCGACGACCAGGCGCACCTTTCCCACATGGCTGGTCCAGCCGAATTTTTGGCGATGCAAGGTGGCATCAGCCACGATGGTATCGTCCACCTCAGCCACGAGCGGAAGGACCTTCTCGTAATCAAGCTCTTCCGTCCACGAATCGATCACCTCCCTGAGGGACACATCGTCCCGCAGAAAGAGACGATCCTCGCGCGGTACCCTGCAAAAGAAGGCATGGAGCTTCTCCGCATCCTCTTTGACCATAGGGCGAATCGTAACGCTCGTTCCGGTCGGAAGTGTGACCTGCTTTGGAAATCCGGCTAGCATGAGAGAGCCTCCTTTATCGTGAGAGCCGATCTTCTGTCGTGGCCCATGCCTGTGTGTCCGTCATTACCTGCCGGGCCCGGCCTTCTGCAGGGGCAGATACTGCATGAGGGCCCGCTTGATAAGCTCTGACGGGGTGATGTTACGATTGGCAGCCTCTGCCGAGAGGCGCAAAATCACGGTACGCGGAAGACGTACGCTCAAGTCTGCATGTGGGTCTGCCGAACTGAGATCTGCCCGCGCCTCTTCTGCCCGCACCTTTGCATCGAGCAAGGACAGGGCTACATCCTCGGCATCGAGCGGCCTCTCGACCTCTATCCCGAGATCCCTCGAAGGTTCGATCTCTGTCGCTTTCGTCTGTCGCTTCTGTGATGGCGCAGCCTTTGGTGTCATGCGGTCCCCTCCTGATAGCGAAGTCCTCTCCCTGGATCGAGGCGGCGAACGATGCTCTTCCTCGCCTCTTCCGCAAGGAGCAACAGCGCCGCAAAGACAAGCAGAGACCACCAGAACCTTCCATCGAAGGCGGCGGTCCCGAAGATCCGGTTCCCGATCTGGCTGTAGACGATCAGGCCGAGAATCGAAATCTCGACCGCGATACCCCAGACGATGAGTCGATTCCTGAAGAGGCCCATAGAGAGGATCGATGCCCTCTGGCTCCGGCACACGTAGACGTTCGCCACCTGGCAGATGACGATCGCGGCAAACGCCACCGTCGTCGCTTGTCTGTAGAGCGGGCTTGCCTCTGACAGGTCGATGCCCCACTCCCATCCACCGGTAGTAAGATACCACAGCCCGGCGCTCATGGCCGCAGCCGCTTCGATCGGTCCGAGAAAAAGGTACGATCTGGCCAGCAACGGGACATTCAAAAGGCGCTCCTCTCTGGACCTCGGCGGGCGATCCATCGTGTTCGCATCCGGCGGCTCGGCCCCGAGGCCCAGGGCCGGCAGCATATCAGTGCCTAAGTCGACGCCCAGGATCTGAACCACCGTGAGCAGGAGCGGGATCTGAAACATCACCGAGGCCAGATAGGGAACGATCTCCGGAATGTTGCTCGCAAGAATATAGGTGACGAACTTCCGGATGTTCTCATAGACTGCTCGCCCCTCTTCGACGGCGCCGACGATGGTGGCGAAGTTGTCATCGAGCAGAACGATGTCGGCGGCCTCCTTGGCGACATCGGTCCCGGCGATCCCCATCGCCACCCCGATGTCGGCCTTCTTCAAGGCCGGGGCGTCATTGACCCCGTCGCCCGTGACAGCAACTACCTCTCCCATCTCCTTCAGGAGCGTCACAACCCGCATCTTCTGGGTGGGAGTCATCCTGGCAAAGAGAATCTCCGGACTGGCGAGTGCGGTCTTGAGCTCCTCGTCCCGCATCCGTTCGACCCGACTACCCTCAAGAACCAGCGCCTCATCCCCGCGGACCATCCCGATGGCCCGTCCGATGGCCAGGGCGGTATGGCTGTTATCCCCGGTGATCATGATCGGCTTGATCCCAGCCCTCCTGCAGCGGGCTACCGCATCGGGGACCTCCGGTCTTGGCGGATCGTACATGGCGATCAGACCGACAAAGATCAGATCCCGCTCCGTCTCTTCCATCAACGGGAGCTGGGCGGCCTCCGGCAACTCCCGGTACGCCAGGGCCAATACCCGCAGGGCCGATCCGGCAAACGCATTCAGCCGGTCAACGATCGCCTCACGCTCGGCCGCCCCCAGTGGGATCACGTGCCCGTCACGAAGGAGGCAGCGGCAGATCGGCAACACCATCTCGGGAGCGCCTTTCACGTAGGCCACTCTACTCGCAGACGCTGTCGCGTGAATCGTGGTCATCCGCTTCCGATCGGTATCGAACGGGAATTCCCCAACTCGAGGTGACACGCCAGGTCCATTCGGCAGCAGCGCGGCTGCACACTCCAGCAGGGCGATTTCCGTCGGGTCACCGACGAATGTTGAGGCTGCTGCTCCATCCCGGTTGTGGTGGTGACTGGCGTTATTGCACCCGACCGCTATCGCAAAGAGCGGCGCCCACTGTCTCAGGAGATCGGGGGTCACTGGTCCTCCTGCCTCCGTAGTCACTGAACCACCCGAAACCCGAATCTCGAGGCCGTCGATATACATGCGCGTGACAGCCATCCGATTCTCCGTGAGGGTCCCGGTCTTATCCGTACAGATCACCGTGGCGCATCCCAACGTCTCCACCGACACCAGGTTCTTTATGAGCGCCTTCCGTTTGGCCATCCGCTGCCCACTCACAGCCAATGCGAGGGTCACTGTCGGCAGGAGACCTTCCGGAACGTTCGCCACCAGGAGTCCTACCGCAAAGACAAAATTCTCCCAGAAGCTCCGACCGATCAGGACCCCGAGACCAAAGAACGCGAGGCCGATGCCGATGGAGATCGCAGCGATCACTCGAGTAACCTTTTGGATTTCTTGCTGAAGAGGGCTCATCTCGGCCTCGACCCCCGAGGTCAAGTGGGCGATCTTGCCGAACTCCGTGCTCATCCCCGTCGCGAAGATAACCACCCTCGCCGTCCCTGAGAGGACGGTGGTCCCGGCAAAGACGACGTTGGCACTCTCGACGAGGGGCCCCTCCGTCGCGGCCTCGGACGTGCGGGTCTTGGGGACCGATTCGCCCGTCAGTGGCGCGTTGTTGACCCGGAACTGGACCGCAGCGATCACCCGCCCATCGGCAGGCACTCGATCTCCCTCAGCCAGAATCGCAACATCACCCGGCGTCAACATGGACGCTGAGGTCTCCCTGACCTCGCCGGAACGAAGGACCTTCACGCGCATAGGCAGGAGGCGCCTCAAGGCGATGATCGCCCGCTCTGCCTTGTATTCTTGCACGAAGGAGAAGAGAGCGTTCACGCCGACCACTCCGATGATGGCCCAGCCGAGCAGATCCATCCCCTCCCCGGGCTTCATCCAATCCGCCACGAACGCCAGCGCCGCCGCAGTCCAGAGGAGAATGGCCAGGAAATGGGTACACTGCCTCCCCAGCATGGCAAGGACCGGTATCCTTTCCGCGGCCTGAAGTTCGTTGGGACCGAATTCGCTAAGCCGCCTCTCTGCCTCGGCCTCGCTTAACCCTTGGTCAGTGGTTCCAAGGGCCTTCAGCGCCTCTTCAGGTGACAGACGGTGAATCTGCATATTGACTCATCGCCCGCATGGTCTCAGGCGGCTGCCGGCCGGAAGAGCATCAGATCGCAAGGGCTCTTCCGCACCAAATAATCCACGGTGCCGGCACGTAACCACCGCAGGAAGCTCTGCGGCCCCTTGGTACCCAAAAAGATGAGATCATGCCGCCTGGCCGCCGCCTCAGCCGTGATCCCAGGGCCGTGGCGATGGCCCCACGAGACCCGCGTCCCAGGAGCCAGGCCCCGGCTGGAGAGCGCCACGATGAACGGGCGCAACTTACGTTCCGCTTGTTCCGGTGTCTCCTCTCCAAAGTGCTGGCGATCGAACAGCCGCGTCAACGGTTGCCTCAACTGGAAGAGGACAATTCGGGCTTGCCAGTACCCTCCAAGGTTGGCCAGGAGGTCGGCCGCCGCCTCGAGGCCACCGCCTTCAAACTCACCGGAATAGACCGGGACCAGGATCTCGTGTGGTGAAGCCATCCTCCCAGGATGGACGACCCGGACCAGCAATATCGCACATGGGATCTCACGGAGGAGGCGACGCACAACCTCAGGTCCCGTTACGGACGCCATGGCCAGGGTGATCTCCTCGCGCGCCACATATTCCCGCATGACCCGGACCGGATCGCCGATCTCTGTCACGCTCCGCACCTTCAGGCCAAGGGCATACGCCTGTCGAAAGAGAGACAGCAGCGACTCCTCAGCGCGCCTCATCGCCTCACCAGATTGATCCTCCGCAACAAAAAGCAACTCGAGCTCCGCCCCGCAGGCCTTGGCCAAAGCGAGCGCGTAGCGCGCTGCCGCTTCTGCGGCGAAAGAGCCGTCCACCATCATCAGGATCTTCTGCATCACCGCCCTAGCGCATAAACTCACCGACAACCTGCGGATAACCGCGCTCTGTCAGAGCCTTGACGATAGGGTCTGGATTGATGGTCCGAAGTCTTAAGATCAGCAGACGCCTCGCCCCTTCACGAGCCGGTAGGGTCACGAGGCTGGCGATCTCCACCTTCTGCCCCTCGACGATCCCGATGACCTCGGTGAGTACGCCTGGGCTTGCCGGGATCTCGATCTCGATGCGAGACGCGGTCTGTGTGGCCCCCATCATCTCAGTCATGACACCAAGGACATCGGTCTCGGTGAGGATCCCGACCAGCCGCCCATCCTGGACCACCGGGAGCGCGCCGATCCGCTTCTGGTTCATCAGGCAGGCCGCATCCTCGATGGGGGTGAGAGGAGAGACCGTGGTCACCTCCTTTGTCATAATCTCCTTGACGGTCACTGCAGACGTGAAGGCCCGGAACTCCTCCACGGTTGGATAGTCAAAGGGAGAGGGAGCGGTCTTCTTGACGTCCCGGTCCGAGACGATCCCCACCACACGGTCTCCTTCGACCACCGGGAGGTGGCGGATGTTGAACCGTCTCAACGTCATCATCGCATGATCCAGCGTATCAGACTGGGCAAGACTGACCAGCGAACGCCTCATTCGATCCTTGACTCGCATCATTGGCTCCTTTTCTTTTGCCTCAGCAAACCGGATACTTCCCATCGGTCAACTCAATGCAAAACTCGGCCAAGCGGTTCAGCTCCTGATCGATCACCAGCTCGGACTCTTGCCTGATCCGCTCACGCTCCACATCGGACGCCTGGATTAGTTGGACCGCCACCCAAGGCTGATCGATCGGCCGGCCGATCTGACCCACAAGCCAGACGTAGACCTCGCGCACCCCGCCGACCCGCTGGTAGATCTGATCGGCCATCCGATGCGACAGGACATTGTAAATCTTGCCGATGTGGCTGACCGGGTTCTTTCCGGCCGCCGCCTCTCCGCTCACGGGACGGTTCAGCGGGATCAGCCCATTGACTCGATTGCCCCTTCCCACTTGTCCGGAATCGGCGTCCTCCGCTGATGTCCCGAGCAGCGAAAGGTACATACCGCCCAGCCCGCGACCCTCTCGATCAAGCGCGTTCAAGGACAGGTTGACGGCGTCCAGGCCTGGCGAGGACGGCAGTGCTTGACGCAAGGCCTGCGCAATCTCCGCCTTCTTGCGGACATAGACACCTTCAGACGTGATCGCCTCGCACAGGAGCGGCATGGCGACCGTGAGGCTCAACTCCCGGTCCGCGCGAACCCCCATAACCTTCACATCCTCCCCCGTTTCAGGAAATGCCGTCTTGAAGCCAGGGGAGTTCAAGTATCGTTCCACCCAGAGGACCATCTGCTCAGTCTCGCTCAGGGGGGCGTAGCCGACGGCCGCTGAGGTATCATTGGCTTCTCGCACTCCCTCACGCTGGAAGATATCGGCCAACTCGTCTGAGCCCTCCGAGAGGACAACCCGGTAGCGCAGGTGCCGGTTCGGGTCCACGTGACGCAACGACTTGCGGAACCACTCCTTGGCCGCCTCCACCGCGATCTCCTTGACCGGAACTCTCACCTTGCCGACGCGGAAGGTGGCACGATCGCCGATCACCAGCTCCATCGGTCGAAGCACACGCCCTCCGCCGAACCTCCGGCGCACCCGCCCTGCTACCAGGAGCCCCTTGTCGATATTATTGTGGAGGACTCGGCCAAAGCGTTGTTGATATTCGGCATTGATGGCCCGTGCCACCTCCTCCATCACCGCATCGCAGATCGAGTCCGGATGACCCAACCCTTTCCGCTCGACAATCTCTATCCGCTGCTCGCCAATGGGCGGCTGCACTAATCGCTGAATAAGAACCTGCGGCATCGGTCTTCCCTTCAGCGCTCCCACTGCACTCGTAGAAACTTATCGTTGTGCGACCAGCCGTATGCGACGGTCCCCCCGCAGGCCTTGTGAAGCTCCCGTCCGATCCGCTGGGCCAGTTTCTCGTCGGTTGTCGTGACCTCAAGCTGCCCGTTCTCCTCACGGAGGCTCATGATCCGATGAAGCGGGTTGAGCTTCCTGGCCCGTTTCTCCTCGTTGGTAATGATGTGCAGGATCTCATCATGATGCTCAGCCAGGAATGGTCCCTTGAGCGTCACCTGCCCGTTCGGGTAGCTGTCGCGAATCTTTTCACACGCCGGACAGAACACCTCTGTGACCGTTCCTGCTTTGAGGAGCTTGGTATAGACCGCCTCATCCTGATACCATCGCTTCCCCGTCGAGAGGGCATGGCACTCGTGACACACCACCATCTTGCCGGGGGCTCCCTTGGCCAGGTAGGAATCGGTCTCAGTGTCCACCTTCTTCCTGAACGATGCGGTCCGCTTGCGCACTACCGTGAGTGTCTTCATCGATCTTCTCCTCTGCTCCAGGTTCGAGGTCTACGGCGTATTGAGTGTCGCGCCAGGCATCTCGCGCCCCTCACCCGGAACTCGGCACCTACAACTCTGAACGTCCATTCACACGGAGACGCCCCTCATTCAACCTCAATCGAGATCGGCTTCCGCTTGGCCTCCTCCGTCTTCGGAAGGGTAACGGTCAGCACCCCGTTTTTAAAGGCGGCCTTAACTTTATCAGCGGCAACCGGCGCCGGCAGCTCGACCGTCCTGGTAAAGGCGCCATAGGATCGCTCAATCAGGTGGTGGTGCTCGTCCTTCTCCTCTTTCGCCTGTCGCTTCTCCCCCTTCAGGGTCAGCGTATTCCCGGAGATGGTAATATCCAGGTCTTTGACATCGAGACCGGGAAGCTCAGCCTTGATAACCAGAGATTCTTTAGTTTCAGTCACATCCAGATGCGGAGCCCACCCCATCCCGGACAGGTCCAGCCGAGGCATCTCACCCAAGAACCGATCAAATAACCGCTCTACCTCTCGCCTAAAAACAGGCAGGTCTCCGAATGGTGTCCACTTTACGAGTGCCATCATCCTTCCTCCTTTCCTTGAAACATAACGTTCAGCAACCAGCGCTCAGCCCCTCCGAAAGTGCGTGAAGGGAACCCCCCTCAGGTCAGGCTGCTGCGCGTTCCGTATCCTCATCGACTACTGTCTGAGCGTGCCGCCTGCGGTACAGTTGGCACCGAACGTACTCGGCCTGTGTGCACATCTCGCGAAACTCGGCAACAGTCACAACTTGAAGCCCCCCATAAGGGTGCGCCAAGCAGTATCCTTCGATGCAATAGCAGGAGTTGGGGGTGGTTCGTCGCAGATAGGGGCACGCCTCACTTCGCTCACCCTGCTCACCTGCGCTATCCGGCGCCTGTAGGTCCGACAGCACATTCATCATGCCTCCTCCGCGGTCAGCCTGTCCATAATCCGCGTTCAACGAAACTGTCGCCTGGCCGACCTGAAAGGTTTCAAGAAACCTCACCACCCGATCCGCAGCTTGCGTCACTTGAAGCTCCTCGGTATCAAGTACGAGCTCAGGGCGAAGCGGCGGCTCGTACATCTCATCGACGCCCGGAACGGTCGATCCCTTGCGGCCCGCTTGCCCATAGACATCGAAAGGGGCGTGGCCGCCATGCCGATACCCCGCCCGCGCCAGACAAGCCGGGAGCGACGCGCGGATGAAGATCTCAGCAAAGGCCGGGATCAGCGCCCTGGCGACATCGCGGAACCGTCGTCTGTGGGCGGTCGCATCGATGATCACGCTCACCCCCTCGTTGTAGAGAAGCCACGCCATATAGGCGAGGGCGCGATAGAGGACCTCGCGTTCCTCGGCCGTATAGCTTGGTGAGGGGGTTACCACCCTTCGGATCTCATCGAGCTCCAACACCCGCGCCCGGATTCCGCGTTCCTTCAGGCGCCGAGCGACCTCACGCCCCACGCTACTCTTGCCGCTTCCGGGAAGTCCTGTGAGCCACGCCACCCACGCCATCGCAATCTCCTCACATCAGGTATCGATTGAGATCCTTGTGATCGAACTGCTCAACTCGGAGCATCGCCTGGGCGAACCGGAATAGCTTCACGCGCACCGGCTCCGGAAGGTCAGGATACCAGCGCGGGCTCGCGATCACTAAAGCCCGAAAGACGTAGAAGGGCGGGATGACGGAGTTGAGATCCAGATCGTGGGTCCGCTCAAGGTACTCGCCGTAGAAGAGATCGAACAGCTCCCGGAATGGCCCCTCCATTTGCCCCGACCGCAAGAGCGAGAAGAAAAGATAATTGATGCTCAGGGCCGCGATGTCATCGGCCGGCTCCCCCCACTCCCCACGACTCCGGTCGAGCAGCGTGAAATCGGTCCCTTCTCGAAAAAGGATGTTCCAGGGGTGAAAATCGCCGTGAACGATACTCAGGCGCTCGGCCTTTTCTTTCAGATAGTGTCGCCAGGCCATGCATCCGCTCTCGATGAGGTACTGCTGTTTGGAAGAGAGGAGGAGATAATCGGCCGGGTACCCATCCAGGATCCCCATGATCCCCTCACCGTGGCCGATCAGATCCCGGATCCGACGGAAGTACAACTGGACATCCTGACCTTTCTCTGCGTGAATCCCCGCCAAATACCCCGAGAGCGCCCTGGCGCGGTCGAAGTCTGAAGCGGTCGCCTTCCCCTCGATCCGAATCCGTTCGAGATCGACCCGATACACAGCCCCCTCAACCTTCTCTACGAGGAGGAAGTACTCCTCTGCGCGCCCGGCCGATTGCAACTGTCCTTCACCGGTAAAGAAGCCGACGTCAAGGCTCTCCACGTGGCGCGGAAGCTTACCGTAGGTGGCATGCGCCCAGATCAAGGCGCCCGCCCTGTCGGCCATGTGATCGTGGCCAAAGCCCGGGCCGCTCCGCATCGTAGACAGGACGTACGAACGGGGAATCCCGTTGAGGAGCAGGTCGATCTGGATCGGCTGGCCATAGCCAAACGCCTTCAGGTCGTGACCCCGTGACACCCATGGCTCTTTCACAGCACAGGCAGATTCATCGCCCGTAAGCGGCCGAAGGGCCTGTATCTGTACGAAGCCACCGAGGGCGACCTTGAGATACTGGGCCAGCGCCTCGTGCTGCACCGTCACCTCACTCACCCCCTCTTTGTCGCCTCTGCACCTTTCGTCGCCGGGAGCTTCACGGTCAGGACGGGGCAGGAGGCATGGCGAACCACCCGCTCGGCGACACTCCCCAGAAAGACATGAGCCAGCCCTGTCCGTCCGCGGGTCCCCATGACGATGAGATCGATCTTTTCCTTCTCAGCAAACCTCGTGATCTCAGCGTGCTCCACTCCGACCTGCACGTCAAGGTGGAAGACCAGATTCGGCTCCTTGGCGCTCTCGGCCAGCTTTTTCAAGCTCTCCTCAGCATTCTTGACGAGACCGTCGATGACCTGCCCGAGATCGTACTCCGGCGTCTGGGGAGGAAAATAGATAACATGAAGAAGGTAGATCTCGGCGCCAAACTCGCGGCCGAAGGTCAGCACATACTGAAATGCGTGTTCGGCATCATGGGAGAAGTCGGTCGGAAAAAGGATCCGTGAGATCTGCATTCGTCCCTCCTGTCGGCTGCAATAACTAACCTTCCGCCCCTGCTAATGCGCTATAAGCTCCTCACAGACTACCGGCCCGATGCTTAGAGCGCTACGTCTTCCATGTACAATCTATATCGGATACCACCAATCGGCTAGAGCATTTGAATGCCAAAATAGGTCAATTGAAGGAATGAACTACCCCGCGGCAAGCCGCGGGGTATCGTCTTCTGTTCTGGCCCGTCATTCCGTGCTTGACACGGAATCCAGTCGAGCCCTCTGGATACCGGCTTCCGCCGGTATGACGAACTCGCGGTAAGCGGCGGGGTATCGACCCGCAACGAAAATAAATGGGGTTTGTCGACACGATCGACAGTGCTCGGTTGTGCAGAACTCGACATACTGGGCAACGCTGAGGATCATGAGCTTCCCATCCAGGTGGCCTCAACAATAGCCTGTGACCGGGTAGAGACAATCGACGTCGGTCTTCTTGAAGAAGGAACAGACCGGATCACCGGGCCTATAAAACCTTCCCTCTAGGCCCGGCCATCCTCCTCTACTATTCGCCAGGAGCTTATCTTTAATCGCCTTCCGTCGGCCCGACCAGCGCGGCCTCCGGCCTATAGGCGCACAGGGGGTCGCTTCCGTTCGGATCGCCGGTCTCGGCAAACGCGCGGGCCCGCGACCCGCCGCAGACCCAGCGAAACTCGCAGAGGCCGCACTTGCCGGCATATTGATCGGCGTCGCGAAGGCGCGTAAAAATCTCTGAATGACGGTAGATCGACACAGCGCTCTGGCGGCGTACGTTTCCGGCTGTCACCGGCAGGAACCCGGATGGATAGACGTCCCCGATGTGTGAGATGAACATGATCCCGTTCCCGTCGCGGATCCCGAATCCCCGCCCGACGGGCGTCTGCCGGATCGCGGCGTTATCCAGACCTTCCAGCCGCATCCGCATGTAGGCGACACGACGAAAATGCGGGGCCTCCGTCGCCTTGATGGCAAACGGAGCGGTCCTGACGATGTCGTAGATCCAGTTATGAAGCGCCTCGGCCTCGCTGGGTCTGATCTCGCGGAGGGCTCGACCGCGCCCCGTGGCGATCAGATAGAAGAGACTCCACCGCATAATCCCCATGTCCCGGAGCAACCGGAATATGCCAGGCAGCTCCGGCATGGTTTCCGGGTTGACGAGGGTATTGATCTGCAGTGGGATCGCTGCCGCCCGGACCGCCTGGATAGCGCGCATGGTGGTCTCGAAACAGCCCGCGACCCCGCGGAACCGATCGTGACTCTCGGCCGTTGCGCCGTCGATGCTGAGCGACATACTCATAACCCCGTTGTCCGCCAAAGCCGCAATCGCCTCCGGTGTGAGCAACGGGGTACCGCTTGGCGCCACGGATATCGGCATCCCGATGCTCCTGCCGTGCCGCACCAGCTCGAAGAAATCCGGACGCTTCAGCGGGTCGCCGCCGGTCATGACGAGCTGCGGGGGCGGGTCGCCGAACGCCCGAAGATCAGCCAGCAGCGCCTTCGCCTCCTCCGTGCTCAGTTCAAATGGGTCGCGCGCCGCGATGGCTTCAGCGCGGCAATGCGTACACACCAGGTCACAGGCTCGCGTCAGCTCCCAGTAGATCAGCTTGGGCGCCTCAGCAAAGACCAGATGATCAAATCCGGTGATAACAGGATACATACCCCTCCTTCGGCAGATTGATGCCTGACCTCTTTCTCGCAGTGAACCAAGCCCCGCGGTACCGCCAGGATAAATCACAGCAGGGCAGCACTACCCCGATAAGCATAACATATCAACGCGATGGATACCACGGGATCACACCTGTTACGAGACACCAGAACGGTACGGACCAGCGATCTTTGTCGATGCCTCCCTGGGCTTACATCCGACTACCTCGTCTATCGCACTCCGGCCAACTCTTGCAGGCGCCGCCAGTTGGCAAGCCGCTCGGCTTGGGCGTAGCGCAGGGTTTCAGACGGGCGGCCCTCCGCATCGAACTGTTTCGCGAACCGTCCCTCTGTCCTGGCGAACGTAAGAAAGTCGATGACCTCTCCTGTATGAGGCACCCTATACCAGTCTTCGCCCACCGACGGGTTACCAGCCAGGCTGAGTCGCTCTTTGATCCTCTCCCCCTTTCGTGGATCGTACATAAAGAGGGGGAAGGCTCGAGAATCGACCGCCAGTTTCGCCTGATGCGAGGACCGGTCGTCCGCCACGCCGTGCTCGGGCTGGCAGGTGGTGTAGACACTGACCACGGCCGGACCCGGGTACTCATTGGCCGCCATGATGGCCCGATAAAAATGGTTGATATGGGCCGCCGTAGTCTGCGCAACAAAGGTATCCGGGTGCATCATAGCAATGAGCGCCAGCTCTTTCCGCCGCTCCTGCTTGCCGGACACTGCCTTACCAAAGCTGGCCATCTTTGCATCCTGCCCGGTAAAGGTCGCCGAGGAGGCCTGGCCACCGGTGTTGGAGTAGACTTGCGTATCCAGGATCAGCACGTTGATATCCATCCCGACTGCCAGCATCCGCGACAGCGACTGGAAGCCGATGTCGTACATCGCCCCGTCCCCCCCGATGACCCAGAGCTTCTTCTCCTGCCATCCGCGCTGATCCCACTTGGCGCGGACCCCCATCGCCATGGCCGGCGCGTTCTCGAATAAGGAGTTGGTCCAGGGAACCAGGAACGGGTTGTACGGATAGGTCGAGCCGTACACCGTGTTGCACCCTGTCGCCGCCACGATCCCGACCGCCTCTGCGCCGTGGACGAATCCGGTCGCGGCCAGCATCATCCGGATCGCCGTCGCCTCACCACACCCCATGCACGAGCCGGCGCCGCCGACGTAGAGGAGAGCCGCCTCCTCATGGAGCATCATATCCGCCAGCGCTCGCTCGTTGATATACTTGCGTGGAGTCGGGCCGACCTGTCGAAAGAAGTTAACATAGCTTCGATAACGGGGAAGCGTCTTCTCGTCCTTCTTCACCATCGTGAGAGCATGATAGCCGAGGGCATCGCAGACCTCGACGCACTCGGCGCATCCCTTGCACTTGGTCGGATCGACGAAGATGCCAAAAAGGGCTCCCTCTTCCCCCTTCTTCTCGTAAACATCGTAATACTTTTTCGTCTCGGCCCACTGGGCCCGGATTCCCTCCCGCTCCTGATCCTCGGTGATGGCGTTCAGCTCGGCCTCCAGGTGCGACCTCGGAATCGCTTTGCCCAGGATGGCGGTGTCGGGACACTCCGTTACACAGGCCATACAGCCGACGCACTTCTCCCGGTCGAACCGGGGAATCTCCTGAGCAATGTAGCTGAAGTCACGCAGGGCGGCGGTCCCGGGCGGGATCAAGCTGCGGGCCACCCCGACATCGGCCGGCAGGCTCTGCTCACCTGTCCCGGCCGCATACGCCCCGATAATTCGCTCGTTGAAGTCGCCCACATACTGTTCAATGTCGAGTTCCAGGAGCCCGGTCGGCGGCAAGGGGCTTTCGCGGATCTCCTTCTCAAGCCCGCGAGCCTTGGTTCCGTGGACCTGTTCGACGTGCTCTTCATCCAGAGGGTTGTATCGTGGCTCGCTATCTGCCATGGCAGAACCTTTCCTTTGTAGGTCGGGTTAGGCCGTTCAGGCCGTAACCCGACGGCTCACAGGAGGATGTCGGGTGACGCTTCGCTAACCCGACCTACACAAACTACACAGACGAACGACTCAGAACGAGAACTCTATGCGACCAGCTCCGCCCCTGCCATCATCTCTGCCGGGAGCTCGAAGACCTCGGTATAGCCTCGCCTCACCGCCACCAGGTTATCCCGAACCACCTGCTCACCCCGCCTGCCAAAGTACTTGCGCAGCGACCGCTCTACCGCCGAAAAGACCTGTTCCTCGGTCAGACGCTGCTCGCGGAGAAACGGCGTACAGCGGAGGAAAATCCCCAGCAGGACAATCCCCTGCATTCGTTGCTCCAGGTCAGGAGAGCTGGCGGCTTCGCGCGCGATCTTCACGGTGTCCAGGGCGAGGACCCGGATGCGCCGCTCCCGGATGATCCTCTTCGCATAATCAGGGATCCGCGCCCAGACCTCCTCCGGCGTCGTCTTGTCGGTCTGGATGAAGACCATACCCCCTGTCGCCAGGCCGGCCAGCGGGTTACCAAGATTGAAGGCATTGATGTCGTTGAGCGGAACAAAATCGACCTGTCTGAGCTCGCAATGGGTACGGATCCGCTCTTTGGCCACGGTCAGATAGTAAGAGGTGGGCAGCCCCTTTTTCTCGGAGCCATACTTTGGGTAGGCCTGGACCTTCAAGCCGAAAAGATCGCCGACGATCGTGGCGATCACCTTGTTGGTCGTCACCGATCCGAATCCACCGACCGAATGGCCGCGCATCGAGAACGTGCCGGCTGGCTGGACGTCCGGATCTTCGGAAGGGAGGAGCGCCAAGTCGTGCTTGATCCCCAGGACGAAATAGCGAAGCCCGCCATCGTTGCGCCGCATATTCTCTATAGCGGCTACGAGGTCCCCGGGACGGATGTCCCTGCTCCCAAGGCCGGCAGATCCCGAATAGATGACCGGGATGCGTTCGATTGCCGGATACCCTGGCGCGCCCGTCAGCGCATCGGCAAACGCCGCCTTGATCTCGGCGGTGAGAGGGTTCGATTGAGCGGCGGGGTTGTCCATCCGCTCGATAACGGCCATGGCCTTCAGGTGCTTCGTCGCCTCGACGATCTGCGGGCCCGGAAATGGGCGAAAGCAGGTCACGTGGAGGGCGCCGACCCGAACTGCGTGATGAGCCCGGAGATAATCGACGGTGGCCATGGCGGTCTCGACCATCCCCCCCATCCCCACGATGGCGTAGTCGGCATCCTCCAGCCGGTACGCCTCCACCAGGCCATACCGGCGGCCTGTCAGGGAGTAATACTGCTCCATCGCCCGCTCGACAATCGCCGGAAGACGATCGTAGAAGAACCGCTGGGCAATCTTTCCCTTCATGTAGCTGTCCTGATTCTGTACGACCCCGATCATGATCGGCTCCGACGGGTTCATGAGGTTGCGCAGGCGCGCGCCGGCATGCGGGTCCCCGATGAACTCCTTCATCAGCTCCGGTTCCGGAAGCAGGAGATTCTCAATCGTGTGAGTGGTGAGGAAGCCGTCCTGCACAGTCATGAACGGGGTCTCCCCCTCCTCGGCGGCGCGGCGGGCGATGAGCGCCAGATCGGCCACATCCTGAGCGTTCTTTGCAAAGAGGATGCCCCAGCCCACATCCGCCACGGCCATCACGTCATCGTGACCCGCGTGGACGTTTAAGGCCTGAGAGGTCAGCGCGCGGGCGCCGATATGGAACACCGCCGGCAGCCGTTTCCCGGAAATGGTGTAGAGGACCTCCTTCATCAGGACCAGCCCCTGACCGGAGGTAAAGTTCGAGACTCGCCCGCCGGCCAGAGCAAAACCCTCACACGAGGAAGCGGAGCTATGCTCTGACTCTGGCTCAAGGAAGAAGAGCGGCTCGCCCCAGAGGTTGCGTGTACCGTTCGCGACCTCCGCCTGGTACCCGCTCCCCATGTTGGTGGATGGGGTGATCGGATAGGCGCAGGCGCCCTGCGTAATATGCGAGTCTACCCAGACTACTGCCGCCGAGCCGTCCGCTATCGCCGGGATGCCGGGAAAGGGAAATCGTTCGCCGGTCATGACGTCCCCTCTCCCCGGACCAGTATTTCGAGGAGATCGGTCTCGGTCACGATTCCAACCAGCGTCTTGCCCTCCACCACCGGCAGGCAGCCGATCTTTTCCCGGATCATCACCTGCGCTGCCTCCCGCACAGTGGTTGAAGGAGAGGCCGTGATCAACTTGCGCAACATGATCTCCACGACCTTCAATTCGTCCATGAACTCCTCGCGCTCACTGGCCGTCAAAGGCGACTTGGAGGAGGGAGCCGCCTTTCGAAGATCGCGATCGGTGACGATCCCAACCAATCGCTTGCCGTCCATCACAAACAGATGGCGGATGTTACGCCGATCGAGGATTCGCTGAGCCTGGCGCAGAGAGGCGTGCGTGTCCACGGTGACCAGCGTCCGATTCATGATCTCTGAAAGCTGCGTCATCTGTTTCTCCTCACCGTAAGGCCATCCCAAGGGGGCGCTTGCCGACAGGCACTCGCCCTACCGTTGCCTGGGACAGCAGGTTGATCACGGAGATATCATCCGATCCGGTGTTAGCCACAAAGGCGTACCGCCCGTCGCCCGAGATGACGATGTTGTGGGGATGGGTCCCTACAGGGATCGTCCCTACCACGGTGCTGGTTTGCGTTGAGATGACCGACACGTTGCCACTGCCCATGTTGGTCACATAGATGTAGTGGCCGGATGGGGTGATGTCGGCGTCGCTTGGTTCCTTCCCAACGGGGATTGTCGCTACCACCTGATGATTCGCCATCTGGATGACGCTCAGGTTGTCCGAGCCCCTATTGAGAACGTACGCGAAGGCGCCACCAGGACCGAACACCATGTGATGCGGGTCGTCACCGACGGGGATTCTGCGCAACGGCTTCCGGGCTGCGGCGTCCATGACGGTGACGGTGTTTGAATCAGCGCTGGAGACCAGCAGATACTTGCCATCAGGAGAGATCTCGACGGCATAGGGCCTCACGCCGACCGGCAGCTCCGCCGCAACGACATTCAGCGAAAGGTTCAACGCGGCGACGGTGTTGGATCGCTCGCTTGGAACATAGGCGTGGCCACCATCCGGCGAGATGCTGATCGTGGTCGGCGCTTCTCCCACCGGGATCATCGCCACCTTCTTTCCGGTGGTAGTCTCAATCACCGTGACTCGGCTGTACAGACTGTTGGTCACGTAGGCATAGGTCGCGCCCGCTCCAAACACGGTCTGGCCCCCGGGGCCGGTAGCATTGGGCACCGTAGCGGCGACAGCGTGCGCGGGCAAGTCCAGAATCCAGACCTCAGCCGAACGGCTACACGCGACAAAGGCATAACGCCGATCCGGGCTGATTGCGACATGCTGCGGGCCAGCGCCCACTGCAATAGTGCCGGTCACCTTCATTGACCCGACATCCATCACCGAGACCGTATCCGAGCCCTCACTCGCGACATAGAGCGTCTGCGTGCCGCGCACACCTGCCCCATGCGCGAGCGCAACCGAGCGAACGAGCATCAGCGACGCCATTGCCAAAATGCCAATGTTCACAGCACGCCGGACTGCCGTCATGTCACCCCTCCCTTCTCGTCTATCGGCCTCACTTCTTGAGTCCCCTGCTCCATCCCTTCGACTGGGCTCCGGACAGGTCCTGCGGCTCGTTGCTTGTTGGAGGTCATGGCGATCTGGACAACCTGGTCGAGCTCCTCAATGTCAAAAGGCTTGAGCAGATAATAGAAGACGCCATACTGAAGAACCTGGCGACCCGCCTCGAGCGACCGGTCACCGGACAAGACCACCAGGGGCAAGCGAGGCCGAATCTTTCTGAGGATCTCAACGGTCTTCACGCCGGCGGACTCCTCGATCGAGAGGTCGATAATTACCAGCCCGACGTTCTGCTCGATAACGGTCAGTAACGCATCACAGCATCTCTCGGCAGCAACGGTCTGATACCCATTCGCCGACACGCGACTGAGGATCTGCTGCCGAATCGATGACTCTGGCGTAACGATCAACACCTTCCGATGATTACTCATAATAGTTCGCCTGACAAGCCCGTTTTTACATTATTCCAAGAGCAATACCGGTGCCAATGATTCCCACGATTCCTACCATTCCAGCACCTCGCCTAACTCATTGAAACGATGGGATCTCTTTCCCGGAGGTCGCTGACGTCTGGAGGCATGTCCTGGCACCCCTGGACCAGGTTGGGACAAACTGCCCCAGCGCGAAGCCAGAAAAACAAGGTAACCACTTGAAAACCAAAGGACAGGTAGGTGGGACACGGATGCCACAATAAGAAGCTCGATGCCCCACCAGCGGACCTGTTCAGCCTCTAATAGGACGCGATCAGGGGGCCATCCATTCTCAATTCACAACTTCGGGCTTGCCCACAGTCAGATTCTGAGTCATAATAAAGACCGGTAGAAAATAATCTGCTAAGGAGGATACGATGACCCTAAACATCAAGGACCCTGCGGCCCACACCCTCGCGCAAACCCTGGCCAAGGAAACAGGCGAGACGATGACCCACGCGGTCACGGAAGCGATCCGCGAACGCCTGGAACGCATCCGCCGGCAGCGCAAACCCGATGCCACCGTCGCCGACCTTCTCGCCATTGGCCGCCGGTGCGCTAGTACGCTCAAAGGCAGACCCGTAGACCATGGCGCCCTACTCTATGATGAGCGCGGGGTGCCGCGATGATCGTAGACAGCTCGGCGGTACTCGCGATCCTGTTTAACGAGCGCGACGCCGACACCTACGCCCACGCGCTCACCCGGGCCGATGCCTGCCGAATGTCCGCCGCCAATTTCGTCGAAGTGGCGATTGTCGTCGAAGCGCAAACTACGGAGAGCGGCAGCCGGCAATTCGACGCCTTCTTCCGGCGCGCCGGCATCGTCATTGAAGCCGTAACTGAGGAGCAGGCGCACGTAGCGCGGCAGGCCTATACGGATTTCGGGAAGGGCCGGCATCCGGCCGGCCTGAACTTCGGCGATTGCTTCGCCTATGCGCTCGCCAAGGTCACCGACGAGCCGCTCCTCTTTAAGGGCGAGGATTTCAAAAAAACCGACATCACATCCGCTCTCTGAATGTGAATTCCCGCATGAGGTGGGGGTCAGCTCTTAGGCGGGATCTGGGCCCCTAGGCCTTCTGAGGCTGAAGCAACTGCGTCAGAGCCTCCCGATCGACCACCTCCTTTTCCAGCAGCAGCTTGCCCAGCGCGTCCAATTCGCCGCGTCTGGCGGCGAGCGTCTGCTCGACTCGGGTGTGGGCATCGGCCAGCAGCTTCCGGATCTCCTCATCGATCGCCTGAGCGGTCTGCTCGCTATACTCCCGTACCCCCTGAGGCTTCTGGATGTTGAGGAAGGCGGAGGTGCGCGGCTCTTCGAACGTCGCCAAGCCGAGATGTTCGCTCATCCCGTACTGGGTCACCATAAGCCGGGCCATATCGGTGGCCCGCTGGAGATCATCCTGGGCCCCGGTGGAGACGTCCCCGAAGACGAGTTCTTCGGCCACCCGACCCCCCAGGAGCACGTCAAGTCGATCAAGAAGGTCGGCCCTTTTGAGCAGGTACCGATCCTCCGTGGGCAACTGCTGCGTGTAGCCGAGCGCGGCCACGCCGCGAGGGATGATGGAGATCTTCGAGACGCGGTCGGCGCGAGGGCGGGACTCCGCCACCAGGGCATGGCCGGCCTCGTGGTAGGCGACTGTTTCTTTCTCCGCGGGATTCATCACCCGGGTCTTCTTTTCGAGACCGCCCACGATCCGGTCGATCGCCTCATCGAAATCCGCCATCTCCACCGCATCCTTGCCCTTCCGCGCAGCAAGAAGCGCCGCCTCGTTCACCAGGTTGGCCAGATCGGCGCCCGCGAACCCCGGGGTTCTCGCAGCGATGGCCGAGAGGTCAACCCCTGGCGAGAGTTTGACCGGCTTGGCATGCACCTGGAGGATCTTCTCCCGACCCTTGATATCGGGGCGATCGAGGGCTATGTGTCGGTCGAAACGCCCGGGGCGGAGCAAGGCCGGATCGAGGATCTCCGGGCGGTTCGTCGCGGCCAAGATGATCACGCCCTTGTTCGTGTCGAAGCCGTCCATCTCCACCAGCAGTTGGTTGAGGGTCTGCTCGCGTTCATCGTGTCCGCCCATCGGGTTGAGCCCGCGAGCCTTTCCGAGGGCATCCAGCTCATCGATAAAGATGATGCAGGGGGCTTTTTCCTGAGCCTGGGCAAAGAGGTCCCGCACCCGAGCCGCCCCGACCCCCACGAACATCTCGACGAAATCCGACCCGCTAAGGCTGAAGAATGGGACCCCCGCCTCCCCGGCTACGGCTTTGGCCAGTAACGTCTTCCCGGTCCCAGGGGCCCCGACGATCAGGGCCCCTTTGGGGATCTTCCCCCCCAGCCGGCGGTACCGCTCGGGCGTCTTCAGGAATTCGACAATCTCCATCAGCTCAGTACGCGCCTCGTCGATCCCTGCCACATCTGCAAAGGTCACGCCGGTCTCTTTCTCCATATATACCTTGGCCTTGCTCTTGCCGATCGCCATCAGACCGCTCGCCGGCCCCCCAACTCGCTTCATGAGAAACATCCACACACCCACGAAGATCAGGGCAGGGAGCACCCAGGAGAGCAGGGTGATAAACCACGTGCTCTCCACCTCGCCGGCGAAACGCACCTTCGAGGCCTCCAGATCCTGGATCAGGGTCGGATCGCTGACCCGGATGGTCACGAATCGATGCTCCCCACCGGCCACCTTTTGAATCTCCTCCACCTTCTCTTTGGGGAGGAGTCCTTCCAGCCCCTCCCGCTTCAGCCGCCCGGAGACGATACGCTCACCGAGGGACAGGTCTTCCACCTTGCCGGCTTTCAGGAGCACCTTGAAATCGCTGTACAGGAGGGTCTCAGTGTGGCGGGCTATCAGGAACTCGTGAATCCCCAGCACAAGCCAAAAGGCGGCTATGAAGTACCAGAGAGCAAACTGCCGTTGCTTCTTTTCCATCGCGCTCACTCCTTAGAACAAACCACCATTCCCCTGCAACACACTGTCAACCCCATTCTCCAAGGCGGTGCTGTCCCAATTTGAGCTAGGCTGGAAGCAAGTTTTCAAGCACCCAGAAGTATTGCGGGACATTCCCCTGTCGTGCTGTACCGCCGGGTTGGGCGTCACTGGTTGAAGTGACAACAGCGTTCTACTTCCGATGCGCCCAGTAACCGGGGCGTCGCCTGTGATGTGCGACGGCAAGGATTCGAAGCTCCTCTGCGGTGACCTGATAGATGATGCTGTATGGGAATCGACGGAGGAGATATCGCTGACGAGTGCCACGAAATACAGCGCCGAGCAGAGGGTTGACAAAAACGACATTGGCCGTTCGTTCAAACTCAGCCACAAATGCGAGACCAAGCTCAACATTGGCTTTCAGCGTATAGAACGCGGCCGCATCGTGCAGTTCGGCGAGCGCCAGCGGAGCAATGACAAGCTTCACTTCAGCGACGCACGCACCTGTGCAAGTGCGTCAGCAATTGGAATGGTTTGTACCGCTCCACTCTCAATGTCGGAAATTCTGCGCTCGGTTTCTGCGGCCCACGCTTCCTCAATCTCAGCATCTTCGTCGAGACTGGCAAGCAATACCTGGGCGAAAGCCGCGCGTTCACCGGCTGTCAGTTGCAGGGCTTCGGCTTCGAGCAATTCGAGTTTACTTCCCATGGCGAGTGCCTCCGTAGAGAGAAGTTATTGTACTGCGAGCCTGGTGTCGAGTGATGGTGACGCCCAATAACAACCCTCACCTGCCGCCGTTTTTTGACGGTCAGGTGCAGCGACTTGCTAGGCTCTCTTCAGCTTTGTTCTATGCTTTTTTGTCAGTAGAGGAATTAAGCAACGTAAAGCCCTATTTACAGATTCCGAGTCTGGGAAATATGCTAGAAGATCTGGTTCCAGAGCAACGGCACCCTTTTTTGGCATCACGTCCTTAACAACAGTTGTGCCATCCGCGTTATGAGTGGTAATCGTATAGCCCGCTTGCATGGCTCCGTAATGCTTGCCACGCACTCCACCCGTAAAATCATATTCGGCACGCATATCATCGTTGTCTTTTACCTGTACCATTTTAGTCATCACCTGCTTCATATAATTTTCGTTTCAATGAACTACCCCGAGGCAAGCCGCGGGGTAGTTCATTTATGGCTCCTTTGAACCATACCGTATCATTATAAACCTAACGAGACTGTAGAAAAACCCCGAAAAACGCATCGTTCGTGGCCTCAGCACCAGACCATGATTTTCCTTGCTGCCCAATGGCGCCGAGCCTGCGGCTCTCTCTGAGCCGCGAGAGGCCACGATCCCGCCGATGTTGGGCAAAGAACGTCAGATTTCGGACGATCGTCGCCATATCGCGTCCTACTGCGAGAGCTCTTCGCGAGGAGATTTTTCTACGGCCTCAACGTCAGCACTCAGCCGCAGGCGCCACGACGATGACGGCACGACGTCGCGCCCGTCGGCTGCAGCGCGTGCTAGCACATCCTCTTCGTGTATCAAGCTTAAATGGTCGCTGTCCCTATTTACGTGCTATTTACGTGTGGCGGGCTATCAGGAACTCGTGGATCCCCAGCACAAGCCAAAAGGTGGCTATGAAGTACCAGAGAGCAAACTGCCGTTGCTTCTTTTCCATCGCGCTCACTCCTTAGGACGAACCACCATTCTCCTTCGTTGAGTTGCCCCAGCGTGTCACAGACCCTGCCTACTTTTCAAGGGGGTCGGTATGCTCGTTCTACGATAATCTATACCATGTGTTCCATGGAGGCGCGAGAGGGATTCGCACTCCAGCAGACACTCTGACCCAGGCGCTCAATTCGTTACAGCCATAATGGGATGATGCGATCAGTGTTTGTCGGCAACGGGTGGTACTGGAGGAACTTGACAAGTCCTTAGAAAGGCAGGACAATCGCCGCAGTTGCTGGAGGTTTCTAGGACAGGATATGGAGATTGAGCGTATTATTGACGACAATCTCGAATTCTTACTGAGCGCCTGGACGAAGGAGCAGAGCAAACGTGCTAACGGTTAAAGTAAGAATTCCGCAACGCGCCAACTACTCGCCGATCCTGCCGCTAGCCGTTCCAGATGTGAATGAAGTCAAGGCCTTTGCGAAGCACCTTCATTCACTCGGCAAGCATTGGCAGGGCGAAATCTTCGGTTGGCAGGCGGAGTATACGCCGGAACGTCGCAAGAAGCCAATTGGCTCGAAAATGAAGTTCACCCCCGCCGACTTCTGGATTGGCGAGAGTGGCATTTGGTTCTATTCCGTGATGTGGGAACATGGAAAGAGTAAGGGGCCGGTCGAGTTCCTTGATGATCGTGGCATCGTCAAGCAGCAATAACGAAACGCCGACCGACAACCGGTTGCAGTGGACAGTCGTCCACGCGAGCACGTTTGCGCGTCCGCCCGCCGCTGACCCGCCGCCATGTTAGCTTTCCCAGTCTCCGGGGTGGGATGTGTTGGTCAGCGAACTCAATAGATGGGTGTCCAGATTGCCCAGAAAAGCCACGGACAATTTCCGTAGCGAGAATCATAATAGAGGATAGAGTTCCTGGAAGCGGGAATGGTTCCCTCAATAGAGGGAACATGAGTCTCCGAGAAAAGAGGTGCGCATACTGACGACTTACATCAATGCCGCGCTACGGAAAGCCCACAGTGAGATGCTGCCTGATGGAGAAGGATATGTTGCCAGCATCGAAGGCTTTCAAGGGGTGTGGGCGCAGGCTGATACGCTGGAAGCCTGTCGTGAGGAGTTGCGTGAGGTCTTGGAAGAGTGGATTGTCTTAGGGCTCAGAATGGGCCATCCGCTTCCACCCATCGACGGTATCACGCTGACCATCCAAGAAGTTGCCTGATGGCGCGCCTTGGACCCACAACCTGAGCGGTCTTGATTCACAGCCTCCACCAGCTTGGGTTTCGTGGTCCCTTCAGAAACTCGAACGTCACCGCCAAGGTTTCTGGTGCCAAGTGCAGAGTCCCAGGTTCCGATGAAGGCCGCGCACGGCGCGAGGTCCGAGCTACCGCTCAAGCCCTAATATTGGCCCTTGGCCGCTTCGGCATTGCCCCTCAGATGATGCTCCCAGGCGGCGGCCGAGATAGGACGCGGGTTGTTAGGGAGATAGGCCGCCGATCACGGCAGCGTTTGGCGACCACAAAATTCTTGACACGTCCAGCTAAGTGTTGGATATTGCGGCCAATTCAGTTGTGGGTAGCCTGGCAGTCTCAGGAGATAGGCCGCCGGCGTTTGCAGCCGACTAAAGCGGCTCACTTAATAGTTCGGCCTCAACAGCCACAGAGGAACGCATGCCGTGAATATTGTGTTGAGCCCTTGGCAGGTCGTAGTAATCGCTCTTGTAATCGCGGGTGGCCAATTTCTCGCGAGCACGTGGCTGAAGGCAAGTATTGAGAACTCGATCAAGGCGAAATATGACTTAGAACTGAAGGCAAAGGAGCGAGCCGAAAGAGTCGCCGAATACATGGCTCTTGCAAGAATGCTCAAGGAAGCAAGCTCTGAAGAGGACTACCTGAAGGCTAATCGCCTGTCGTGGGAGCTGGCCATGTGGCTTCCGGCGGACGTATATAGGTCTATGGGGAAGGCATTATCGAAGCCGAGTTCCGACTACAACCCATTGTCCGTCGTTATCTCGGTTCGCAAAGAACTACTTGGGAACGCCGCAGGCGATCTAACGCAAGAAGACATCATTCATCATGCTCCCGGCATCGGCAAGAAGTAGAGGCCGAACCCATCATTCCACCGGACCTGCGCGAAAAGCCGCACAGGCCGGTGAATTCAGACGTTAGGTCTCACAAGGGCGATGGATTGAGAGAGTAAGAATGAAGATGAAAACTCAGACCCTGTTTTATCAGAATCACAATATCTCCGATAAGTTCGCGCCATCGGAATCTATTGTCGTATACCCCGGCGACTGCCTCGATCTGTTGAAATCCATCCCGGATGAATCGCTCCAACTCGTCGTTACTTCGCCCCCCTACAATATCGGTAAAGAGTATGAGAAGAAACTTCATCTTGATCTGTACCTCCAGCAACAAGCCAAAGTCATTGCCGAGTCTGTGCGGGCCTTGTCCCCAAAAGGAAGCATTTGTTGGCAGGTCGGCAATTACGTTGACAAGGGGGCCATCATACCCTTGGACACCGTCCTGTATCCGATTTTTTCGAACCTTGGTCTTAAGATGCGGAATCGCATTATCTGGCATTTTGAGCACGGGCTGCATTGTAGCCGCCGATTTTCTGGTCGGTACGAAACAATCATCTGGTTCACAAAGTCGGATGATTACATCTTTCATCTCGATCCCGTGCGCATACCTCAGAAATACCCTGGAAAGAAGTATTTCAAAGGTCCGAAAGCCGGTCAGTATTCGTGCAACCCACTCGGCAAGAACCCTGGGGACTTGTGGGTGATTCCAAATGTAAAAAGTAACCATGTCGAGAAAACCGGGCATCCTTGCCAGTTTCCCGTTGAACTGATTGAACGATTGGTGCTTTCTCTGACGAAGGAGGGGGATTGGGTGTTTGATCCATTCCTTGGAACGGGCACATCTGTCATTGCGGCCATTCGTCATAGTCGACGAGGCGTTGGCGCGGAGACCCACTCAAAGTACGTTGAACTTGCGCGACATAGGATTCAACAGGAGATCGATGGTACTTTGCGCACACGTCCTATGGATAGGCCGGTTTATGACCCTGTTGAAGCTGGAAACAGCCTTACCGTTGTTCCTTGGAAAAAGGAGTCCGGTCAGATGGCATTGCTCGAAAAGACTGCGAAGTACGGAAAGAGAAACCGATGAAGATCGCAGAAACTTATTCCCACCTGAATGGGCTTGAGTTCCTTCTCGTGCACAAGCGAAGTCTCTGGCAGGAGATTCAAGATGTCATTTCTGCGGTCGATGCCAGTAAATGTCGGACGAAAGTCTCCAAAGAAAAGACGATGAAAGGCAGGTTGCTATTCAGTCCCATAGACATGAATGCCTCTTTCAATCGGTTGCTTAGGAAGAAGTCTTGGGAAGAAAGCCGCGTGAGCTATTGGGTCACCAAGAGTGAAAAGCTCATTCGCAAGACACTTACACTGTCAGCGGAAGAGCAGAAACGGGAGATAGAAGCGGCGGGCGAGACGCCGATCTTCAGCTACAACCAAACAGATTTTGTTAAGGATCGCGTCGCAGCCGAGGTTCAGTTCGGCAAATATGCGTTCGTTGCTTACGACCTCTTCGTCAAACATCTTGCCTTCTATGTGGGCGATCGTATTGACGTTGGAATCGAAATCCTTCCAATGAAATCCCTTCAGAGTCAGATGAGTTCCGGGGTCGCTTACTATGAGGGTGAGTTTTACAACGTTGTTCGTCAAGGCCGAGGCGTTCCAGCGGTTCCCCTTGTGCTTATTGGTATCGAACCGTGAGTGAGCGGTCGGGGAGATAGGTAACAAAACAGTCCGGGGACATGGGTTACACCTTGTGGCGTGTTAATCTACCATATTCATCCTCGATGCGCATATGCCGTTCATGGAGCCGGCCGAGTTTGAGCGGGCCGAAGTAGACGGTCTGCTGAGCACGGTAATTTCGGCGACTGTGAGCCGGTGGGCGAAGGGATTTCCGAAATGCGCGTCCACGTTGGGCCAGGTTATCGAGCGTATTTCACTCGGCGTGCAGAGGCGGTCTATGTGCTTCTCGTGGGCGGCGACAAGTCCTCACGGAAGCGCGACATCAAACGCGCCATTGAGATGACGCGGGCTTTGGATAAGGAGTAAACCATGGCGAAATTTGCCCCCTTCGATGCTGCCGACTACCTCGATGATGAGGAAACCATCGCGGAATACATTACCGCCGCGTTGGAAGACCCTAATCCCGATGTATTTCTCACTGCTGTACGTGACGTGGCCCGCGCCCGTGGCATGGCACAACTTGCCAAAGATGCCGGTCTTGGGCGCGAGAGTTTGTACAAGGCGCTTACCCCAGGTGCCAAGCCGCGCTACGATACGATGCTCAAGCTGCTTCATGCTCTCGGTGTGAAGCTTTCCGCTTCTCCCGTCCATTCGTAAGCGACTTGCGGTTGTTCATCATGAGGCCCAACCCAGCAATCAAGCGGATGCGACGGCCGATCGTCCACGCAAGCACGGTCGCGCGTTCGCCCGCTACTGACCCGTCGCCACGTTAGCTTTCACAATCTCCGGTTTTGTCTTGCTATAGGATGGACAATCTGTAAATTCTTACTGGTAAGATAATCCTATTGGGAGGTGAAAAATGGCTGGTGTCGCAACAACGAAGATGTCATCCAAGGGTCAAAAGGACACCGTGGTCTTAAAGGCGATATCTGCTCCTACGCTCGCGGATTTCGACGAGCTCGTGTCAGAAGCTCGAAGACAAGCCCGTCAAGCCGGAATGAAGAGATCCGATGTCGCTGCGACCATCAGAGAAGCCCGAGGGGCAAAGTAGTTTCGTGGCAGGCGAGGCTACTTTATTGATAGAGCTGCAACCAACATCGGGCTTCTTGAACAAGGGATTGAAACGACCGTGCCGGTCCGTCTCAATCCTTATTGGTTAGCCGCGAATCACCGTGATTCACCGTCAGAAAAATGAAAAACCTCGTTGGCCCCTGATATATCAGGGTATAGAATGCGTGGTGACGACACGAACATTCACCAACGAGGTGCTCAAATGATGACACAAGGCGTTCTGGAA
>Ga0209514_10001134_pt1 | contig 48965 bp, 45 predicted proteins | sample Subgrocontami58m_FD_187452 | JGI IMG/M metagenome (GOLD analysis project Ga0209514, IMG submission 187452) | Subsurface groundwater microbial communities from S. Glens Falls, New York, USA - GMW37 contaminated, 5.8 m (SPAdes) (version 3) | ecosystem: Environmental > Aquatic > Deep subsurface >... | reverse complement strand
TGTGATTCTGCCTGGAATAGATTATACCTTTTTGTTCTAAGCCTTGTCTAAAGTCAGGAGATCGAAGAAGCTTTATCACCTTCTGCGCCATATCCTCTCCGTTGTCTGCGAAGACCACGCCGCAATCGTGCTCAGGGAGAACGGCTTTCATCCCGGGCAGAGGAGTTGCCACTATGACTTTACCGCAGGCCAGATATTGAATAATTTTGCCTGGAAATATGTCCCTAGTGGCACCCGTGATGACGAAAGGATTGATACCAACCGTCGCCATATTTAGATAAGCTGGCATAAATGAAAACGGCTGGAAACCGGTGATGACAACGTCTCCTTCAAATCCAAGCTGTTTGATCATCTGCTCCAATCGGGAACGCTGCGGGCCGTCTCCCACCATCACCACTTTTGCTCGTGGGACCTCTTGTCTTATCAGGGAGAAATGACTTAAAAAAATGTCCATCCCGCTAAAATCAAATAGGGTGCCCATGAACAGTATCACAGGTTCATCTTCGCCGATGTTCCACTTCTTTCTCAAATCCGAACAATCAACGGAGGGCCGGAACTGGCGCGTGTCTACCCCCAAGGGCAACAGACCCACTCTGTCCTCCGGCGCGCCCAATTTGACGACGTATTCGGACAGCTTTGGGCTGAGAGTCAGTATCTGGTCCACCCCGGCGTATACCCTTCTTTCAAGTGCAAGGGTAGGCTTACGCAATACCGGATAGTTGACCATTTCATTCAAGATGTCCAGTGCTCTGAATACTACTGGAATCCCACGCTTTCTTGCCGCGTGCAATGTCTGCAGGCCGTTTGTGGGTACGGAGTAAAGCACTATGGCGTCAATACGTTTTTCCTTCAGGCTCTTGTTGATCGCGAAATAGTGGGAAATAGAGGCTGAAATTCTGCTTAGAACAGGTACCTTGAGAAAACCGGGCCGTATTAACGACACGGGGGCTTCGGGATAGACCCTGGAGATATTCAGGGTCTCGGTTCGCTTGTAAAGATCAAAAAGACCCTTCTTGATCCACATGCTCTCATAGTCTATGGCATAGACTTTGTGGCCGAGGAGGGACATAGATTCGGCCAGAGTGTGTATCTCAAAGACTACTTTGCGTAGCCAGTCTACCTCATGAATGAATAAGATGTTCAATGTTGGCTGTTTGATGCCTAATGGGGCTTTAAATAGCTGAAAAGAAAGCGGAGCCCCCGCAGACTCAGCTTCAAATCGCCCAGAGAGGTTAATTTTCTAATCTGCTCCCAGATATAGGAAGGACGCAAATAGAATTCCTTATAGGCTCTTTTTCTCCAGTATTGAAGGTCGCGCCGGCTAAGCAAGGGACTCTCAAATAGCGGTGTCTGATCCGCCATAACACCGTCATAAACGAAACGCTCCCATGATATGGGCACCTTGTTCTTCTCCGCATACAATCTGTAGAACTCCGTTCCCGGGAAAGGAGTAGCTATGGCGAACTGGGCGTAGTCGAACCTTAAGTCTTTGGCCAGCTTAATGGTTTGTTTGATGGTCTCCACACTTTCTCCGGGCGAACCGATCATGAAGTAGCCGATGGCCTGAATGCCCGCTTCCCTGGTCAAAAGCACGGCTTCTTCCATTTGTTCCCTGGTAATCTTCTTATTGATGACGTCTAGTATCTCCTGCGAAGCAGATTCAATGCCGTATGACACCGCATAGCAGCCCGCGGCCTTCATATGCCGCAGCATTTCTTTGTTTACCAGGTCTACTCGTGTTTCGCACGTCCAGTGCAACTTCAAATCCTTGCTTATCATGCCCTCGGCAATGTCATGGACCCTTTTCTTGTTCAGCGTGAAGACATCATCATAAAAAGCAATCTCCCGGACGCCAAACCTCTTCTTGTAATAAATAATCTCTTCAATAACCCGTCCCGAACTTTGCGCCCTGAATTTGTAGCCGAAAACCGGTTTGGAGCAGTAGCTGCAGTTGTACGGACAGCCCCTGCTCGTTATCAGAGCGGCAAAGGGCAGGCTGCGACCATGAGGTGGATGAGGCTTGTATTTGTCCAACGGCAGTAAATGATAGGCAAGAAACGGCTGTAAATCGAGGTCAACAAGAGAAGGGCATGGCGAATTACTGACAATAACTCCATCTTTTCGGTAGTTGACTCCCGTCATTCCCTCCAGTGATTTCCTGGATTGAAGTGCGTCAAGCAAATCTACAAATGTATTCTCGCCTTCGCCTTTTACCAGTATATCTATTTGTGGAGCGGACTTCAGCGTTTCTTCAGGCATCAGGCTCGCGTGAGCTCCACCCAGAATAACGGGCAACTCAGGGTGACTCTTTTTTAGCTGTGAAGCTATCCTTAGCGCCTCTGCTATCATGGGGGTCATTGCGGTGATTCCGACTACATCCGCCCCATCAACGCTGGCGGATACGCCTTCGGGCCTCAGCCCCAGCGCATTGGCATCAATGACATTGACCTGATGTCTCCGCGTCTCCAGAACGGCAGCCAGCAGCGCCAGTCCCATGGGCGGCTGAGGGTAACTGCCATTGTTAAAAGGATTTATTAAGGATACTTTCAAAAAACGCTTACCTGACCGGGTTTTAAGCTCAGACTTGGAAGTTAGAGCGCAGAACTCCCGTAAAGTTGCTTCATCCACTGTATCGTCTTTGGAATGCCTTCCTCCAGGGAGACCAGGGGGTTGTGCTTCAGGTCCATCCTTGCTTTGGAGAAGTCCATGTGCTTCACCTTTGTAGTGAAGGGCTCCGCTTTCTTGTAGGTAACTTTGGAGTCGCTCTTTCCAAGGTATTTCAGAATCACATCAGAGACCTGTTTTATGTCCGTCTCCCATTCTTCACGGCTCCCCACGTTGTAAACCTCTCCGGGCTTAAAGTTGTCCGCAATGTTGGCAAAGGTGCGGCAGGTATCCTCGACATAGTCGAATATGCGCTTGTGACCCTGATAAACCGTGTAAGGCTCATCATGCAGGGCTTTGTAAATGAAGGCAGGTATTACCCCGCGATAAAGCGTGTAGTGTTCATGAGGACCGTAGGCGTTAACAGGGCGGACACGCACCGTTTCCGTGCCAAACATGGCCGCGGAATTCAGGACCTGGAGCTCGCCCGCCCACTTTGTGATGGCATAGTCGTTCATCTGCTTGATGGGCGCCTTATCCATGACATCCTCACTCATGATGCCGTCGTAGTCGCCATATACCTCGGCGCTGCTGAAAAATATCATCCTGAATTTCTTCTTTTCCTGAATGCGGAGCATGTTCTTCGTACCTATTGTGTTAGTCTGCCAGAGTTGCTCGTAGTAGTCTTCCCCGTTCCAGCGCCCGTACTCGGCTGCCAGATGATATACGTAGTCAAAGCACTGCTGCTCAAAAATCCTTTCCAGTTGTCTGTATTCTCTCACGTCGCACCGGACGTAATTTGGTTTCTCTGAGTTCCTCACGTCACATGCCCAGACCTCGTGACCCCGCCTATTCAGTTCGGCCACAAGATTGGTCCCGATGAAACCAATCCCTCCGGTTACCAAAATTCTAGACATACTTCTCCAATATATTAATAATCCTCTCGCCGGCCTTGCCATCTCCAAAGGGGTTATCCCAGTCCCCCGGTTTATCCATCATATTCCTGGCGCACTCCAGTATCCGCGTTGAATCGACGCCGGAAAGCATATTCGAGCCCACCTCAATTGTTTCCGGCCTCTCGGTATTGTCCCTGATTGTTACGCAGGGAATTCCGAGAATGCAGGCCTCTTCCTGGACGCCGCCTGAATCGGTCAGAATGAGCCTCGCGCTGCTTTCCATCTGAAGGAAGCTCAGGTAGTCAAGGGGCTCAATTAAGCGCACAAGCCCTGTCTCAAGTCCAAACTCGCTTATTCTCTGCCACGAGCGGGGATGGATAGGATAAATCACCGGCAGATTGTACTCTTTTGCCACCAGATTCAAACCGGCCAGAATGGAGCCGAGCCTGTTTTTGTCATCAACATTCTCCTGGCGGTGAACAGTCACCAGAAAGTATTTGCCTGAATTGAGGCCCAATGTCTCCAGACAACCAGATTTGTTCCTCGCGATTTCCAGATTCTGATAGACAGCGTCAGCGATAGTATTGCCGGTGACGAAAATGCTGTTTTCATCAATTCCCTCGCCCAGCAGAAGCGATTTGGCTTTTTCCGTGGGGGCAAACAGGTAGTCGGAGCAGTGGTCGGTCAGAATCCGGTTAATCTCCTCGGGCATATTTCTATCATAGCTTCTCAATCCTGCTTCGACGTGGCCGACCTTGATATGCAGCTTCGCGGCGGCAAGCGCGCCCGCAAACACCGAATTGGTATCGCCTTCAACCAGAACAACATCAGGATTTTCCTTCTGCAATACCTCTTCCACGCCGACAAGTATTTTCGCTGTCTGTTCCGAATGGGAACCGGAACCCACTTCAAGGTTATATTTCGCTTCGGGAAGCTGCAATTGCTCGAAGAATATCCTGTCCATATTGTACGAATAGTGCTGCCCGGTATGAAGTATAAAATGCCGCTTGCCAGCTTCCCCCAGCGCCCTTATCACCGGAGACATCTTAATGATCTCCGGTCTGGTTCCTAATACGACGGCTATGTGCATCAGCCTAAATCAAATCTCAGAATCAAAAATCACAACTGCGGTTTAGAGTTCATGGCTAATGCGGAGGTTGGTGCCTTTTCAAAATGCCCTATCACTGCCGACCGGCTATCAAGGGTTCCAATTCTTGACTTTCGATAACCTCTTCAGTAGTATGCCCGTGAAGATGCTCTGAACTCCAACGATAGTGAGAAGAATTGAGGCCATGCTTGTGCCTACTGCAATCACCCCATCTACATAATAGAAATTGATAACCCTCGCTAAGGCCAGCAGGCCAAGAGCAATCAGGACTACACCGCCGAGCCAGAAAAGGGAAATCAATCTGGTCGCGGAAATCATTAACACCAGGCTGCCTGCTACCTGCAGCCCATGGCTAATTGGATTCAATGTTGAACCATCCCCTGTATATATGACTGAAATAGGCACTTCCTTTATCTTAAGTCCCTTGTCCGCTGCCCTCACCACCGTCTCAGCCGATACAGCCATTCCACCTTCATCCATGACGAGCTCGCTGACGGCCCTCTTAGAAAACGCCCTGAACCCGGACTCGGTGTCCGTTAACCTTTTTCCCGACTGAAAATTGGTAAGATAGAGAAGAACCTTCTGACCAACCTTTCTATAAAAAGGAGTGTTTTTGTCTTTCTGCAATTTTCTGGAGCCGATAACGAGGTCATTGCCGTCCAGGACGGCTCTTACCAGGCGTGGGATCTCTTCAGCCCGGTGTTGCCCGTCCGCGTCCATTATTACGAGAACATCAGGTTTTTTCTTGCTGGCCTCGGCTATGATGGCTTGAATGCTTGAGCCATATCCATTGTTTTTCTTATGCTCAACGACGGTCGCACCAGCCAGGGTAGCGATCTCAGAAGTCCGATCATTGCTGCCGTCATTTATTACAATTACTTCGCTGGAAAACTGCTTTGCTGCAAGCACAACACTGCCAATATATTTCTCTTCGTTGTAGGCAGGCATGGCAACGATAATTCTTGTTCCATTAAACTGATTCACTGCTTCCATTTTATATATTTTCCAGACTTATTTCAAATTTGAACATTACAAAACCGGCAGACCAATATTTCGGCTAGGGGATTTGCGGCGCCGGGGTAGGCTCTTTCACATTTATGAATAGATAGGCGTTCCTGTAAACGGTAACAATATCATCCCTGTAGAGTCTGAACTCCACCCTTTGCCTTTCGCCAGTCTTTGAGGGTCTAATCTGAACCGGCTTTTCCCACTTCTGCTTATGATTAAGAGAGATGGGTCCCAAATCCAATCCTTTTTCGTCATCTATTGCCATCTCCAGCCTGTAAGATACAGGCTTATATTCCACATTCGCAATCCCGACCACCACGCTGGCCTCCTGACCGGGAGACAGGTCCCGGGGGTAGTTTTCGGCCCTTCCTTCAGGTCCAAGTATATAAAATTCGGTGTACTTTTCTGCCATTGCCGGGGAAGTGAGGACATAGATAAGCGCGCCGATAGTAGACAAAAAGATCGCGAGGAATAAAACTGTAAGCGCTTTGTCCCAGGCTCCTTTGGAGGACCAGAAGATTCGTACAGAAGATAAACTATTGAGAGGCATCCATCCCTATGAGGTTGGTCAGGGTATGAGCTGTTTCTTCCTCAGCTCCTGCACCAACTCCCTGACTGCATCCTTGACTGGCCCGGCAAAAATCACTCCCTTCTTCTCCCTGACCGGTATGTAGGACCTAAGGATCACCGTTAGGGAGCCTTCAAGCCCGATCTTGCTTCTCTCCGCTCCTATGTCATCGGCCCCCCAGGAAATTATCTCCTTCTCCCGGTATGCCGTAAGTATATCATCAATGGTTATCTCTCGTGAAATATTGATTTCCTTGTTCACGGTCAGCCGCACTGCCCTTGCTGCTGACCGTGAGGATCAAAACCATCCCTACTTCTTGCCCATCCAATCCGGCAAAAACTCAGTTACCCGGGTGGGTCAAAGTATGTGGTTAGAGGGGGATCAATGGTTGTGGTTATTGACAGGAAACAGTAGAAAATCTTAAGAGTCCACGGAATCTGGTCAGGATATCAACAGAAATGTCCTATGAGGCACCCAGAACTTGTTAAAGGGGTGTTGGAGAGCCGAAGGAATATCGGTATAAATATTTGTATAAGGTGAGATATAGAAGATTAAAGATAGAACACTTAAGGGAGATACGGACAATCTTCGAAATGGCCGAAACCATTGAGGTTGGCTCGAAGAGAGGATATGGCGCAGAAGGTGATAAAGCTTCTTCGATCTCCTGACTTTAGACAAGGCTTAGAACAAAAAGGTATAATCTATTCCAGGCAGAATCACAGCTATGAGAAAATAGCGCGCCGACTTGAAGCTACGCTTGAGGAGGCTATTAAGAAAAAGCATGGTGAATGACTACATAAGGAAGTATAAAAGCCAGAGTATCCTTATTACCGGGGGGGCGGGGTGCATAGGTGGCAATTTGACCAGAGCATTGATTAAAGCCGGAGCCGCTAAGGTTATTATCCTGGATGACCTTTCTGCTGCCTTCGAGTGGAATATTCCCGGGGAAGGCGGGGTGTCATTTGTGAACGGGAGCATTCTTGACGATGAAATGCTCAAGCGCGTCTTCAAAGAGCAGCCGGCGTATGTCTTCCATCTGGCTGCCCACTTCGCGAATCAAAACTCCGTGGATAATCCCGAGACCGACCTGCTGGTAAACGGAACAGGAATACTGAAGGTCCTTCAATATGCTCAGATCGCAAAGGTAAAAAGATTCGTGTATTCCTCCTCAGGCTGCGGCGTTTATGGACTGGATTCAAAGATGCCTTTCGAGGAGCACGACATCTCAATCAGCCTGCATACGCCGTACCAGGTAACGAAGCTATTGGGTGAGCTGTATACGAATTATTTCCACAATTTGTATGGGCTGCCTGTTGTCAACGCAAGATTCTTCAATGTCTTCGGCCCAGGAGAAGTGCCGGGGAGATACAGGAACGTAATACCAAACTTCATGTACTGGGCAATGAGTGGTAAGGCTTTGCCTATAACCGGTGATGGAACGGAGACGAGAGATTGGACTTACGTTGACGATATCGTTGCCGCCCTTTTAGCTATGGGTGTTAAGGAAGAGGCTGTGGGGCAGGCATTCAACCTTGGCTCCGGCATCGAGCACAGGGTCATAGACATGGCAAAGCTTGTCAATAAGATTACAGGCAACAAGGCCGGGATTACCTACACTGAAAGAAGGGGTTGGGACGTTAAGACCAGACTACTGGCCTCGATTACTAGGGCGAATCGTGTTCTGGGATATAAACCGCAAACAAAGTTCGAGGACGGGGTCCGGGAAGTGCATAAGTGGTTCGTTGAAAACTGGGACAATATTGAAGCCTCATTCAGATAGCAGACAGAGCGGGGATGAGCTTGGGAAATATCGTGCCTTCACCGGCGAGGTGGGCAGTGGCCTGAAGGCCGCTCTTATGGCGGAAAGAGAGTAGGTTTGTCGCCTACCGTACTGGTTTATTCACATTCCAAGCCCGGGCGGTTTGTTCAACTGCCATAATTTCGTAAGAGCAATAAGAAAGTTTATGAACAGCATAGGTGAAACAGCAAGGATCGATAAGTTCCGCCACAAAATCGCCTTAATCATTCCCACCAGAAACCGGCCCCGTATTTTGGCAAGATTACTGGATAGCATCAAAACTCAAACGGTACATCCTGACCAAGTTGTCATAGTTGACGGCAGCGACCAGCCCATAGAGGCAGAGATAAAACCCTACATAAATCCCAGTGTAACTTACAAAAGGGTGTTTCCGCCCGGACTCACCAGGCAGAGGAACCAAGGCCGCGACGCCCTGCGAGAAGAAATCACCCTTGTAGGCTACCTAGATGACGACATAGTATTGGAAAAAGACGCCACCGAAGCTATGCTGAGCTTCTGGGAAACCGCCTCCGAAGACATCGCTGGCGCTTCATTTAATATCACGAATTCATATCCTGCAAAAGTTAACTCTAAGGGGAAAACACCTTTTCTTTACAGTTTTTTTGGCTTGAACGATAGTGCGAAGGGACGCATACTCAAATCCGGCGCGGCCACAGGTTTGTCACCGTTATCTGAAAACATATATACTCAGTGGCTCTGCGGTGGAGCGACAATCTGGAAGAGAAGCATCTTCAGAGACTTCAGCTATGACGAGTGGTTCAAGGGCTATGCCTATTTTGAAGACGTAGATTTCAGCTACAGTGTATCAAGGAAACATAAGTTGGCCGTCGTATCGACCGCCAGAGTCCTGCATCTACCTCCACCTTTGAAGCCACAAAGAGTAAGTTCCTACATAAAAGCCCACGCTGTACAGCAGTACTATTTCGTTAGAAAGCATCATGAGCTTTCGATGCCTCGATTTTACTGGTCTATCACAGGGAGTATTGTTCTTAACACTCTCGTGGGCATTCGTAGATTAAGGGCGGAAAGTTTTTCATCCGTGGGTGGATATTTGTCAGGTTTGTATGAAATTATTTTTAGCAAGATCAAACAAAGTGAGGAGAGCTTCAGGGAATAGGAAATTGTGGGTGGATTCTTTGGCCTCTTCATCAGAGAGGGTTTCCACTATGTCTTGGGTTTCGTAGTATTTGCCTTTTGGTCTTCATTTGATCGCGTCCTGTATTTTCCCTGATATTGGTATGGTTCATTAGTTTTCAGACAGTGGTAAATTAGTTCAGCCAGTTTGCCCATAGTTGAAACAACGGCCTTAAGCTTGGGCTTACCAAATGCAACTTGACGCTGATAGTGGTCTCGAAAATCGTTATCGGGGGCTCTCCGCTGAATACATCCCCAAACAACCTGAAATAGTACCCTGCGACCATGCTTGCTTCCCTCTCGACCCTGTCGAGTCTTCCCGCTTGAATTGCCTGATTGCCTGGAGATGGCATAGACGCCCAAAGCTTTCTTGAGCTTCTTCTTGTTAGACCATCGATCTATATCTTGTAGGATGCCTATAATGGTGGCAGCAGCAACTGGACCGAGATAAGGGAAGGAGAGTAACACGGGCCCATACGGGTGATTTGCGACCTCCTTGCTGAGGATCACATCAATGTTCTTGCGCCTGGCTTGAGCATCGTTCCTGTGACTGCACAGATCTGTGATAAGATTGCGATAGCGAGCGGCAGAAACTCCAACAGTTTCCGCCGCACATCTAAAAATGGCCTCCTTGTCTTCCGCGCTCACACCTTTGATCCCTTCCATGTTCTTACTAGCGAGGATGTCTTCAGGCGTGGGATAAAGTTTGATAATCTTCAATAATTGCGGGAAGAACTTTGCCTCAGCTTCGGGAAAGACGACCATCAAAAACGAATGAAGCCTGTTTGTGGCCTGGACAGACATCTTGACATATTGCTGTCTGTCCAAGATCATCTGTCGCATGAGAGAAGCTCTGCTGTACAGTTCCGGTTTCACTGCAGAGATTCTAAAAGATATTCCATGAACATCTCGGAGGTAGAGCAAATAGGCCGTACTTGCTGCGTCAATACTATCGCTCTTACTCTCTTGATCAAGTAAGCGCTCCTTTGCTGCTTTTACTGCCCTGGGCTCTAAATAGTAGACAGAATAATGCCTGGCGCAAAGGAAGCTAACCAGTGGCTCCGAATAGTGCCCTGTTTGGTCTACAGCAATAGCCACTTCTCCTGGACTCCTCACATATTGCCTTATCTCAGCTTCCAAATCGCAAAATTCCTTGATATTGTTACTTATCTTCAGATAGCCACATCTTTTCCAGTGCTCTCCCAGGTCGCCCATCATTTCTATTGGAAGTATGGCTACGCGATGCTCTGCACGATGTACGTCAATACCTACATACAATTTCCGGATGACCATAGTTCTCCCTGATGAATTGATCTGGAGCGGGATACGCCACCAATTCAGGAGCCCACGATTCATCATGATCTCTAAGCCGAGCCGACCAATGGTACGAATAGGCTATGTTCAATGGAGTGGCAGCCATTTTTGCCTGACCAAGATAACGTAAGGTCTTAAGAAGCTGGAGTAGCCACCTGACCAGCATTTTATCGGGTCTAATCCCGCTCCAAATCAATTATAACATGTAATATTCCTTTTGGGAATATTTTTCAGAGGCATATCGGCTATGATTAAATTTGTGTCTAGGAGAAACATCATTGGTCCTCGTGTCAAGAAGCTGAGAAACGCCTCTGTGCCCCGGATTAGCCAGTTGGAGTTGATAGCACGCCTGCAGGTTCTTGGAGTGTCAATAAACCAGCCTACTCTATCTAAAATTGAGACCGGATGTCGACCAGTTTCGGATATTGAATTGATTGCTTTTGCTGAAGCATTAAAAGTGCCGGTGTCACAGCTATTCGAATCAACTGACGAAAACTGAGAGGTGAATTATCTTGATGTTGACCCGGATCGCCTCTCCCCGCGAAAGCCTCTTGATCGCTGGTGGGTTGCCATCCGATGGGTATAGACTGCCCTGTGCTATAAATGGTTCGGCTTCAAAGAACATGCGGAGGAAGATTAATGGGTCAGGCGAAAGCCATCATCAACTTGAGCGAAGGACTCATCCATCTGAAGTTGGGGTTATGCGTTATCATAATCTAAAACAGAATGGAGTTGGCGGGTGACTAGAAAGAGAGTAATGTTTCAGCCTCACAAAGTTGAACGCATATTCTACACGTTTGAAGAGGCTCAGGAATTTCTGGGAGTAAGCCACCAAACGGTGTACACCCTCATTAGACAAAGACTACCGTCGCATAAGATAGGCAGGAGACGTGTCTTCCTCAAGAAAGACTTGATTCGATGGATAAAGAGCACTAAACTGAGGGGGTTAGTCTTATGTTCCGCTTATTCCCCAGCGGGTGAGTGCACTTAACTTTTCATCGTTTTGTGACCCGAGGTGACTATTCAAGCCTTTGTTATCTGGAACCAATATGAGAAGTCTATCTTATGTTGAATATCTCTTTAGCTAAAGCCGGCGTTTTACCTTTCTCCTTCAACCCCTCCTCATCCTCTTCAATATATTTTTTGGATGGATCAGGTACCTTGCCGGGATAAAGATGGTCGGTGGGAATATCAATCCTCAAGCTACTGTCGCTCTGAACAGTGCTCCACGACATTTGCCCTTCCCGCGAAAGGAGCCAATTAACGAAAACGGTGGAGGCATTTAGATGAGGAGCTTTATTCATAAGGCCTATTTGTACAGCCCCACCTGATACGTAACCCCCCTCCTTCATATAGTTGAGGAGCATAATCGGGGCGCCCTCACTCTTGTATTGCAGGACAGGGTCCGGAAGCGAACCTGTAGCAATGGCATATTTGCCGTTGGCTAACCATTCCACCAGAAGTCGCTGGTCTCTTAGAATAACGGGCTCCTGTTTAGCCAATTGGCGCATGAAATCCAATCCCATCATTTTCATCCCAACAAAATAGAAAAAGTCCTAGCCGTTCCCCGTAGCTGAAGGGTCATTCATCATTATCTTGCCCTTCCACTTGGGGTTAAGAAGGTCCGTATAACTGGTCAGTTAGTCAACCCTTACAAGGCTGGTATTTATGGCCAGAGGTTGATTGACATTGGCGGCCCACCTGACAACGAGCCTGCCCTTATCAATAAAGTGGAGCTTGTTACCTCGCCAGTATTTGGGGTCATATACCTCCGGCAAAATCAGGACTTTTTCAATGGGGTCAAATATTCCCGCGGGGATAAACTCGGTGATAATGGTGGTTGGTCCGCCGATATAGACATCGGCGAGATAAAGGCCGGCTTTCCTTTCCGAGAAAAGCTTTTGGTTCATTTCGGCCCCCCTGCCTGTCACTACTTCCAGATCCAAACCATATTTTTCCCTCATATTCTTTATCAGCATCTCTCGGGCAGCAGCTGCCCCGGTGCTGGCGTAAAGTACCACCTTGCCCTCTTTCCTGGCTACCTCCGTAGCCGTATCCCATTTCACCTGCCAAGGCTCTTTTGCAGCGACCTGAGTTAAGGCCTCTGGCGATATGGGCTTTTCCACGGGCATAACCTTTGGGGCGCAGGCAAATAACAGGACGCCTATCAAGAAAATCCCCAATGATAATACACTTCTTTTCACTTTATTCCTCCTCACACATCTTCAGTCTTTGACCATACCATGTCTCAGTGTTGGTACCCATGTTCTTTATGAGATTTATGAGACCATTAGTAACTTCCTGTGAGAAGCACCACGTTTTCTTTGAGAGCCTTCTTATCCAGCTTCAACCCGTGCACCATGGGTAATGCGTCCATTAACACCAGTTTTTCCGGCAGTTTGTAGGCCACTATTCTTCCGGCTTTAAGAAAGGATACCATCTCTTCGAAAGTGAAGGTCTCTCCCGGCTTCGTTACCACGCAGGCGCAGGCTTTTTCGCCCATTATGGGGTCAGGTATGCCAACAATGGCGGCGTTCAATACTTTGGGATGCGTAACCAGCAGGTTTTCTACCTCCGCGGGATATATATTCTGCCCGCCTCTGATAATCATGTCTTTCTCGCGTCCAACGATGCATAGATGACCTTTTTCATCCCATTTACCCAGGTCGCCTGTATGGTACCAACCATCCCTATCCCAGAATTTAGCGGTGGCGACAGGGTCTCCGTAATAACCGGAGGTGCCTGTGGGACCTCTTGCCAGTATTTCTCCGGTTTCGCCCCTTTTGACCTCTTTCCCGGAAGCGTCCACCAGCTTTATCTCATTTCCCGGATGTGGGAAACCCACGGTTAGAAGGCGGGACTCCGGGGGCCAGTCTATGGAAACAATAGATATCCCGCCGAAATCCGCTGCCCCGTAGCCCTGGACAATGGGACAACCCAGCCTGTTTTCAATTTCCACGGCTACCTGGAAAGGCAAAGGCGCCCCGGCGCACCATATGACCCTGATTGAGCTCAGGTCAAACCTGTCCAGGTCTGCGGCATGGGCTATTTCTGCCAGCTGCGCCGGGACGACGCAGGGCAGCGTCACCTTTTCCCTCTCAATGAGCTCAAGAGCTCCCCTTACGGACCAGTTTTCCAGAAATACCGATTTCGCCCCCGCGATTGGCCCTCCGAAGTATACGGGCATGTTGGGCCCGACAGCGGCAGGGCCCAGTGCGGCGATGATATACTCACCTGTCAGCTTCAGAGCCTTGTTGTCCGCTTTAACGCTCCACAGCCAGCAGCACATGGGCATCTCCACCAGCTTCGGAATACCGGTAGTCCCAGTCGTTACGCCAACCATGGAAAACTCTGTGGGCGGACACTTACTGCGGTCCAGAAAATCGGAAGAATATCTGCCCTCCAGAGGATTTACCAGAATGTCCTTGACAGCAATAGTTCCTGCGGGAGCCTCATTCCCCGCGATAAGGATGTGCTTTAGACATGGAAAGGAAGGCATCAGCTCCTTGATCATGGCCAGGTGGTCAAAATCCCTGTACTTCCACGGGATGACTATTGCGGCAGGCTGAGTTTGCCTGAATATGTGCTCCATCTCTGTGTGCCTGTAGCTTCGCAGCACCGGTACAAACAGAAGGCCGGCCCTTTCACAGGCGACGCGAAACAAGGCAGTATCAACTGTGTTGGGTAGCTGCAGAATGACCCGGTCATCTTTTTTAAGTCCCAACTCCATAAAGCCCAGCGCTAACCGGTCAATCCATAGCTTCGCTTGGGACCAGGTCAATCTGGTTCTGGAATCCACCAGGGCTTCCCTGTCTGGAATCTCTCTGGCATTCTTGTTCCAATAATCGGACAGCCCCATGTGGTCCCAGCAGCATGCGCCGGTGTATTTTAGGATTGTTTCCTCAGAATAAAGAGATGCCTTAGCCATTGTCGCCTCCCCTGAAATTTACGTGGCCCCGTACCAATACAATTTAGGCTTTATTAACCCGGCATAGCAGTGAGGTATGGGGCCACCCGCCCGTCTCGGGGCTGCAGTATTTCTCGTCCACCGGGCAAAGGACATTAGCGTTGGAGTCCCACAGTCCGTGGAGTTCCGGGTCTTGTCCCGGTTTTTCAGGGAACCACCACCCATGCTGGACGCAAACCATGGAGCGATGGACCTGTTCGGTTAACCTGGCTTTCTGCTTTATTCGTCCTCTCAACGTTTCTATCCAAACCCAGTCGCCCTCTCCGATGCCAAGCTTTGCTGCTGTTTCGGGATGAAGGCTGGTGAGAGGATCGGGAACGGCCTGGCGGGCCGATGGAATCTGACGCAACTCGGAATGGTACATGGGCAGGAACCTGGGTCCGGATATTAGAATTAGAGGATAATCTCTGGCCAGTTCGGGCGCCGACACCGGCGTTTCCGGAGGCTCCCTGTAAACAGGGACAGGTTCATAGCCCAGCTTTCCAAAGATACTGGAGCTTATCTCCACTTTTCCCGAGGGCGTTCCAAAGCCGTGCTTCTCATATTTTTTATATTCCCTGGTTCCCCGCCAGCCATAATGAGCGACAGACTCGGCAAAGGTAATCTCCAGCGGCCGGAGCTGGTAATCGCAGACCTCCTCAATGGTCTTCCATGGCCAGTCCTGTTCCTGCCCCAGCCTCACACCCAGTTCCCTCCAGAAGGAATAGTCATTTCCCCGCTGGTAGAGCGGCTCCATGGCCTTGGGCGAGGAGGGAAAGTCGGCGCGCTCAAGGGTGCCTGCGGCCGGAAGGACATAATCGGCCAGCTCCGCCGTGGGCGTCATATAATAGTCCATTACCACCATCAGCTCCAGGTTAGGACTCTTTAAAGCCTGGTAGACTAGCTTCGTATCAGCGGCCTGGACCAGAGGATTATTGGCCTGGGCTATTAAGGCCTTCACCGGATAGGGCTGTCCGGTGGTGATGGCATTCCAAATGTGCCTGGAATGCGCCTTGCAAGTCATGTGGGACTGGGGCGGCTTCACATAAGCTCCGGTTTGTTTGGAAGCCTGAGAGATTAATTCATATCCAGGGCGGGTCATAAGCCTGTATTGTCCGGCTCCCAGTTGTTTTTCTACCTGCTCCCTGGAAAGCCTGTCATTGGCCTCCAGCTCCACATCGGAAACAGCTTTCATATCTTCCTGGCTCAGGCCGAGAAGCTCTCCACCCCTTACGTCAAGGTTGCCTGTTATGGCCCTTAAAATGGCTTTTCCCCGGGCTGCCTGAATGGCATTAACCCCTTGCAAATCTATCCCCAGGCCCCAGCTTAATACCGCGGGTTTGGTAGTAGCATAGATGCGGGCAGACTCAACAATCAGACGCTGGGCCACCCAGGTAATCTCCGCAACTTTCTCAGGAGTGTAGTCTTTTACTCTTTCCCAGAGATGGTCGAAGCCCAGGGTCCACTTTTCCACAAACTCCTTATCGTAGAGCCCTTCCTGAATGATCAGCCTTATCCAGCCCAGCATCAGGGCCAGGTCGGTGCCTGGCCTGATTTGCAGCCACATGTCAGCCATTTTGGCCTCTTCTATCTGTACCGGATCAATTACGATGAGCTTCATTCCTTTTTTCCTGGCGACGAGCAGGTCTCTCCATCCCGGGATTATCTGGGACCTGGAGCGCTGGCTTCCCCATACCACCGCTAGGGCGGTATTACGGACATCGGATACGGCAAAATAACCATAGGTGCTCCAGTCCACCGAGTGGCTGGGGCACATGCAGACAAGAGCGGCCCCGGTTACATTGGGGGAGCCGAAAAGATTGTAAAACCTTTCTACAGCCCAGCCGTAAGTGCGGCGGGTGCCCCCGGAGAATGCCAGAGCTTCAGCGCCATACCTGTCTTTGATTTCTGCCAGCTTCAGCGAAATCTCCTCCATGGCCTGCCCCCATTCAATCCGCTGCCATTTCCCTTCCCCCTTCCTTCCTGCGCGCTTTAAGGGATAGTTGAGCCGGTCAGGGTGATAAAGGTGTTCCAGAATCAGGCGTCCCCTCTCGCACATTTGCCCCCGGTTCAAAGGGTCATTGGGGTCTCCTCTGACACTGACTGCCTTTCCTCCCTCAAACTCCACCAGCAGTCCGCATCTGATATGGCAGGGACCGCACCATCCTCTCCTGACTTCTTTTTCCTGGCTCAAATCACTGACTTCCTTTCTCTCTTCCAAGGAGATTCACTAAACGTCGCTTACCTTCCCAGGACCTCGAATAGCAGCGGCATCATTTTGTCTTTGGGCTCCTGTTCTTCCTCGCGATAAGTGCCTATATAATTGACTCCCGGCTTGATAAGTACTTCGGGGTCGAGATGACCTGTTGGAACATCTATCCGCCGGCTGGGGTTCCCATAGGAAATGGACCAGGCTGTCTGGCCTTCTTTAGAAAGGAGCCAGTTGGCATAAACCATAGCGGAGTCGGGATGGGGTGCGTTGTCAAACATCATTAAAGAACCCAGGCCAGCTGTCGAGTATGTGCCTTCCTTAAGCACAGGCTGTGTTTTCATATTTGGAATTCCCAGTTTTTTCAGTTCATTCAGGGGAGCGTCTGAATATCCATTGGCTATAGCGAATTTCCCCTGAGATACAAACTCCAGCATCTGGCGGTCTTCTCTGCTTAAGACAATGTCATTTTTTGCCAGCGCCCTTATCATATCCTGGCCAAGCTGAGGATGAGCATAAAGAAAGGTAAAAGTAGCCTGTCCCGGCCCTGCTGTCCTGGGGTCTCGAATAATGACCTTTCCTTTCAGCTCAGGCCTGGTAAGGTCCCAGTAAGACATTTCCTGGACCTTTTTCGAGTCCACTAAAGAAGGGTTGTAAGCAATTGCAACTTTTCCAAAGGTAGACATAACCAGGTTGTACTTCCCCGCCCGGTCCGCGAAATCCAGTTTTCCCCCCATCCAGAATTTGCCATCCTTTGTTTCAGGAAGGACCAGCAATGGCTCTATTGGCAGGGCAAACTGCATCAAATCTGTCATTATGGAGGTTGTTCCACCAATATGGAGGTCCACATTATATAATCCGGCCCTTCTTTCTGCTTTTATCCTGGGAACTGTAGCTGCTCCCATGGAGCCCACCCATTCTACCTCAACGAAAGGATAGGCTTTCTGAAACTCTTCCGTCATAGCTTTCCTTATATCTGAACCGGGAGGTCCGTAAACTATTACTTTCCTCTCTTTTTTTGCCCCGGCAAGAGTTTTTTCCCATATTCTCTGCCATCCTTCTGCGTCACTTGGCTGACTCTGACCCAGCGTTGAGGTAGATGTATCAGCAGGTTGTACTTTGGACTGAATTTCCAGAGGCGCAGGATTCCCGGGGGCGATGCTTTTTGGAGCGCAGGCAAACAAGAATAAGGATGTAACAAGAGTGATTGGAACCAGTCCCATAATCTTCACAGATAACCTCCTACAATCTTTAAACCAAAGAAAGACAACGACGTTATCGAGACGAGTGAAAAGGAGGGGGACAGAACGAATTTGAACCGTCTGTCACCTGAAAAACACTTTTAGGCGTATTGCGCTAATTTCCGCTGTCAGGTAGTATAATACCCCATTTACTCTAAAGTCAATCAGCAGCAGAGGCGCAGGGAATTGCAATCAGATAGTGGGAGAAAGAAACGTCTAACTAATATTTAACACTACGAATTACAGAGTATGGTTCCTGTAACCCAGAGAATATGATTCCTTCGTTACATTATATCGGATGTGACCTCACAATATAGGGACGGTCACCCTGAGGACGACCAATCAGTAAATCTTGGGAGAATCTCTATTTGAGGGCTTTGGCGGCGCTCCACTGAGAATATCCAGTTTCGATTCTACGGGTTTAAAGCTTTACCCGGCTCTCATGACCGTCTGGTTAGAGCGTCATTGCAGCCTTACGATTGTCAGATTCAATGGCAAGGCGCTTCGGGGCATGATTACACAGGCGCACCCAGCGCCGAACACCTACCGCGGACCCTGGATTAGGTTTGTGAGCTGGTTCGAGGCGGCTGGCTGGTCGTACTCTGATATCGTGAATTCCTGGCAACGCCACTTCTGCTAAGTCGGCCTGCCTCAATCAGTCTATTCAAGCCAATCCTGATAGAGTTCTTCGAGAAGTCCACACCCTTCTCCGCCAATCGCAGCTTGGTCTCTTCAGTTGACCTTGCTTCGTTGAAGAACCCGGCCCTGGCTTCGGCACGAACAGCTTTCACAGCGGAGATACGCCTCGTTCTCCTTCTCTTGTTCTGGCGGACCTCGACCCCTTCCTCAGCGGGAGTCACTTTGACTTTTTTCGATATGCTTTGCAGTCCCTTAGTGGCGAACCGATTGAGATATTCTCGTACAAAATCAACCGGCCCCTCCAGTTGGATTAGACCTTCTTTCAGATTGATGTTTGCTTTTGCCTGGTCCATTTCTCTTGCTCCTAGCGTTCGTTGGGGATCGCACAATTATAGCATGGAGGAGAGCAAGTGAATACACAAATGGAAGTTGAGATCCAAGGATCACTGGTTATCTGTCAATGAAATTCCTCGCCCTGGGTATGGATGGAAAATGGAGACCTGTTTGCGCTAGAAAATCCCTTCAACGGCGAAACGGGGTACTGCTCTGTTCTGGGAAATGGTGGGCAGGAGTTTGGCCTGGTTTTGTTCTTAGGGGCCAAAGGATTCGATGCATATCAGCGACTTATGATGGATGAGTCGGAAACAGTGAGCTTGGAAGCCGGCCTTGATATTTGTGCCCTCTCGGTGCTATTTGTAAATCGAGGCGAACTGGCGAGTCCAGACATGGCCGTAATCCGTTCCCTAGGCGTGAGTTTCAGGGGTAAGAATGCCTGGCCCTTATTCCGAAGTCAGCTTCCCGGCTATTTGCCCTGGTATCTGGAGAAAGAAGAGACGCTGTTTCTGACCAGCGCCATTCAGCAGACTATCAACGTGGCTGTCCGGGTACGGGATAACGACCTGGACCTTTTTGCAGGTTGCGATGAGGACCTGATTCTAACCCGGTACTTCTACGAGGGTCAATGGCTGGACGAGTGGCGGAAGCCCCGGGCAGCAGAAGAAGCAATAGTGTCCATACCCCTGGACAGGGAACGTCTGCGGCGGTTATACGATGCCGCAGGCAAGAAAAGCGGATCGTGGGAACTGGACCTTTTCATACTTCCTGCGGCCATTGATTCCGGCAATGGCCGGCCGTACTATCCGAACTGTATTCTGGCCGTGGAGAGAAACCAGGGCCTTATTGTCGGCACTGACTTGCTGGGTCCGGGTCTCTCGCATGAGGAAAAACAAGAGGCCTTTATCCGTCTCCTGGAAAAAGCAACTCCCATCCCACAAGAAATCCACGTAGGCAGCAAAGAGGTCAAACAGCTTATTGAGCCGGTGGCTGGAGAGCTTGGCATCTCTATTCGGATTGCTCCGCTGCGTCTGCTGGAGCGGGCCAGAAGAAGTCTGTTTGAGCACGTGGGTAGAAAAAGCCCCTGACTTGGGTAAATTCTCGCTGGCAGTGGAATTCTCGCGTCGTGCTGGCCGAACAATAGACAATTATGTTCAATTAAGCGATATTTTTTGAGGTGGATTTCTCCTGTTGCTCTGGCCCAAACTCTTAAATTGGTGGCCAGGTGAACGACTTTGAGAAAATTCTAATGGTCCCAAATGACGTTTCCCGAAGTCGAGGAGTTCTCGGTATCGTCCCCTTTGGTGGAGCTGAGGGGATTCGAACCCCTGACCTCCTCCGTGCAAGGGAGGCGCTCTCCCAGCTAAGCTACAGCCCCAAATTGACGATATCCAGATAAATATTATACCGTGTTTGCAGACTAAGTAAAGCATTGCGTGATGAACGGACTTCCCCTACAATGGAAATAACATCATCTGAGGAGGTTCCTATGAGCAAGACAGCGGAAGACCTCGCCCTCGCTTTCGCGGGAGAGAGCCAGGCAAACCGCAAGTATTTGTTTTTCGCGGACAAAGCCGAATCGGAGGGGCACAAGCAGATTGCGCGCCTGTTCCGCGCCGCGGCGGAGGCCGAGACCGTACATGCCCGCAACCACCTCAAGGTCATGCAGGGAATAAAATCAACAAAGGAAAACCTGCTGGCGGCCATTGGCGGCGAGCACTATGAGTTCACGAAGATGTACCCGGAGTTCATCAAGCAGGCCGAGGCCGATGCCGAGAAAAACGCACAGGATAGCTTTGACCTGGCCAACCACGTGGAGCAAATACATCACAGCCTGTACAAGAGCGCCCTGGACATGCTGGAAAACGACCGGGAAGCCCTGGTCCAACCGTTTTATGTTTGCCAGACATGCGGCAACACGGTGGAGGGAAAAGCTCCGAAGGAATGCCCCGTGTGCGGAGCGGCCCGAAAACGGTTCAAGCGGATTGATTAGCCGGCGCTAGCTGACGGCCATCGCGGGCTTGCTCACAAAGGAGCAGAATTCCTCGTGCAGGGAATGGTTGCGTCCGCCGTCCTTGCCCTTCACCACGTGCTCCTCGTTCGGACCGCATTTGTACCACAACCGCAGCATCCGGGCGGAATGCTCCGGCAGAGAATCAATGACGTCCACGTCGAACCCGAGCTCCGCTCCGGCCCTGTCCGAGGGCAGCTTTGACCTGCGGGGCAGGATGTGCATGTGCCACCTGAAATACTTGCGGGCCTCTTCCTTCAGCCTGAAGGGCGCCGTGTGAATCACTATATTCAGGTCGGTGATTCCCCTGTAAAAGAACAGGGAAGGAAATATCCCCAGGATGGGGCGGATTATTCTCTTGCGGTCTTCAGCGGTGGTCTGAAGGATATTGGAAAAATTTTCCTTGGGAAAGACCAGTACCTCATCGGAGCATGAAGGCGCGAATGCGGAACATATGAAGACGTCGTTATCATAAATGACCCGCGCTTCCCGCTTCCTCTCCTCGTCCGCGAGAATATCGAAAGGATTGCGGTTGTAGCGGTATCCCAGGGCGCGGCAGTGGTCCAGTTCCCTTTCCTGAGTGGGGTCCATGGTCCAGCTTATGCTCTTTCTCTGGGAATGCGGATGCTGCTGGGAAGCTCCGGCAAAAACTCCCCAGTTGGTGAAATCCATGAAGGAGATAACATCCGGGTCTTTGGAACATTCCAGGCAAAGGTCATATGAAGATTCGATCATTCGCTCCAGGTCGTCGAAGTAAAGGTCGGAAAGAAGCATCTTGTGCTGCCCGAACGGAGGATAAATAGTAATCCAGTCATATTTTTCCCAGGGAAACTTGTTCGGCACCGTAACCGCCCCACCCTTATGCATGATCCGCTCTCCGGGAGTAGTTACCTTATAGTCGCAGAAAGCGCAGTTCTCTACCGGTTTCACGTTAAGGTCCACTGAGACGCCGATGCTCTTCTTGGCCCTTTCCTCCGAGATTTTGGAGACATTGCCCGAGAGGGGGTCCACCCTGGTAAGGAAAGTGAACTGCTGGGGTTTTCCATCCAGTGTGAAGGGAAGGGTCTGGGATATATACTCCTCAAAGAACATTTTTCTCCTTCTGCGCAAAAATTCACCTCAGTAACCGTAGTTGCTCTGTCATTAGCTCTTCGGGGCGGACTCCCAGCGCCGTGGCGATCTTGCGGATGGTGCCGGGCTGGGGCCTATGCTGGCCGGTTTCGATGCGACAGATGGTGGCGGTATTCAGGCAGGCTATTTTGGCCAGGTCTCTTTGAGAAAGAGCCCTGTTTTCCCTCAGTATCTTGATGTTGTCCTGTAATGGCATGTTTACCTGACCTCTGATGGCAAAGGATTATATCAGGTGTACTTTTTGTTTGCAAGCCTTAGCCAAATGATGCACAAATCAAATGAATGCAACGGTTCTTATCCGCCATTTGGCGTAGAGCGGGGGCCGTTACTTCCTGTGGCCGGACGCCTCCTCAACCCTGTTGAGTGGAAGCGTAAAGTAGAAGGTGCTGCCCTTGCCCTGCTCCGACTCTACCCATATCCTGCCCTGGTGAGCCTCCACAAGACGCTGGCATACCATCAGTCCCAGCCCGATCCCTTTGGCTTCAGACATCGGCGCCAGCCGCTCAAAAGGATTGAAAATCCTTTCCTGCTCCTCGGGAGACATCCCTTTCCCCTGGTCTTTGATGCTGACCACCATCTCTTCTCCCCGGACCCTGGCGGAGATTTTTATATCCCCGCCGTTCGGGGAGTATTTGACCGCGTTTTCCAGAAGATTATAAAGGATGCGCTTCAGCCGCAGCGGGTCTACCGAAATCAGAGGCAGGTCCGGGGAAAGGCTCAAGGACATGCGGTGTATTGTCGTTAGCTTCTTTACGCCGTTCATCACTTCCAGGAGGACAACTTTAATATCAACCTCTTCCGGGTTCAGAGTCAGCTTATTGGCTTTTGCCCTGGAGAGCTCCAGCAGGTTCTCCAGTATGTGCGAGAGCTCCTCCGACTCGCTGGCCGCGTCCAGCATGAGCTGGCGGGTGTCCTCCTGCGATATCTTCTCCCAATCGCTGAGCAAAGTATTCAGCACTCCCATGACCACGGTCAGAGGCGTGCGCATCTCGTGCGATACCATGCCGATGAACTCGTCCTTTAGCTGGTCCAGCTTCTTGCGCTCGGTTGTCTCGATAAGAGAAAGCACCAGCCCTTGAAGCTTTTCGGAGCTGTCCTTCACCGGAGCCAGCACCCAGTCCCAGTAGGTGGTCCCGCGCTCCGGCTGGTCCGCGAAAGTAAACGGCTTGTCATGATATTCTACGGGCTGTTCCCTGTCCCTCACCCACTCGAAGATGGCCAGGTTTTCCTTATCCGGAAACAGGTCGAAATGGTTTTTCCCGATAAGCTCTTCCTTCTTATGCCCGCTGCCATGGGCATAGGCCTCGTTTACATGGACGATATTGAATTCCGGGTCGAGGTAAACAAGCTGGGCGTGCGTATTTTCCATGATGACATCAAGAACCCCCTTTTCCTCCGCGATCCTCTTCGCCAGCCTGTTTACCTGCAGCTTTTCCCTCGTCACCTGTCTGAGAAGGTGCTCCCTTTCTTCCTCGGCCTTCTTGCGCACCTCGATATCCCGCAGGACCGCCACAATGAGTTTACGGTCCCCGATTTCAATTACGCTGGAATTTGCCTCCGCTGCCAGGACCGCCCCATCCTTCTTCAATATGGCGCATTCAAAAGCCGCCCTGCCTTTCCTATGCATAGACTCAACTTGCCTCTTTATCTCCGCGGCGCAGGAAAAAGTGGTCAGGCTGAGGAAAGGGACAAGAAGAAGCTCCTCCCTGGTGTAACCGGTATAGAGGCTGGCTGTCTCATTAACATAAGTCATCTTATTGTCCATGTCCCACACAAAAACGGCGTCCGCGGTGTTATCCAGCATGAGGGTCCTCAGTTTCAGCTCCTCTTCCAGCGCCTTGCGCTCGCTGATATCCGAAACAACAGACACCGAGCCGGTGACTTTGCCATTTACGTCCTTCAGAAAATTGCTCGAGCAATATGTGATGGCTCTGGAGCCGTCCTTCCTCCTGATATCTACTTCACCTTCCCATGAACCTTTTTCCTGCCACCGGCGCACCTGCTCATCCATGTTGGGGGCCACATATACGGACCGGATGATATCCAGCGCTGACTTACCGACTGTTTCCTTCGCCGTCCAGCCGAGTATCTTTTCAGCGGCCTTATTCCAGCCGGTAATGATCAAAGCGGCATCAGTGGCTATGACTGCTTCGGAGAGACTCTCCAGGACCTGGGCCTGATAAAGCAGCCTCTTTTCCCCTTCGACTTTCTTTCTATCCTTTATGTCGACCATTTTCCCTTTCACAGGCAGCATTTCTCATGAGCAGTAATAGCTACTATCAAGTATAGCAGCTTGACAGTTCTTACAAAAGTGTGGTGGTTAACAGCTCAGAATTGTGGAAAATCAGAATTGCTGGCTCCCCGGACAGGATTCGAACCTATAACCTAGCGGTTAACAGCCGCCCGCTCTACCGTTGAGCTACCGGGGAATCATGGTAAATTGCCGTTTATGGTTTTTCCTGGCAATGCAGAAACGCAAAATATTATAGCATATTTTGATTTGACTGGAAGAGACTCTGAACCCGCGGCCTCGCGGTGAATCCGCTCCTGCGCATTGCCACCTCCTTGGAGAAGGCTGTGTACACAAAATCGTGACAAACGTGTGACAAAAGTTATATTCTCAGCTATAATATACTGCTATATTATATAGCAGTATATATGGGAGGAAAAATGCAAAACTCATTTAAGTACGCAAGCATAGCGCTATTGGCCGCCATTCTGGCCGGGCTAATAGTGATGCCGGTTTCCCGCGGGTCAGTTGCCGGCGCTTCCGCGGGGGCAACTTTCGTCATTACTGACGAACCCGGGCGCTGGTTCAAAAACATAGCAGGGCCCGTGGCGGGCACGCAGTCTCTGGCCGTCGTTACTCCGGGCGCGAAGGTGGATTTCAAGGATGAAGATTCCAACACGGTCCACACTATCACCACCCTCGTTTTCCCTACCGGTGCGTTCGGAATGCCGTTTGACTCCGGGACCACTGGAGGCGCCAGCGCGGAGGTAATTACGTCCGGGCTGTACGTCTTTTTCTGCAAGATTCACCCGTACATGTTTGCCGCCGTGATAGTCGATGACCCCGCCACTGCCGGGCTGGACCTGGGAGAAAATATTACCCTTACAAACGGCGTGACGGTTCCCACCAGCAGCGACCTGGCGACAAGGCTACTCAGGACTTTCTTCATCGCCACAAATCCATCGAACTGGAAAGATTATTCCTCGGGGGCGCCATGGCATATCACCTATCCTGACGTGAACGTCAGGATTTCAGGTGGCGCTGTGGTCAACCTGCCCGCGGTACTCAACGCCAGGTACGGCAATGATACACCCCTTGAGCCGCTGCTGAATCCCGCCGCCGCTGGAGTGGGAGAAGTGCTTGTCGATACACAGTTCGAATTGACCCATGGAAAGCACAAGCCCGGAACAGTTACCACGGTGGACGCCTCAACCTGGAAAGTCACCAGGAAGGTTGCCCTGCCGGGAATCGACATGAACAATCCCCACAATATGTGGACCGACAGAGACCAGAAACTAATCTACCAGACAGAATGGTTTGACCGGTACCTGACGGTGTTCGACAGGATGACCGGAGCGCTGGTGAAACGTATTTCCGTCGGTGAAGCTCCGGCGCACGTTATGACCCGGCCGGATACGGACCAGCTTTACGTCACTATTAACGGAACGGACAACAACAAGTCTGTAGTAGAACTGTCACCGCTGGCCAAATCCGTGGAGGACAAGCTGGATATCGGCGCCGGGCATCCCCACGCCCACTGGATAAGCGCGGACAGCAGCAAACTGGTGACGCCCAACGTGTTTTCGGACAATTCCAGTATCTTCGACCTGAAGAATAACAGCATCACCGCTATAGCTCCCGTCGGGTCGCACCCGCTGGCCATAGGTATGATGCCCGACGGCAGCAAGTATTACGTGGCGAACCTGGCCGACAGCACCATAACGGTGGTTGATACGAAAACAGGCGCCGTTCTCAAGACCATTGACCTGCTTGCCAGCTATGACCCCATAAGCGGCGCGGTAAAAGGGCCTGTCGGTGGACTGCCTATACAGACGCCGGTCAGCCCGGATGGCAAATTCGTGGTTACAGCAAGCACACTGACGGCCACCATAATCATCATTGACGCCAGTACCGATACAATTGTCGCCATGCTGCCCGGAGACCCCGGCACACACGGGGTCCAGTTTGGGGCCAAAAAGGGCGGAGGCTACTATGTTTATGTAGCCAGCAAATTCGCCAACACCCTGACAGTGGTGGACGCCGACCCGAACGGCGACGGCAGCGCCGCTGACGCGAGGGTAGCGGGAAGGATATCCCTTACGCCGGGCGCGGGTACAACCGCGGACGACACCGTCACTGGGAACCCGGGCATGGGCGGACAGGGGGTGCTTCCTATTCCGGTCGTTTACAACGGTTGGGTGCAGCACCTTCCCCCAGTCTGGGCAGACCAGCTGACTCCCGCGCAGCGCAACCCGGCTCCCTAGAAGTGCGGACGAAAACCCCTTTTTGGCATGTTTTTCTCCCAAAAATCATATCTGCCGAGCGCCAAAATGACAGCGATTTTGGACTTTTCGGCCTGACTTCTAGCGTTAAAGCATCAAATAATATTGCGTCGTCATCAGTTGCGGGGGCCCCGACGCGTCGGGGCCCCCCTTTATTTCACCGACAAGCCAATCCCAATTCCCATCGAGGGCAAAATGTCATAAAAAATCAATATTTCTCCGTACTGATTTTATGCTTTCTCAATGCGGCTAATATATAATAGATTGCATGCAGCTTACTGTGGCAAGCCGGCTCAGCCGGCACCCCGGGGAGGGTTCACCCATAAGATTCCGGATGTATTGGAGCTGATTGAACAGGTTAGCCTTAACATTGGGTCTTTTGGCAGTGCTCGCGGGCTCTGTCACATGTCCCTTCATGTCCTACCATGCCGCAGACGCTAACCCCTTTCACCATTATCTTCTCGTTCCTGATACGCTTGCGGACCATGTCAACTCAGGCGAGAACAGCCCCGGCGGAAATGACCAGGCAGCAGATTCTTTCCATGACTATAGCCTGGCATGGTACGCCGGCATACTCATGTTCTCAGCCGGTGCTGCCATGGCGCCGGTGGACCCGACCATTGAGCCTCCAAGCATCTTTCTCTGGAACAGCGAACCCCCAACTCTTTATACACAGGCGTGCATTTCCCTGCCGGAGAAGCCCCCACCTTTCCTGTCTGTCTAGATTCAAGAATTTGCCGGTTATTTACGCCGGAACAGCCTTGCAAGAAGGCTGCGAATCTAATTTTCAGGGGAGGAAATAAATGAACCGTCTTTTGTCGGTGCTAGCGATTACTTTGTTGATGTCGGTAACATATATGCTGGTTTTTCCCGGCTCAGCTTCTGCCCATGAGCGGAGGAATGTCAGTAAATACGAGTTCGTCGTCGGCTTCATAGTTGAGCCGCCTTTTGAAGGTCAAAAGAACGGCGTGGACTTCCGTGTGACCGATACGGGAACGAAGAAGCCCGTAGAGGGAGTGGAGAAAACCGTGCAGGTTGAGATTACCCATGTCCCGAGCGGGGTATCACGAACATTTAAGCTCCGTACCATCTTCCGCGACCCGGGCCACTACACGGCCGACTTGCTTTTGACGGCCCCGGGGTATTACCGAATGCGCTTCTTCGGCGCCATCGAGGGAACGAATGTGAACGAGACCTTCAATTCGAGGTCAGGAGGCGGCAACTTCAGCGATGTAGAGTCCTCTGTTGACATCCAGTTCCCCATCAAGGTGCCCGAGGTGCGAGAAATAGACGCCTTTGCGCGACACATAGAAGAGGAAAACCACGAGATAGAGGAAAGCGCAACGAAGGCGGGCGCCATGGCCACCGCAGGGATTATTCTTGGAGCCATCGGTACCATCGCTGGGGGCGTCTCTCTCATAATATCCAGGCGGAAGGCAAAATAACCGGAGCGAAGTTTGAGATCTTATAAGGCATCGAGATATTGTCCCGGAGCGCTGCACGCTCCGGGACAACGTTCAGTAGTGGCGGCAGTCCTCCTGGCTATGGCCATACTGTTACTATTTTCCGGCATCGCCATGGCGCACGCTGCTTTGGGGCGTTCAGAGCCTGCCCCCAACTCGGTCCTGTCTGATCCCCCGGGAAAAGTCACCCTTTATTTCACGGAGCCTGTGGAACCGCAGTTTAGCGAAATCCAGGTACTGGACTCGCAGGGTCGGCAAGTGGACAACCGTGACAGCCGGGTGGATAGCGACACCCCCGGCGTCCTGTCCGTCACCCTCTCTGAACTGCCTCGCGGGCTGTACACTACGGTATGGAGGAGTTTATCCGCTTATGATGGACACGCCCTCGAGGGCTCTTTTATCTTCTCTGTAGGGGAGCCGCCATCAGGGCCGGTGGAGGCAGCACCGGCCGCCCCCACTCCCCCCCGCACAACCCAGCCCCTCCTCCAATCAGCGGTGGAGCCGTTCGTAAAATGGTTTGCGCTGCTCAGCCTCCTGGCTCTGGCTGGCGGCATGGCCTTTGAACTGTTTGTATGGAGGCCGGTTCTAATCAGGCGGGACGGTAACAGGGCGATGCGGCTGCTGGCCGGCAGGCTTGCCTCAAGGTCTTTGAATATTAGCTGGCTGGCGATGGGCGCATTCCTGCTGGTTTCCCTAGTTCAGTTGGCTGTTCAGACGGCCGTAGCCGGCGATATTCCGCTTTACCGCGTCTTCGGCAAACCCACCTTCTCTCTGCTTACAGGCACAGACTGGGGCCGCTGGTGGGTCTTGCGAATCGTCCTGCTCCTGGGCACGGCGGGGCTGCTGGATGGGCCGCCCATTTTCTCAAAGGGTGAGAAAGACTTCTCAACATATGGAGCTACCCCCCGGCCCAGATTACTTTTCGCGCTTCTGCTTTCATGCGGAATGCTGCTGACCGTAAGTTTTGTCAGCCACGCCGCGGCTACAACCGGGATACGCGCTGAGGCCCTGTTTTCCGACTATCTCCACCTTCTGGCAGCGGCCTTCTGGACCGGCGGGCTGTTTCATTTCGCTCTGGCTTGTCCGATATTCATGCGCCATCTATCCCCAAAGGAACAACGTCTGGCGCTCTCGCGGCTGACGCCCAGGTTCTCCAGGCTGGCTATTCTCAGCGTGGGAACGCTCATCATCACCGGCCTCTACAGCGCCTGGGCCCAGGTCACTGTTGCCCGGGCGCTGATTACTGCGTATGGTGTGACGCTTCTGATAAAGATGCTCATCTCCGTACCCCTTCTCCTTTCGGGTGCGGTTAACCTTCTCTGGGTCAGTCCAAGGTTGAACGGTAAAGGCAAAGCCGGCAGCCACCTGCGCCGGCTGGTTACCGCGGAAGCCCTGCTGGCGGGTCTGGTGCTGCTGTCGGTGGGGTTTCTAACCGTAATGGAGCCGGCGCGCCAGGCGGCATCCCGGGAGGCAAACAAGCAGATCCCTGTATCCTTTCATGAGGTAACGGAGAATGCGCACGTCACCCTTCAAATAGAACCGGGCCGCGTCGGGCAAAATACAGTCCAGGTTTTCCTGCAGGAACTGTCCGGCAGGAACATAACCAATGCCACCGATGTCAGCCTTCGTTTCAGGTATCTGGACAAGGACCTGGGCGACAACGTGGTATCTGCAATTTCCCGCGGCACCGGCAACTACGTCGCAGGGAATGTTCCTCTCAGCATTGCCGGTTCCTGGCAGGTGGAGCTGTTGGTAAGGAGACCCGATGCCTTTGATAACAGGACAACCTTCCGGTTCAATGCCGTCCAGCCCGGAGCAGCCGGGAACACCAAAATAGCGCCCTCCGCCCGCGCGGGGAAGATTCTCTGGATAGCCGAATCTCTGCTCCTGGCATTTCTGTTCCTGGGAGTCTGGCTTTACAGCCGGGTTTCCCGCAAAACAAAAATGTCATAAAAACTTAATATTTCCCCACCCTGATTTTATGCTTTCTTAATGCTGCAGATATATCATAAGTGATATATGTGGCTTACTATGACGACCCAGGCTCATGCGGCGCCCGGGAAGGAGAAAAAAATGATAACCAGACAAAAGGCGACTGCAGAACGTCTTTTCAGGAAGGCATCGAAGCTTCATCTCGAAGTATTCATCTCCAGCCCGGATACTTTTCAGTCTACTTCTACGCTTATCTACGGGGATAATGAATTGATTCTTATTGACGCCCAGTTCACCTTGGGAGAGGCGCGCAGCCTGGCTGCCAGGATAAAGGCCACGGGGAGAAAGCTGACCACAGTGTATATAACACATGGTCACCCCGACCATTACTGGGGGCTGAACGCCATTCGAGACGCTTTTCCGCACGCGAAGTTCGTTTCTGTGCCCGAAGTCATCGAAACCATTCACAGACTTTTGCCGGGTGAGATGGCGCAGTGGAAGCCATTATTCGGTGAAGATATTCCGGATTCTCCGGTCATTCCCGAACCAGTTGAGCAGAATATGCTCGAACTGGAAGGAAATACCATCGCCATAATAAAGTCCGTGCAGGGCGACAAGGAGGGAAGCTCCTTTGTCTGGATCCCTACGCTGAAAGCCATTGTTTGTGGCGACACCGTATATGACAATGTGAATGTCTGGGTACAGGAAACGGACAGGGCCGCCCGCGAACGCTGGGCGCAGACACTCGACGAAATCGCGTCACTGAGGCCTGAAATCGTTGTTGCCGGCCACGCAGAGATGAACTCCCGGAACGGTCCGGGTTCCATCTCCTTTACAAAAAAATATCTGGCCGCGTACGACAGGGCGCTGGAGACTTCAAAAAGTGCCGATGAGGTGATCGCGAAAATCAAGGCGGATTTCCCGCAGCTCAACGGCCTGGACGGGGTCCTTCAAATGGCGGCTAATGCCGCGTTTTTGAAGAAATAGTCAAACGTGTCACGATGTTCTCAAATTGGATTAGTGATTTATCAGTGAGGTGGAAGTAACGATGTCAGTTGTGCAGGGAGAGATAACTCAGGTCTGGGGGCAGGCCCCGGAAAGTAATTCCGCGATTGTCCCGGGTGCGGGCTGCGCATTTGCGGCTGATTTTGGGGCAGTGGTATTTCACTTCCACCTTGAAAACGACAACGTCATGGCATATACCGTGGCGCGGGGACGCCGGGCCGGAACGAAGAAAAGGGTTAGCTACAAAAAGGTGGAAATCAGACCTGATGTCCATATGCTAACGTGGCAGGAATCGGACAAGACGACGGTTACCTACGTCGGAGACTTCAGAAAACAGACCGTCTATGCCAGTATAACCACGCCCGATAATGAGTCCATACATCTGAAGGGCTCGTTGAGACCGGTGGACACGGCGGCATGCTTCCGGAATGGGTCTGTGCGCCCGGTGAATGAGCCGGAATACCCGTCTGCCGGGGCGGCCTTCTCATTCAACGATAGAAGCCATCTTGTTCAGTACGCCAAATCATTTTATGATATGAGCGTTCAGCAGCACCTGGACATCGTAAAGATTCGCCTGGCCTGACCGGCAAAGCGGAACCGCGATACTTACTACAACCGGTTAAAGATTACTATCGCTCCCCCGACCAGGATTGTCCCGCACACAAGCAGCATCATGATGTCGAAGCCAACTGTGTGCACCGCAAACGCCTGGATTCCGTGAGAACGCAGTGTCGTGGTCAGTCCTATCTGGCGGATGGGGTCCACTCCGTAGGTAAGAGGGTCTATTTTGCTCAGTACGCTCATCCACGTGGGAAGGTTTTTCAACGGGAAGATGGCGCCGCTCAGGAAGTACAGGGGCATGACCAGGACCAGCATGACCACCTGAAAAGCTTGAATTGAATTTATGACCGCCCCCATGATTACGCCAATGGAACTTGTCACGACGGCGAGAAGAAAGAAGATCGGGATTAGTTTGAGAACCATCGGCAGAGACAGGGATGCCTCGGCTAGCGCCGGCACCAGCATAAGAACGATTATGCCCTGGATCGTGGCGATGACGGCCCCTGATAGTATCTTGCCCAGGGCTACCACATAGCGCCGCACCGGCGCCGCCAGAATCTCCTTGAGAAAGCCGAACTCTCTGTCCCAGACTACGTTTATTCCGAAAAACACGGAACTGAACATTATGGACATGCCGATAATACCCGGAAAAACAAATTTCTTGAAGTCCAGGCCCCCTGCCATATCGCCCACAGCGGGAGCGAGTCCGTTCCCGATAATCAGAAGGAAAAGCATCGGCTGGACCAGAGAACCTACCAGGCGCAGCTTATCGCGCCACATGTGCAGCATTTCCCTCCTGAAGATTGTGCCGAGGGCCTGCATATCGCGGTCAAGTATATAGGTCAGTCCCTGTCCCACCAATTCCTCATCTCTGCAGTTTGTAAATCATTCGCTGCTGTTCCGCTCCGTCGGCGCCCTGCTGGCGGATAGCGCGACCGGTGATTTTCAGAAAGACATCGTCGAGAGTGGGCCGTCTCAAGCTTATGCTCAATATCTGAGGGTGCTTGTCGGCGGCGGTGAAAGAACTCATGAATCCCGGAATGAATCTGGCCCCTTCCGACACCTCGAACTGCAGTCCCTCGGCGCCCTTCTTGACCGGAATATGAAGCTGTTTTTCTATGATTCCGGCCGCCAGTTCGTTATTGTCCGTATCCAGGATGATAATATCCTCACCCACCATCGCCTTGAGGCGGGCGGGGGTATCCATGGCCACGATTTCTCCGTGGTCAATAATCGCGATGCGGCTGCAGTTCTCCGCTTCATCCATGTAATGGGTGGTCAGGAACACGGTAACGCCTTCTTCGCGGTGCAGCCTTACGATATACTGCCAAATATGGCTCCGGGTCTGCGGGTCCAGTCCCAGGGTGGGTTCGTCAAGGAATAATACCTCCGGATGGTGCAGCAAGCCCCGGGCGATTTCCAGCCTGCGCCTCATTCCGCCCGAAAACGTGCCCGCCAGCCTGTCAGCCCAGTCGGAAAGCTCCACCATGTTCAACACCTCGGAAATCCGCCTCTTGATGATGTCAGTGGCAACCCCGTAGAGCTCCCCGTGGACCTGAAGATTCTCCCTGGCCGTCAACTCATGATCGGTGCTGGACTCCTGAAACACGAGCCCTATGGACTCTCTTACCTTCATTGGCTCCCGGGCGACGTCGAACCCCTTTACCAGGGCGGTGCCCGAGGTTGGCCGCAGCAAGACGCAGAGCATATTGATTGTGGTGGTCTTTCCAGCGCCGTTAGGACCCAGGAAGCCGAATATCTCGCCGGCCTCCACATTGAAGCTGATCCCCTTTACCGCGGTGAAGTTGCCGTATTTCTTGACCAGGTTGCGGACTTCAATGATATTCGACATCTACCTCCTGACTTCCACCTCTCACTTCTAACCTCCACCCTCTCAGCGGGTATATATAGTGACCTCTGTGGACAGACCGGGATAAAGCCGCCCGCGGTCTTTTTGCTCGAAGCTGATTCTTACCGGCACATCCTGGGTGTTCGCCGCGACCACCAGCGGCTGGCTGCCCCCCTGCTGGACTATCGAAGTCGTGGAGGGAACTATAAACTCCACCTTCCCCTGAAGAATCTCATCCGTGGCATCCACGTGGATGTCCACCCTTTGACCCGGTTTCACCCGTCTTATCTCATTTTCGTCTATGTTGGCTATTACCCAGATGTCGTCTAGATTCGCTATCGTTAGCAGCGGCTGACCCGCCGCTACCGTGTCCCCGAGGTTGACCGCTCTGCTCACGACCATTCCGGAGACAGGGGCCAGGACATACTGGTAAAAGAACTTCTGACTGCCGATATCGGAGGGCACTCCAACGGCTGTGGTCCCTCTCAACGTGGCTATGACGCGGTCTTTCTGAACAAAATCGTCCGTGTCATAAGGCAACTGGACTACCTGTCCGCGGTTCTCAGCCACTACCTTTACAAGGGTGCCGTCAATCCGGGAGTTGTCCGTATAAACAAATACATAAGTTGGCTGATACCAGAAGTGGAGGAGCAAGAAATAAGAAACGGTTAGAGCAGCGGTGAGGAAGATTACAGCGATAATACGCCGTCTGGTGTGCATACTTTCAGCTTAGCTTAATGGTGTTGCGGCGGTAAAAGTAATCGTAAGCCCAATCTATGAAGGTGAATATCTTGTTCTTGAATCCGGTCAGGCTCATGAGGTGATATACCTGGTATATCCAGAAGGCCAGCACTCCGCTGATAACCCTGCCCCGGATTTCGGCCACTCCATAGTTGCGCCCGAGGAAAACCATGTCCCCTTTATACTTGTAGTTGAATGGAGAAAGGGGCTGATTCGTGATCGCCCGGACGATATTCCTGGCGGCGGCGATACCCTCTTGCACAGCTACCTGGGCGGTGGGTGGATACGGTTTACCGGTGTCTTTTCGCAGCACATAGGCGCAGTCTCCAACCACATAAAGGTCCGGGGCCGAAGGCGCCTGCAGCTTGTCGTCAACTATGATGCGCCCGTCTCTGGCCTTTTCCACCTGCAGTTTCTGCGCCACGGGGGAAGGCTTAACTCCGGCTGACCAGATGACATTTTTGGAGTTAATGGTACGCCCGTCCTTGGTATTGATGCAGTTTACGGTCGCGCTAGCCACGGAGCAATTTAAAACCACTTCGACGCCAAGATTCTTCAACCGCTCAAGCGTCAGGCGTCCCAGCTCCGGGTTCATGCCGCGCAGCAGGGAGTCTCCCGCTTCGATGAGGACAACACGCGACAATGGGACCAGGGGTGGGAAGTCCCGTGCCAGTATCTTGAAAACGAAAAGGGCAATCATGCAGGCCAACTCCACGCCGGTCGGGCCGCCTCCAACAATGCAGAAGGTGAGCATCTCCCTCCGTTTTTCTCCATCGGGTTCCATCAACGCGGCTTCGAAACTCTCCAGTATCCTGCTGTGAATGGCCATGCCGTCTCCAATTGACTTGATAGCCATTATGTGCTGCTCGACACCCGGTATGCCGTAAAAATTGGTGGTGCTGCCCAAGGCAAACAGCAGGTAATCATATTCGAATTCGGCGCGATTGGTGATAACCTTTTTCTTCTCCATCTCTACGCCGAGCACCTCGCATTCGCGGAACATCACCGGCGGCCCCATACCACCGTTCTTGAGGGTGGCCCGAATCGGAAAACAAATGTTCATCGGGTCCACCCCTCCGGTTGCCGCCACATAGAGCAGCGGCACAAACATGTGGTAGTTGTTTTTATCCAGCAGGGTGACTTCCATCCCGGGCGCGTGACGGCTGAGCTTGCAAAACTGCTTTGCCGCGAACAGGCCGCCGAATCCCGCCCCGAGTATGACTACTCTTTTTCTTTGATCAGGCATTGTCTGAACCGCTCATTTGTGATGCGATAAGATATGATTTCGACGACATTTGACGTTTCGCTACTGAATTCCATGACTGACTAACATAAATTATACCAAATTAATTTAACCATTAGACCATTGCAATGTCATAAATTCTGGTCGAAAACTATATAGTAGTTATTACAAAACGTTGTTCCCCGCAAGGTCTGCATAGCAGAGTGGTTGCCAACAGATAGATTAAATGTCATAATTTTGTAATCTTTTAGAGTCAAATTATATGACTTTTCCATGATTCGCCTGTTAAATTTATATGGTCCGCATTTTAGAAGGAGGAGGCAGGCATGTCAAGAATCGTCACCATCGGCGGTAAACCCTACAATCTGGAAGGGCCCGAGCTCAAGGCAGGAGAGAAGGCTCCGGACTTCAGGCTGATATCAACAGACATGAAAGAAGTAACCCTGTCGGACAGCCGGGGTAAGGTCCGGCTTCTGAGCGTGGTCCACTCCATAGACACCCCTATTTGCGATCTTCAGACCCAGCGGTTTGAGCAGGAGGCGAGTAAGTTCAAAGATGTCCTCATTTACACGATAAGCATGGACTTGCCGTTCGCTCAGCGCCGCTACTGCGGCGCCCATAACATCAGTAGTCTGAAGACCCTTTCCGATTACCGGGAAGGTTCCTTCGGCAGGGCTTACGGAGTCCTGGTTAAGGAACTGCGGCTGCACAGCCGCGCCATCTTCATAATTGACAGGACGGACACAATCCGTTACGCGGAATATCTGAAGGAAGTTGGCAGCCATCCGGACTACGACAGGGCAATCGAGTCCCTGAAAAATATCCTTGGGCAGGCAGTCGCCGTCTGACGAATGCCGTTAACTGTAGCGCTGGCCGCTGACCACGGCGGATACGACTTGAAAGCCGCCCTGCTTCCGTGGTTGCGTTCCCGCGCCCCCGATATCGTGGACCTGGGGTCGCACACGCTCGTTCCCACGGATGACTATCCCGACTACGCTGAGGAATTGGCGCAAGCCGTAGCCGCCGGCCGGGCGCAGCGCGGTATCCTGATATGCGGCAGCGGCGTGGGGGCCTGCATCGCAGCCAACAAAGTGCCCGGCGTCCGGGCCTGCCTTTGTCACGATACCTACTCCGCCCACCAGGGTGTTGAACACGACGATATGAATGTCATCTGTTTGGGGGCGCGCGTTATCGGGATAGAGCTGGCTAAAGAGCTGATAGACGCTTTTCTTAAAGCGCGTTTTATCGAGGAGGAAAAATACCGGCGCCGTCTAAACAAAGTCATCTCGATCGAAGCTAAATCAATGAGAAGAAAGCGAGTCTTGCGGTGATACAGCGCATTTTCCCCGACGTCACTCTGGGAGCACATCTTTCCGAAGTGGACAATACAATCAACGACCTCGGCAAGAAAGATGTTGTTAATCGCATCTGGCGCCAGGACCATACCGTCTGGAGACCCGACTCCACGGAGATTGCCGACCGCCTCGGCTGGCTCACAGTTACCGAAATGATGGCCGGCCAACTGCAGTCTCTAACGGAATTCGCCGCCGAAATACGACAGGCCGGTTTTCGATATGTCGTGCTCCTGGGAATGGGCGGCAGCAGCCTGGGACCGGAGACGCTACGGCAGGCGTTCGGTATCTCTAAAGATTATCCGGAGTTGATTGTGCTCGATTCCACGCTGCCTGCGGTGGTGGAGACTGTGGCGCAAGCCATTGACATCAGGCGAACTCTTTTCATCGTGTCCTCGAAGTCAGGGACGACCGTGGAGACCATGTCCCTGTACCGTTTCTTCAGAAGCCACGCAGAACAAGCCCTGGGAACAGGACCGGCGGGCAGAAGCTTTATCGCCATCACCGACCCCGCGACTCCGCTGGCCAGGCTGGCCGGCGAGGCCGGTTTCCGCAAGGCGTTCCTGAACCCCTCGGATATCGGGGGACGCTATTCCGTCCTATCCTACTTTGGTTTGGTACCCGCTGTGCTTGCCGGGATTGATATAGCAGCGCTCCTGGACACCGCGGGCCGGATGCGGGAAGATTGCGCTGCCAGCAAAGCCCTCCATGAGAACCACGGCTTCCGGCTGGGAGCGATCATGGGAACTCTGGCTCAGAAGGGTCTGGACAAGTTGACATTTGTTACGTCGCCGTCCATAGCCGGCTTCGGGCTCTGGGCGGAGCAGCTTATCGCCGAGAGCACCGGCAAAGACGGAAAGGGAATCATACCCGTGGCCGGAGAGCCGTTGCTGGGGCCCTCTAACTATGGCGATGACCGGCTCTTCGTTTATCTCCGGCTCAAGCAGGATGACAATTCAGTCACCGATGCCGCTCTGGAGCAAATAAGGACCTCCGGTCATCCTGTGGTGACCCTTGAGCTAAGGGACCGGCATGCCCTCGGCGCCGAGTTCTTCCGCTGGGAGTTCGCCACCTCCGTGGCCGGAGCGGTGCTGGGCATTCACCCTTTCGACCAGCCGAATGTTCAGGAAGCGAAAGAGAAAACGGGCCGCCTGCTTGAAGAATACCGCAATTCCGGGCGCCTGCCGGGAATAGAGACCGGTGGTTCTCTAAAGGAACTGTTGTCCGGCGCTGGAGCGGGCAATTACCTGGCAATCCTGGCCTATGTGCCGCAAATTCCCGACACTGAGCTGGCCTTTCTTGAGCTGCGGCGGAAGTTGATGAAATGCCGCATTGCTACCACGGTGGGCTACGGGCCTCGCTATTTGCATTCCACTGGTCAACTACACAAGGGAGGGGCTCCTACCGGGCTATTCCTTCAGATTGCCTTGGGTCACAAGAGGGATTTCCCGGTGACCGGCCAGCCTTACTCCTTCGGAGTGTTGACGGACGCTGAGGCGCTGGGAGATTTCCAGGCGCTCCGATCGAGGGGCAGGAAAGTCATCAGGATAGACGCGGGCGCTGAGGTGGCTCTCGCAATTCGCAAACTGGCCGGCGAAGTCGGAACCCTATGACTCAACCAGGAATACCCGAGCCGGGGCGCCGTCCGCGTCCTTAATTTTGAGGGGCAGGCACATGAGCTGGTAGTCGCCTGACGGCACGCCCTTCAGGTCCAGCCCCTCAATTATGACTATCCCCGCCTTCAGAAGCAGCGTATGCGTTGGATGCCCCTCTTTGTGGTACTCCTCGATAGAGAGGTAATCCACGCCAATCAGCCTCACACCCATGTCCACAAGGTAACGCGCGCCGTCTTCCGAAACGGAAACGTAGCTAAGGTCGAGTTCGGGCTTGTGCAGCAGGGCCGAGTTACTGGTGCCCAGCAGCAGGCGGGTAACGCCTTTCAGGTCCTGTCTTTCGAGCAACGGGCGGTCTATCACCCGCGCTTCAGACAACTGCAGGAGGCGGGACTGACCCACCAGTACCTCCGGGTTCAGGCTGTCTATGCTGCGGCCGCCAGACACAAAGTGTCGCGGGGCGTCAACATGGGTGCCTGAATGGGCACCCATGTGCAAAGCCGTAAGGTTGCTGGAATCGCCTCTATCCAGGGACTTGACTGACTCGATGGATACCGGGACATCTCCGGGCCATACAAGCATTCCCGGGCTGATGGTAAGGCTTACATCATAGATTTTCCGTCCGGGATCCCTGGATGACGGCACTAGATTCAGCTACGCCTTCTTTATGACGAAAGTGTGGGTATGAGGAGTGGTGCCCGTCGCGTCGGAGACCTTTGACACCTCCCCACCTTTCTTTATGGTTTCAAAATCCTGCTTCGTCAGTTTAATTGAATGCTGGTGCGTGGGTCCGTCCGAGGTGTACGTCTTTTCGGACGGAGGCTTGTCCACATCAGCGCCAAGGATGGTGACCTTGTGGCTGTGGTTGAAATCTACCGAAGAAGTGACAGCAAAATCCGGGGTGGGAGGCGCGGCGCAACCGGACAGAGAAGTCAAAAGGCCTCCGGCGCTTTGAACCGCGACAATAGATAGACCCACTCCAAGGGACCTTTTGAGAAATGACCTCCGTGTAAAGCCTACCTCAGTGGATGGACTTGACTGCTGGGACATCGTGTTCTCCTCCTTACTTCTTCAACTAACTGATCTGTACCGCAAAACCAAGGATACACTGTCTGCCGGGGTGGATAACTCTATTCTATCAGGTCACTTTCTCAGAAGCAATAGTATCCGCGAAGTGCGCGTGACTGTGCGTTGACTACATTGAGAATCAATGATAGTATTTACAAACAGGCCTTTCGTTTGACAAAGCGCCACTCCCGGCAGTGGATTCCAATGTGGTTTAGATACGTGAGGAAGCATGGACGTTGGTGTTATTACCCGCGACACATGGGAAGGAATACACGGGATGCTCGTACTCCTGTGGGTCATGGTGCCACTTGCTGTCATATGTGGCGGCAGCCTGCTTTTGTCAATGGCGGTTATCCCCTCTCTGATTTCCACCGGTGAGCTGCCTTTGCATACCGGGCGACTCCGCCCCCTGCTGTTTGCCGCAGCGCTGATCTCTGGAGCCGCCCTCGCGGCGGCGCTCGTGGCGGCTGTACTGGCCTCAGGTGTCATAGGTGACTTCTGGCCAAGGTGGCTGTTGTGAAAAGGCCGCCTGCTGGTCACGAGTTGTGACGGATGGAGCTGATCCGCAACAAATGGGTGCTCCTGCTTGCCGGAGTGGGCCTCGTGGCCCTCACGGTCATCGCTTTGATCGTTCTGCTTTTCACATCTCTTCAATGGGCTTTCAAGTACGGCCAGCCGCCAGCCCAGCCCGTGGCCTTTTCCCACGTGCCGCACGTGCAGGCGGCCGGCATTCAGTGCACTTTCTGTCATCGAGGCGCTGAGACGGGAGCGGTGGCCGGCGTCCCGTCCCTGGAACAGTGCATGTTCTGTCACAGGGTAATCGGAAAGAACAGCCCTGAGGTGCAAAAGGTAGCGGTTGCTTACCAGGAGAACCGCCCTATCGATTGGGTGAGGGTCCACCGCCTGCCCGATTCAGTTCACTTCAACCATGAGCCCCATCTGCGCGCCAGCCTTACCTGCGCGGTATGCCACGGGGATGTGGGAGCCATGGTCCGGGTCAAGCAGGTGCGGTCCCTGGAGATGGGTGATTGCCTGGATTGCCACAAGACCGCCGGGGGTCCTACAGAATGTTCAGTCTGTCATTATTGAGGTAACCTTGAGTCCAAGAGTCGGTCGCAGACAGTTCCTCAAGGCCGCGGGAGCCTCCGCTATCATGGCAGTGGCCTTCGGCGGGTGCAGCTTTGCCAGGAGCGAGATAGGAGTGGAAAGCCCCGCAAGGATGCCCGAGGACCTGGTCACCGGAGTTGACAACTGGTATGCCACGCTGTGCCGACAGTGCCCGGCCGGCTGCGGCGTCATCGTCCGCGTCATGGAGGGACGGGCCAAGAAGATCGAGGGAAACCCGCTATATCCGGTAAACCGGGGCAAGCTGTGCGCGAGAGGCCAGGCCGGCCTCCAGACCCTCTACCACCCCGACCGCCTGCGGGGGCCGCTTCGCCGTGACCGGGCCACAGGCACATTTCATGAGCTTTCCTGGGATGAGGCCCTGGACGCCCTGGCGGCCCGTCTGCGGGACCTGCGCAGCGAGCCTGACGCGGTTATCCTCGCTACGGACCCTCTGAGGGCACACCTCCAGTTACTGGTGACCCGCTTCCTGGCGTTCTACTCGTGGCCTTCACGGGACGGTTCCGTTCACTTGACTCACGAGCCTCTGGAATCGGCGCCCTTGCGGCAGGCAATATCTGACATCCTGGGTGAGTCCAACCGGGGCATCCTCCCCGAATACGATATCGCCCGTGCCCGGTACGTGCTTTCCTTCGGAGCAGACTTTCTGTCCACCGAACTGTCACCGGTCCGCTACTCTCTGGGCTACGGCGACTTCCGCAATTCCGAAAAGTCGGGACGGGGAACCCTCACACAAATAGAACCGCGTTTCTCGCTCACTGGAGCCAACGCGGACCGCTGGATACCGGTAAAGCCGGGCACGGATGGAGTGCTTGCACTGTCGATGGCCTACGTTATGGTCTCCGAGGGTCTTGCCGACCGCGCGGCTGCGGAGGCTTTGACCGGAGGCAGGGGGGTTTCCGCCCTGAGTGCCTTCCGTCCGGAGCAGACCTCCGCCATCACTGGCGTGTCACCAGAGACGATCTCATCTGTGGCCCAGGAATTCGCCGTCCGCCGGCCCAGCCTGGCGATAGGCGGCGGCCCCGCGGCAGCGCAGGCCAATGGGACTTTCAACATATCGGCTATCTTTGCGTTGAATTTCTTGGTGGGAAGCGTGGGCGTCCCTGGCGGTGTAATCCTCAACCCGCCGCCCCCGGGCGGGTTGCCTGGCGCCAGGTCAGGAGCGCCTCTCCGTCGTTGGGGTGAGTTCGTCGGGAGCTTGCGCCAGGGTCGGGTAAAACTGGTCATAGTCCGCGGGATTAATCCCGTTTTCACTTTGCCAGGCAGTCTCGGATTCGCCGAGGCCCTGAAGCAGGCGCCGATGGTCGTGAGCTTTGCGTCCGTCATGGACGAGACCGCAGCTATGGCCGACCTGGTGCTGCCGGAGCATACCTACCTTGAGGAGTGGGGCGACGACGTTCCCGATCCGGGCCCAGGCTATCAGGTCGTCGGCCTCCAACAGCCCGTGGTAGCTCCCGTCCACGATACAAGAAGTTTTCCGGACGTCCTCCTGGCTTTGAGCAAGAAGGTGGGCACACCGTCGAATTTGCCCCCCGACTTGAGCCTGCCGTGGGATACCTTCCGCGACCTGCTTCGTGAAGGGACGAGACAGGTGCTCACCGGAGAGGCGCAGGGTAGGGGACCAATTCCTGAAGCAAACCCGGAGGTCATCTGGAACAGCGCTCTGGCACGCGGCGGCTGGTGGGACGCGACGGCGACTTACTCTGGACCTCCCCCAAAGACACCCCGGCTGCCGGTGCAGGAAGCCCAGCCCGGATTTGACGGCGACCCCGCGCGGTACCCGCTGCATCTCATCCCTTTCCCCTCTCTGTCCCTTAGTGATGGACGGGGGGCTCAACTGCCTTGGCTCCAGGCCACACCCGACCCCATCACCACTGTAACTTGGCGTACCTGGATCGAGGTAGGCCGGACCCTGGCCAGAGAGGCCGGACTGGAGGAAGGTGATATCGTATCCGTCGAGTCGTCACAGGGGACGCTGGATGCGTGGATATACGTGAATCCGGCGTTACCTCCCGGCGTGGTGGCCATGCCTTTTGGACAGGGCCACTCCAAATCCGGACGCTACGCCCGGGGGAGGGGAAGCAACCCCTTCTCGGTCCTGGCGCCCATTGAGGATGGGCAGACAGGCGCGCTGGCATGGGCGAGTACACGGGTCCGCCTGGTGAAGACAGGTCGCCGGGAGCGCATCCCAAAGTTTGAGGGTGCGATGTTCCCTGAGCAGGAAGCCGGCTTCGAAGTAATCGAGGTTACCCGCCAGGGAGGCTAGAAGATGGTACTAGAAGGAAAGTACAAATGGGTAATGATTGTTGACATTGACCGGTGCACCGGTTGCCAGGCCTGCGTCGTAGCCTGCCAGGCGGAGAACAACATACCCGTGAATAGTGAGGAGCATTTTCTGCGCCGCCGCTCCATAGAATGGATACGCATAGAGCGCTACTGGGAAGGCGAGTACCCCAATATCAAGGCGCGTTTCATCCCCGTTCTCTGCCAGCAGTGCGGCAACGCTCCTTGCGAGCCAGTGTGCCCTGTGTACGCCACCCACCATAACGATGAGGGCCTGAATGTGCAGGTCTACCCGCGCTGTGTGGGAACCCGTTACTGCGCTAACAACTGCCCTTACCAGGTACGCTTTTTCAACTGGTTCGAGCCTGCCTTCGAGAGGTCCTTCTATGAGCACCTCAACCCCGACGTTACCGTGCGCGTCCGCGGCATCATCGAAAAGTGCACATTTTGCGTGCACCGTATCCGCCGGGCGCAGCGCGTGGCCTCGCGGGAGCGGCGGACGCTCTCCGACGGAGATGTCATTCCCGCGTGCGTACAGTCCTGTCCCACTGGTGCGCTCGTATTTGGCAATATCAAAGACCCCCAGAGCAGAGTATCCCTTCTGTCGCGGGACCCCAGGTGCTATAAGCTCCTCAAGGAATCCGGGACGGAGCCAAACATAATTTATCTGAAGAAGGTTGATCCGAATCATGTCTAACCCTGAGGAAACAGCCGAGCTCACCCACGGGCAGGTCGTAGAGGACGGCCTGCGGCCGGTGCTTGGCGGCGGTCGCCGGTTCTGGACCGCGGCCGCTATAACTGGGGCACTGTTCCTGCTGGGCATCCTGGCGTTCATTGTGCGGCTGCGGGATGGCTTCGGGGACCGGACCGCCTGGGGCTATTACGCCGCGACGTTCTCCTATCTGCTGGCCACTGCGGCCTCCGCGCCAGTAGTGGCCATAGGGCTGCGAATGGCCGGGGCCGACTGGCGCCGTCCATTCACCCGCGCCGCGGAGCTGTTTGCCGTGGTGGGAGTGTTCATGGTATTACTTTTCCTTCCTCTGCTCGCCCTGGTGCCACACACCGACAAGTCGGGGACCATCTGGCTCGGCTGGCCCAACGCCCACCTGTACGATGGTCTGGCTCTTGCGGCGCTCGTATTCTGCGGCCTTCTTCTGCTGTATGCTTCCGCCTTGCCCGATTTTGCCGCGTGCCGGGATGCCATTGGGGGCGGCATACGGAAACAGTGGTTCGCATGGTTGGCCTGGCGGTGGTGGGGAAGCGTCCGCCAGTGGCGGTTACAGCGCGCGGCTCTGGGACTTCTCGGCGGCTTTTACCTCACGCTCCTGGTGATGGTCTACGTCCTGATAAGTTCCGACTTCGCCCTGGGCCTGGTGCCGGGATGGAAGGACCCTCTCTTTCCCTTTCAGCAGGCTATGTCTGGTATTCAGACGGCGGTCGCCCTGACAGTGGTGATGATGGCGCTGCTGCGCCGTGTGGGTTACCGGACCTACATCGAGACAGAACACTTCTGGGCAATGGCCAAGATACTGCTTGCGCTTTCCCTGCTCTGGGTCTACTTCTGGTTCTCCGGCTTCATCGTCATGTGGTATGGACGATTGCCCGTCGAGCGCAATCTCCTCAAGCTGCTGTGGTTCGGGCCTTACCAGCCGCTGTTCCTTGCCACCTTTGTGCTCAATTTTCTGGGACCCTTTCTGGTCCTCATGTGGAACCCGCTTCGCCGCAGCATCGCCTGGCCTGTGGCGGTTTCAGTCATGATAATGGCGGGCACCTTGATGGAGAGAATTCGTTTTTATGTTGCATCTTACTCAGTGAGGGAGACAGGAGCGATTCTGGAGCATATTCCGCCTGCCCATGTTCCCGATGCCGCTGATATCCTGCTGCTGGTCGGCGGGCTTGCCGGGGCTGCATTCACTTACCTCATGGCCACGAAGATTGTGCCGGTCATCTCGGTCTGGGAGGTTAGAGAGGGTCTCATACTGCGGCTGCGGCGCAGCCTCGTGAAAATTGGGGTGTGGGTACTTGCGAAGACGGAATGAGACGGCAAGGAGAGGGTATGGAACCTGGGCAAAGGCTTAGCGAAGGCGAGATTAACGAGGACCTGCTGGGGCCGACTCTGCGCACCCCGCGCTGGTTCTGGCCCGTGACTGGACTCGCCGGTCTCGGCGTCCTGGCAGGAGTAAGCAGCATTGCCATCCTGTTCTGGAAGGGACTGGGGCTGACGAACCTGAACCGGCCCGTGATGTGGGCCGTTCTGATAACCACCTTCGTTTTCTGGGTCGGCATAAGCCACGCGGGGGTCATGATTTCCTCCATTTTGCGCCTCAGCCAGGCCGAGTGGCGGCGGCCGGTTACCCGGGCTGCCGAGCTGCTCACCGTCTTCGCCCTCATGGTGGCTGCCCTGATGCCGGTCATCCATTCGGGACGTCCCTGGCGGCTGGCCTACTGGTTCCTGCCTTACGACTTCGCCCGCGGCGTCTGGCCGAACGTCCGTTCCCCCCTTATCTGGGACCCCGCGGCTATCTTCACCTATCTCCTGGGGGCTATACTCTTTGTATTCGTAGCCCTGCTGCCCGATTTTGCCATGGCTAGGGACCGCGTTCCGGCGGGATGGCGGCACAAGCTCTACTCTGTCCTTTCACTGGGTTTCCGGGGAAGCAGTCGCCAGTGGAGGCTGCAGGCCCTTGCAGGTATCCTCCTCTCGGCGCTCATCCTGCCTGTCTTTGTATCGGTGCACAGCATCGTATCCTGGGACTTTGCCTCAGCTATCGGCGTCGAAGGGTGGCACTCCACTATTTTCGCCCCGTACTTCGTCATCGGCGCCATACATTCCGGGGTAGCGGCGGTAGTAGTGGTCGTGGCGTTGATGTACCTGCTCTTCGGGTGGAAGAGATACATCAGTGCCGAGCACTTCGATGCGCTCGGCCGCCTGCAGCTCGTAGTGGGCATCGGATGGTCTTTTTTCTTCTTTCTTGAGTTTGCTTTCGGATTCTACAACACTGGCGGGCCGGAGACGGCCATGCGCCAGATGCAGGTCTTCCAGTGGCCCTGGAGTCTTCTTTTCGGCATTTTCATTATTACGGCGTTCCTGATCCCCATCTCTCTCTGGATGTTCCGCTCGGTGCGCAGGCACATCTTGGCCATGTTACTGATTTCTCTGGGTCTGAACATAGGCATGTGGTTCGAGCGGTTCCTCATCATAGTGCCGGGACTGGCCCGCAAGACTCCGTTCGCCTTCACGTGGGGCAGCTATTTCCCAAGCCCGATCGAACTGGTAATAGTAGGGTCAACCTTCGCCATGGTGCCGCTGGGACTGCTCCTGTTCACCCGGTTCTTCCCGCTCATACCCGTGTATGATATTAAGGAAGGCCAAGTGCTGCGCCAGGACATCCAGATCGGACGGAAGAGAGTGTCCGGCATTATTCGTGAAAAGTAGGAGGAAGCAATGGCCAAGCACAGCGTGTTAGGACTGTTTCGAGATCCGGATTCGGCTGCCGCTGCGGTGGAAGGCATACAACGGGCCGGCCTTGCCGAGCACGAGTACGAAGTACTGACTGGTACTCCCTATCCCGAGGGGACCTTCGGTGAGAAGCCCGTGAAACACCGCTTGTACGTATTTCCTTTCATCGGAGCTCTATCCGGACTTTCCGTGGCCATACTTCTGACCGCCGGCACACAGGCAGCAAACCCGCTAGTAACGGGCGGCAAGCCCATTCTCTCCATACCCCCCATGGTCATTGTCGGCTTCGAAGGAACCATGCTAGGCGCGATCCTCTTCACCGTTCTTGGCGTCCTGTTCGAGTCCAGACTGCCCCGCGCCGGGCTTGGGCTGTATGACCGGCGCCTCACCGAGGGGCTCATCGGGGTGCTGGTCACCTGCGATGATTCGAGGCTCGGCACGGCGGAGCAGGCGCTGCAGCAGGCTGGCCCGGTTGAGATCAAACGGGAGGGCGTTGAGGGGGGCCGGCAGTGAGGATCAAGGCCTTTATTCTCGGAGGCGTTCTCGCCGTGGCGCTGCTTGGCTCAAGCTGCGCATCTACGGGAGCCTACCCTCGCGACCTTTTCATCGAGATGCACTACCAGCAGTCCTACCGCGCCCAGGAGCCTCCACGGCTCCAGCCGGCGCCCTTTGCGGTACCCGTGACGGGCCGGGAAGTGGACCCGGGGACCTTCCAGGAAGCCGCGGAACTGCCAAATCCGGTGCCGGCGACTCCTGAGACTATGGAGAGGGCCAGGACGCTTTACGCGGTTAACTGCGCCACGTGCCACGGGCCTTCAGGCCGGGGGGACAGTATCATTGCAGGAATGTTCCAGTCCGCCGGCGCGTCTCCGCCGGTAGATCTTGCCAGCCCGCGGGTCAAGGCGCGTGCCCCCGGACAGCTTTACTGGATTCTCACTAAGGGGCTGGGCAACATGCCGGCCTTCGGGAATCTCCTTACCTCCGAAGAACGCTGGATGCTGGTCCCCTTCATACGCGCGGTGGGGCAATAACCGCATCAGTGAACTTCCTATTGAGCAACGGATTGTAACCGAATTCGATCGAATTGCGCTCAAACAGAGGACAGTCCAGCCAATCGAACCTCGCTCTCATACCATCCGCGGCCTAAAGAACAGGTATCTTCGTAGACATCCGTAACAACTCCGGAATCACACCCGCCCAGACACATCCGAACGCAGCACCGGGACAAGAGACGGCGCTATCTTCAGACATAATCGTTATCCGTTCGTTGTCGCAGGGGTCAGCAGAAAGTTCTGTCGGTTTTGATGATGAGAATAATCATTTAAGTGACAAACAAAAACTCCCTTTTCTGCTAACATGATTTTCTGCAGACCTTTTTAGTGCGATAACAAGAGCAATGATCAGGTTCTGAACAGGACAACGATGAAATGTTATGACAGAATGACCTGAATAAGACAGGAACAAACAGAAAGAAAAGGCTCCCCTAGGCATTGGAACTGACAAGGGGAGCCTGATGGCGGGAGTGAACCCGACACTCATGTGGATTATACAATTTTCGAAATCCACATGCAAAGTGTTCGCCTCCGCATCTTATTGAGAGAAGGAGGTGATGTTTATGAGGGTACCGTAAGTTAAACACATTGAAGTCTTGGCCTTAGAAATAGAAAAAGGAGAAAATAAGTGAAAAGAATCCTGACAATCATGTTAGCCCTCATGCTGACGCTATCCTCAGTACTGCCAGCAGTAGCTGCTGACGTACCGACCACTGTCACCATTAACGGTGGTGGTTCCGGGGCCCCCCTGGTCAAAGCCAAATGGGAGCAGGACCTGACGACTTCCCTTGAGAATGGGGATCCCACCCATTTGACGGCCGGGTCACAGTTCCTGCCGCCGCTCATTAAGAATGCGAAAAAGCCCATACAGTACTGGGCAATCGTCACTGACCCTGACGGCGCAAATACCATAGCCGGGGTAACGGTAGATGTTTTCCACCCGAATAACTCACCAGCACCATATAATGCCAACAACTTCTTCAAATACCAGATCATACTGCAAAAAGTAGATCAGGCTACGGGCCTGGCCGCATACATAAAAGCCAGAGACGCCAAACTGGTCACCTTCCAGCAGAATACCACTCCGCCAATAAACGATGCTGAAATATTGATGGAATTGGACAAGGGCACTGCTTACGTATATATGGGCCAACAGGACATAGACTATGAGCAGCCGGCTGGCCTTTACACGGTAAAAGTCGATGCCTGGGACACAACAAACGCGTATGCCGGCCAGGCAACACCTCCATTGAACCTGATTAACGAGTTCCGATATGTTGCCGTCAATGGCATAGAAGTAGACTTCAGCGTGGTGAACTATGGTTCAGTGGCAGTCAGCAGTGAGAAATGGATTGCCGGCGATACGATCTGGCAGGCCCCGGTCGGACCAGCGCCAGCGCCAAACCCGGCAACAGTCCGCAACATCGGCAACACGTGGGTAAAAATCACAGTGAAGCAGAACGACATGGGCTTCGGCTTCTCCGGCGTGACCGGCACCGCATACTCGGGCCCAACACCACCCGCGGCGGGTCAGTCAAACTGGAACGTGGTATTTGACGCCAGGATGGGCAGCAACCCAGCCAACGCCATGTACTATGACCCCAATGTGCAAATTACCCTGCCCAACGTGCTGACTCTCTCCAACCAGGATGAGCTTGACTTCTCCATCCATGTGATAAAGTCTCCTTCAGGCTCCAAGGTCGGACAGATGATCATTGGCAGCGTAGCGGTACCATTCCCCTAGA
>Ga0209514_10001128_pt1 | contig 49122 bp, 74 predicted proteins | sample Subgrocontami58m_FD_187452 | JGI IMG/M metagenome (GOLD analysis project Ga0209514, IMG submission 187452) | Subsurface groundwater microbial communities from S. Glens Falls, New York, USA - GMW37 contaminated, 5.8 m (SPAdes) (version 3) | ecosystem: Environmental > Aquatic > Deep subsurface >... | reverse complement strand
GTTGCCAATGCCTAAGCACAGTGAACACATGATGCCTGGGATGCCCAAGCACGAGGGCAACATGCCGCCCAAGAAGATGCCCAAGAAGCCCATGCCGATGAAGAAGGGCAAGTAGTTTGGCGACCACCACCCTTCAAGTAGCCCGTCGTGAGTTTGGCCGTCGTCTGGGTTATGGGGAAATCATGGGCAAGGACGGCGGAGCATGGACGACGACCACAAACCTTGCCACGACAGCCGTTATTATCTCAACCAGTCTGAGAGACTACGGCTTTGATGACCTGTTGGCTGCGGGCAGTGGTGACGACAGCCTGCAAAACTTGTGGGCTATTATCCTGGGCACGAACAATAGTGGCACGGTAAAGCGTATCAAGTCCTACGATGCGTCTGCTGCCCAAATCACCGTATCTGGAGCAGTTCTGGCCTCTGAAACAGGCAGTACGGATTTTGAGATTCACCGCTATTCACCCACATTACTTCGCGAAGTCCTCAATTCTGCTGCAAGGCGGGCCTTCCCACTGCTTCATCTTCCTGTAACCAGGACGCTTTTTACAGCAGGCAACCAGGTGCGTTACGAAGTCCCATCGGCGATCATTGGCAAGCCCGTGCGTATCTATCTGGACACCGGAGTACTCTATACGTTCGCCAATAACATCCTCTCCAATGGTGGCTTTGAGACGTACTCTAGCGGCTTTACTGGTTGGTCCGCCGATGCGAACCTGACCGTAGCCCAAGAGACGGCTACCACTACGCCTGTGAACTACGCTGTGTACCGAGACTATTCAGCGGCCAAACTTACCAATGGCACGACTGGTACGAAGCGAGACTTTGAGCAGACCATTTCTACCCCAGGAACGCATACAGGACTTCGGGTATCGTTCTCCATCTGGGTCTATTGCCTAGAAGCGAACAGCATCACCACGCAGATTAGCAACGATTCAGGGGATGTCATCGGGACGGCGGCGGGCGGGGGAGTACATGGTGGGACGGGTTGGGAACTTCTCACGCAGACAATGGACTACCTAACGAGTACGACCACCCTAAAGATGGGCGTGTCGTTCATTGCAGGAGCCAGCACAGGGCTTGCGGTGTACGTGGACGAAGCGGTCTGTGTAGTTGGGCCTACCCAAGAGCCTGAGTTGCCGGGGGAACCGTTGTTGAGTTGGGAATACGTCCCACAGGTACAAGGCACGACACTGCGGTCAGAGGTCGTGTTCCCTGGGACATTGCCAGACAAGTGCCGTCTACGTTTTGAAGGCAAGGGGTTCCTATCAACGTTGACGGCAGAGACGGACACCATAGAAATCGCGACGCCTCAGACGGACTTGTGGTACGCCTTTGCCAAGAGAGAACTGTACGAGCGGCTACTACAGAATGCGGTGGACGGCGATTCCAAGACCTATGAGCGGTTGCGCAAGTTGGCTGAAGACCAGGTAGCTGACCTGTCGCGCATCTTTGCCCTGCCGTCTCAGAGTCACAGGCTACAAGTCCCTGATTGGAGCTACTAGATGCCAGGGGCCGGACAGAGCCACCACGTCATGTTTCAAGATTCAAGCGGAGGCAATAAAACTGGCCTCCGCTTGCTGGAAGATGCAGAAGGCAAACTGCTTTATGGCTGGGAACTTGCGCCTGCGTTGGCTCCTGGCGTTGATGCGAAGGACGTGCAGTACGGGCAGTACGACCCCTCCCAAGAGCTTGTGTGGTCGCAAGACGACTGGCAGGGCGGGGCGCTGCGTTTCTACTACAACCCGCGCGACCCAGCGAAGTACGGTTTCTCCAGGCGCGTGTGGGCGCTAACGCCTAACGAATTGTCTGTTATGCCCAGCCCACAAGATTTAACCATTGGGGTAAAAAACGGTGGTGCGCAATTAGGGGCTACAACTGGGTGGACTGTTACTGGCGGTGCGGCGGCTATTTCGGCAGCAGATTCATCAATTGCTCCTTACGCAGGGGTATACATGATGAAACTGACCACGTTCGTAAATGGCGGGACTGCCGTACTGAATCTTACCGCAACTGGTGAAACAGCCACCCGTTATCAAGGGAAAACAATCACGGCTTCTTGTAGGGTTGCATCTTCCACTTCAACGCAAACGGTACGGCTTGCAATACAGGAAAGTGGCGGGGCAAGCACACCAACGACCAATGGAGCAAGTGTGGCATTGTCTACAGCTTGGAAGGAACTGACCGTAAGCGTTGTATTGCAAGCGGACACAACCACTATAGAGGTTTATGTTAACAACACATCGGGTTCAACAATAGATACTATGCTGGTAGACCAGGTACAAGTAGAGGCTTCGGCTGCATCCGGCAGCGCAACAGGGATGAATGCCAACGGAGTGCGCATGGTGGCTATGGGTGGCGCGCTCTATATGGCAACTCAACAGGCGCTCTACAAGTTTGACGAGACGAACGATTACTGGTCACTCCAAAAGGTCTTTGGCGCAACCATTACAGGAATGGAAATCTTTGACAACCGCATTTACATAGGGCAAGGTGGCTCTACCGCCTACGAGTATAGCGGGGCTAACGACGCAACTACCTGGACTACTTCAACCCTTGCCAGCACGGGAAAGAATGCTGTTTACTTTGGGAAAGTAGTAAACAGCAACGGGAACTGGGCGCTTGCGAAAACCCTGACCAATGATAGTGTCCATCTGGCAACCGATCCCACGAACTCCGGCTCCTGGGGTTCAGCCCTTGATGTTGGCCTGGCTGATGCAGCCATGACCAACCTGCACGAGCTTGGTGGCGCATTGGCTGTAGGGAAACAGGATGGGTTTTACCTCTATCTCACATTGGATGGGAACCGATTCGTCAACACCTACCCAGGGGCTAATAAGTGCCTGGACGCCAATAACTTTAGCCGTAGTGTCACGCACAATGGTTGGCTCTACACTGTCACGGCAGAACTTGGTTTTGTGCGTACAGATGGATACCAATGGCAATCGTTGAATAATGTAATCCAAGCGCCGGGGTTTAGTGATTTCGGGAACAGAGTGCGTGGTCTTGGTACGGATGGACGGCTTCTCTTTCTCTTGGTGGAAGACCTGGCAGCGGCAAGTATAACGAAGACTTGCTGGCTGTTGGCTTTGGAAGAACAGAGAGATGGGTGGAGAGCGCACACGCTCAATCAACTTCAACTAATAGATGCAACAGATATGTTCATGTTTAAGTCTACAGGGGGAGCATATCGGTCACTTTTTATTGTCGGGAACACAAACACCAATTATGCGATGTCGTACAGACTGGCATTCCCGACACGCACGGTGACGCCGCGTCTGCTTTCTGGTGTCTCCGATGTAGAGTTCAACCTTACCAGTACGGGCAGCGGCGGCGTCTATGAAAACTATTTCGTCACGTCTTACTGGGACGGGAACCGCCCGCAGGTTCAGAAGGTAGCACATTCGCTTGAACTGCTCTCGGAAGGTTTGGCCGCTGGTTCTACGGTTGAAGTCTTTTACATGAAGGACAATGAAACCTCATGGACGGCAATCAACTCGTCGGACTCCATATTTGAGACCAGCCCTTATCAGAGCATTGACTTCAATTCCAATGTTTCTTTCAGACGCATACGTCTGCGTTTCTCTTTTACAGGGACGACATCTGCTATCCCTGTCATCAAAGCCTTCGTGCTTCACATGCACTGGCGTCCAGACCGTCTCCAGCAGTGGTTACTAGTTGGTGCCATAGAAGACGGGCTGCGTGGCTTGCAGGGGGCTGCGCCTGCCTTGCCAGCCAAACAGATGCTTACTCAGTTGGCAACGTTGCGGGACGCAAAGGCCGACGTGACGTTCACCGACATTGACGGCACGACCCACACGGGGCATATCGTTGACATGAAGGAGACCCAGGTGAAGGGGCGTGTCGGTTCTGGGGGGCAGGCGGTCTACAGCCGTGGCGTCCAAATCCTTTTCCAGGAGGGGTAGGTGGAGAAGCACGAGACGAACCACTGGAAGTACGACGGGAGCACACAGACCTACCAAACAAAACTAGGCCAGGGGCGTCCCGTAGAGGTGGTTCGCAAGACGGCGGATCAAACCAACAACAGCAATACTCTGGTAGATGACACTGAGTTGAAGCTGGCAGTACGCGCTAACACCGTCTGGTGGCTACGGCTTTTCATTAGAGCAACGTCCCCGGCAGCAGAGGACATGAAGTGGGGGTGGACACTTCCTAGCGGAGCAACGATAGAATGGTCTGAACTGGGAGATTTTGCATCTGGCTCATTTCTTACCCCAAACACGACTGGGACTGAAGCAGTTTCTACGGCTGGCGGGGTGGACGAGGTCAACATTATTGAGGCGTTGGTTATAGTAGGTTCTACGGCAGGGACGATTCAGTTCCAGTGGGCGCAACTAGGTGGGCTTGGTGGTAGCCCCACAACGGTCTACGCCAACTCTGTGCTCTTGGGAATCCAATGCGCATGAGTGGTATACTAGGCGGAAACGAGGCAAGCAGAATGACGACTGACGAGACTTCCCCTACATCGGAACCACCAAAGGTTCCCAAGAGGCCGCGTAGTGCCCCACGCAAGCCTGCGCCTCCAACCCAAGAGGAACAGCTTGCCGAGGATATGCGGCTGATTGCTGAGAGTGCTAAGGCTGTCGGTATGAAATCGCTAAGGACACTGGCGGAACGGGGCCTCACTTTCCTGGACGCTCTAGGCGACCAGTCAACTCCTGATACCACGAAGAAGCTGCCACTGAAGAGGAAGTAATGGGATGGCTGACCAGTTCCTTGATGGCAAGCGTGGTAGTCGCAGTTGTAGCAGTCCGAATCTGCGAGTACCTCTTTGGGGGTGTGACCAGCGGCTTGGGCTGGGGTGTGAGATACGCGGTCTTTTGCCTGACCTGGACGGCAGTTACTACACTAACTGGAATGCACGGTGTTTCTAAACAGATGCGCCGGTTGAAACAAACAATGATAAGGAGAATCTAATGGGGCCAAAAGAATTTATGTACCTTGGAATCGTTGGCCTTATCGGGCTTGTCCTGGGCGGCGGCCTCACCTGGCTTACGAAGTTCTTCAAGGGCAAGAATAACACCACGCCAAAGGCATAACCATCTGGACACCACAGGCGCAGGCCGCACTCAAGCGGTTTGCGGGAAGGGTACGCCGGCGGCTTCTCTGGATAATCATCGCTTGGGCAATAGGTGCAAGCAACACCTGGTGGTTCCGAGAGGCGGTGTTTGCGTTCCTGTTTGCCCCCGCTAACGGCGCTTTGTCGCCTTACGGGGGACTCCCCATCTTCACAAGCCCAGGCGGGATGATGGGCGTTACATTTAGTCTGGCGGTAAAGGGCGGCTTGGTCGCTGCGTTCCCCGTTGCAGTAGTTAGCGTCTACACGCTGGTGAGGCCGTTGCTGAGTCCACAGCATCGGCGGATTGTCATCCTCTTCCTGCCTGCTATCCTCGTGTGTTTCCTCGCTGGGGTAGCGTTTGCCTATTTCGTGATGCTGCCCACAGGGATGAAGTTTCTCCTCAATTTCGGAGAGGGCATCGCAGTCCCGCTCATCAGCATCACGGAATACATGAGCCTGGTCACATCGCTCATTTTCTGGATTGGCGTGACCTTTGAGTTGCCGCTTGTCATGCTCCTTCTCACGAAGCTGAGGCTCGTACCATACGAGCGCTTCAAGCGAGCTAGCAAGTACGTTCCTTTCGCGGCAGTTGCCCTAGGCGGGTTTATCACGCCCACGGTTGATGAAGTCAATCAGACGTTGATAGCAGTACCAATCATCCTCTTGTATGGGTTCGGGCTGTTCCTGTCGTGGCTGGCACGGGCAAAGCCGGTGGGCCACAAGAGCATCTGGCAGAAAGCTAAGGCGTGGTTCAAGGGCTGGCTAGACCGCTTGGCTTGGCGGTGGTTCTCATTCTGGCAGTGAGTTCATGGCTTGTGCCTGTGGTTGTATAGCCGGAAAGTAAGCATGGCCAACCACACATTGGTCATCACCGACAAAACAAGAATGGCCCTACTTATCCATTCAATCGCAGCAGTCAGTTCTTCGGGTGTCATCGCTTCACTCCTGTAGGCCCTGGCGACTTCGCAAACGTAGGCCGGGCGTAGGCCCTGGGGATACCCGTGACATTCGCCCCGTTGCCCTCGTTGCGGTAGTTGTGGCTCACCGCATCCTCCTGGGCCTGCGCGTACTTCTCCGAGCTTATGGCGGCGTGGCCCGTAGCCTCCCAATGCTCCCTAGTCCAGGGAACCTCTCTTGACTGTGCCTCGCTGCACGACAGGCAGAGCATACGCTCCGGGGGTTGCGCGATCCATTCCTTGCGGACTTCCTTCGGGCTAGGCTGCGCAGGCTTCTCCCTGGCCCACTGCTGAGCCTTACGCATCTGTTCGGATGTGGTAGCCATGATACGCCTCCTGCACGTCTCTGTGTGTGACCATGTGATGCGTTGGCGCTCTTCGTAGTCGTTCGCAGCCCGTAGGTTGATGGGGCGGCTACAGTGCGGGCAGACGGCGGGCGTTACGGTGGTCATGTTGTCTCCAATGAGCGGGTGTAGCCCTTGTTGCCGAGGCTCAGGTTATCCTCTGCGCCTGGGCGTTTGTCCTTGCGGCGGCTGGCGTTACCGATAGGCCCATTCAGTGGCGAGGCGTTCATGTCCTGCAAGCCTGTGCCCTCGTATGGTGGCGACGTGATGATGGCGTCTACAGGGCGGGTGTAATCGTATTCTCGTTTTGACCGCTCTGTAAACGGCTTACCAGATGCTGCGAAGCGTTGTTCGTCGTTGGCTGAAGTGTGCCCCTCGTATGGCGGGCTAGTTATCACGGCGTCCACACCGTTGCCCTGGCCCTCTGGCTTCCTGAACGCCAGCACGGTTTCAAACTTCAACCGCTCGTCAAAGGCCGCTGGGTCACGCCGCTGCTGCAAGATGCGCCAGAAGCTCAGGCTCCAAAGCTCTCGCAACCATTCGTCGTGCTTCACCCAGCCCTCTTCCAGCAGCAGGGCCTCGGTCTGGCTGGGCAGGTCAACGTACTTGCCGTCACGGGTGAAGCCCTTTAGCACAAGGGCCATGAGGCCACCAGGTTTGAGAACCCTGAAGCACTCACGATACACGGCACTTTGAGCTTCCCAATATGCAGCCCCTCGGAGATTTCCGATGTTCTCGCCGCCTCTGGCTTCATGTCCCCTTGTGGTGATGCCGTCTGTGTAGCTATGAAAGTCCTGCTTAGTCAGCGAAAGGTCGTTTACGCCACCGTCTTGGCGTAACCCCTCGTATGGCGGGCTTGTCAGGATCGTGTCCACCTGGGGGCGGGTGTAGCCTGTTATTCCAAGGGCATGTGCGCTATTCGGGTCACGCCCAGTTTGGATGGCTTTCTTTTCATTGAAAACCCTATCTTGCATCGCCACAATTCCTTCAAATGGTGGCGATGTAACCACGCCCGTCACGCAGGCATCGGGCAGCGGCAGCTTCCGTGCATCGCCCTGTAGAATCGTCACCTGGCCCATCGTGTAGCCCAGCATAGGGTGCTGTTTCATCTTCTCCCATGAGGCCCGCATCGGCTCTACGAAGTGGCTTTCCAGTTCCACAAGAACGACGTTGCGGCCCATAAGCGCCGCTATCATGGACGTTCCGATGCCGCCCATCGGGTCAAGAACGGTATCGCCCTCTTTGGAGTAGCGCAGCACCATCTCTTCCCACATGGCGATGTGGCCCTTTGCCGGATGCGCCATTGCCCCGTCTACCCAGAGCAGCTTGCGCTTCGGGCCGTCGTTCTTGAAACGCAAGACGGGGGTGGTCACGCCGTTGCCCCTTGCGCCATTGGCTTTGCGGGCCGCACACCTGCGAGTATCAGGTCGTCGTCCATCGTGCTGCTGGCGAAGAAGGCAAGCACATCATCCGGAAGGGTGGGCTGGAAGTATCTTGCTGCATTCCAGAGATACCAACCCGACAACTCTGGGTATTGTCCTGCGAACTTTTGCACCGCCTCCTGTTCGTCAGGGGTGAGGTCTCCCCAGCGCACCTGCCTGGGCTTCTGTGCTTCCTGCCCCCTAATGAGCGTAGGCCCCAAGAGCCGCGCCTCTGCTGCACGAATGTCAGCAAGCGTCAAGGGGGATGCTTCGGATCCAACCTTGGCAGAGAAGTCATCAATCATCTGTACGCCGTCCAGCCGCAACCCAGGCTGCACGGCCCCTTCCGACAGGGCGGCTATGGCCTTGTCGCACTGAGCAACGGCCAGCAGTTCCACTTTGGCCTCGGCAATGAGTTTGTCGGCCTTCGCCTGGTGCTGGTCGCGCTGGGCCTGTAGCGACTTGATGATGGTCGCGTTGGCGTAGATACGGGGCTTAGGCATCGGAGTCCTCCATTGGTTCGTAAGTCACCTCAAAGATGTCAGGTTTGCAGGGATAATGCTCTCCCTTGATGCCTGTGATAATCCAGTCTCCAGGGCAGACAATGTGACCGCCTTCCCTCGTATCAATCCAGCCGTGCAGGTGCATTATTTGGCCACACTCCTCACAGGCTCGTTCCCCAGAGTCGTTGGGTCTGCGGTAGTAACGCACTAAGAGTCCTTCGTATTCTCCCTCAATCTGCGGGTATCTGGGGGCAAGCGAATCTTGGGGGTGGTCACCGTTCTTCCACCATTGGTTGGCCTCTATCACTATGGGCTTCTTGCGAAACTTAGGCATGGTCTTGCTCCTTTAGTCCAGCTTCATAGGCAGCAAGTGCTTGCGGGATGCCCATTTGTTCCCGTAGGGTGGGTGAAGGGACTGTATAGTCATCGTCTAGGAAATAGAGTAAATCTTTCAGGGCTACGTATATTGCCTTGACTTCCGCGCTGTTCATTGCATCCTTGAAACCTTGCCTGAGACTAAGGAGAGCAACAAGTTCCTCAGGTGACTCACACACCTTATCCTGATACGGTGTCACTGAGTTCCAGACCTTAGGCATGAGTGTCCTCCGCTGCGCCGCTGTCTACCAGGACGGGCAGTAGGGCGTCGGTGATGTCGCGGGACATAGCCAATGCCATGCTCATACCTAAATTATCCATACCCCTGTGATAGCCCAGGCCGCTCAGAATTGCATCCTCCACCTGTTCCCGCGTCAGCTTGGGTGCGGCGCGGTAGGCGGCGATGGCTTCTATCACGACCGCCACAGGGCATTCGCCAGTCGTGTCCCTGTGATCCAGGTGTTTTAGGGATTCAATCGCCTTCACCAGCGCGTCCAGCGCCTCCAGCCGTGTCTGCTGCTTCATGGTCATTGTGATACTCCTAGTTTCTTTCTCGCCCGCAAATGAACTTGGGGGGCGATTTGTTTCTATCGGTCGAGAGTGGCTGAATCGGACAGCCAATTCTTTATTAGTCGTTGGCCTGCTCGGAATACTGCATCCGTAGCTATAGGCGTTGCAGATACTTGCAGAGCGACCGGAAGAACGCACCAGCCTCCCGTTGTTGTGCCCGCCGTTGACATCACTCACCCGCTGGCCGGATATCCCCCACGCCTGTGAGGACATGCGTAGTAACGTAATTGCGGTAATGGCGATTATCCTCTGACTCCTTTTTCAGTTCAACGAGAAACGTATCACCCATGACGGTGGTTTCCACGTCGTCGGCCTCAATGACCTCTGGCGCTCGGTTGTCCTTATAGCTGATTAGGTACTTCATGGTCTCTCCTTGCTGTTACAAACTATTAGCCCCGTGGCTAAACTTAGCCCGCCGTTGCTGCTTGGCCTGTCACCCAGCGACATGCCGTGCCCGTTCAAGTGCAGCATCCCCTATGTCTCTCACCTCACCCTCTTGCGAGGGACGGCGGGCCTTGCTGACGCCCAGGGCCTGGCTTTGCCTGTAGTGCAGTAGGCGAACTACCCACACTTGATCATCCGGCTAGGCTTCACCCTGGGCGTCAGCAATGACTCCGTGCCGCCTATCCCGCCTGCCTTGCGGCTGTCTACCCTTACGGGCGGCGGGAAAACTCACATGGGCTAACGTGCCCTCGTCGCTCGTCTTGTCGGCGGCTCCTATGGTACGGTGCTGGCCCTTGTGCATCCAACGGTCTGCGCGCTGAGTTCACCCCTAACAAGTCCAGGGTAACGCTTCTTGACCCTTTCGGGCCGTCCCAAGCCATTGGTATCTGTCCAGCCACCGCCGCTTGCGCTGCCGCTCCCCCAGTGGAAGACGCTGGCAGCATTGAACGGTACGTTACGCCTTCACCTTCTTGGGCTTGTTCCATGTAATCGTTCCGCTAAAGAGGGTGTTCCATCGGTAGCACTAGGAACACTAATCTCTTCCGCTAAGTCCAGCAACCTGTGAATCACATCCCCGTAGGTCTCACGGGGATGCACCTTCAATGGCTCCAACCGTGCAAAGTCGGCCTCTTCAATAGCGATTGTCTTTAGTGCCATGCCCTGCCTCTTTGTTGTGTGTTGCTAGGCATTATAGCGGGTTGCGATGCGTTGTCAAGGCTTCTTCCCTTCCTTTGGCGGGTCTGGGATGTTGATGCAGCCATACCAGAGGTGTTCATCTGCTTTCTGCGCCCATTCACCCCAGACCTTGCGGAACCTACGGGAACCGTGAAGTCCTGCCCACCAGCAGAACACCAGCACTGCCTCACGGGTAACGGGCGGATAGTCTGCGATGGTCTCTTCTACACCGTCTATCAGTACCCTGTCTAACAGGTATTCGCCGCCACCATCCACGGACACGACGCCATGCCGTTGATACCGAGGGTTGATAGTGAGCACGACTCCTTCGCCCTTCTGTGGCGTTGTGCCCGCCATTTCGCAAGCGAGGCAGTCAAAGGATGTCATGCCTTCTCCCCTCCTTCGGTGATGATGATGGTCACGGAGTCGGCAACGCATCCTGTGAGGTACGGCGCAAAACTGGGGTGCAACCGCTGTGCGCTGTCGTCCACGAGGACACCCGCCGTTACCAGCGCGTCCCTCACCGGTTTCAGGGCGATGTACAGGTTGTCCCAATCTCGCCTCGTACGTTTCTTGGCGTGGATGATGATGTGTTCGGTTGCCTGTTCCATCGGCGGGCCGAACCATCCCTGTTCCCTGATAAGGGCAAGCGCCTCTTCACGGGCTGCGGCTTTGGCCTCTATATGCACCCAGGGCATTCGCTCGTTGCGCCCATTGGTTCCCGCCTTATAGTCAGGCAGATGGGGCAGGACGATGGTAATGCTGCGGGGCCGTTTCACCTGCAGCCTCTCGGCGACGGCTTGGGCTTCGGGCGATACGAGTCTAGGCATGGGCGTCCTCCCGTTCCACAACTCCGTGCTGTTCCAAGCAAGCCACACCAACGGCAATGACCTGCAATAACTCTCTCAGTGCATCTTTGTCACCGTTACCTTTGAGCCAACCCTGCTCTGCCTCTTCCAATTCGCCACGCATAATTAGGAGCCAACCAGGAACATCATGCGGATGTTCAAATGGCGTTCCCCACTTATCGTCTTGATAGGCTCGCTCACGGGTAATTGCAGCATAAATATCCGCTTGTGAGACATTAGGCATGGGTGTTCTCCTTGCCCCATCTGGCTTCACCACGGTCAACCAAACGCTGCACGCACCGAGTGCTTATCTGAAGCAGCCACGACTCAGCAGACGGCATCAACACTCCGTTATCCGTCCAATCAGGAACTCCCTTACATTCCATTGTGCCGACAGCGTTTTCACCGAACCACTTGAACAGCGCCCAGTACGCCTCTGCGCCCTGCTTCGGTGTCCAGCCACGACCAGCACAACCGCAAAATAGGTGTTCCGTATAGAGGCCTCCAGACCCCTTGCACGGGCCAAAGCGCAGGTCAGGAATCAGCGGCACGTAGCCCGTGCCTTCGCATAGCTCACAAGCAACTTCCGTACCGCCGTACAAAGTCTTACCTACGGCCAGACCTACCTTTGCACCACACATAGTTGATGTGCAGGGCTTCTTGGCCCCTGCTATTCTGGTGAGTTGTTCAAGTTCGGTTAGCATCCTGTTCTCCTTCTGTCCATGTCCAGATACAGCCACAGACCATGCGGAAGCGTTTTGGGAAATCCTCTTCACCTGCCATCCTTAGAATTGTTACCGTTTCCCTCGCAGGCTTCGGAAATTGTACAGCCCCGTGCACGGGACAATATCCTTCTAGTACGGGGAGTTGTTCAAGCTCGCTCGGCATGGTATTCCTACTTCACTATCATGTTGTGAACGTTAGGTTTAGGTTTCAGCGCAAGTTCGGCTTCAAGTTTCGCGATGCGGGCTTGTTGCCTCCTTATTACCGCAACCGCACAGTCAAAATGCACTTGCCAACACGTATCCCAATGAGTGCTTGGTGTCTCTTTGCGCGTGATAATGAAGTTCTGTTCGTCAGTCGTCACTTTGCGCCATCCTGTTGCTTGGCCCATTGCTCTGCCGCCAGAACTACAGCAGTACCCAGTTCAAGGTGTTTAGACCAGTCCACTACACCTGCTGCCGTCACCCACCAGAAAGTTGAGGATGGGACAGGATGAAGTACATCCATCTTGCACTGCTCAATGAGCATCGTGGTGATGTAACCACGGAGAGCCGCCTGGATTGGGAAGTTGTCCTCAAAATCCAGTGCCTCCGCCAGCCCCGGGAACAGCGGGACGCGGCCAGTGCCCTTGCAAGCGGGATGTGGTTGGTCTTGGAAACGGCGATACCCGAACTCGGTATGCACTCCGTTGACCATCCAAATGCCAAAATCTTGTGAGCGATCATCCGGGCACGGCCCCGTCATTGCCGCCAACCGCTTGACCGCCTCGGTAAACTCACTCATGGTATCCTCCTACCATAAAAAGGCCATTGAATATGAATATGATGCCCACCTTCGCAGAAGTGACAGGTAACTTTCTCACCGCCAGCTTGACGAATCTGGCAGTAATCTAGCGGAATATAATTTGAGGGTTCCGAGATGTCGCCTAGACGAGTTATCTTGTGTAAGGGCACTTCCACGGGAATAGTACCCTCGTACTTGGCCCGCCACATCTCCGCCGCTGGGATTCCTGTGACATTCCTCCCCTCCATCCCCTCTGCAAAAGGAGCACCTAACCCGGTATTTGCATCTACAGCAACAATGACACTCATGGCTTTGCTCCTTCCGCTTCTAGTGCCTGTTTGAGCACATCACACCATGCTTGCTCCACTGTCAAGTTAGCGGCGTCTACCCGATAGTGTCCTACCCAGGTCGCATGGCGTACTTCCAGTACAAAGAAACTATTCACCCAAGTGAAGATGAAGTGCGGCTTCCACCGTTGCCGTGCCGCTTCCAACACGTCGCCGAGGTTCGGAGTAGGGAGCCAGCCGCGACCAGCACAGTTTGCGCATACCCCAAACCCAGAATCGTAAGGAATTGGATTGTCAACATGTCTAATTTCTCCTCCCGGGTAGGAGAATCCCCTTACGCACGGCGTTCGCAGCCTATCTACACCGTCAGGCCCAAGCAGCACCAACGCAGGTGTGCCAGCGGAGTTTTTCAACAAGAGTAGGTCTAGGATAGTTGTCATGGCCGGGGCCTCCACTTCTGGTAGGCCATGCTCAGGTTCGCCCAAACTATTGCGGATGTCCCAAAGGCAAACCCGATGTGCTCCGCCTGGGAACCAGTGATGCGCCCGCCGTCCAGGATTGCTTGCAACTCAGGCTCTGGTAGCACTGAGTGGTACGCCATGTCCGTGAGAGACCAGCCGCGCTCCTCCATCTCCTCACGGATGAAGTCACCCGGCGGGAATATCTCTGCGGGGATACGCTCTTTCATGGCCTCTCCTTCATCGTCCAAATGTCGTCAGGGATGCGCCCCTGTAGGCCAGGGACACGCCCTGAGTCCTGTTTTACCCATACAGGGACGCCCGCTGCCCTGCACTGCCCCACAGCGCCTTCCAGGGCAGCAATATCAAGCTCCCGCCGCACACCTTTGGGGCCGCTTTCACCCCCAAAGATCGCCCAGTTCAAGGTCAGGCCCTTGCAGACGCAAGGCTTCTGCCCGCATCCGCACTTGTAGAGCCACGGCTTGATGTCCAGCGGCCCCAGCAACGGCTCAAAGCTGGCAAACGTGGTGACGCTTGGGTAGAGAGCTTTGATCTTTGCCAGCGTCCCTAGCCGCCACACGTAGTCCTGGGATTCCACGCTCACCCCTGCCCAAATGTTTGCGCGCCAGGCATTCCCCTTTGCCCAGGCCAGCATGTTCGCTGGCCGCTTGGTGAGCACCTGGAACGTGAGGTTTGGGCATTGGCGCATGATGGCCCACGCACCATAGCGCCAACGATCAGCGGCAGGATGGAAGAAGTCCGACCAGGAACAGGTGAACACAAAGGCTTGTTCGCCCTTGCCCGCTGCCTCACGCTGCCATTTGAGGGGCGCTTTGAACGTGGCATCCGAGGATCGGTGGATGTCCGCCGGGTCATTGTCGTACCGCGCCATGTCCCGAAACATGTAGCAGTTGTCGCAGCCGGGGCTGACCTTCGCGCAGCCGATAAAAGGATTCCACGTCTTGTCAGTCCAGGAAATCGCTGTAGTTTCACCCATTGCTCACCTTGCTTCCTCTGCATCTATTTCTTTGTTCGCAGCAATCACGTTGGCAAGAGCACCCATGTAGACCTCTTCCCCATATTTAGCACACATCTCATCCATGACCCTCAAAATCACTTGTTGGTATAAGGCTATGTCAGCCTCTTGCTGCGGCGAGAGTTTCCGCCTCTTCCGAGATGCAATCATGGTCACTCCTTGTACGGTTCCCTGTACCGCCTGTTCGTTGGGGTGTCATAGTCGCGGCCTCACGTCCAGCCCTTTCATGTAGATATGCTCCACGAGGCTCATATCACTCAGCCTTGAAGCCAAACGTGGCGGGAATGCATCCGGCGAGGGGGCGTTGGTTGCCAGGATGGTTGTCAGCCTTTCCTGGTAACGGTAGTCCAGAATGGAGTGCATGATCTCACGGGCAAAGTCCGTTGCCCGCTCTGCCCCCAGGTCATCCACCACCAGAATAGGTTGGCGCTTCAACGCTTCCATGTGAATGACATAGGTGTTGTCTTTTATGGCGGCGATGAGGCTTTCGTAAAGAGTTGGCGCGGTCACGTACCGCACGTTCTTGCCTGCCCTTGCCAAGTAGCCAGTGGCAGCGATCAGCAGGTGCGTCTTGCCAAGCCCCTTATCCCCGAACAAAAGAATCCATTTCCGCAACCCGCCTTCAATCATGCGTTGCACTTCGCGGAAGGCTTCCGAGCAACCAGGGTTCAGGACTTCGGCCCACGTCTGGAAGGTCTGGCGCTCTAGGCTACCAGCCCCCACGCCGCACTCGGCCACGCAGTAGTCTACCCAATGGTTAGCCTTCCGCATCTCTTGGCACTGACAGAGTTCCAGGCCGGCGTCCTTCTCTGTCAGAACGCGCCTCATGTAAGCGGCCTGTTTCGCGGCGTTTATAGCGATAGCTTGCAAGCGTTCCTCTTGCTGGGCATTTAGGTGGTAGACCTTGATGTGTTGGATGAATCCCTGGTCACGGCAAAGACCGCAACTTATCTGGTTGCTCTCCGGCAGCGGCTCGCTCTCTGGCCCTGCGTTCTGCACCGATGGCGGCAAGTTCTTGAAACGTTGGAAGGCCGGGGCTAGTGGTTCCATTGGAGGCTCCATTCTTGGCCTTGTCTCGTCTGCACCAATTCTGCCAGGTGGCGTAAGCGTCACCGCGTTGCCGTGCGGCGGGCTGGCGCGGCCACCAATCTCTGAGGCCGTAGACCACCGTAAGGGCAAGTTCGTCTGAAATCCCATTAGCCTCTTTCCATTCGGAAGCCTGGGCGTAGGTCGCCTTCATGCGTGGCAGCCCCCAAAGGAGCGAGTACCACTCCGGCCAAAGACTTTTATCCTCTTCCTGTTCAGGGGGAGTGAGTGCGGTTTGCGAAGCAACCGCCGTCTCCTCTCTCTCTCCTGTAATGTCCTGTTCTGTAATGTTCTCTACTGTACTCTTCTCTAGGGGCGCACGTGCGCCTAACGTGTTCTGCACGTGCGCCGCACGTGTTACCTTCATGCGCTGTGCGTTGGCTGCACGTTGCCGAATCAGCTTGCCAACATATTCATCCCAGTCATGGATGACCAGCGTTTCACCATCCTGGTCAATAAACCTAACGGCTATCATAGCGGCAAGGAACTGTTCTGGATCGCCGTCCCATTCCGCCGCCGCCGCTAATTCCGTGGCTTCCAAGCCGTCTAGTCGCCCATCTTGCGCGAAGTCCAATGCCCACCACCAGAGATAATGCAGATGACCGACGGCCTCCGCTTTGGGAATACCCAACTGCCTGACAAGCCGAAGGAGTTTCGGATGCCTGCCAAGTTCTTGGTAGCTGGGTAGCCAAGCCATTAGCGTTGCTCCGGCTTAGGCTCACCTAGCGGCCAAAACTGAGGGCACTTTGGGTTGGGGCATTGCTTGGGATATTGGACGCGGGGAACCCATTCCCATCCGCAGGTAGGGCACTTAGCCTTTGTAATCGTAGCCATTTCTTACCTCTGTAATAAGATACTACTATCACGCCTTACCATCAAGGGGTTTTGCCGGCCTTTACCCGGACCGGCGCGGTGGTTGCACGGGCCTGGGGGTCATCGCAAGGGGTGAAGGGCATGACTCCGTGCCCCTCGCTCGCCCCAGCCCGTGCGTGGCGTTGTTGCTGCCCTGACAGTACGAGTGAACAGGGCCGCATAACTGCTACCGATAATGTTTCACGTCCACCGAGCCGTCTTCCCCGTGCGTGATTTCCAACCGTATGTTAGTCCCTCTAGTTCTCTTCAGAAGCATCCGATAAAAGGCGCAATCTCCTGCTTTACCAGGAAGCCTATGGCACGTCGGGCTTGGGCATTTCTCCCACCTGCATCCGAACCCAGGCGGTATTTTCATGGCCCAGTCCAGCGCATCCTTGTAGTAGCCGTCCGCTATGGGGCGACCACGCCGGGCACGGACTGGGGTATTGAGGATACTGGTCATGGCGTCGCCTTGGGCGTCTCAAATTGGAACGGTTCTGTCAGGTGTTTTACCATGCGCTCATAGCCCTCTCTGGCATCAGGGTGAAGGCATTGCAGCATGGCCCAAGCTAGTTCAGGGTTCTTGCAGGCGAACATCATGCCCTGCTGGAATAGGACAGTATCATCCATAAGGCGCTGGTCTACGCCAAGCGCCTGCCTGACTAGGTAGGCGGCTTCTATAGACCAGTGCATGACAGATTTTTCTTCCAGCGGGACGACAACTTTGTTCATGGCGTCACCTTCGCTTCCTGTTCGGGGTGCGCCAGCTTGTCGGCGGCGTCATACGGGCAGGTGGGAGCGTGCCTAAGAATTGTCCTGCACTCAACACACATCCACCTCCCAGAAGAATCACTAATGAACGGGTCAATGATGTGTTCCAGCGCCCACCGGAGCGCGGCCTGGGTCTTGCTGGCCGTGTCCTCCAACTCTGCGATGCGGGCCAGCATGAAATCGTAGTCCGCCAGAAAGGCGATCATAGCTATGCTGTCCCTAGTGACCACATCATCCTTGGCCTTTACACCGCCGTAGTATTTTGTCAGTATATCCCGCCGCTGTTTGATGCCTTCCATGTTCACGTCCATTGTCACGACTCCCACGTTTCGGGGCTTGGGATGTTGCCAAGCCGTAACTCCCACGGGTCTTTGTGGCCGATGCGGTACGGCAGGGGTTTCCATTGGGTCATGGGCCTGGCGCAGTTCATGCACCTGTCTGGCTCCCCGTCTCTGTCGGTGACGACCAGCCCGCCGCATCTGGGGCAACGCTGTGCTGTTAGGTAGGGCATGTTCTGTTCCTTCACTTCTTTTGTGTTGGCCCCTGGCCCGCTTCTATCAATTTGGGCCAGGGGCCGCTTGCCCTCTGAGGAAGCAGGTGCGCCCCGCCTCAGAGTCGGTTAGCAGCGCACCCAGCTTCGGCAAGCCCTTCTAGAAGGCTAGGGTTTCTCCACTGGGTAACGGGCTTTGAGGGCTGCTACCAGTTCATCGGACTCTTTCAGGGCATTCGTCCGAAGCGGCAGAAGGTCTGCGCCTTCGCCGACGGGGAATACAACCTCCACGGTGGCGTCCCAGGTTATGACGCCTTTGGTGGTTGTAGCGGTGTTGATGCGATACCGCACCTGTGGCTGGCTAGGATTGGCTTCCATCGTTGGCCTCCTCGGTTGTGCCTTCTTGTGCTTGGTTGGCAAGGTAGTTGGAAAGCGTGTTGCTGACGGTCTGCCACTGGTCATGCGTCCATCCCTTATCGGCTAGCGGGATCAATGGGAGGTGGATTTGCATCCACTTCTGCCGTTCCGTCGGGGAGAGATTCAGGGCGTCAAAGCCGTCCTTGACCGCCTGGACAAGTTCAGCCTGCGTTTGGCTCACAGGGGCGGGCTTGTCAACCGGCTTTGCATCTTTCGGCTCGTTGCAATAGAGCCATTTCCCGTTGGCGTCCTTGCCTAACGAGTGGCTGTACCAGACCTTGCCGTCCTTCTCAAAACGCCTGTGGGCGGTCTTATGGATGGTACAGTAGTGCTCTTGGCCCTGGGCGGGCTGTGCGGCCCGATTTGCTGGCGGATTTTGGGCGCTGGGCAGTTCTCCCGTGGCGTGGTTGACTGCTACAGGGCGTGCCTCTGGCACGGTGTCCAGTTCTGCCTCATCCAGCAGCCCTAAGCCACAAATAGAGAGTGTCACGCGCCGCTTGGCCTTTGTCTCCGCCTTCATGTAGGCATTGGCGAGGGCGTCGCCACGCAGGTTCTCTATTGGCACAGCTCCAATGGATTCATCGGTTCGCCCATCGGGGAGCGTGGCCTTTGCTGTGACCACGTAGACCCCGTTGGCCGTCTCGCGCCCCGTGATAATCACGGAGACAGAATCGTTACGACGTAGCTGTTCGGTGCAATCACGGCGGGCGTAGAGCACCAGCTTCCCATTGAGCGTGAGGTACTCAAAGGGTTTCGTCAGCGGGTTCAGGTTGAGTGATCGGCAAAGTTGCGAGTAATAGTCCAGCCTGTCGGCGGGGCTGAGCTTCGCAAGATCTCCCTGCAAGAGCACCTGTTCCAGCAGGGAGCTAGCTGTAGGTGAGATGGCAAGTGTCATGGCTTCTCCTTCTTCTCGTTGTGAATCTTGACCAGTTTGTTGGTTATGCGCTCACCCTTACTCTCTTGGCCGTGACCAGGCCCGTAGGCATTGTCAGCGGCACTACCTGGGCGGCGGTGAAGCTCCCGAAAGGCACGAGCACCGTCACGACGCCATCACCGTCCCAGTCCAGGTAGCCCAGGGCACGCAGGCGGTCAAAGCCCTCGGTCAGGGCGTCAATAGATAGGGCTTCCACCCCATGCCGTTGTTGGTAATGTGCCCAGATGTCATAGAGGTTGGTAGGAGTGTCCGGCCAGCAGAGGTTTGTGGCAACCTGCCAGAGGTTGCGGGCCGTGTCGGTGGTGGTCATGGCGTCACCGCCTTTGAGAGCCGCCACCCTTGCGAGAAGAGCAGGATGCAGTCGTCGCATAGTATAGATTTGTATCTCGTTTTGTCGGGCAGTGAGATCGCCAGCAGTGTCCTATGCGCCTCACAGAACTCCTTCCCACAGTTTACGCATGTAGGGAACGCTTCCTGTTGGTAGGACGTACACCCGTTATGGTCGCACTGACGGTGCTGCACTGTTTTGATGCTCATGGCGTCAACCCCCTCTCTTTGAGGTGGGCCATGACATCGGCGACAATGGCGTCGGTGAGGGCAATCTGCCCCTGGGCCGAGACGATGGTCTGCACTGACTCTGCCGTAGCAAACCAATGGGTGATGCAAATGGCGATGACGCAGGTCAGGGCCTCTTCGTCAAAGGGCGGCTGGGGCTTGTCCACGTCCGGCAGCGGCGGTCTGCGCATGGCCCCGTAGATACGGTCTAGGCTAGTTGCCAGGTGCTGTTCGGGTGTCATGCCGTTACCCATCCTTTCAGGGCGTTGCGGTAGTAAAGGCGGTACTCCTCCAGCGTCATCACCGTGAGGCCGTGCGCCGTGTCCCACCGCCACCAGCAGGCCATAGCGTCGTCGCAGGCAATGTACCTAGTCCCCCAACGGTTGACGGTTTCTGAAACATCGGGGCCGGTGTGCTTGCAGTGGCCGCAGGTGAGGTTAGGCATTAGTACCCCCCTCTTAGCACCCTAGCAATTAGCTGCAAGGCAGCGAGATCACCCGTGAGAGTAGGCGGCTGCACCGCGTCTCTTTTGTCCTTCACCGTCTGGGCGATGGACTTTTCCGCCCCTGCGCGGATACGAGCGATGCGTTCCTTGTCTTTACGACTAGCCATTGGTGGCCTCCTTCCGTGCCTGGGAATCAGTAATGGCCTGCGCGATGTATTGCTCTACGGGAAAGTGCCAGTGACCCTCTGCTCCGTCAATGGTCACTATAATGTCGTTCTGAATAGAAACCGTGCCCTTGACTGGCCCATTCTGCCAATCAGCAGGGTAAAGGAGCAGGTGCATGTGCCTAGTAATGCCGCTACCGTCTGGCTTGGGTGTAGGGCCGTGATATTCCATACTAGCTGCCACGGGTGGCCTCCTCGTTCTTGCACGTGCCATTGGGGTTGATGTGTGCGGCCCAGGCGATTAGGCCGGCGAAGTGCCTACGGCAGCGGGAGCAATGGATGGTGCTCACGATGCGCCGCCTTTCTTCGCCAGGGCAAGGGCCGTGCGGATGCGTTTGATGTTGCGTTCCAAACATCGTTGGCCCTGAATAGAGGGATTTGCAATCATCCCCGTCTCCATATCGGACAGCGTTTCTTCCAGCGCCTTGACCAGGGCGTCAATCATGGGCTGCTGGTCTGCAACCCCTTTGCGATATGCGGCTGTTTGCAGACGACAGGCGTCTATAATTAGGATAGACCCTGTTTGACCTCCCTTCGCTAAAAGGGCGTCATAGGGCGTCTTGGGGTGCGTGGTCATGGCTACTGTGCTCCCCTGGCCCTAGCGGGCCGCTTTCTCATCGCGTTCCACCTGTGCCCGTAGCGCCCGCACGATGTAGGCGTTGACGCTGCCGCCGGTGATTTTCTCCGCCTGTGCCTTTGCCCTGTCCCATAACGTCTGGGGCAGGTCAAGGTTGGTTGGGTGCTTCCCTTCCGTCGTTGTTACCATGTTCTTCTCCTCTAATAGGTATGTACCTAACTATATACCTAGCTAGGTAGCACTGTCAAGGTATTGTTATTCCTCTTCTTTCTTTGCCGCCATTGCCTCATCGGTCAACGATAGGCGGCTGTACATTGGGACGCCCCGAAGGGCGTTTCGGCGCTACGATTCCACCTCCATGCCCTCACTCTCCAGATCACCAAGCCAAGCGGCCTTGTGCTTGCCAAGTTCGGCAACTGCGCCCTTTATTACCCATTCCTCCACTTGCTCGGCCCGTTTCTGCGCGAGTTCCTCATTCCCCGCCGTGATACTAATAACTAGGGGTATCCGCACGTTGTAGTCCATTAGAGCATCCTTCCTTGTTTGCTTGGGTGTTGTCCGGCCAGCACCAAGTCGGTAGTTGGCGGTTCCTTGCCGAATGCACGTTCCACGCAGGGGTAGCAGAGCTGGGTATCGCCCACTTCCGCGCCTACTGAACGGTAGTCGTACCGGGTGAGCCGTGTGCCGCAAAGGGCGCAACGTTCAGGCGCTTTCATGGCTTCTCCCCCTCGTATGGTACTTGGAGTAGGATTTCGGAGCATTGGAGCAAGACGACCAGACGCCTTGCCCACTCGTTTGCCTCTTTGTGCTTGCCCACTTGCTTGTAGGCGATGGCCTTTGCAAGGGCGCGGGATACCTCTTGGCGGTCAATCATGGCTATTCCTCGTCGTGGGATTCTAGGATTTCCTGCCAATCAACCTGGTCGGTGGCCCATCCCAAGAGGTCGCCGGCCAGGGAACCGCCCAAGTCTGGCAGAATCTCGCTAACCAGGTCTTTCAGGGCGTCTACGCGCCGATGCATGGCGCGGCTGTCCCGATGCGCCAGGTTGTGGAGTTCCTTTGACAGGTACTCGTCATTGTCCATCCAGAGCGCAACGGCCCAAGTTGCATAGTTGGCATACCCCTGGTACGTGGTGTCCTTAGTTACCATTGTGTTCTCCTTTTCCTAGACTTGGCTCATCGGTACGGGCATATCTCCCGTAGACGCCCCTGCAACGGGGCGTTTCGCCGTCTAGGACTGTTGCCATGCTCCCTTACGCCCCTTAGCGATGCAGAGACGTTGAGCATTCGTCTTATGATGAGCCAGTTGTGCCTGGCTCATAAATATCTTTCCGCATCTATCGCACCAATGGCTAGCCATTGTGTTCTCCTCTCTTGCTCTTGGCCCGCACTTAGCGGCGGCGGGCATGGCCGGTGGGGTGTGCCCCTGTAGGTGTCATTAGCGTTCCCCTTCTCTCTTGTCTCCCGTCAAGTGACTCTCACCTGACACTCACTACTATATACCTACCTACCTACCTAGTCAAGAGGGCGCAAGTAGAACAACCATACGTGGTTTTAGAACAAACACCACGACTTACTTTTACTGTTCGGTTAGGTTGCTGTGCCTTGCACACGCTATCAGACACAGGTACACTACAGGTAACCTATGAGAGTACCTATGGAGTAACCGCTATGCCGATACAGCATCTATGCATAGATGGGCAACGACGCTACATACGTGGTCTATGGCTCCACAATGGACGCAAGTGCAATTGGATTCGTTGCGCCTGGCTCTGCCATGTCTGTGGCGTCCAGTGGGAGCCGGGGCACGAGCCACTTGCCGAGCAGCTACGTCGTAGTGGCGAGATAGATGCAGCAGCGCTCAGATAGATATCTCTATCCTCTAAGGCAAAGCTGCAGTCTTAGCTGTTGCGGATAGCTTGCTGCTTGGTATGACCAGTGGTAGCACCGTCGCTGCAACGGAGAGAGTCGGTTGAGGGAGACGCCACGTCTACTGAGCAACTGGGTCATGTAGACTAATACGTGCGTGTAGCGTCTCTGTTGCTGGGGTGCTTCTAGTGCTTCTTAGCGAGAGAAGCTAGGAACGGGGGTGCTGAGACGTTGGGGACGCCCTCTCCGTAGGTTCTCCCGTAGTATATATAGTGTCGTTACAAGGTTTTTTAGATAGGAGCCAGATACGAAAAGTGTTACATTTTAGGTGTCACGAATGGTGTTACAGGAATTACGTATTGTGTTACAGAGATTTAGGGTATAGGATAGGATTATGGGAAGGACGAAGGAACAGAACAGGGTATACATGAGGGCGTATCGTGCGGAGAAGGCGGCGAGGCTGAGTCGTGCGGAGAAGGAAGCGAACAGGCAGTGGTGGGAGAGGTGGTTGGGGAGACAGCCGTGGGTAGCGGCGATAAAGGAAGGTTTGTGGTCGGATGAGGGGGAAGTGAAGGCGGCGAGGGCGGTGTATCGGAGGGAGTTGAGTGGGTTAGTGCCGCCGATGGAGGAAGAGATGAAGGCGTTGAGGGGGAAGAAGCTGAGGTGGTCAAAAGTGACGCATGAAAAGGCAGGAGGGCGATAATGATTCTGCATTTCTTTGACGCAAGGACAGAGGTCTCGGTGCGGGAGTGGGGCATGAAGGAAGTTTTGCCTATTCCGCGAGTTGGGGATCAGGTGTGTTTGGCTTATGGGGATAAGAAGGAAGGAGCCAGCGGGATGTGGGTAGTTGTGGACGTGACGTGGAATCATTGGAATAAGGATGATCCTAGAGACCTTGTTGTTGACATTGGGCTGAAGCCTTATGAGGAAGGTGATTGGGTTGGAACTGCGGATGAGCAGTTGAAGGCAGATGGGGTGTACGGACTTCGGGTTGGCAAGGTTTCCGAGCAAAGGGGCGGGTAAAGGCATGGAAGCTAAGGAGTAGGTTTATGGCTTATCCAATAATAGGCAGTATAACGGCTGTGTCCGTATTTCTTGTTGGCTTGTTTGTCTTTTACAAGATGTACCGTTATAAAGGTGAGGAAATTTCCCCAAATGTGGTTTTGGAGGAGGTTGACCTACGTGTAATTTTAGAGGACATGATTCCATTAGTAGTGATTTCTCTTTTTAGTTTCATGGCGTGGCCTGTGATTCTTTTCTGTGGGATAGTTCTCATGGTGGCCTACGTCTTTAAGTGCATATTGGCCGTGAGGGTAAAGCATGGAAGCTAAGGCGTTGGTGCTTATTGAGGAGTCGCTGAAGGTAAGGCGCGGCATGAAGGGGCGTGAACTGGTGGAGGCGGCGTACCTGGACAGTGGGGAAGGCGTCAAAGAGGGCTGGCACTTGCTCAGGGAAGAAGAACGCGGAGTTGTTGCCCAGATGGTGCGCTACGCGGGGGAACTTGGGAAAGTGGGAGAGGCTTTGAGATTAGAGCCTGAGTACATTCAAAAGATGATGGAAGTGAGGCCGTGGGTGAAGCGGGCCATAGACTACTACATGGAGGTTGGGGTAGAGGCATTGAACAGGGCCGTAGTGCAGCAGCATGTGAGCGAGGGCTTGTTGGACACCGTGCCCGCTGTGCTCCGGGGGAAAGAGGTGGCAGCGGAGACGAAGCGGAAGACGGTGAGGGACATGATGGAGGCCGGGGGATACTACCCGAAGATGGGCGGGCCGATGGTGGCGAACCAGGTCAACGTGAAGGTTGAAGTCCCTGACTGGAAGAAGTAAGGCGATGCAGCAGCGGATGCAGATAGCGCCTGAGTACAGACCGAGGGGGTGGGCGTTGCCCGTGCATAGGAGCAAGGCCAAGAGGAAGGTCTTGTGGGTGCATCGGCGTGGTGGGAAGGGATGGTTCGGCCATCACGAGGGGTTGGCGGCGTATGTGCAGAGGCTAAGTGAACCGCCGCCGAGCATGAAAGTGCCCAAGTTCCATGCGTGGACGGTAGTGCCGACGTTCCCACAGGCGCGGCAGGCGGAAACTGAACTAGAGCGGTTCATCCCCGATTGGGCAAAGCCTGAGCCAACGTGGAACGATACGAGCAGGGGGTATAACAGGGCCGACCATACGTTCAAGCTCGTGTACCCCAATGGGCACGGGTTTTGGGAAGTGAAGTCCGCGCATGATCCAGAGGGCTTGCAGACGGTGGGACTGGACTATTTGCACGTCCAGGAGTGCCAGGACATCACAGAGGCGGCATTCAACAAGCTGTTGCCCACGCTAAGAGACCCAGACCGTCTGGGTCTTTCTGTTTGGGAGGGGATACCGCCTGACGACCCAAGCCATTGGTTTGCCAGGATGATGACGGCGGCGGAAGCGGATAAGAACGGGAACAGCTTGGCGGTCAAGGTCAACTACGAGGATAACAAGGACTTGGCCCCTGATGTCCGGGTGTTGATAGAAGAAGACATGGGCGTGATGCTGGAGCGGGACTGGCGGCGGATGTACATGGTGGAACTCCCAGAAGGGACAGGCAGTTTTCTTGGGAACGTGGCCGGCTGCATAGGCGGGCAAGAGGTGAATGGGCCAGAAGAGGGGCATCGGTATGTCATGGGGGTAGACCTTGCAAAGAAGGTAGACTTCACTGTGCTGGTGGTTATGGACATGGCGAATAGGCAGGTCGTGTGGCAGCGTCGGTTCGGCGGCATGGACTGGAATGTACAGGAAGAGGCCATTATCACGGCGTCGGCGGATTTCCACGTAAGGCGCATCATGCTGGACTCTACAGGCGTGGGCGACCCTATGTACGACAAGTTGCTGTTCAAGGGCCTCCCAGTAGAGCCTTTCCTGTTCACGAATGAAAGCAAGTACCGTCTGCTTACCGAGTTAGCTGTAGCGATTGAGAAGAGGACTGTACGTTATCCGAACATTCCTGTTATGCTACGGGAAATGCAATCGTTGCGGGCGGAGAAGTTGCCGAGTGGTCGGAGCCGAGTAGAAGCGCCCGATGGACAGCATGACGATTACCCGATGGCGTTGGCGTTGGCGCTCTCTGTGTGCGATCCGCCGCCTGAAATGATGATTGTGGGGCGATTGGGCAGCAGGAGCTACATTGAAGAGGCAGGGCAGCCAGCTAGATACGGCGGGGGCGCGTGGTTGGCACGGCAGCGAATGCTTGATAAGATACGGGCACGGCAGGACGCCTTAGAGGTAGCCTGATGACGCTTTCGGCTGATAGGAAAAGCGGCCTTTGGGTGGCAGGATACGATGAGGGTGCGCCCAAATTGGACGAGGTGCTTACCCTTTTTGACGACTACAAGCAATACTATCAGCAGTTCCATAAGCAATGTACGGACGACGAGGCGTATTACTTCCGCACGTTCAATGTGGATACGGCTGCGGGATTCCAAGCCGTTATTCCTGCCACTGCGAAGGCCATTGTGGACGTGGCAACCGACCACGTTGACGTAAATAACATCGCCATTGATGTGCCCCTTGCCTCCCCAAGAGCCGCTGCGAAGGCGGAACGCATCCAGAAGTTCCTCATTGGTGCTTGGGCGCAGACCAAAGACCCAGTGCTTCGGACAGCCGTTCGCCATGCTTTCATGTACGGCATTTCATGGCGCAAGCGCATGTTCGCCCCCGAACTCTGGCCCGACGCCCCCAAGTACGACGACTTCAACTCGGATGAGGCGTACAAGGATGCGCTGTCTACCTTCATGGACAAACGCAACCTTGCCTATCCGCTTGTTTCTAAGAACGTTAACCCTAAAAACTTGATATGGGACGACTCAAGAGCTGGACGCAAATGGGCCATTGAGTTTTACGAGCAGGACGCGAGGGACATACACAGGCGTTTCCCAGAGTGGTTGCCCAAATCCGACAACAGGATGGCAACGTGGGTGGAATACTGGGATGAAGAGTGGTGCATGTACCTGGCTGACCAGCAAATCGTCTGGGGGCCATACCGCCACGGCTACGGGTTCCTTCCCTATGTTTCGTTGATTCCAAACAACGCACTGGACTTTGACGACGGCCCTCCTGAGAAACGGTATCAGGGGATCATCCACTCCATAACGAGTCTCATAGAGGCTGAGGCGCGGCTTATCAGCCAGTACGAGGCTATTATCCGGCAATCGGCATGGCGCACCCTGGACTTCTATGGGCCTCAGCAAGTGGCTGAGAAGGTCGCTAGCGAGTACAAAATCTTTGGCGGGCTGAACATCATTCCGCCTGGGGTTGAGGTCAAGCCGTCTCCGAGTATTGCCCCCCCGCAAGAGCTTCTACAGCATCTTGGGACAATCCAAAATCTTATAGAGCAAGCTACGTTCCCTAACGTCGTGCGCGGCTTGCGGCCTACCGGCGTGAGCACAGGCTTCGGCGTCTCCGTGCTTGCGGGCATGGGGCGGCTCGTGTTTCAGGGCATTGCCGATGGACTGGCAAGGAGCATTGAGGCGGAAAACAAGTGCATCTTGCAACTGGTAGAGAACAAGGTTCGTGGGCGGCTTACCGTTCATGCCAGGACGGACGTGCATACCTTTGACCAGTCCATCGGCCCTGACGACATCAACGGGTACTATGAGTCCTCGGTCAAGATAAAGGCTGAGGCCCCAGAGGAACGGGAGCGAGAGGCTTTGTTGGCGTTGCGTCTATGGAACGGCGGTCAGGGTATCATTGACCTCTACGAGGCCCAGCGCCGCTCCGGTGTGACGAATCCGCTGGAAATGCAGAACCGCCAGGCGGCGGAACGTATCCTTGCCGATCCAAATATGCAGATGGCATTGGCGCAGCAGGCTATGGCTATGCTTGGCTTGCCGCAACAAATGGCTGACGTTGCCTCACAGTCAGGCACAGGGCCTGACCAGGTTGGCAATATGAACATAGGGGGGGCGCAGTTGCAACGTCCTGGTGAGCGGAACGTTCAAGAGGCTCGTGTTGCCAGCAATCAGGGCCAGCCTAGCGTCTTCCCGCAAGGAATGGGCGGTATGGATGCTTTGGGTTCTCAACTTGCATTGCCAGGCGGCGGCGCAACGGGTATGCCGAATGGGAGGACAGTACCATGAATAAGCCACGTGATCCCGTAAGAGAGCCTGTGAATCTCGCTGTGCAAATGTTCCAGGCAAAGCTAGAGCATTTCCGCCAGCAGGTTATTGTGCCTCAGCAGCCCCAGAGGATTGCACGGCTTGGCGAAATGCCAGCCGAGCCTATTGTCCAGCAAGTAGCAGACTTGTTGGCAAAGGAGTAGCTCATGCCTGCGATTACAGACCGTGGTGTTCCTGTAACAAAGACTCCTTCTCCTGATGAAACGCAAGATCCATTTGATGAAACGGGGTTGCCTGTCATCGGAATGCCTGTGAAGCAACTGGTGCAATGGCAAGCACAGAATCCAATGGCGGGGACTGACCAACCAACGGCCTACGCGGGAACAGACCCGCTTTCTCAGTTCCTGTTTAGGGGACATCCGTTCTCTCTTCCTACATTCATAGGCCCTGGAGGGACAGCAGGAGCTACGCCAGCCCCCTTCAAACCGACTGGTATGCAATACGCTACAATCGGGCAAGGAGGCGTTGGTACGGGTGGAGCTGGTGGTATGGGCGGCGTGCCCACTGGATGGGATACTGCCCTGCAAAATGCTGTAGCAGGAAACACACTGAATCAGCCGGCGCCCACAGGCGGGACTCCTCCCGGTGGGACGACGCCCACTGGTGGCGGCACGGGCGGGACTACGCCCACGGGTACACCCTCTGGTGGGACGACACAGCAACAGCAAGGCGGAGGGCAGGGGGTTACGCCACAAGATGTGCAGCAGGTCTACAATGCTGCGCCGCCGCCAGGTATAAACGACATCCCCGAAAGTTCCTTTGCAAGCCTTATTGCCGAAGCAATGAAAGGCTCTAAGGGGACATTCAATCTGTCCGCTCTTGCCCCTTATGTGATGCAGGGGCATTTTGAGTTCCTGAAAGACCCTACCACGGGCGCAGTCGTTTATGAGAAAGACCAGTTCGGCAATGACACGTCTACCCCAAAGTACATCTGGCAAGGGGGCGGGCCTACTGCGCGGGCTAAGTTCTTGCAGGACATCTACCAGAATGCCCTGGACATAGAGCGGGAGGACATGATTCGCGGGGAACAGGCAAAGGCCCAGGGCGAACAGCAAAAACAGCAATTCGTTACGCAGATGCTGCAAGCTGCACTGCAAAATCCATCGGCCTTTGCCGCCCTGAACTACCTGAAACAAGGCCAGCTTAGCCCGCTGCTTGGCGGGTTGCCTGGTATCGGGATGCAGTTGCCAGGAGCGCCGGGGGGACAGAACCTCTTTCCCGGCGGCATCCCAACGCTTGGGCAACTGAACAGTGCTGGGCCAGAAGGCCAGGGCTTCCTTACGTCGCTTCTCAACTACAGCGGTATGCCAACCTCTGAGATCGCACGGACGGCAGGTTCGGTGACGCCTGGGGCCTTTGGTGGGATAAACCGCCCGTTTGCAGGCGGAACGGAACGGGCCGTCTCGCCGTTCATGCTCCCAGACGCGCCGCTTCAAGGCTTTGGTAGCATGGACGATACCCAAAAGCTAGGGACAATGCCTGAACTCCCGCCGTGGATGGGCCAGTATTGGGGCCTTACCGAGTAGTAGATGATGCAGCAGCCACAGCCGACGTATGCTGACCTGCTTCTTGCCCGTCTTGAAGCCAAGAGACAAGCAAGGCGGCAAGGTGTGCCTTCCGACGAACCCACGATGCTGCAAGGGCCTATGCTTTCCAGCCCAACGAGTGCGCTCTTTCAGCAAACCGCTGGGGCTATCGCTAGCCCGCCTACCCCTTTCAGCCACAACTTGAATCCCCAGACATTCCCTGCCCCGCAACCCTCTCTGGGTGAACGCATCATGCAGCGTATCGGGGCGGCCACAAAGCCCGTAATGGACTTGCCGCTCACAAAGAAAGGGCCTCTTGGCGGGGAAGATGTGACGTTAGGGCAGGGGCTTGGGGCACTCGGCGAACTCACGACGCAAGCAGGGCGTCAGGTCGCGGGCAGGATGCTTACAACGCCCAGCCTCCCCTCGGAGCGAGACATCGGGCAGCGAATCCTTGCCAACAAAGCCCCTAGCCCAATTCAGGGCATAGCTGAAAACGTTGGCAGTCTTGCCCTCCCTGGTATTGGCATAGGGAAAGGGTTGAAAGCATCCCCAGTTGCTACGAAAGCCGCGCCCGCTGTTACAAAGCAAGTGGCAACGCATCTTCCTGCAAACGCGCCTGCTGGTATAGCAAGGGCCGCTACTGTAGCTACTGAGAAGGTGGCGCAGGACAAGCCAGGGGCTATCTCCAATTTCTTTGACCACATCCCTGTCGTCAAACAGGCCCGCCGTGTGCTTCGCCCAGGGCTTGACATGCCCGACAGCGTTCTTGTTGCCAACGTTGCGGAGGGCGACGTTGCGGCTGTGCTCCGCCAGCAGAACTATGCGACTGAACAGCAGACTCTGCAAATGTTGGAGCAAGCTTTTGGCAAAGGCTCCACGGCAGAAGGTGGCATAGCCAATGCTAAGTTCATTGGGCAGCAGACTGACCTTGCCCCGTGGTCTGGGACTATCAAGGACATTGCGGACAGGCCACATCTTTACGACCTTTCAGTTGAACAGCGCGGGCTGTTGCCCTATCTTGACGACTTGTTTGGCGATGCTCTTACTGCAACCAACGCTGAATACGCAACAGAGATCAACAGGTTCTCGGTAGCCAACCCCGGTGGTTGGTTCCTGCCCAACGTAGACCAGTCCGACGCCGCGCTGGAAATCTTTGGCGGAGACCTTGTGGCGGCGGCGAAGTCAGGCGGTGCGGCAACCCGCGTATTCGGCACGGCCTTTGATCGTTGGAAGGCTAACTCTGCCTTCAAGCCCGTCACGAATATCAGCCTTTTGCTCATGCGCATGGGCGAGACGCGGGTGACTCATGCGATGCGCAATACATTCAGAGAGGTTTCCGGGGGCAAGACACGCATTCAGGTCATGGATGAACTTCACCCCAACCTTGTTGAGGCAAAGGCCGCACTCACCAAGCAGATTGCCAGCACAAGGACGCAGATAGAAACAGCTACCCGTCTAGGGGCGACGTTGAAAGGCGCGACCCGTAGCGAACTATCGGCGGCAAAGGCGGCTATGAAGCGGGCAGAGCCGTTGCTTGACAGGGTTGCAGCACTTGACCCTGAATACGGGCCTGAGCTTTCCTATCTCTCTGGGCAAATCAGGGAGCTACAACGCGCTGCCACGATGCTCACCAAAGAGGGGATGGAGCTTTATGACAAGGCCGTTACACAAGGAACCAAGCGCCAGGCTCTTCTGAGCCAACTGAATGCGCTTGCGCCTAAACTGGATTCCATTCGTCGTTCCTATGAGGCGGCGGATTTGCGGCCCTACGTGCTTGTTCAGGATGGAATCTTCCGCTACTACCCTGTCGCAGAGGCACGGGCCATTCAGGACGTGCGGAAGATATCCAATAACGCCGCTGTCAAGTTCGCTCAGAATGTGACGGCGACAAAGCTGAGTGGCGACCTCTCGCCATTGGTAGGCGTCCAGACGCCAACGGGTTTCCTGATTGACCCAGTTGGCGTGGTGAAGACGTGGATAAAGCAGAATCCATTGGCTCATCTCTCGCCGCAAAAGTTCAGCGAACTCGTTGCGCAAGACCCTAAAAGCTGGCAAGAGTACGCCTTCTATTCGGGGAAGGCCGTGACTATCGGGGGGACGCCGCAAGAGTTTGCCGGCGGGTTCCTGAGCATGATTCCTAAAGTTGGGCCGAAATACAAACAAATCAATGACGCCTTGTTCTTGATGGTGGAGATACAAAGCAAGGGCCTCTGGGATCAGTATGCCGCCCAGAACCTGAAGGCTGGGATGGGCGATGTTGCCGCAAAGGTCGCCGCCGCCGACATGGTGGGGAAAGTCTATCCCTCTTTTGCGCCGCGCCGGATGGGGCTTTCTCCTGCGAGTTCTGGATTGCTTCGGGCTGCAACCACCTCAATTTCCTTTGCCACAAAGCCTGCTGAGTTGATGCTGGACGGGGCGCGTGGCATGGTAAAGCTCGGTTCATTCCAGCGGCTTACAGCGAGAGAGCGTACTGGGGCACAGCTTATGGCGATTCTGGCTGCATCTACAGCCTTTGCCTCCGTGAGTTCAGCGGCGCTGACGGCCTACTTCAGGGGCACAGACATTGATGAAGCTATCGCGCAGGCGCTGAATCCAAGCAGCCGTCACTTCATGGCGGTCACGTTTGCTGATAAGACCGTCCCGATTGGCGGGCCATTCCGAAGTTTCTTGAAGATGGTCTGGCCGCGTGAGGTGGAAGGTTCCCCTGTGCCCATACCCTTCTGGGGAGTGGCGCAATGGTTGAAATCCAGGGGACAACCCATTGGTGTGGCCGCAATTGACCTGGTACGGAATAAGGATTTCTACGGCAACAAGATTTACGGCTCCACATTCCCGTGGAACATTGCTGCTATGCTGGAATATGGGGCTGAGAGCGTTCTGCCAATCAGCATTGGGCAAGTCGCCAGTGGTGTGCGTACAGGACAGGAGATTGGTGATACAGGGGAACAGGCGATTGGTGGTTTTGCAGGCATAAACATTCAGGAAAACACAGCGTATCAGGAACGTGACCTTGCCGTGCAGCGCTGGGCCGTGAGTAGTGGGTTGAGTGCTACATCTTGGGCTGACCTGTCGCCTTCTGAGCAACGGGCCTTTGCAACGGTCAACCCGCAGATAGCAGCGGACTTGCGCCGCTACCAAGAGCAGCAGGCCAAGAATGGCGTAGACTGGGCCGTGCGGCAGAAGCAGCGCAACGAGGCAGAGGACAACCGCCTCAAAGCCGAGACTGCCCTTGAAGAAGAGTTCAAGACCAGGACGATTAGCGCGGAGGCATTCAGGGATCAGTACCAAAACATTCAAGCGGAAGCCGTGATCCGTAAGCAGCAGGTAGATAAGGACTACGACCTGTTCAAGCAGACAGGGGAGCGGCCCGCCGATCCCAACAAGGCTGCACTGTTTGACTACTACCGTGCCTACGATGAAGCCAAGACAGTCTCAGGCCGCTTGGATTGGGAAGCACTGGATACTAAATTGGCTGCGTTGCAGGCGACATGGACGCTGGGCCAGCAGAAGTACGTGGACGATAACACGTCGCTTGCAGGCCATCCGCCTCTTATCAAGGAGTGGAAGGATGGCAAGGACAGGTTCAGGAATTACTGGAACGCGGGTTCTTTGATTTTGCAGGGCATGGGCCAGCCAGAGTTGGAGTCTATCTACAACCAGTACAAATCGGCTGATGCTAGGACGCAGTACGCAATAGATAAGGCGAATAAGGGTCTGTTTGCCCAGGTGCAACGGGCGGAGACGGCGGCAAGGACATTGGCCCGTCGTAAGAACCCACAGCTTGACGCCTTTCTTATTCGCTTTGGCTATGCAAGCAGCCCAGGGAACGCTGCCAGTGTGAAGCGTATGGCTGCAATTCAGAACCTGAACATGCCCTTGCAAGAGGTAATGGCAACTACTGGTTGACACCGGAGGGGTTGATAACTATTCTTTATACGAATCGTATCAACATACTTCATCCGAAAGGATAGGAAGCAATGGTTACGGGACAACAGCAAGAAGGCCAAGACGAAGTAAGCCAAGCGCAGCAGGAGTTGGATGCCCAGCAAGGCAACTTGGGGCAGCAATCGGCTCCTCAGTACGTGACGGCAGAACAGATGCAGCAACTTCTGAACCAGCAAGCACAGACGTATGAACGTCAGATTTCTGGGTTGCAGAGCAAGCTGGATACTGGGCTGAACGCCATTCGCAGGGATACACAGTCTTGGGCCGAACAGAAGATAGCAGGCTTGCAGACCGAGATGGGGCGTCAGCAATGGCTTGCATCGCTGTCGGAGGAAGAAAGAAGGCTTGCGCAACCACTCCTGGAGGCTATCCAGCAAACACGACCACAGCCAGCGCCGAATCCACAGCCAGCGCCGCAACCTCAGCCTGGTACGGATGTAGCGCAGCAGCAATGGCAGGCGGTTTACCAGATGGTGCGCAATATGGGAATTGACCCACAAACCCCTGGCATTGACTACCAGGTGCTCACAAATACGGCTCTTGACCAGAATACCCGTGAGCAGAAGTTCTACGCCAGCGTCTTTGCTGCAAAGGCAAAACCAAATGGCGTACAGGCTGGGGTTCAGCCCCAACAAGCCCGTCCGCAAACACCCAACCCGCCTATTAACTCAGCGGCTGCGGGCAGAGGTGGCGGGTATCGCACAGTTGACGAAGTGTACGACGCCTACAACACGGGACGCATTGACACTCCAACATTTAGGAAAGAAATGGTTCCGTTCGGAGGCGCTTAGGAGGTAATCTATGGCTACCGGAATCACTCTATCTAGCACAAGCAACCTCTCCAGCGGGCAGAAGATTTTGGTTGCGTCTGCACGAGAGGCTTTTGAGCCTGCCGCCCCCGACCCCGACCTGATTGCAAACAAGTCCATTGGCGTAGGTCAGAAACAGTATGACCAGTTGATCTATGCCCGGCTTGCTCAGGCTAACGCCCTGACAGAAGGCGTGGACTTGGCACAATCCGAGCAGTTGGTGGCAAACACCATTTCCATTACCCCGACAGAGCATGGCATCATTGCCACGCTCTCAAAGCGTCTCATTCGCCGGCAAGGGGACAAGGACGTGGTAGGAACCACTGGCCGCATGATTGGTGCATCTCTGAAGCGTCGTATGGCAAATGACGTGATTGCACTGTACGACACCTTCACCAAGAGTATCGTAGGTGCGTCAGTGGGTCTGGACATTACCTATTTCCGTGGTGCAATGGCCTACCTTCTGACGGACAACAACTCCGCCTATGGCCCGGCTCCCTTGCCGTTGAAGGCGTCCCTGCACATTGAGCAGATCAGCGACATCATGCTGGACTTGACCAACACGACAGGCACGACAGCGGGCAATGCGCCTTTCGCCAACGGTCTGTCTCAGGAATTGGTGCAGCGATGGTGGAAAGGGTCTGACCGGCTCTACAGCATCCAAATCTGGAACAGCGGCCTTATCAGCAGAGATACCAGCGGCGACTCCAAGGGGGCCATCTTTGCTGAGGAGTCCATGTATATAGTGACGGCCAATGAAGCCGATGCTACTGAGGAGAAGGACAATTCCCTGCGGGCCACGGAGTACGGCATCTTCCAGGAATGGGGCGAGGCGCTGGCCGTTGACCCTCACGGCCTGGAAGTTTACAGCGATACGGCTGCAACGGTCTAAGCATGACGGCGCAACGTGTAGAGGAAGTCATAGCCCGAGACAACGTGGCGACCTATATCGCCACGACAGATGGGCCGCGTTCTCTACGCATCTGGGATTGCATAGAAAAGCAGTGGATGGAAAGGCCCGTCCCTGATTATCTAGCACATCAGGTCACGTTGCGCCAGGTAGTCATCAAATGTTCCGCCTGTGACTTTACCACCACCTTTGAGGGTGGGGTGAAACAACACCTTGAACGGTTGCTGAAAGCAGCCAACGAACATCAAGAGGCAGTGATTACGGCACTCCCGCCGCAGCCAGGGCAAGGGATCGGGTCAACGCAATGCTCTGGTTGTGGGGCGGTGTTCGCAGCACGAAAGAATCAAGGGCAGCGTCATTTGGAAACTGCCCTCGCATTACCCTCTTCCCACACTCGTGTGGAAGAAGTGCGAATACAGCGGTACAGCCTGGGGCCGGTGGAGCCAGTCGTCCTGAAGCGCACGGTTATCCTAGAGGCCAAAGCGCCAAAGGCAACGGTTGGGCCTGTCGCTAGCCAGGTGGTGCGGAGTGAAGTGGCGGCAAAGCGCAAACGCCGCCGCTCACATAATCGGAGACAGAAGCATGGTAACAGCAGTGGCTGAACAAGACGTTCAACTGTCCTGGGATGCGTTTCTTCCCAAAGAGACGCCGCGCAATGTGCGCCAGCATATAGACCGCTTCCGTGAATCGGAGTGGCCGAATATCAAGCGCCAGCTAGGTCAGGTATTCCACTTGGAAATCCCTGACGGCTTGGAGCCGCATTGGGTTGACCCAGGGCGGGCTATCCTGTGGCAACAGGAAGTGGTACGTCATCGCAAGGCCACGACTGACAGTGACGGGCGGCAACGCTTCGTTGCTGAAGAGGTAGCAGGCGCATGGAAGCCAATAGGCAAAGGCGTGGCCTTCAATAATGCCTCTATTATTGCTTCTTATCTGAACAAGGGCCTCCGCTTGCGTCCTCCTGTACAAGGGGTTGATGCTGTTGCGTTAGAGGCTGCCGCACCCTCCATCGTGCCCCACACTCCAGTAATTCCTGTACGAAAGTTCGTTTGTAGAAGGCATGGCGAAGGCACACATGAGTACACCACATGGAAGGCTTACGCAAGGCATTGCATAGCCTCTATGGAAACAATGGAAGAAAAGCCGCCAGAAGAAGTCCTAAAGACGATGACGCAGTTCAAGTTTTTCTGCGCTATCCACATGCAGGGCTTCAATTCAGTCAAGGCAGCACGACAACACATCACCTGGGAGTTGAAGCGTCCAGGCCGTAGCCTGCACCCGACTCTCAAAGACATGGAGGTTTCCCAATGAGCTTCCCTTATGCAAACGAAGCATCTGTTAGCGTCTCGCACTTCGGGATCACTGGCGCAAGCCTGACTGTTACCGAAATCCTCGGGACGCTTCCCCTTCCCGGCTTCATGGTAGGCCGTCCCGTGGATGTGACTGGCATGGAAGTAGCCATTGCCATTTCCCTGAACGGGGCTACGACCCATGCTGGTCAGGCCATCGCAAGTGGAGCTTCCACCACGGTATTCAAGCCCTATGATGGTGGCACGTCGGCATCGGCGGCCACAGGGAATAACCTTCTGGTCAATCTCGCCACCAATTTGGAGTTCTCTAACTCGGTGACTGGTGGTTGGACAGCACATCAGGCAAAGAAGAACTCGCCCACGTCCACGACCGACCTTGACGCCGACGACTGGGTAAACTTGGACGTGGCTGCAAACGCTGCTGCCGCTGGGGGCGCAGCCGAGATTGTCATGGGTGCGTTCTTCCTTTACGGAGTCCCAGGTTCAATCGCCTAAAGGAGCGTCATGGTAGACGAAGAAAAGGCACTGGATGGAGTCTTGCCGCAAACTCTGACCTACCGTTACTATGTAAAGGCAAGGAATGGGAAGAAGCGAGACTTCATCTATGATTTCGCAAAGGCACGGAAGTGCCCGCACCCGAACTTGGTGGCTACGGCAATGGGCGGCAACACGTATCGGTGTACGGAGTGCAACTACTTCTACACCATCGTGACCGCCTATGCCGAGCCGATGCACTTGGCTACAGTCAAGGCTGCCTACCAACTCTTGCACTTCAGCAAAGAGTTTGGGGTAGAAGCCTTGCAGGAAGTCCTACGGCAACCTCATGGACAGTCGGACGGTACTCCCCAGAAAGGTGTTCTGCCAGAGGGGATGAACTTTGCTGACGTTCTCGCTGCGTTGGAATCGGTCAATGTCAATACGCCAGACCGAGGCGCAGCAGAACTAAGAACGTTGGTGGAGTCCACTTGGCCGTCCGAGGTGGAAATGAAACGCCGAATAGAAGCGTTGCGTGGAAGTGATGCTCCCGGGAAACGGGAGTACGCTGACAAGCTAGAAGGCATGTTGGAGGCTAGAAATGCCCTTACAGGAAGTCATGGGGAAGTGCCCTCTCTGCCAGAAGCAGCAGAGCCGAATCTACCGCAAGGGGATTCGTGAAGACCCCGAACGGCTAGTCTACGAATGCGGATTCTGTGGACTGGTCTACCTGGACAACAGAATAGCTGACCTGAAGGAATACTATCGTTCCGTCTATCGCAAGACGCACGATAGCATCCCAGGTCAGCAACTAACAGCGGAGCAACGGTTTCACATTCAGTACGACCTGGCGCGGCCTTCGGTGAGAAAGTTCACCAGTGAAGTGCCGCCTGGTTCGTCTGTGTTGGAAATCGGCTGCTCCGCTGGCGGTTTTCTGGGGCATTTGGTGCAGAAGGGCTACGATTGTTACGGCAGCGAATGGAATCCAGAAGATGCAGCCTTTGTGCGTGATGTTGGCGAGATTCCTTGCGAAGAAGGAGACCTCGGCGACATCTACCCTGGCAAGAAGTTCACGGCCATTGTCGCCATAGCGACCATTGAGCACATCGCTGACCCTATGGCCTTCCTGCGTTCTTGCAGAGAGAAGTTGATAGGCGGCGGTTGGCTTTACCTAGAGACACCCAATCTACAGGACGCCTTGCTGTCCATGTACGAGTGCAAGGCGTATGCCGACTTCTGGTTCAGGGAACCGCACATCACCTACTGGAAAGCCGAGACGTTGGGGGCAGTGGTAGCTGCCACAGGCTTTGAGGCCCGTGTGTTCTGGTATCCACGGTATGGGCTACACAATCATGTCAACTGGCTCCTCAATGGGAAGCCGATGCAGGACGTAAAGCAGGCCCGTGGCAGGCTTTCACCCGTGCCAAAGACAAATCCAGGAGCGGGCGCACTGAACCGCATCTGGGATCAGCTTGATGAGGAATACCGAGTCCAGATGGAGACGCTGTCTGTCGCCGATACACTGACCGTAATGGCTAGGAGGCGGGAGATTTGAGCGACGTTCCTTCTCTTCGCCATCTGATCGTAGAGGAAGACCTGAACAAAGAACTGTTCGGCATACGGGCCTTCCCTATGCGTGAACAGTACAGGAACCCTACCGACAACTGGGGCATGGACTTCGGCATGGACATGCCTCTGCCGTGGTTGAAGCAAGTCCATAATGCCTATGCCGGCAAACGATGCTTCATGCTAGGCACAGGCCCTTCTTTGAAGGCGCAATTAGATTTGTTGCCTAAGCTGGCAGGGGAGTTCACCTTCACCTGCAACCGCATGAAGCTCTGGGGAGAGTTGCCGTTCAAGCCCTTTGTGCATTGCATTACGGAGCCGAACCCAGTCATAGACTTCGGCCAGCGCATCAAGTCGCTTTATGACTTCCCAGGGGCCATGAACAAGGTGGCCTGTATCTGGTGGCCCGTGGTGGCTAAGGGCTGGTTGTGGATGCCCAAAGCTAGCGACGATATTCAGGTGCGATGGAACGGGACGTGGGGGTTGGGTGAGCACTTGCCGCCCGTACCTACGGCATGGGCGTCTCCATTGACCATCACGCAATTGGCCCTATGGATGGGGTTCTCCGAGGTCTACATGCTGGGGGTGGACACAACGCAGCAGGGGCAAGCGTGGGATGTAGACCAGGGGCGGACAGCGAAGCCTCGGAGCATCCGTTCCATCTTGGAATGCGCTGAACGGATGAACAGGGACATCAAGCGTAGTGGGCGGCAGTTCTGGGATTGCACACCAGGCGGGCGGCTGAATACAGAGGGGGCCATAGCCTACAAATCCCTGGGAGAGGTACTTCTATGACAGAAGCGTTTGCCTACGGTTTGGCCTTTGGGTTGACATTCGGCGGGCTTGCGGGGCTGGTTGTAGGGTCACTGGCAGAAGACGCCTTTGACTTCATCAAGTTCTGGGATAAGAGACGTTGATGGAACATCCCAATGCTGCCAATCTTGCCGCCCTGCACAACATAGCCAGTGGGCGCATCTTTATGCTTGGTACAGGGCCTTCGCTCCTCAAACAGCAGGACTTGCTGCCAAAGTTGCGCGACGAGGCCACTTTTGCCTGCAATAGTCTTCCCCGCTGGAAAGAGTGCCCTTTTGTCCCAACCTATTACGCCGTCACGGATATTTACGGGGCAGCCTTGCTCAAAAAATATATCTGGCCTAGCCTACAATGCCCAAAGTTCCACATTGGATGGGATACCGAGGAAAGCATACCTGAGTTCCAGTGGGTGCATAAGGCTCACGATAGCATCCAGGTCTTTTCACAGGGCTTTGTTGGGTTTGGTGAAAGCCTGCCACCTATCCCCACAGGACGCACGTCGCCGCTGACCATGTGCCAGCTTGCTGCGTGGATGGGCTACCGAGAGTTCTACTTCCTGGGTATAGAGCAAAGCGACCACGGGTATGTGTATAACCCAGAGGTGAGCTTGGGGCATTCAGGGCGTGGTTTCAATTATGGACAACGGTATCTGTTGGCGGTGCAGCGGTGCTTTGCACGGGCGCGACTGGACATAGAAGCTGCGGGGGCAAAAGTCTATGACTGTACGCCTGGTGGTTGGTTGAACAACACAGGCCAGGCAAAGCGCGGGGTAGGGCACAAGGCAGTGCTGGAATATAAGCCATTGGAAGAGGTGCTGAAATGAGTTTCTGGAAAGGCCAAAAGGTCACGGTCACAGGATGTTCGGGCCTGATGGGAGCGCCGCTCTGCAAGTTTCTTCTTGAAGAAGGGGCGCAACTCACAGGCTACGACATGGCCGGGGATGGAATGCTGGCTGAGTATGGGCTAGTGGGCCAGTTCCCGCTACAGGTGGAGGACATCCGAAACCGAGAGGCCCTATGGCAAGCGGTGCGGCGACGTGGATTTGTCTTCCATCTTGCAGCCGTGAGCGGGGTTGAGGCGTCTCGCCAGAATCCCAAGCGGGCCTGGACGGTGAATTGCTCTGGGACTGGCGTCGTGCTGGACGTGTGTAAATCGGCAGGGACGGATGGGGCTGTGGTGGTAGCATCCAGTAACCACGTCTATGGGTTCCAGGAGAAGATGCCTGTACCTGAGACGGCGCAGTTGAACCAGTTGGACACGTACTCTGCCACCAAGATCGCCGTGGACTATATGGCCCGCTCCTATGCCCACAACTACCGTCTCCCAACGGTTATCATGCGGAACACCAACTGCTTTGGGCCGCACGACCCGCACAGGGATCATATTGTAGGGGGAACGCTCTTCGGGCTTGCGCAGGGGCAACGGCCTGTCATTCGCGGGACTGGGAAAACCAGCAAATCCTATCTCCATGTGGCGGATGTGGTAAGGGCGTACATGGCGGCAGCTGAATGGGAGGCAGGCTCAGGACGGTGTGGGGAGGTCTTCAATGTCTCGGACAAGCCCATCACCGTGCTGGACTTTGTGACGCTCATGTGCAAAGCCACAGGGCATCTGGACATGACGCCTACCGTGTTGGGGCAGTCCAACGACCAGAGCAATGAGTGGCTGGACGATTCCAAGATAAGGACGGTGACGCCGTGGAAGCCACGCTACAGCCTAGAATCCGCAATACAGGAGACGTATCAGTGGGTGCTGGCCTCACTAGAGACGCTTACAAAGGAGAACGCCTCTTTGTCCTCGGCACAGGGCCTTCGCTCAAAGATTGCAACCTAAAGAAGCTAAAGGGCGAATACACCTTTGGCGTCAATGGCTTATGCGCATGGAAGAACGCGCCCAAGCTGACCTTCTACGGCCTGAGCGAGCACGGGTCATGGGAGCGATGGGCGACACTAGCACGGGATACCTTTAGCGGGGCTACGTTCATTGGGGCGAATCAGGGCCGCGCTCCGGTGAATGGGTGGTACATCGTGGACAGACGGTTCAGTTGGCCGTTGCATGGTGGATACTTCGGTGGACGGGATGCAGAGTTCCAGTGGGTGGCGATGTCGTACTCAGTGGTTTACGAGCTTTGCTTGCAAGCAGCTTTTTGGCTTGGTTTCCAGGAGGTCTATTTGTTGGGCTGCGACCATAAAGGCACGGAGCATGTGTACCAGGGCCACAACAAGTACCAGCCCGCACATCTGAGCACCCTTATCCCAGGGGTACAGACGTGCCTTGACGTTTACAGCCAAGCAGGGCGCAAATTGCTGGACTGCACCCCAGACTCGGGGATCGGTATCATACCGCATAAACCATTGGAGGCAGTGCTATGAACACCATCGCAATCATACCAGCTAGGGGTGGAAGCAAAGGCATTCCGCACAAGAACATCGTGCCCTGCGCTGGTAAGCCATTGCTGTCATGGACGATAGAAGCGGCGTTAGCAGCGCACAGCGTGAGTCAGGTGATCGTGTCTAGCGACGACAAGGATATTCTGGATTGCGCCGTGCGTTACGGGGCGCTGGCGTTCTTGCGCTCAGACGTGTTGGCGAAGGACGAAACGCCAACAGAGCCAGTGATGCAGGAGGTACTGCAAAGTCTAACGGAAGAACCTGGCACAGTCGTGCTCTTGCAGCCAACATCTCCTGTGCGTACAGGGCAGCAGATTGACGAGGCCGTGGCGGTGTTAGAGCGTGGTTATGCCTCTGTGTTGTCCGTAGTTCCAAGCCATGCCTTCCTTTGGAGGTGGCAACCTGGGAGTGCTGTAGCTGAGTACGACTACGCGCATCGGCCCCGGCGTCAAGAGTTCTCCCAGTTCCAAGAGAACGGGAGCATCTATGTGACCACGTATGCGCAATGGAAGCGTACAAGAAACAGAATTGGTGGGCGTATCGGGCTTTACATCATGCCTGAAGAATCAGCGCTCCAAATTGACACCCCACTAGACCTCTACTTGGTAGAGAAGATTTTGGAGCGGCAACATGGTCATGCTGGGGCAACGACTGGTAGCGCAGGATCAGCCTCCGTATCTGTGCGCGGAGATTGGTATCAATCATGACGGGAGCCTTGAACGTGCGCTTTGGCTCATAGACCAGGCGTCGCTTGCAGGCGCACATGCCGTCAAGTTTCAGAAGCGCACCCCTGAACTGGCTGTCCCGCGTTCCGAGTGGGATAAGCCTAAAGAGACACCCTGGGGCGAGATTATGCCCTACATTGAGTACAAACGGCGCATGGAGTTCGGACGGGCAGAGTATGACGCCATTGCCCAACGGTGCAAGGACGATGGGATTGATTGGTTCGCCTCCCCCTGGGACGAACCATCTGTGGAGTTCCTGGAACAGTACGAGCCAATCGCTTACAAGATAGGTTCCCCCTCTTTGACGGACAAACCGCTCATAGAGCGCATCATCAAGACGGGTAGGCCCATCATCCTCTCCACGGGCATGTCCACCATCTATGAGATAGGTCAGGCCGTTTGGTGGCTGCACGACCAGCAACGGCGACTGATTCTGCTTCACTGCACGTCCATCTATCCTTGCCCGCCGGACAAGATGAACCTGTCTATGCTCAGAACGCTAAGAGAAGCCTTCCCGCACGTCGTTATCGGATACTCTGGGCATGAACGTGGCACTGACCATGTGGCGGCGGAAGTGGCATTGGGGGCCTGTTTCCTGGAACGCCACTTCACCAAAGACAGGTTCGCTAAAGGCTCAGACCATGCAGCAAGTCTAGAGCCGTGGCAGTTCTGCGACCTTGCAGTGAAGGCTAACAGGACGTGGCTGGCGCTTGGCAATGGCGAGAAGCAGGTCTATGCTGAAGAACAAGCGAATGCTGCCAAGCTCAGGCGGTCACTGTTTCAGGAGGTGCATTGATGTCTCTCTCTAAGTTCACCTACGTTGAGTACGAGCCTGCGCCTGACCGCTTTGGCCGTACCCACACACATTTGTTACAGATTGGCGATGGTGTCAATAGCATCTATGACACGAACATAGAAAGCGTGGCGGAGGAACTTGCGGAGACCGTGGCCCGTTGCACAGAGGATAGGCATGAGGGGCATGGCTTCACACACTCAGACGCCGAGGTGGAAGAAGCCTATCGTACTGCCGTCATGCAACTGCTGACAAGGGACTACGACAAGGAGCAAGAGGAGATTGAGCGTGGCATACGGCGTCAGAAGAAATGGGGTGGGCCAGTGCCAGAGATGGTGCTTTTCCCCGATGCTGCCGACCCCAAGAAGTGGAATATCCTTGTGACAGACAAAGAGGGCAATGCCTTTGTCTATCCTGTGCGGAAGGAAGCGCAAGCCCTTTTGCATGAGGCATTACCAAGTCCTGACCAGGTGAGGGGTACGCACCCCACCAAGTCTGGGCTTGGATGGAAGGTTGACAGGCGGTTCAAGCCCCGTTATGATGGGCGGTGACTGAACCAATCAGTTTAGGCTAAAAGGACGTGCATCTCCGCACGTCCTTTTGCTTTAGCTCCCACTGATGATGATGAAAGGGGGCGACGATGCCCAACATCCTCGGTCTTGCTGCAATCTCTCTCACAGACGATGCAGCTGCTGGTTTCGCATCTGTCCCTACAGGCACAACGCAAGCTATCTTGAAGTGTGAGTCCAACAGCGTGCGCTTGGGTGATGCTACTTCTGTCCCAACTGCCTCTACAGGCTACCTGTGGAGCGTTGGTGAGACACTTGCTTTCGTTGGCAACGACTATGGCGACTTCCTCCGTAATCTCAACATCATCAACGCTACTGCCGGGAGCAACGGCGTAATCAAGGGCATCTTCTTCAATGGTTTTGACCGTGCGTAGGAGAATGATATGAAGGCTTCCGGTGGGGCCACCGTTTATGTAAACAACGGGGAAGACCTGCGTCTGTACGAGACCGGTAACGCAAACTACGTAGGGTTCAAAGCTCCTTCGCTTACCGCAGACAAAATCTGGACGTTGCCGACGGGTGACGGCACAGCCAACCAAGTCCTCGTAACCAACGGGAGCGCTGTCCTCTCTTGGGCGTCCTCTTCTACCACGGGCAACATGGCGGACGGCACTGCGGCGAACCCAGGGTTGCCGTTTGGTTCAGACCTGGACACAGGGTTCTACCTCATTGGCGCTAACTCGCTGGGGCTATCGTTGGGCGGAGTGGGAAGCGCGGTAGTAAACCTGGGAGCCACACAAACCCTCACCAACAAGACCCTCACCGCCCCAGCCATAAGCCAAGTGGTCTTCCCCGCCACACAAGACCCCTCGGCCGGGGCGAACACCCTGGACGACTACGAAGAGGGTTCCTGGACGCCTGTCATCCAGGGCGATTCTACCGCAGGGGCGCAGACGTACAGCGCCCAGGTCGGCAAGTACGTCAAGATTGGGCGACTTGTGACCTGCACCGCCTTCATAGCTATGACAGCCAAAGGCGGGACAACGGCGGGCAACATACAGGTAGGTGGACTCCCGTTTGCCCACGAAAACGTTACGTCCTCACGATCCTGTGCCGCTGGTTCCTACAGTGCCATAGATCTTTCGGCAGGCAAATCCGCCTTCTCTATAATTCTCGTTACCAACACATCCGTGTTGCTTTTGGTTGAGGACGGGGACAACGTAGCCAGTGCGCAGGTAGTCGCCGCTGCTATATCGGATACCACTAGCATCCACCTGTCCATCACCTACTTGGCTGCGGCCTAAAGGAGAGACATGGCAATCACAAAACGCACAGAAGTCGGGGCCATGACGGTGCTGCCCGACAGACAAATCCAGGTCAGGCTTGATACCATCCTAGAGGAGGACGGCAAAGAACTCAGCCGTACCTATTTTCGCTATGTGCTTGCGCCTGGGGACAATTTGACGGGGCAGCCTGCATCGGTGTCCAGCCTTGCTAAGATGGAATGGACAACGGCGGTTGTGAACGCTTACAAAGCGGCACTAGCAAAAATCAAGATAGGAGCTGGCTAGCCATGCAACAGCATCAGCCTATACAAATCCGCCCCACGGATGAAGAGATTCAAGCCTTCATCAACTCCAACCCTGCCGTGAAGCAGGCATTAGAGAACATCGTACTAACGCGCATGGTGCGTGAGCGCGACGCCGAGATCGCCCGTTTCAAAGACGGGGCGACGGCAATGGCCCCGATAGCCAACATGCCTAAAGAGGAGGTTGCCAATGCCTAAGCACAGTGAACACATGATGCCTGGGATGCCCAAGCACGAGGGCAACATGCCGCCCAAGAAGATGCCCAAGAAGCCCATGCCGATGAAGAAGGGCAAGTAGTTTGGCGACCACGACCTTGCAAGTGGCCCGTCGTGAGTTTGGCCGTCGTCTTGGCTATGGCGAAATCATGGGCAAGGACGGCGCGGCCTGGACGACTACCACGAACCTTGCAACGACAGCCGTCATTATCTCTACAAACCTGAGAGACTACGGTTTTGACGACTTGTTGGCTGCGGGCAGTGGTGATGACATCCTGCAAAACTTGTGGACGATCATCCTGGGGACAAACAACAACGGGACGGTAAGGCGTGTCAAGTCCTACGATGCTTCTGCGGGTGAAGCTACTGTAGCGGGCACAGTCCTTGCAGCCGAGTCTGGCAACACAGACTTTGAGTTTCATCGGTACTCGCCCACGTTGCTCCGTGAAGTCTTGAACTCTGCTGCACGGCGGGCTTTCCCCCTACTTCATCTTCCTGTGACCAGGACGCTTTTTACAGCAGGGAATCAGGTGCGTTACGAAGTCCCAGCGGCCATCATTGGCAAACCTGTACGCATCTACCTGGACACTGGGGTACTCTACACTTTTGCCAACAACATTCTATCCAACGCTGGGTTTGAGACTTATTCCAGCGGCTTCACGTCCTGGACTGCCGATGCGAATATCACGGTAGCCCAAGAGACAGCAACCACAACGCCTGTGAACTACGCCGTCTACCGCGATTATTCAGCGGCCAAGCTCACCAATGGCACGACTGGTACGAAGCGGGACTTTGAGCAGACCATCTCTAGCCCTGGTACGCATACGGGGCTAAGGGTGTCCTTCTCAGTTTGGGTGTACTGCTTGGAGGCGAACAGTATCACCACGCAGATTAGCAACGACTCAGGTGACACGATTGGGACAGCGGCTGGTGGGGGTGTACATGGCGGCACGGGCTGGGAACTCCTCACGCAGACGATGGACTACATCACGAGCAGCACGACGCTAAAACTTGGCGTGTCCTTCGTTGCAGGGGCCAGCACTGGGCTTGCGGTGTATGTGGATGAGGCAATCTGCGTGGTTGGGCCTACACAGGAACCTGAACTGCCCGGGGAACCATTGCTGAGTTGGGAATATGTCCCGCAGGTGCAAGGCACAACGCTCCGGTCAGAGGTGGTATTCCCTGGCACGTTGCCTGACAAATGCCGCCTTCGCTTTGAAGGCAAGGGGTTCCTGTCCACGCTCACGGCAGAGACGGACACCATAGAAATCGGGCCACCTCAGACGGATTTGCTCTACGCTTTTGCCAAACAAGAGCTTTACGAACGGCTCTTGCAAAATGCTCTAGACAACGACTCCAAGACCTACGAGCGGTTGCGTAAGCTGGCAGAGAATCAGATAGCAGACCTCTCGCGCATCTTTGCCATGCCGTCCCAGAGCCACAGACTACAAGTCCCTGATTGGAGTTACTAGATGCCAGGGGCCGGGCAGACACATCATGTCATGTTCAAGGATTCAAGCGGAGGCAACAAAACTGGCCTCCGCTTACTTGAAGATGAGGAGGGGAAACTGCTCTACGGCTGGGAGCTTGCGCCGGCGCTGGCCCCTGGCGTGGAGTCAAAGGACGTGCAGTACGGGCAGTACGATCCTTCCCAGGAGCTTGTGTGGTCGCAAGACGACTGGCAAGGCGGGGCGCTGCGCTTCTACTACAATCCGCGCGATCCCGCGAAGTACGCCGTAGCAGACGGAGTATGGGCGCTTTCCCCGAATGAGTTATCTACTGCGGGATATGCGGAACCGTTGACCTTTGGTGTGCTCAATGGCAGCTTTGAGATGGGTGACACCACGGGCTGGTCGCATTCTGGTCTGACTCTCACTGTCGTGACTACAGCACCCTACCGAGGTATCTACCATTTACAAGCTGCTAGTTTTGCGACATCGGATTACGCCTATAGTACGCTTGCAAATGGGACTCGCTGGGCTGGCGCAGTCGTTATGGTGCAGGCATTCGTGCGTGGCTCTGCTGCCGGAGGGACACTGCGAGTACAAATTGTTGAGACGGGTGGCGCTTCCACTCCAACAACTTCTGGAACAGGGGTAGTCCTTACCACAACCTATCAGCAAATCTCTGCTACCGTTACCCTACAATCAGACACTACCGGCATTGACATTCGTATACAGATGGAGGACGACGGCGGGAGTGCCCGCACGGTCTATATTGACGATGTGAATGCCTACGCTGGTGGAACAACGACGCCGCATAGTATTGCAACGCCTGTGAACCTCCGTCAGCTTGTACAGAACGGAAAACTTCTTCTAGCCACAGAGTCGGCAGTTTGGCTCTACACGGAAATTACCCACTACTGGGCATTGCAGAAGTATTTTGGGCAAGCCATTACGGGGGCGGAGGTTTTTGACGACCGCCTGTTTATCGGGCAGGGAGAGTCTACCGCTTACCAATACAGTGACGTGGCTGATCCTGCGACATGGACAGTCTCAACCATTGCCAGCACGGGGAAGAACGCCAATTACTTCGGGAAAACGTTGAATGCTAATGGGAACTGGGCGCTTGCCAAGACGCTGAACGATGATGATGTTCACTTGGCTACCGATCCTACAAATACAGGTTCTTGGGGATCCGCTATCAATGTGGGTAAGGACGATCATGGTGTAACCAACGTCTATAATCTTGGCGGGACTATCGCTGTAGGAAAACAGGATGGGTTCTACCAATTCTTGAGTCTTGACGGAAGCCAATTCGTCAATGTGTACCCAATGGATTCAGCCGTTAATTCACGGAATTTTCGGCGCGGCATTGTGTATGAGAACTTGTTTTGGACGGTTGTGAATGATACTGGTCTAAGTGTGTTCAATGGTGTTAGATGGCAGTCTATGAACTGGTTATTCAGGACGCCTGGTTTCAGTGAGTTTGGGAACTCTATCAAAGGCTTTGGGACTGACGGTGAGTGGCTTTACCTTGCACTGGAAGATAGCACTGCCCCAACAACTGACAAGACTTGCTATTTGTTGGCAGTGCAAAACCAAGAGAGTGCTTGGGTTTGCCATACAATCGCCTCATTTAAGGCCAGTGATGTCATTGACATGGTTATCTGGCGGGATGCTGCTGCCGCTGCTGCCGCCTTCAACCGCAGGTTTATCTATATTCATGGCAACGATGGATCGTCTGACATTTCCTACCGTTTTCCCTTGCCAGAGCGAAGCAATACTCCCAGGCGTTCCACCTATCCACTTCTCCCATTGACCAGCACATTCATTACATCTTATTGGGATGGAAATCGCCCACAAGTCCAAAAAGTGGCACATGACCTTGACTTAATCACCGAGGAATTGACGGCCAATGTATCCATTACTGTTGATTATCAGAAAGACAATGAAACTTCCTGGACTGCTATTAATGCCTCAGATGCAACATTCAACACTAGTCCTTATGAGACTATCGCTTTCACGGCTGGTACAACCTTCAGGCGTATCAGGCTGAGATTTACTTTCACGTCTAATGTCACGACCGCTACGGCTGTGCTAAAGGCTTTTGTGCTGCACATGCACTGGCGTCCAGACCGTCTCCAGCAGTGGTTACTAGTTGGTGCCATAGAAGACGGGCTGCGTGGCTTGCAGGGGGCTGCGCCTGCCTTGCCAGCCAAACAGATGCTTACTCAGTTGGCAA
>Ga0209514_10001127_pt1 | contig 49177 bp, 40 predicted proteins | sample Subgrocontami58m_FD_187452 | JGI IMG/M metagenome (GOLD analysis project Ga0209514, IMG submission 187452) | Subsurface groundwater microbial communities from S. Glens Falls, New York, USA - GMW37 contaminated, 5.8 m (SPAdes) (version 3) | ecosystem: Environmental > Aquatic > Deep subsurface >... | reverse complement strand
GCAGTGTAATTGCCTTGGGGAATAAGATTACGGGGAAGGCGTTTTTTGATGAGGACATTGAGTTGTTATCCATGCTGGCGGGGTACATAGGTATGGCGGTAGAGAATGCGTTCCTTTATCAGGAAGTAAATCTCAGGAGGATTCACAATGAAAATGTCCTGGAAAATATCCCCTACGGCATTATTGTTATTGACAGAGATTGTAAGGTTAACATTTTTAATAAAAGCGCCTCGCGGATGTTAACTATTTCTTCAGACGATGTGATAGGAAAGGATGTCAAGTATGTAGGGTCTCTCTTTGCGAACTACCTTTTGAGAACGCTTAAAGACAAAAAAACCTTCAAGAGAAGTGAGATTGTTCATCCTGTTACCCATTCTACGTACGATATCAGCACGTCGTTGATGTTGGACAATAACACAGAACTGGGCGCAATTATGATATTCTCCGATCTAAGTGACGTCAAGAAAATGGAAACGAAGATAAAAGATTTAGAAAATCTTGTAAATGGGTATTTAGTAAACGCAGAAAATACCATTCCTCCAGAGGTAACACAGGCTGTTACCAATTTATCAAAAAGCTGGTTTACCGACCGGAACCGGTTGAAAATGGAACAAAATACATTGAAGTAAGTGAAAATATTATTTGCCTGGCCATAATAAAAGTTCCTGAAACGAAAAGCCTCTGCATCAGAGGCGAGTGATATTCATATCAACAAAACGTATCTCCCGTTCCACCGATTAGCGGTACCTGTTGTCCGAAATTCTTAGTGTTAATATTTCCTTGTTTTTCAGGAGATTTTCTCATGCGAAACTGTCAAGGCATAGACCTCATGTTGTGGAATTCCTTTATGGGGAAGGCCTATTCCGTGAGCGACTGTTTTAAAGAAAACGGTATTGGGGTACTGGTCAGGGCATGCAAGGATGCGGGATTTGACATTATTGTTGAAGACCCGGCGGATATAGAATTTTATACTACGTTTACTAAAAACGATTTTGCGCCAAGATTGTCTGAACTCTCTGCGCATATTTTTGGCGGGGGTAATGGTGGAGATGCCGCGCCCTTGCGGAGGGAGTGGAACGAACTTCAGGACGGCCTTGCAAAAGTAATCAAAGAAAAGATGGGAAAATACATCGAAAATCTGGCGCAAAAGATACGCGAGAACAAGGTAAAAGTGCTTGGAATTAAGACATGGCTTGGCGATAGATTTACATACTCAGAGGCGCTTGCTAAAAGAGTCAAGGAATTATGCCCGGATACCCTAGTCGTTGCGGGGGGTCCGCAGGTTAATCAATTCAAAAGCCACGCGCTGGAAAGAAGTCCTTTCGATTTTTGTATAGATGTTGAGGGCGAAATAACGCTGATAAAAATCATTCAGATGACAAGAGAGATGTATGCACGTGGATGCACAAAGTCTGAGGTAATAAAAAAAATTACTGCATGCGCCGAGGCCGGTGAGATTTTTAATCTGATATATAGAGACGGTAACGGCAAAGCGAAAGAAACAGCCGTTAAGAGACTTCCTCTGAACTCAAAACCATCTCCCCTGTATGAAAAGGAAGACGGAAAAGTAAATATAGCTGTCATCAATGAATCTTCGGGATGTTATTACGGAAAGTGTAACTTTTGCACACATCCAAACATTACGGGTAAGTATCAGTCCCGCGACGTTGACTTAACTATTGAGGAAATCAGGAATACAATTACTGAGACGGGCGCCGGATTGTTCCGGTTTGCGGGTTCTGTCACACCGGTTACCCTGAGCAGGCGTATTGCCGATGCAATAATGGCAGAAGGCTTAAATATCGAGTATTCGATGTTTATTCGGGCCGAAAACAGGGCAAAGGAACGCATGAGTGGACTTGTCAATGCCTATGAAAAAATAATATGTTCCGGTCTTCGGGCTGTTTTCCTAGGCGCGGAGGTGGCTGATGATGAGATACTTTCAAAAACTATGAATAAGGGCAACTCCGTTGATGATATTTATTTTACCATTAAGGCTATACTGCAGGCATCCTACAACCAGAAGAAACATCTCGACGTTGGGGTAAGTTTCATTTATCCCTGTCCGATACCTCCCGGGTGCGGGTTAACGCATGAGCAGGTCTTAGAGAAAAACCTGAATTTTCTTTGCAGATTAAAAAATGAAGGGTACATGCCCAACTCGGTGCTGATAACCCCAGGTGCGCCCCTGCCTGCGACTGCCTGGCAATTGGAGCCGGAAAGTTTTTGCTTTGAAATACCGGAAAATTATGTTCAGACGCTTCTACGGTACGAATACGAATTGACGAAAGATCCAATCACGTGGCCGGAACTCAATATTTCCTTGCAGGGAATAAAATTTCTGGATATGCTCAGGATGGCTGGATTCATGGAAAAAAAAGTCAGAGAAATGGGATACACGGTGAACGTTTCTGATGAGCATTGCCTTGCAGCCAGGAGCGCTGGATTTGTAGGCCAGATGGGTTTGGAAGAATTCAAGATGAAGAGTGATTTGGCTTTATTAACGACAGATTACAGCTTTCTGAGGGACGTTTATCAAAAAATAAATGCGTATAGTCATCGGCTGGCGGAGAAAAACCTCTCTTCAATAAACTAAGACGTTTTAAGGGAGAAATCATTCAATGGCAACAAGACGAGTGGTGATTACCGGACTGGGGATACTGGCTCCGAATGGAAACGGGAAAGATGCGTATTGGGATGCGCTAGTCAACGGGATATCTGGCATAAAAAGGATCGCTTCGTTTGATCCGTCCCCTTTCAGCACACAAATTGCAGGCGAAGTGAAAGGTTTTGATCCTTCTGATTACCTTGATCCAAAATATATAAAAAGGACGGCAAGGTTCGTGCACTTTGGTATTGCGACATCAAAGATGGCAATAGCGGATGCAGACATCAATCTGAACAAAGAGAATAGAGACAGATGCGGCGTGTGTTTTGGCACTACAATTGGGGCAGAGAATGATATTTATGAGCAGCAGTACAGGAGATACCTGGAGTCTGGTCCTGCGGCGGTGCGTCGTCTTACTGCGCCTGAACTTACCCCTCATGTTGCGACAGGCTATATATGCTCGGAACTTAAAATCACCGGGCCCAATTCAACGATGTCTTCCGGATGCTCAACCGGTCTGGAGGTTGTGAACTGGGGTTTTAAGATGATTAAGAGGGGGGAGGTGGATATGGCGATTATCGGTTGCTCAGACACTCCCATTTTCCCCTTTCCTTTGTCTGCCTTATGTTCCCTGGGCATCCTTTCCAAAAGAAACGAAGCGCCCGAAAAGGCGTCGAGACCTTATGACAAAGATCGTGACGGCATGGTGCTCAGCGAGGGTGGGGCGTCAGTAATAATGGAGGAGTTGAATCACGCCCAGGATAGAGGCGCAAATATATATGCGGAAATCGCGTCGTATGCTTCTACCGCAGAGGGACAGGATGTGGTTCAGGCTGATGTTACCGGGAACGCTTTGGTTTCCGCATTGGAACAGGCGTTAATAGCTGGAAAAATCAGGCCGGAAGAAGTAGACTATATCTGCGCTCACGGGAACGCCATGCCTAGTTATGACGTGGCGGAGACAAATGCCTTTAAGGCATTTTTCGGGAATCATGCGTATGCGATTCCGGTAAGCTCCGTTAAGTCAATGACCGGCCAGTCATTTGCCGCAGGAGGCGGCTTTCAGGTAGTTGCGACAAGCCTGTGCCTGAAACATGGGTTTGTTACTCCCACCATTAATCTGGATACGCCTGACCCTTTATGCGACCTTGACTACGTTCCGCACCACGCCAGGCGTTTTTCGGTGGGTACAGCGTTGATAAACAGCCACAGTGTGGGGGGGACGCACGCCGTTTTGGTATTAAAGAAATATTCGTAGGAATACAGGGTATGTCCGTAAGTCATATAGGATTCATTTTTATAGCACTATTGCATGCCGGCCTGGGCATATTTGTGCTCTTAAGAGATCCGGCAAATGTTATTAACAGAAGATTTTGTATCTTTGAACAGGTATTTTCTGCATGGACGTTTTTCATTTTTTTTATCCTTCAGACAACGGAACCTGCGTTAGCGGCTTTTAGGCTGAGGTTGGTCTTCTGCGCTGCGGTGTTTATTCCCTCGACATTTTCCTTTTTTTCCTCCGTCTTTCCCGATCGCATAGAAACAACTATCAACAGGTACCTGTGCATGTTTTTCTTTGCCATAAGTTTTTTCCTGTCATTTTTTTCTCCTTATATTGTTACGTCCGTTTCTTTTGTGAACCAACTGCCTCAGGCCAGATACGGCTGGTTATTCCCGGTATTTTGTTTGTACTTTGTTACCTGTATGGGATATTCACTCTATATTCTTTATCGGAAGAGCATGCGGAATTACGGTATAAAGAGGATGCAGATTCAATACTTATACTTTGGGGTCGCAATATCCGTATTTTTGGGGGCCATCACAAACTTTCTTTTGCCAACGATAGGTATATGGCAGGTTGAGAGATTTGTTCCTCTCATGTCAATCCCCATTCCGCTTATGATAGCCTACGCCATTGTGAAGTACCATCTCATGGATATCAGCATAGTAATTAAGCGGAGCACGGTTTACGCCGTCCTGTCCATTTTCCTTAGTATTACCTATTTTGCCGTCGGACTGCTTATGAGTAGTGTGTTGCCTGTTTCCCAATATAAAGAGACGATTACCAATATGGTCTCCGCCATAGTAATGGTGCTGACCTTTGTGCCGGCGAGGGAGTTGATTCAACACATCATTGAAAAAACCTTATTTCACACCAAGTACAGTCATCCGAAAATATTGAGCGATTCCACGGCAATGTTTTCGTCTATCCAGGATTTGAACGGGTTGCTCCGGTATGCTATCCAGCATTTGTATGATTCTGTAGGTATTGATAAGATTTGTATCCTGCTGAATGATGAAAAAATCCAGCAGTACGGTCTGAAGGCGGCTATAAATTTTCCGTCAGACAATAAGGTGTTTCTTTCCAGTCACGATGCCATTGTTACCTGGCTCTACCAGAACAGAACGGTTCTTTCGAAAGATCAGTTGAACCGTTTCACGCATAATAAATCTGAGCGATTGTTAGAAGACACATTAACCGCGCTTGATGTGGATAGTTGTATTCCGGTCTTTCAGGCAAACAACCTCTTTGGCATAATTTTGCTGGGAAGGAAGATTGACAAAAGGGTGTTTACCCAGGAAGATATTCAGATGTTCCTTGCCTTCTCCGGTCAGTTAGCCATGGCTGCCAGGAATGCGTATCTCTATTTGGGATTGAAAGAAGCCAAGACCTACCGGGACAATATCCTGCAGAGCTTGAAAAACGGAGTTATTGTGGTGGATGTTCATGAGGAAGTGACCCTTATTAACAACGAGGCGAAGAGAATTCTTGGATTGAAAAAGACCGTTACGTCTGAAAAGGTGCTGAGGGGTCTTGGCAAAGATACTCACCAGCTCATAAGCAACACGGTCAGGAATAGCGCGGAATATTCCAACCTGGAGACCTTTGTTGACAGAAATGGAAAGAAAATTCCGTGTGGCGTGACTCTTACCAAACTCAGGACTGAAGACGGACAGGAACTCGGCGCCCTGATGATTTTGACAGACCTGACGGAGTTGAAATTGCTTCAGACTGAAAAGCAACACGCCGATCGCCTGGCGTATCTGGGCGTTCTTGCCGCCAACATTGCCCATGAAATAAAAAATCCATTGGTTGCCATAAACACGTATTTCCAGTTGCTTCCCCACAAGAAAAACGACCATGAGTTCCATAACGGATTTCAAAAAATCGCCCTGAAGGAAATCGGGAGAATTAACAGAATTATTGAAGATATGCTGAATCTGGCAAAGCCTTCTGAGCCTATGATGCTTCCCATAGATCCTTATAATATTATCCTGGATACCGTAAGCTTTCTGCGAGACACCGCCACAGAGAAAGGCGTTGAAATAGCCACGGCTTTAGGGGAGAAACGATGCGCGCTGATTGCAGATGAAGATAAGATCAAACAGGTGCTCTTGAATATTTTACAGAACAGTCTCGATGCGCTGCCAAGAAATGGGAGTATTAAAGTCAGCACAAGCTTTGTAGACAACCTTTCCGAGTTTAGAAGAATGGCAACGTTAAATCCCAACAACGTCTTTTTCTCATTTGACTCCCCCTTTTTGAGAGACCCCAACGACATTCAGTATTTTGTCATTAAAATTTCCGATAACGGCGCCGGTATCCCCACCGAAAAGATTTCACATATCTTTGAGCCGTTTTTTACCAATAAAGACAAGGGTACGGGGCTTGGACTGGCTATGGTGTATCGGATTATAAAGGATCACGAAGGCGGTATCTATATAGAAAGCCAGGAGGGCGTGGGAACGGATTTTTATATCTGCCTGCCTTTAAATCGTACGAAGACAATCGCTGCAGTGAACTTTCCACAGAAAACGGCAGAAATACCTTCCTCTTTCCGGTAATCCTGCAATCAGGTTTTTCTCCCTGATTGCAGGATGTCGGTTCGATAACTATTTGCTTTTCTTCCGCGACTTTGCTGGTCTTAGCTTGGTCTTCTTTTCCAGCGCCGCCAGTCTTCGTAAGGTGTTTGCCTCACTCTGTATATCCACGTACTTCTTGAGCAGATTAGACCAGGAGATGTAAGTAAATCCGTTGGGGTTCATGTGCGCCAGTCCCTTTCTGACCAGGAAGGCGTCATTTTCCCACATATACAGAAAATCTTTTTCTATCTTACTCGGGTTGCCGTCTTTTGCCCAGAATTCTCCGTAAAACCCTCCCAACAGGTCTGGATATTTCTCCGTTACAGGGGCGGGCGCCTTTGGCCTGTTCTCAGGCATGGGATAGAGCACCCCTTCCTCGTAAAGCGACTTGATGGTCGCGTAGGAATCGCTTACGTACTTGAAGATGGAATCCGATGCATTGTCCATTGAGTCCAGGTAATCACGAGAAAATCTTGGGGAGTGGCATTTTACACAGACTTCAATCCACGCCTCGCGCCGTGACATTAGTTCCTTGCTGTTCCTGATATAGTCGGATGGCTTGATGCCTTTGAAAACATTGTCGTAAAACAGCACGTCGCCTTCCCCCATGATGGCCTTTCTTACCATATTGTGTGAATATTGTCCCTTGTAGTACATGTGACACGACTGGCAGGTGGGAGAAATGTAATTGGCATCCTTTAATTGCTTCTTCCAGTCCCAGGTGTTTCCTTCAATAAAATAGATAGAGCCGTGTTTTGAATCCCGGTAATATTCTATATCAGGGTGGTCAGGGCCATTGTGGCAGGTTTGGCATGCCTCTGGCCTGCGTGACTCGGAGGCCTTGAAGGCGTGACGGGTATGGCAACTATCGCATTTGTGCTGGATGTTATGGCACATGGTCGCAACCCTGAACGATATTCTTGTCTACTGCCGCCCATACGTCCACATCCAGATTGGCGTCATAAGACTTCGCGTGGCTTTCCCTGCCGGGCTTCCAGTCGGGGATACCGTATTGCTTTTCAGATTCAAACTCTTCATACTCCTGCTTATGACAGGCGCCGCAGTGGGCAGAGCCGGGCATTACCAGATCCTTTTCGTGATCCAGCTTTTCCGCCCCCACCTTGCCATGACAATCAATACATCCCACACGGGTAAGTTTTTTACCGAGGTTTTTTTCTATCTCTGCCAGTTTTTCTTTCTGGTAATCCAGCAGTTTGTCTAAATTTGCATGACTGCTTTCCTCCCACGCCTTGACTAAGCCCGGATTTAATGCTTTGTGGCAGATTGTGCATTCGTCTGCATTGTAAACCCCCTTTGGTTCCGCAGGGGGCGAGTAGAAATAGTCCGGCGCCCAATATCTTTGTGTTGGGATCGGTTTCCAGAATTCTCCGTACGGTCCCACGCCCTTATCCAGCTTTTGAGCGTGTGATACACTGCCACAAATACCAACAATTGTTAACGCAGCAACAAATAATAAACCGCCTCTCATGGATAATTTTCCTCCAAAAAAGATATTATTAATACGTAATCGTGCCCGGAAAAAGTAAAGCCAACAGTAATATATTTATCAATTTTAAAGGGTTTTTCAAGCATATTTATAAACAGTAAACTTGCGCGAAGATTGATTGCATTCAGGGAGGAATCACCACAAACAGCCATTTGGAGCAGCACGGTGATTGCGACTACAACATTTTAAACCATAAATAAAATATTTTTTTTGACAGTTATGGAAAGTTTTATTAAATTGTTTATATGAAAACTCTCATATCAAACGATAAGAATTATTTTTACGAACTACTGAAAAAGAAATACCACACCTCAGAGGTAGTGCGCGCTCAAATAGCCGAGATTAAGGAGAAAACAAGGGAAAATGTGGCGAAAGAGCCATTGAAATCCTTTACGGTTAAGTTCAGAGGCCACGTGATAGACAGCTCTTTTGAAAAAACACTGAGAATTGTTTCCACGCGTCTTTTTAGCAAAGGGAAAATTGACGCCCTCCACACCTTTAAAGAACTCTCTTTCGTCGAAGCGAATATAACCGCTACGCAGACGGAGGTCGAGTCTCTTGTCCAGTACCTTATGAAACCCCATCTCGTTTTGCATTGTAAAAAGGGCATTGACAGGGACGCAAGTAATTTGCTGATTATAGATGAGCCTGAGCAAAAACAGCTTGAAAATTTTACGCCGGACTATGTGCATCGTAATTATGTTACCAACGCTGAGTCTTTTGAAAAATATACCGGAAGGCTTGATGATTATTTGATTTTTAACGGCTTGCCTTTAACAGCAGAGAAAATAGGGCGAGAGCTTCGGTTCAACAAAATTGAGACAAAAAACAGGGTTTTTACCACCACGGGGCTGAAGGAAGTTTATTTAAATCTCCAGTTTATTGACCTGATTCTTAAGTTAGACCTGGAACAACATTACTTGAAGCTGCGGGTTTTTAACCTCCAGGAAGATGACCTTAAAATGGTCGAGGAAAAGATTGAAAATCTCGGTTTCTTTGCGGAGGTATTTGATCATATAACATTGAAAGACAACCCGATGATATCCAATGAAGATTTATTCCTGGATTTAATGAGGGTTGAACATATTATTGAAAACAACAACTGGAAGTCCCTGCCGGCATACGCTGGATATATTTATTCTGCGGCAAACAGGCTGAATGGACAATTTAAACTGCTTGAGGAATACAACCTCTTTTTGACATATACAAGATGTATTGAAAAGTTTGCGGCGAAATTGACAAAAAAACTGTTTAAGCATAAATCTGATATCCACAGCGAACAGCATAATTTAACGGCAAATTATAATGAATTAAAGAAATTATCGCTGGTTTCGAATCATCCGATGTTGCAAAACGACTACCAGGAACTGCTTAATTCCTTTAGCAAATTATTGGCATACCTGGATTTTCTGACAATACGGGACGCGAAACCAGGCGAACCGAACATTCACCCGGACGTCGTTCCCTCCACGGAGGGGTCATCAAAGAAATTTACAGGGATACTCAAAAAATGTATCGAATCGGTTTTTTCCGTGACGATTGATATTTCAACAAAGCCGTTTATCCAGCGCGAACAAGGCTTAAAGACAGAAGAGGAAGGTGACCTGCAAAAGCTTATAAATAAATTTAATGAGAACCTGGAAAGACTGTCTCATTTGAAAACTGCCAAGGGCATGGATGCCTTCTTTGAGGCTAGGAAGTGTGTGCCGCAGTTAACAAATTTGTCCGACGTCCTCGATCAGTTAAAAGAATTGATTAAGAAAATAGAAACCAAGAAGGATGCCGATATAAAAGACCCTTTTAAAATTATTTTCGCTAAGTCAAATAAATTTGAAATGCTTTATCAGGACTTGTGCGACTTGGGGATATTTGAGACGCAAGAGGAACGGGAGTCCGTTTACAGCATACTGACAAATTTGCAAAAACTGCTTTTTGACAAGCCATTGAAGGAAAGCGCGTATCAGGAGATTATCCAGAAGATTTGCGCATTAGAAGAATTTGTTCTGAACAAGAATAAATCGTTCCTTGAAAAAAGCAGCAATGCCGACACGATTATATATAAATTAAGCCAGAATCCTGTTTTTAAAAACATGCTCGATATCAAAAATGGTATCCAAAGCATTCTCAGAAAGGAAGCGCAGAAAAACGAAGCATTTACCGGCGAAACTGATTTTTTTGCTTACACCGCTAAGGAGTTGGGCGATTTCTTGTGCCGTATTGAACAGGTGTATGAGAAATTAAAAGGCGCATGTTATTACAAAAATATATCAGAGTTTGAAGCTATAGAAAAAAAATTTGATCGTCTGATTGACGAGGTAAAAGATAACGAATATAAAATTTTGTCCCGTACCAGGAGTAATGAGAGAAGGGTAACGAAGGAACCGGATATTCATATCAACTACCTGAAGAGTTCTCAGGTAACGAGGAGAAATCTTGAGAAGGCCATTATCCTGTTGCAAAATCAGATTACACAAATGCACGGATTTGTTCTTTCAATAGAAGCCAATCTCCAGCGGCATTCATTTATCCATTCCGGGGTGGCTACCAGTGTGCTTTTTGATCAGATAACCTATTTACTGAGTAATATTGATGTGCGGTTGTTGGACATGACGAAATCGCTGGAGAATATGTTTGCTGAAAGCGTCAATACGATCTTCCATTATCAGGCAGGTGAGACATTTACCGAGCCGAATAAGGAAGATATTAACGGTCTCATGAAGAAAATTGAGAAAAGAACCATTGTCCGCCAATATCAAAACCAGGAAAACATCTCACCTGATTTACAATTAAGTTGACCATTTTTTTACCCCCTCACACCTGCTTCCGAGATAGTGTATTAAAATAAAAAATGATGACACAAAGCTCCGTGAATATCTCTTATGAAATACTTCCGTTAGTCAACCTGGCTGCGCCAAGGGTTCAGAGCCGCAGAAGCAGGCCAGAGAATGCCGCGACACCGGAGGTTGCTCTGCAGGATGCAGCAGACGCCAAAACCATTCTTGGTCACGCTGGTTTGGAGGGAAATCCGACCCTGAAAAATTTAATGGAGGCCAGCGAAAAGTATATGGTTGAGACGCAGTCTGTCCATTCTCCGTCTCAGTCTTCCGAGACGCAAAGCGTAGAACAACGGCAAAAAGGGAGTAGAAAACCGCACTATACACGCCTTTTGATAGGCGATGGTAGATTAATATTCCAGGCAGCTTGCTGCCTGCCTCTGAAAGTGATTGCCGCGAGTTCCGACGGAAATGTTGTTTCCGGAAGAGCGCTGTTCAGTAGCCACTCGGAGGAGGCTGGTGGAAAATTGGTCTATGAGTTTCAGGGCAAGGGCGCGGAGATGATCGTAGATGTAAAGCGCGGGGAAAGCACGAGGGCGCAACGTCTCATTTTCCGGGGAATTCCATAACGGCAAAAAAATTCCCCTGAGGATGGTTAATCTTCAGGGGAACTCTTGATGCTTCACAATGATCAGGTAAGTCTTAAATCCATTCTTCAGACAAGATGTTACCTTCCAACCCGACAACGACCTGTTTGATCGGAATCTTGCGGGAAGCCTTTTCCGCGCCGTCCTTGGCAATCTGCGCCAGACCAAAACAGCATGGAACCTGCATTATTATTACGGTCAGGGTGTTAATCTTTGCATCGTCAATCAATGCCTTTATCTTTTCAACATAAACTTCCTGATCCGAATCTAATTTAGGACAGGCAATGGCAATGCTCTTTCCTTTAAGATAGTCTTTGTGGAACTCGCCGAAGGCAAAAGCCGTGCAGTCTGCCGCCAACAAGATGTCTTTCCCCTGGAAATAAGGCGCCATGGGAGAAACAAGATGCATTTGTATCGGCCACTGTCTCAGTTGAGACGGGCGGTTTCCTGCGTCGCTACCTTCCTGATTTGTTTTTTCGCTAAAATCCATTGTTTTTGATCCTGGGCATCCACTCATTTTGTTACCTCCTGTAAAAATTTTTCTTCTAATCCTACAATAAATTTTTCATACTTTCTGGGCAGTTCGTCTCCCACGGAGGCGTCTGCTTCGTTACACCTGCGGAACATTTCTCCAACCTGAGCGACAGATAACTGGCGGTCAATCCACGGATACAGAATCTCATCTTCTTTCTTGATGTGCTGCGTCAGCAACTCCCGGTAAGCGAGAAGATGTTCTTTTATCTGGGCCTTATTGCCGTTTTCTGCGCCCTCAACAACCTGTCTGATATGACCCCTTCCGGTATCGTGGTCTTTATACATAACCTGGATAATCTCTGCCTTTTCATCAACATATTTAAACAGGATATCTTCTTCCTTCATGTGATGATACTTGTCGGCGTACGTGCGAATAAAATCCACACACTGCAAGATCAGGTTTTTATCTACCTTCAGACTGCTTTCGGTAAATTCAACAATCGAAGGGATTAACGCCAGAAGACGCTTGATGAGCACATGTTCGTCCACAAGTTTTTTAACGGGCGGCGAGTAGGTGATCTTCTTGGGGGCGGCTTTCTTGGTTAAATCAACCACGGGTTCAGAAATTTTCCTGTCCGGATAGATCGCCTTCTCTATTCTATACATCAAAGTGGCTTCTTTTTGGGGGTCAAGATTATGTATCCCAACGACGTCCTTGAGAAGGCAGCTTCCGGCAGAACAGGGGGCGCAGCCGATGTTGTATTCTTCCAGAACACGACCGACCTCCGGGTATGCTTTAATAAGGTCTTTTATTTCTTTATTTAATACTTTCTGCAACAATTACCTCCTTTTTAACACAGCATCTACACAATAAACTAAATTAAAATATAAGTAAGCTAAAATTATAGCCAATGAATGTATTTTGTGTCAAGCAAAGAAATCTAACGTTTCAGAAGATAATAAAGCTGTCCATAGGAGTTCAACTCACCCGCCTCATGCATGGCATGGTCGCCAATTCCAAAATACACGTCTGCCCTGGCGGGGGTTTGAATTGCGCTTCCTGTGTCCTGATCAAGAACAAAGAAGGATTTTTTACCCTTTCCTTTGCCCTGAAACCATCCCCATTTTTTCGCCTTTTTCGGTTCTATGACGGCAAATGCCAGCCCGCCTGCGGGGAAGACCTTTTTGTCTGTGGCGATGCTTCTCATGGGGGTTACCGGCACACCGATAGAACCGTAAGGTATTGCGTGATTTACTCTCTTGAAAAAGATAAAACGGTCGTTTTTCTTGAGATAGGAGTCTAATTCGTGGGGATGCTGTTCGAAATAACTCATCAGCGTGGAAAGGGTCAAGTCATCTTCCGGAATCTTTCCGTCCATCACCAGCAGGCGTCCCATGCTGGTGTATGTATGGCCGGAGTCGGCGTCGTAGCCTACATATACCTTTTCTCCGGAGGAAAGATTGATTTGCCCAGACCCCTGAACGTGGATGAGATATGCATCCAGTTTTGATTTCAGGTAGACGATTTCATTTCCCCTCAGCAGATTGCGTTCTTCAATTTCACGCCGCGTATAGTAGGGTTTTTTAAAGTCAGCGGGTTTTTTATAAAGCGGGTGATGAAATTCTCCGGTTGGTGTAAGGCTTCCATCGTAGATGGGCGTTCCATAACCGGTGAAGTGTACCTGGCCTTCATACGCCTTCCCGATGGCCTGAAAGACCCTGAAGTTTCCGACGATGAATTCGTTAAGTTCCTCAGCGCTGTTGCAGCGAAGGAATCCTTCGCGAAATATTTTTAATGAGTTTTCTAAATTTTGGTGTGAAAATCCCGCCATGCGAAAGCCGTGCGGGTTTGTTTTAACCCTCTTGAAATATCCCAGGCTGTAATCCATGGATCGTAACAAGGCGTCCCTGCTGAAGTCGTCTTCAAATTTGGGGAGCAGCTTGGGGTCGGTAATCTCCACCAGGGTATCCCCAGATTCCCTGGGGACGAGGAGAGGTTTTTTCTTAAACATGGCGCAGCCTGATTCCAGGATAACGGACAAAACTACAAACAACAGCAACCCTTTATAAAAACTATTTCTTGGTTTCATACGTGCGTTTTCCTTTTCAATAAAGACAGAGTCCATGTGATTTCAATGCCCTTGTGCCATTTTTGAGTGTGGAGAAATGACGCCAATACAGGCGGTATTTTATACCGCTTACGTTTGAGAATCAAAGAAAAAATTGAGGGGGGAAAAGACTTTCCGTCCAGGGGCGATAAAAATATTTTCATTGACAAGTATTAAGCGCCTCAAGTAGAATCTCCCCGACTTTCTAAAATAAAATCTGTTCTTTAAATCATCTATAAAATCAATTACAGGTAATTCTCCCATAAAGTCTGTTAGGGAGTAAAAGGGAATCCATATCTCGTTTGACTAAACGGGATGAGGAGCGGACCCGCCGCTGTAACCGGGAACGAACGTCACTATGCCACTGGAAAAACGTTTAAACAGTTAAAACTGCTTAAACGGCTTTCTGGGAAGGTGTGATCAGTAGGATGATCCGGGAGCCAGAAGACCTGCCTGTAATTGCTTCACGGAGTCTTCGATGGTAAAGAAGGTGAAGGTTATCATATCAATGTTTGTGGGGGCAGGTTTCAAACCCGCCCCTGCCGATACACATAGAAAACCCATATCTTCCATTTCGAGGATATGGGTTTTTTCGTTTTCAGAGAAAGGCGATTCAGTTGTCAAGAGCGAAAGTATTATTCACGGTAATCTTTTTCTTATTATTCTTTGCGTTTGAAAACGCTGCATACGCAATGCACATCACGGAGGGAATCTTACCCGCCAGGTGGGTGCTTACGTGGTTTGCCGTCTCAATGCCCTTTGTAGGGATTGGTATTTATCATGTCAAACAGAGGAAAAGACAGATGCCGGCTTATTTGCCGTTGGTGGGCATGCTGGGAGCGGCCGTATTCGTATTTTCCTGTTTTCCTATCCCGGTTATTGCATTAAATGGAATGGCCACGTCACATCCGTGCGGTACCGGCATGAGCGCGGTGTTACTGGGGCCGTTTGTCAGCGTGCTGGTAGCGGCTATCGCATTACTTATTCAGGCGCTATTTCTTGCGCATGGCGGACTGACTACGCTGGGCGGAAATATATTCTCCATGGGCATCCTGGGTTCGTTTTCTGGTTATTTTGCGTTTAAAATAGCGCAACGGTGCAGGCTGCGTTTGTTTTGGTGTGGGTTTCTGGCCGGTATGGTTTCTGATTTATTTACCTACCTGGGCACATCCATTGAGCTGGGACTACTCGTGATAGGCAAAGGCGGGTCATTCCCTAAGGCCGTTGCGGAAATCTTTGGGGTGTTTATGATGACCTCCCAGGGGGTGCTGTGTGTGGTCGAGGGGGTTGTTGTGGGATTTGTATTGGTCTTCGTTTATAAGCGCAGGCCGGGTATTTTACTGCAACTGGGAGTGATTAAAGATGACAAAAACCCTGCGCAGGTATAAGTTGCATATCTTGCGTGTTATTTTCACGGCATCCGTGCTGGTTTCTCCGGCATTATTTGCAGAAGGGCTGCCGGAAAAGATCGAAGATGCTCCTGCGCAAGCGAGTGAAAATGAGGCATGGACGGGCATTGACGTGAGTGTTGTGGGGAAATATGCGGCTAAATATGGCCGCCCGCCCCGCGACCCATATATCAACACCGATCAGGGTGACTTGCTCCTTTTTGTATTTACCGCAGCCGGGGTAATCGGCGGATTTATTATCGGATTCAACGCGCGTAAGATTTTTTACGAGAAAAACCAATGAACTTCTTCCACCATACCTTTTCAGATGCCTACGCCCGCAGAAATAACTGGCTGACGAAAATTGACGTCCGGATAAAGCTGGTCTACATCGTTTTGTTGCTTGCAATAAATTTGCTTGCAAAGGATATATTCATTCCGATGGTCTTCTTAGCAATATCTTTCGCCCTGCTTTTGTCGGTAAGGATTTCTTTTATGACAATACTCCGAAGCATGGTAATGCCTGTTTTTTTCGCCCTGTTTATCCTGCTTGTTAAAGGTCTGCACGAGGGTAAAACGGTATGGTTCTCTTTCTCGGTTGTGGGATATGATGTCGTTTTGAGAGAAGAGGGGCTACGGAGCGGGCTTCAAATCTGCAGCAAGGCGCTGGGTGGCGTCTCCCTGGTAATCCTGTTTTCTTTTACCACCACCATCAGTCGCTTATGCGCGGGTTTGCGGTGGTTTCGTGCGCCGAATACAGTCGTCGAATTACTGGCATTTATTTACCGGTATATCTTCCTGCTTTTGGACGAAGTGACCACGATGTGGATTGCGCAAAAGTCACGTCTGGGTCATACCACATGGAAAAAAATGATACAGTCGTTTGGCATGCTGGGGGGGATGCTTTTTATTCGGGCATTTGACAGGGCGGAACGCACCCATGAGGCCATGCATGCCAGAGGTTACGAAGGCGGCGGTATTTTAACGGCGGCATTACCCGCATGGAACAAAAAAGAGTATGTATGCCTTGCAGGAATAGCCTTAGTCACGTCGCTGATTATCTATACAGGGAACGTGCGGATATGGTGATAATTCAGGTCAGGGATATCCAGTACCGGTATCACGATGGAACGTACGCCTTGCGCGGAGTGTCTCTGGACGTCAGAAAGGGTGAATTGCTGGCTATTCTCGGCCCAAACGGGTCGGGAAAGACGACCCTGCTAAAACACCTGAACGGATTGCTCAAGCCGGCAAGCGGAGAAATCATACTGGACCGACAACCTGTGGCGCGATATGCGCCGAAAGAGGTATTTCAAAAAGTGGGCATGGTATTCCAGGACCCGAATGACCAGTTGTTTGCGCCGTCGGTGTGGGACGACGTTGCCTTTGGGCCTGTGAATCTCGGTCTCTCTCAGGATGAAACCGCTCACAGGGTGGATGAGGCATTGTCAATGGTTGGTATGTCGTCTCATGCAAGCAAGGCCGTGGACGCCTTGAGTTTTGGGCAAAAAAAACGGGTATGTATTGCCGGGGTGCTTGCGATGAGACCTGAAGTGCTTGTCCTGGATGAGCCTACCTGCGGTCTCGATCCGGCTGGTGTGACGTCCATTATGACGTTGCTGAGAGAATTGAACGACAAGCACGGCATAACGATTATCATGGCGACAAACACCGTGGATTTAGTGCCGGTTTACATGGATCGTCTGGCGATTATGTATCACGGCGGCATACTCAGAGTCGGCTTGCCAGAGGAGGTATTTTCAAACACCGAAGAAATAAAATACGCCTGCCTGGAGCTTCCCCAGATTGCCCAGTTAATGCAGGTTTTGAGGGATGAAAATAATTTGCCCATGGAAAACCTGCCTCTCACGGTTGGTGAGGCAAGGAAATATCTGGCGCAAAAACTCAATGGCAATCATTCGAAGACCGGCAATCACCATATTAGAACATCATAACCCAAACAGGTTAGAAGTGTAGCGCGGGTGGTTTATCCCCCGCCAAATGACGACCATAAGGGATCGGCGCTGCGAGTTTTTACCGAGGATGTAAGAATTTAACTCATAAGATGGCAAAGAAGTTTAACGCGGAGAGAATGAAAGGTTATGTTTAAAGGTCACGGCGGGAATATAGAGCATAGCACGGGCGTCCTTGACTTCAGCGCAAGTATTAATCCCCTTGGATATCCTGAAAACGTCCGAAAGGTGATATTCGAAAATTTCGACGACATTCTGCATTATCCCGAAATTGATTGCATCAGCTTAAAAAAATATATCGCACAAAAAATCGGACGTCACAGCGATGAAATTATTGTGGGAAACGGGTCAACTGAGTTGTTTTACTTAGTTCCCCGTGCATTAAAACCGGTAAAAGGGATTGTGTTTCAGCCCACCTTTAGCGAATTTGCCGAGGCATTGAAATGCAGTCATGCAAAGGTGATAAACAAAGTATTGGAGGAAGAAGAATTTCGCTTTGCCTGTCAGGAAGGCTGTTTTGATGACAAAGAAATAGGGATGGTTTTTTTGTGCAACCCCAACAATCCCATAGGTCAATTGGTTGAAAAGGCGGTTATATTGAGCATGGTAAGGCAGTATCCGCATATAACCTTTGTTATAGATGAGGCATTTATAGATTTTGTTGAAGAACCGGAGAAATACAGCGTTATCCGGGAGGCCGGTACGCTGCGGAATTTGGTTGTGGTTAGGTCGCTCACAAAGTTTTATGGATTTCCCGGTTTGAGAATAGGATACCTTGCCGCCCATGCGGATGTGGTCAAAAAAATGACGGAATACAAGGAGCCGTGGTCGGTAAATGCGCTGGCTCAACGTGCCGCCATGACTGCGCTGGATGATAAAGAGTTCATTGCCCGAAGCAGGGAATTTATGTTTCATGAACGACTCTGGTTGTTCCATGAATTATCCGGGGTTCACGGGTTGTCTCCTTACAAACCCACGGCGAATTATATCTTCATCAGAATCGCGGGAGAAGGCATGACTTCTCTTGCAATGCGCACACAACTCCTGGAGCGCGGTGTGGCCATTCGCGATTGTTCGAACTTTACCGGGCTGAATGACAGATATTTCCGTGTTGCCGTGAGAACAAGGGAAGAAAATACAATGCTTGTTAGCGCATTGAAAACATTGTTAACGAAACAAAGCCTCAGACCAATGGAAATACCTTAACTACAGCGGTATAGCGGGTGTAAAGATATACCTTTTCGAGTTCATGATCGGGTATAAATTTTACTTTGTAGCAAGGGGTTTTCCCCTGTGTCTCAGGGATTAACAATCAATAACATGAACAACTTCATGTTGCTGTGCCATTTGCTGCGCCATCAGGGCTAAAGCCCCGGTATGATGTATACCCACTAACCCCAGCCTTAAGGCTGGGGTTAGTGACGGTCTTATCTGTCTTGGGCTTCAGCCCTGACAGCGCCGGATCTTCAGGGTGTAGGACAACAAACCTGTTCAGATTATTTACTGTCATTCTTCTTCGCTGGCTGAACCGAAATGTTCTTCGTTCGTTCAATCAGATTGAACCGAAATATTTTGGTTCAGGCTGTAGGCCAGAACCGGCGCGCAATACGTCTGGTTATTGAAACTTATTTGTTATTTGGCGCTTATTCAATCTGTGTAAATCTGTTTCATCTGCGTAATCTGTGTTCTATTTTTGGTTGTGGCTCCGCCACGCTGTGTAATCTGCGAAATCTGTGGTTTCAGTAAACTTATGAAAAATAGCTCCATTATGATACAGGGTACGGGTTCCCACGTGGGCAAGAGCATTCTCGTCTGCGCCCTGTGCCGCATTTTGAAACAGGACGGTTACCGGGTTGCCCCTTTTAAAGCCCAGAACATGGCGTTAAACTCCTTCGTAACCAGAGACGGAAGGGAGATCGGACGGGCGCAGGTATCGCAGGCGGAGGCCGCAGGCATCGAGCCGACCGTGGAGATGAACCCCATACTCCTTAAACCCACCGGCGATTGCGGTTCTCAGGTAATTGTCATGGGCAAGCCCATAGGCAATATGACAGCCAGGGAGTATTATCAGAAAAAGAATCAATTCGTTTCGATTATCAAAGGCGCCTATGATACATTAAAAAGCCAGTTTGACATTATTATTATCGAGGGGGCTGGCAGCCCGGCTGAGATAAACCTGAAGGACGGCGATATCGTCAATATGGGCATGGCGGAGATGGCGTCTGCCCCGGTATTGCTGGTAACAGACATTGACCGTGGCGGCGCCTTTGCCTGGATTGTGGGAACATTAGAGTTGTTGACCACGAGCGAGAGAGACAGGGTAAAAGGCATTATATTTAACAAATTCCGGGGCGACAAAACCATATTAAAACCGGGGCTGGACATGCTCGAATCCCGCATCAACAAACCCGTTGTGGGTGTAATCCCTTATCTGCATTCTCTCGGTATTGATGACGAAGATTCCGTTTCGCTTGAGTTCCCCGACAGTAAGTACGCGGGACTTAGTGAGGCGGAGGAAATGGGTTTGAAGCCCGATCTTCATCCATCATCCTTCATCCCTCAGCCTTTTATTGATATTGTTGTAATCAAACTCCCCCGTATATCAAATTTTACTGATTTTAAAACATTTACCTACGAAAAAGACGTGAGTGTGAGGTTTGTTGATAATGCCGGAAATATGGGCAAACCCGACCTGCTCATTATTCCTGGCACAAAAAATACTATGGGAGACTTAACGTTTCTCAGGGAAAGGGGCATCTCTGGTGAAATCATAGCGCTGTCAAAACAGGGGACTATGATCATCGGTATTTGCGGTGGATACCAGATGTTGGGAAGGCAGATTAGCGACCCCCATCATGTCGAATCGCCGGAGGATGGTATCCGGGGATTGGGTTTGCTGGATACCGAAACTACCTTTGCCAGGGAAAAGCAGACCTATCAGGTAAAGGCGCGTATGCTCGAACATGATGGTTTGTTTTCTGTAAATGACGAACTCGCCGGCTATGAAATTCACATGGGAGAGACAACGCATAACGGCAGTAAATCCGCCAGGCCATTTGCAAGGATTACAGAACGGGCGGGAAAGATGGTGGACTTGCCTGATGGTTGTGTCTCCGCCGATGGCAATGTGGTGGGCACCTATATCCACGGTATTTTTGACAATGACGAATTCCGTTCAAAGCTGATTGAGTATCTGAGGCTGAAAAAAGGACTAAGGCCATCAAATGGATGCTATGCAGGTTTTAAGGCAATAAAAGAGCGTAAATATGATGAACTGGCCAATGTCGTTCGTGAAAATATAAATATGAATCTTGTATATTCTATGGTGCAATCAGGTTAGTCCTTTTAAGTCCCCCTTAATAAAGGGGGATTTAGGGGGTTGTGTTTTCCCATGATTATTCCCCGTTTTCACGAGGACAAGTTTACAACCCCCTTTGCCCCCTTTTCTAAGGGGGATTTTGAGTCGCAGGTGTTATGTGATTCGCACAAATGAAATGTATATTCCGATACAATAAATTTAAATACCTATGCACACTAAAAAAGCCGAGAGGCGTCTCCATGTCTTTGAAAGATACCTTACGGTATGGGTAATTATCTGCATCATTGCCGGGATAGGCTTGGGCAATGGCGCTCCGGGTGTTGCACGGTATCTGGACGGACTTGCAATTTACGTAAATGAAGCGCCGGTTGTTTCCATCCCTATTGCCGTGTGTCTTTTCTTTATGATGTATCCTATCATGGTGAAAATTGATTTTGCCGAAGTCATGAAGGCCGGCAAGTCGCTGAAACCGGTAGGACTAACGCTTTTTGCAAACTGGGCGATTAAACCGTTCACCATGTACGGCATTGCCTTGTTTTTTCTGGGATTTCTTTTTAAAGATTTCATTGGCGCGCACGCACACGATTTTGTAAAACTGCCGCTGGGCGCTGATTGGGACGTCGGGTCGAGGCATGGCGCAGGAATAGTCGTACTGCATCACAGCGGTAAGATGCTCCTTGTCCCCTTGTGGCGGAGTTATCTTGCGGGTTGTATCCTTCTGGGAGTTGCCCCCTGCACGGCCATGGTGCTTGTCTGGGGTTATCTTGCGCGGGGTAATGACGGGCATACCCTGGTGATGGTTGCGATAAACTCGCTCTCCATGCTTGTACTTTACGGGCTGCTTGGGGGATTTTTGCTGGGTATCGGGCGGATTCCTGTACCCTGGGAGGCGCTCGTTCTCTCGATTACGATGTATGTCGCGCTGCCCCTTGTTGCAGGATATTTTTCGAGAAAATGGCTTATTGGCCTGAAAGGCAAGGCATGGTTCGAAGAAAGATTCTTACGTTTCCTGACGCCGGTTTCGATTGTCGCCTTGCTGGTTACCCTGATACTCCTCTTTTCCTTCAAAGGAGAAATTATTCTGACAAAGCCCGTTACGATACTCTGGATAGCAATACCATTATTCATCCAGACGAATCTTATTTTCTGGATAACCTACGGTCTTGCCAGGGTATGGAAATTTACGTATGAAGATGCGGCGCCTTCCGCCATGATCGGCGCAAGTAATCACTTTGAGGTGGCAATTGCCACTTCCACCATGCTTTTTGGCCTTGCTTCGGGTTCATCACTTGCGACTGTGGTTGGCGTCTTGATTGAGGTGCCCACCATGTTGTTTCTGGTTTATATTTGTAAAAAGACGAGAAGCTGGTTTCCTTCGCACGGACTTCAAACAAAGGAGCACGTTATGTAGGTTTTAAGAGAGCGAACAAAAATTAAATTAATTGTTACAGGTGTCCCAATGTACCCATTGGGACGAAAAGGGAATCCCGACTCCAACCAATTTCTGACAATAATGAATACGTAATTCCTTGTGTCAGAGTGTCAGAAATGAGGAGCAAAGGGAACGGTACCGCCGCTGTAATTGGTGACGAACGTTGCAAAAGCCACTGAAGAGCCGTTTAAACGGTTTAAACTGATTAAACGGCTTTTCGGGAAGGCGCAACAAGTAGGACGATCCGAAAGTCAGAATACCTGCCTGTAACGTTTTGCCGAAAAACTTCTTCGTCGTAAAGGAGGTGAAGCGTGATGCCCATAGTGTAAAAGCCCGTTTCTTCTTAATGCGAAGGAACGGGCTTTTTTGTTGGATTATGTGCGCGTGGCGGGTAGGAGCCGCCTCCTGACGGCGACCCTCGCGCACAAAACCATGTAATACCACGCGGTCGCCAACAGGAGTTGGCGCCTACCCAGTATGTGGATTTATTGTTCAAATATCCAGGGAATCCCGTAAAAACGGGAGCTGCCCCGCAACTGTAACCGGCGACGAACACTGCAAGTACGCCACTGGAAAGCCGTTTAAACGGCTTTCCGGGAAGGCGCAGAAAGTAGGGAGACCCGGAAGCCAGGAGACCTGTGTGACGCTATTTTTGTGAATTCTTATTCCGAAGGGGAAGGAGAAAGCCCATGTATTTATTCCGTATTTTTTGTATGTGCCTTTTAATTTCAATTGCCTGTGGAAGAATTTCTTTATCTGCCGATTTATCACAGGAACACCTTGAACAGGTAAACGACAGGCTGAATTTTCTGGAAAAGAAGGTCGAAGATATAGACGAGTGTTATGTGAGGGTAAGCGATGTTCAGGAGGACGTAGAGATGATTAAAAGGAGTATGAGAGAAGGCGCCGCCGCCAGGGACGAGAAACCCGACGTCAGGGAGCGACTGGAAAAGCTGGAAGAAACCGTGCAGGATTTGACGGGTCGGGCTGCCCTTATGGACACGGCAGAAGAGATAAGAAAGATGACCGAGTACGTATGCCCCAATGGGCACGGGTTTGAGACCATGAGTGATGACGGGAAGTGTCGTATCTGTGGATTGAATTTAAAAGAGAGGACGCATTTCAAAAAGTTTAAATTTGCCAGACGTGAAAGCATCTCAGATAAAATTTCGACAGCCCTAGAGGAGGAATTTAAGAAGCGCATCCTCGTGGGCGCCAGTGGAACGGGTGTATTCCAGCAGATTTTGAATGACGGTAATGGCCGTCATTCTTCGGCAGAGGGTTCTTTGGACTTGCTGTTTATCGGTAAGCCGCTTACCTATATGACATTTTTTGTGGATTTGGAGGCCATAGGAGGAAATGGACCCGATGAATTTATCGGCAGTCTTTCCGGCCTGAATGATGATGCCGGCTCTTTCCAGGACAGTGACGGCGTTGACCGTGTGTCTGTGCGTGAAGCATGGCTGCAGACCGAACTCCTGAAACAGCATGTGCGGCTGGTGATAGGGAAGATTGATTTAACAAATTATTTTGATGGTAACGACGTGGCCAATGACGAAACAACCCAGTTTATCACCAGCGCATTTGTAAACAATAGCGCCATGGAGACCCCAAAAAATGGGCCTGGCGTGGCGTCCTTTTATGACACGAGAAAAGGCTTGTTCTTTGGACTGGGATTACAAAGCGCCGACAACTCCGGCTCGGACATTACGGATGGTTTGTACGGGATTGGAGAAGTTGGTCTGCGGTCACGCTATTTATTTGGTTTAGAGGGCACATACCGGCTATGGACAAAAATTAACGGCGGAAGGGATAATTACACAGGTTTAGGCATTAGTGTTGATCAACACCTTTCTGCCAAATTAATAGCCTTCGCGCGGTACGGTATCAATGAGACGGATGGCGCTGACGTGAAAAGCGCCTGGAGTGCGGGTCTCGAACTGCGACATCCTTTTCTCTCACGGGTGAATGACAGTACGGCCTTTGCCTTTGGTCATACAGAGTCGGTGGATGGCCGCGACGAGCAGGTAACCGAGGTATATTATAAATTTGCCTTTAATGACCACTTTGCCATCACCCCGCTATTTCAGGCGGTATTTGACCCGGTTGGTTTAGAAGGCAGTGATGTAGTAACCCTGGCCGGGGTAAGAACACAAATTGAATTCTAGTTTTACCGCAGATAGCCATAGAGATGCGAAGAGAAGCGATAAATGAGGACACGCATTTTCGCAGATATATGCAATGCTCTGTCGGGTGAAGCGGAACGCACCCAGCATAGTCTCAATATTCAGGAATTTTGGTAGGAGCCAACTCCCGTTGGTGACTGGGTGTATGTGCGCAGTCGTGCGCCGTCAATCGCCGTCGGGAGACGGTTACTACCAATACGCTTTAAAAGAATAATGGAAAGGGGGTGAGGGTCAAAGCTACTAAAGCCCAAGAGGGCTGACAGAAGATAACCCAGGGCGACAGCCCTGGGTACGAGGTAAATGAATATTTTAGCCCTGAAAGGGCGATACATGCATTGATTTAAGAAAGGAGAACGTGATGTTTAGGAAAATGGGACTATTAGCGATATGTGCAGTTGGCCTGGGGATACTATCACAGCAAGTGCACGCCGGGAATGAAGGAAAGGCTGTTGTACAACAAGGTTTTGATGCTCAATCCGTCGTCTATGTAACGAACCGCGATTCGAGCGATATCGCAGTTATTGACATGAGGACGAACAAGGTCATTGACCGTATTGAGTGCGGCGTCTGCTGCAATCCGCACATGACCATGGCAACCATGGATGGAAAGAGATTGCTCACGACAGGCACGCAGAAAAATTACGCCGTCATTGTTGACTTGCAAACACGGGAGGTTAAAAAAGTACGTTTAGGTATCGCCCCCGAGCATTTTGTCATATCACACGATGGAAGGTGGGCGTACATTGGCGACATGGAAGAGGGCGCCGTTTCAATCGTAGATATCGTGAATAGTAAAGAAGTAAACAGAATCCCTGGTTTTTACGAACCGCATGGTTTTTCTATATTACCCGACATGTCAAAGGTCTATGTGTCGAACCTCGGCGCCCATGAGATTGGGGTCATTGACGTAAAAAGCCAGAGGCTCATAAAGACCATCTATATTGGCAACACCCACATATTGGCGTCTTTGAATTTGGACAAAAGGCTTTCCGAGATAAACGGCATTGTAAATCCCACGTTGACCCCGGATGGAAGATATTTATATGCAGCCGACGGCGATTCTCATCAGGTAGCGGTGATTGACACCCGAACGGATAATGTCGTAAAAACCATCGCCGTAGGCCAAAACCCCTGGCGCGCCTATGTGTCGCCGGACGGGGCAAAAATACTCGTTCCCAACAATGGCGATCAAACGGTGTCGGTAATTGACGTGAAGACCAACAAGGTTATCACCACATTTCCGGGCGGCGAGGGCATGACGGGGATAAATTTTGTAAATGGAGGAAAAAAGGCGTATATCATCAGCCAGTCAGAAAGCGCCCTGTATGTGATTGACCTGGAGAGATACAAGGAATTAAAACGGATCAAGTTTGGCGAAGGATTAATGCTGGAGACCGCAACGACGACACCCGACGGGAAAACCGTCTATCTGGCGTGTTCTACCAATAATTCCGTTTACGTTATTGACGGCATGACAGACAGCTACACCCGAATCCCGGACGTGGGCCTTTCACCCTGGGCAGTGGAGATCATCGGTGGGAACAGCTATTGCCATTAATTGACCCTGTCGGACGAAAGACATTCGAAACCGGGCCAGATTACGCGGATGACGCGATAGTATCTTCTGGGAAATATTCTGACATTTCCGGCAAAAATATACGTGGAAAAATTCGAATGCCAAAATTCAAATGTTTGAATACTCAAAAGGCCGCGTAGTTTAATGTTCAGGAATTTCAATGTTTTTGGTAGGAGCCAACTCCTGTTGGCGATCGGGCGCATGTGCGCAGTCGTGCGCCGTTGGGAGACGGCTCCTGCCAAGACTTTTAAGAATATCACGTCGTTTGATTTTGCTTTGCGAAATCAAGCCGAAAATATTTCTCTAAATGTGTTTCGGATTTCGTCTCTTCCGACGCATTCGGGTTAGGTTTAATGACTTGATTGTATAGGGATTTTCGCTTTAACTAAGCGGGTTACAGGCTTGCATTGATTATTCCCCTCTTGGGAGGGGTAAGGGGTGGGTCCGTTTTCACGAGGACAAGGGTGGTGAAATCTCAATGAATATTTCACGAAGTTATCGCCTTACCCACCCCTTATATCCCCTCCCATGAGGGGACTTTCTAAGTTCAACGAATCCTCCTTGTCCCCATTTAACGGGGGACTGGGGGGATGTGAGGTGCAATCTGAACCCTGTGGTTTGAGCGAGCGATACCCGATTGAACAGTTACAATGCCCAGAAATATATAAACCCTCAGGTTCAAGTTGCAAACTTGAACCCGCGTGAGGAGGCACAAGAGGCACGAAGTCAGAGGCCAGAAGCAAGATGTGCAACGCACCGTGTATCGTGTCCTGCTTCTTGTATCCTTGGCGGGTTCAGATTGCAATCTGAACTATTAATTTTTCCTTGACGATAATAAACATAATGTTTATTATCATTCAGTGATAAAATCCTTCCGTTGCAGTGAGACACGAAAAATATTCCAGCGCGAATATTCACGAAAGTTTCCGCGTGATATTCAAATGCGTGCATTTGCGAAGCTCAATGCGATTGATGCAGCCATCCATCTTAAAGATTTGCACCTGCCACCATCAAACCGGTTTGAGGCGCTGAAGGGAGAACGTAAGGGACAGTATAGTATTCGAGTAAACGATCAATGGCGTATCTGTTTTGAGTGGCGTGACGGTAACGCAGAACAGGTCGAAATTGCCGATTACCATTAAGGAGTTAAATATGACCAAGCATCGTATTGCGCCCGTACACCCTGGGATATATCTGAAAGAATTGCTCGATGAATTAAAAATATCACAATACCGGCTCGCACAGGATTTGGGCGTACCCGCTATGAGGATCAATCATGTGATACATGGCAAACGTCCTGTAACTGCAGAGCTTGCCTTGCGTTTAGGGCGCTATTTTGGTCAAAGCCCTCGCTATTGGATGAACTTGCAAAGTCGGTATGATATGGACATTGCTGAAGATTTCTTATCCGAACAGGTAGCACGTGAAGTACGCCCCTTGACGGCAGCCTCGTAACTCCAAGCGGACATGACAAAGATGTGTGAGAGAAGGACGTATGCAGTCCTCAGGAATAGCAAAAATCAGATGAATGCAGAACTGATGCGGAATAAAAACCTGAGTGATAAGATACAAATTTGAAGATATGATATTTAATTTTTATGATGCGACCCCGTGTTTTTGTACGGAATGGACGATTGATGAAGATGTGGAAAAGGCTCGACACAAAAGAAATTACAATGTGTGACAAGAAGATGCGGCAACTTCTTAAATATATCGAGACTGTCGTGTTTGCCGTTTTATACAGACTGTATAATCATTGGTTTGTTCGTCAATATGAGCATTTAAAGGAGGTCCGAATGAGCATGACATGTGCAGGTCTGGGATTGTTGTTGGCGCTATTTATGTTTTGTGCTGGACAAGCAGGAGCACAACAGTCTGCAACGGTAGAAAAGGAACCAAAGACAAAGTTGGAATCCTTCCAAGCGAGGACAGGTGCCGTTGTAATTAAAGGTTACTCTCGCATCGGCAACGTTTCTGCTGTAGGAACTGTAGAGGTTACCGCTATGGAGTTCACAGACGCCGCTACGGGTAAAAAACAAACTGGTATAGCGATTGAGATTAAGGGCGGAAGACTCGAAAATACTGACATCTCGTTCATTGACTACGACGAAGTTGATTCTCTCATAAAAGGAATCGACTACATCTCGAAAGTTACCACAGAAGTTACCAAGCTTGGTCAATTTGAGGCTACGTACAAGACTAAGGGTTCTTTTAGGGCAACCACGTATAGCAGTAGCAGATCAGACTTGATAGATGCTGCGGTAAGTAGCGGTTACATAATGACAGCTACAGCATTTCTTTCACTTCAGCAGCTTGGTGAATTGCGGGCAATAATAGCGGAGGCCAAGCAGAAATTAGATTCGGTGAAATAGATGCCCAACAATGCGCTCCACCGGAGCGCCTTTTGCCTAATCAAAGGTGTTCTTTAATTAAGGATTTTTTAAAACATCGTGAGTGCCAACCCTGCGCAAAACATAGGCGTTCCATTCGATACGATAAGTAAAACGGTAGGATTTGGTTATGCGCCCTTCCCAAATGTCTCGCGGATCGTTCATCTTTTTTGTATTTAGAGAAGGATGTCCGGGGTTAGATAACAAAAGCTCTATTTGTTTATCTACCGCCGTTTGAATCTGCTTGGGTAGCTTTCTATAATCCCTGACAAATGGTTTTGAAAAGAAAATCTTCACGCCTTGGCCTTTTTAAGAGCTTTTATCGCGTCTTTCGCATTATCAAAAGGTCCCAGCACCTCGCCTTTTGCAATAGCCTCGTCTGCTTCCGCCTCTTTTTTCTGCCATTCCGGGGTGTAAAAATACGACTGATCCGGGTGGATAACCTTTACGGGTTTTATCACCAAGCCTTCTTTCTGGCTTTCTATTTCCAAGTAATCCCCGACTGAAACGTTAAATTTCTTACGAAGCTCTTGCGGTATGGTAATTTGATAATTTTGTTTGATCTTAACTAATGCCATCTTGATACTCCCCATGATTTTTTAAATTTACAAACTATTATTATTAAAATTTACTAATTTATAATATTTCTAAGTTAATAAATTGTCAAGTTAGTTTTCGGAATGCCTGGAAAAGGCTTGCAAGACTTCCTCTGCATGGCTTTTTACGTCTACCTTTGTGAAGATGTGGACGACCTTTCCCTGTTCATCAATCAGATACGTGTATCGTTTTGCTGCAAGAGCGCCCAAAATGCCGCCAGAGGCGCCGTAGGCGTGTGCTACTTCCTTTTTCTCATCACTCAGCAAAACAAAGGGTAGCCGCTGTTTCTCTTTGAATTTCCGATGGGACTCCGGCGAGTCAAAACTGACACCCAGAATAACAATTCCCGCCTCCTGCAAAGCGCTGTATCCATCACGAAAGCTGCATGCTTCCTTGGTGCATCCGGGGGTGTTATCCTTCGGATAAAAGTAGAGCACTACCTTTTTGCCCCGAAATTCAGCGAGTGTGCGCACCTTCCCGGTATCGTCTTTTACCCGAAAATCTGGCGCTGAATCACCTACTTTTACAGACATAGTATCTTCTCCTTTTACCATTCATAATACATTTTACTCTGCCGATGTTAATTGGTTTATGGTTTTTCTCATCTCATCTGCTTGTTTATGCCTTGGATTGAGCCGCAACGCCTCTTTGATATGGGCTAAGGCCTTTTCCTTGACATGGAAATGGTTCAGGTACAAAACGCCCAGACTGATGTGGACATCAACGTTTGTGGGGTCTAATTGACAAGACTCCAGCAGCTTGTTATATGCCTCGTCCATCTGCCCTTTTTTAAAGTACACAACGGCGATGTTGTAATGCGCAAGGGCGAAATTGCTTTGTATCTTTACGGCCTTTTCCACTTCCGACAACGCCTCGTCCAGCCTTCCCATGTCAATTAAGGCGCTGCCCAGGTTGTTGTGGGCGTCTGCATAATAGGGATTGACCTTTAACGCCTCGGCATATTCATTGACGGCCTCGTCCAGCAGACCCTTTCTCTTGTACAGAATGCCCAGGTTGTTGTGCGCCTCGGGGTACTGATTTCTTAACCGGACGGCCACTTTGAGTTCTTCTACCGCCGCGTCGCCAAGACCTTTCAGGGAATAGGCCGCGCCCAGGTTGCAATGCGCCTTGGGCTGGTCGTACCGTATTTTTATGGAATCTCTAAACGCCTGAATAGCCGCGTCATTCAGCCCTTTTTGGTAGTAAAAAAATCCCAGGTTGTTGTATATCCTGAAACTCGCAGGTGAACGGCGTATGGTCTCTGTGCTAAACGTGAATTCGTTTAACCATATCCTGTTCCTGCTCACCGTATTCCAGATAAATAAGGGGCAAACAACGGCGATTAATCCTACACGGAATATTTTGTATTTGCCGTAATCTGAAACCCGACGGGTTAATACCGAACCGAAAAGCATCGTGAATCCTATGCCGGGAATATAAAGGTACCGCTCGGCCATGATATTATTGATTGGGATGATATTTAATACGGGCAGGAGGGTGACAAAAAACCAGATGACCGAAAAAGTCCATATCCCCGAAAGGCGGCATTTTTTGACCAAAAGGATAGCCGTAATTATCAAGAGAATCGCGCTGATTATAAAAGCGACGTCAGCCGGAGAAAAGGTGAGGGGCGTAACATAGTCGGCGTTGAGAGGTGCTGGAATGAACAACAATTTAAGATAATAACCAACCACCTTTGTCATCATGATAAAATTCACGAAGACGCTGTCGCCGGGGTACGCAATCCATTCGCCGGGATTGTGGATCAGATAAAATCGTAAAAACAGGTAAAAACCGCCAACGACAAGGTATCCCGCATAATTTGTTATAAGGCGTCTTATTAAATGCCGGCGGTTTGGAATCGGGATTTTTTTCAGGATGAACTCGTAAGAGAGAATTAACAAGGGAAGCACAATTGCCGTTTCCTTCGACACCATGGCCAGGAGATACGCAAGCAGCGAAAGCGGGTACCGGATGACGAAAGACCGCTTGGTTGGATTTTGATGGTACGTAACAAACAGGATAAATGCCGCCAGCAGAAAGGTGGCGGACAAGAGGTCTTCCCGGTAACTAATGGCGTTTACCGCCTCAGAGAAAATGGGATGTAATGAAAACAACAGACAGGAAATGAAGGCCGTTGTCCGATTCCTGAAGAGGCAGTAGGCTGCAAAATAGACCAGGTACGCATTAATGGTGTGGATGATTATGTTTGTCAGATGATAACCCCACGGCTTCAACTGCCAGAGGGCGTAATCAACAAAATAGGAGAAGGTAACGACAGGCCGGTACGTCAGTTCGTTGGAAATTACAAAATATTTTTGGTTGAAAAATGCGGAAAGGTATCTCCACTCCCGGATGAAATGGTTGTTGGTTACGGTGAGATAATCGTCGTAAACAAAGGTATTTCCCAGGGAATTCAGGTAAATCAGAACGGGCAATGCCGTAATGAGTGAGAATAGTATAGAGCGAGTCGTCTTGTTCAACTTCCTTGAATTTCCTTTTCTGCGGGTTCAAGTTTGCAACTTGAACCTGAAAGTTTCTGTGTTTCTGGGCGTTGTGACTGTTCAATCGGGTATCGCTCGTTCAAACCAAAGGGTTCAGGTTACAAACCTGAACCCGCCAGATTGGTAGGAGCCGTCTCCCGACGGCGATTGACGGTGTACGACAGCGCATAAGCGCCCGATTGCCAACAGGAGTTGGCTCCTACCAAAAACATTGAAATTCCTGGACATTAAATGTAGGGGTAATTCATGAATTACCCCTACAGGTTGTGCACAAATATTGTTGGTTGGGATTTAGGCGCGAAACCCAACAAACTATGGCGGTTTATTTCACCTTGACCGTTATTTTCTTTTCCAAACTATTTACGGAGAAAGTAATCTTTGCCTTGCCCTTTTTGACGCCCGTAAGGGTAAATGTGGCCTCGCCGTTTTCGTCGGTACTAACACTTTCTTCTGAAACGGAGACCTTCTTCGCGCCGGATTTATCAACCTTTACCTTCACCGTTGCGCCTTCTGCCAGACAATCGCCTGCCCCTTTCACGGTGACAACGACGGCCTTACTCTTACCCACCTTAATCGCAGGCTTGGCCGGAGACACCGATATCGTCTTCGCCTCACATCCCACATTGGTGGCATACTTGAGGTCTCCGTTCGTCCAATCATAATAGCTGACGTGGGCCGCGCCCGAGTCATCTACCTCAATGGATGCATATTCGCCCACATCACCGGCGCTGTCCACGGTTGTCGTTGTCCATGTCCCGGAGATATTCGTTGCATACTTGAGGTCATAGTTGGTATTGTCGTAATAGGCGATATGCGCCTTATCTGACGTGTCAAGCGCTACGGATGCATCCCATCCCACATCTTCATTAGTGTCCACGGTTGTTGTTGCCCACGCGCCGGAGGCGTTCGTTGCGTACTTGAGGTCGGCATTCGTGTCGTCATAATAACTGATGCAGGCACTGCCAGACGCATCGAGCGCCAGGGAGGAATTAATGCCTATGTCTCCGTCGCTGTCCACCGTTGTCGTTACCCACGCACCAGAGGCATTGGTGGCGTGCTTGAGGTCTGCGTTGGTGCTGTCATAATAACCGATGTGCGCCTTGCCTGCTGTGTTAAGCGCGAGGGAGGCATATTTGCCAACGTCCCCATCGCTATCCACCGTCGCCGTTACCCACGAGCCGGAGGCGTTGGTGGCATACTTGAGGTCGCCATTCGCAACGTCGTAATAACTGATGTACGCTTTACCCGAGGCGTCAAGTTTTATGGAGGTATACTCGCCAACATCCCCGTCGCTGTCAATCGTTGTCGTTGCCCATGAGCCGGAGATATTGGTCGCATATCTGAGGTCGCCGTTCGTCATATCGTAATAACTGATGTGTACCTTGCCTGAGGTATCAACTGCTATGGAGGTATGCAAACCTGTCAAGCCGTCGCTGTCAACGGTTGTCGTTGTCCACGCGCCGGAGGCATTGGTGGCATATTTGAGGTCGCCGTTAATACCGTCATAGTAGCTGATGTGTGCCGCGCCTGAGGTATCCAGCGCAAGGGAGGAATACTCGCCTAAATCCCCGCCGCTGTCAACTATGGTTGTCGCCCATGAGCCGGATGCATTGGTGGCGTACCTGAGGTCTCCATTGCCCCAATCGTAGTAGCTGATGTGTAGCTTGTCCTGGGCGTCAACCGCCAGAGAAGTAAATAAACCCGTCAATCCATCACTATCAATGGTGGATGTCGTCCATGAGCCGGAGGTGTAAGCGGCATATTTGAGTGCCTCGTTGGTATCGTCAAAATAACCGATGTATACTGTGCCGGAGGTGTCAATCGCAATGGAGGTATAATAGCCCACTTCGCCATCGCTGTCTACGGTTGCCGTTACCCACGATTCAGAGGCATTGGAGGCATATTTGAGGTCGCCGTTAGTAGCATCAAAATAGCTGATGTTTGTCGCGCCTGAGGCGTCAATTGCAATGGAGGTATAATAGCCTACGTTGCCATCACTATCTACGGTTGTCGTTACCCACGAGCCGGACGCATTGGTGGCATACTTGAGGTCTTCGTTGGTAATGTCATGATAGCTGATGTGTATCTTGCCTGAGGTATCAAGCGCCAGGGATGTGTACCAGCCTACTGCTTCACTGCTGTCCACGGTTGTTGTTACCCACGAACCGGATGCATTGGTGGCGTATTTGAGGTCTCTGTTGGTAACATCATAATAACTGATGTGTAACTTGCCGGAGGCATCGAGCGCTATGGAGGTGTCCCAGCCGCCGTTGCTGTCCACCACCGTCGTCGCCCAAGAACCGGTTACATTCGTGGCATACTTGAGGTCTCCATTCGTATCATCGAAATAGCTGATGTGCACCTTGCCTGCGTTGTCAACCACAATGGATGGATATTCGCCCACTCCATACGATGAATCAATCGTCTCGTTGCGCCAGGCGCTGCCGTCGTAATATGCGTAGTAAAGATTTTTACCGCCATAGGCAAGATGGGGATTGCCGCTCGCGTCAACGGCGATTGCCCTTGAATAGAAGTCATGGAAATATTTTGGCGTTACGTCCACACGTTCTGTTTTCCACGTATCTGCGGGACAGTTTGTAACGGTCAAAATAAAAATAAAGCTGACAATGACTAAAAACAGGCTTGACAAGCGTTTCGTATTACTCATTCGTTTCCTCCTTTTTCAAACCAGGTTTTGGCGGCTAATTTAATGTTCAGGAATTTCAAAGTTTTTGGTAGGAGCCAACTCCTGTTGGCGATCGGGCGCTGTCGTGCACCGTTAATCGCCGTCGGGAGACGGCTCCTACCAATACGGTTTTTGAGAATATTACGCGTTTGATTTTGCTTTGCAAAAGACCAACTTAATTCATTTGTATAGGAATTTCATTTTATTTAAGCGGGTTTGCGGTAGGGCGGATTAAGCGATAGCGAATCCACCTTTCCCGGAAACATTATTGGTGGATTCGGCGTAAAAACCAACGCCTTAATCCACCCTACACATAACTTCATTGCAGGCAGGGGCAATCCATGAATTGTTCCTGCCTGGTTGAAATTTTTGAACATTAAATCATGCTGCCTGCTTGCAGCGTCTTTTCTTCTCCATATACCTGAACATCACGTGTCGGCAGGTTTCAAACCTGCCCCTGCGCTGGTCTACGCTGGTTCAGGCTTGTAGCCTGAACCAAAACGAGACGCTATCAGCCCGTCACCGTGTTCTTCCGTAAATTTCCGCGGTGAATTGCAGTAAAAATAGATACAGGAATCAGAATAACCATACTGGCAAGGGTAATAATCATGCCGATGGTAAATGACTTCGGTTCATAAACAAATTTTACGATATGTTCCCCCTTTCCCAAGAAGACGGAGCGCATAACATAGTTTGTCTTCAAAACCGTGCTCTTTTTTCCATCAATGTAAGCATTCCAGCCCGGATAATAGGCGTCGCCCAGGACGAGATACCCATCGTCTTGCAAGGTTGCCTTTATGGTAACTCTATTTGGCGAATATTCAAGAATTGTCGGGCTGGGTTCCTGCTGATAATTTTCGCTGCTTATATTCCTTGAGAAACCGGATGGTTCTTCCAGAATAACATATTTTAACGGATTAAATTCGGCGCCGGAGAGTTCCTTGAATATCGCATCTCTTCCCTGAATAGTTTTGGCATCATGGACGATAAAGGCGCGCGGCATAGCCTGTGTATTGTCAAAAAGGGCGTATTTTGAGTTGTGAAAGACCGGTTTGATAGCCGGATGGTTTATCTGTACGTTGGCGGGAAGGAGTAGGTATTTGAGATTCAGCAGATTTGTCAGCTTCGAAATTTGCCTGACCTCCATGACAATGTTTGGTGTATCTAAGGGCTTACCGTCTGAGAGGTTTATAAATTCACTATATTCCTTAATGACGTTTGCGTCGTATCCGCCGATATTGGAAATGTCATGCGCCATGCCCTGGTTTAACTCGAAATGACCGATAGTCGTGATGCGGGACGCTGCGGAATTGCCTTTAACGATGCTGGTCATTTCCTTGTCCCAAAAACATTGCCGGGAATCAAAGGTGACCATATATTGGTTTCCGAAAAACCAGAGGTCTCCGAATATCAGAGACAAAGTTAACGGGATTAAAATGTGTCTTTTTAACCTGCCGTTTATCCATAACCCAATAACAAGCAGGCTTAATATCATAAGGACTATGAATTTTGCGGCATTCTTTGTGGCGATAGCAAAGGTCGAGTGTAGGAACCCGACATCGTTCAAACTAGGCAATGTGGTGTATCGGTCGCCCAGTAAATAGATTTTGTTTATAATACCATGCCACGACCCGTAACCTGCCCCGAAGAGAAAGAAGGCTATAAGGAAGAGGCTTATCGCAGCGACTATGCTCATTGTGATATACAGAAAGGCGGGGCGCCTGTTCTTTTTTGAGCGAGGCAGGGAAGTGTTGTCTTTGACAATCATATTTTTCAGGCATTCAAAACCAAGCCCAGAAAGCACCGAAAGAGAAAAAGTCACGATGAATATGAATTTGGAATTTCCCCGAAACATGCTAAAGCCAGGCACAACGCTGTAGAGGACTTTAAAAAGAGGGGTGAACTTACCCAGCGCAAGGATTGCGGTGGCTAGGGCTATTATGAGGAATGTCTTCGTAAAGGTGTTTCTGTTGTAAAATGACGCAAGCGCACACAGCATCAAGGGAAGGATGCCCACATAGAGCGACATCTCCCAGAGGTAATACCTTCCCCAGTACGGCGTATGCAGTGAGTTTCCAAAGAATTCAGGCATGAAAAGGGTAATAAAATTTTCCGGCGCAAAGGAGAACTGCCCCACCCATTCATAAGAAAGGGCCTGCCGCGTGGAGTGTTTAATCATTTCGAACGCCGGCAATAATTGAATGGCGGCAAGCAAAACAGCCACGGTGTATATGATGAATATGCCCGAGGCCTGATACCCCACATATTTCCAATCCCTTGATTCCTGAATGATGCGGATGATAAAGTATGCGACGACGGCAATGGCGGTATAAAAAAAGTATTGAGGATGACCTGCCAATATGTTAAACGCGACGGCGACCCCTCCACAGAATGCATACAAAAAATTCCTGCTCCGGATAAAGCGCTCAGAAAACAGCAGAATCAGGGGCAGCCATATCATCGTACACAAATTGGGCAAATGACCCGGATAGATGTGAAATATCTGGGGCGCACAAAACATAAATATAACGGAAGAAACCATGCAACTTGATCGTGAAAGCCGCCCTGGATACAATTGCGGATTGCGGATTGCAGATTGCGGATTTAGCTCTAAAAATCTGAGATAGAGATAGGTGAACACGCCCGACAAAAAGACATGGAGGATGACGCTATAATTGATGGCTACATGAATTGGGAATATCAGATAAATCAGATTGAGCGGATAAAATAAGGCGGATTGCACCCCACCCACGAAGGGCGTTCCCCCGTAAATATACGGGTTCCAGAGTGGTAGTATCCCTTTCGCGATGGTGTTAAAGCCAAAGTATCTCCAATAGAATAGTTGGTGTCTGGTGTCCGTGTTCTGGTCGCTCAGGACGCTCGAACCGTCGGGGATAACAACGTTATAGAAGTACGCCAGGGTGAGGAGAAACAGGGTAAGTACGGCGAACCAGTCGTATTGAGACCAGGCATTGTTCCGGAACGTAACCGAGGTTGAAGTGGAGGGGGTGTTGTGGTCTTTTGTTTGTAACAAAGGTATTTTTTCCCAGGTGCTTGTTTGTGAGATTCTATGTTAAAATATTGAGCAAACCTATAATGTGTTTCAAAGACTAATTTGATGTTTAGGAATTTCAATGTTTTCGGTAGGAGCCAACTCCTGTTGGCGAACGGGCGCTTATGCGATGTTGTACACCGTCAATCGCCGTCGGGAGACGGCTCCTACCAATACGGGCGGGTTCAGGTTTGCAACCTGAACCTTGTAGTTTGAACAAACGATACCCAGTTGAATAGTCACAACGCCCAGAAATACATAAACCTCCAGGTTCAAGTTGCAAACTTGAACCCGCAACGTTGTGTTGTGGAACGAAGCGATTGCTTCGTTCGGGCGAAGTGGTACTTCGCTCTACATCAACAAAAAAGTCGCCAAAGGCCTATTTTGATGTTCAGGAATTTCAAAGCAACAGTAGGGCGACCCTTTAGGGTTGCCTTCCCTGGCTCGTGTTCGGACAGTTGCAAGGCTAAAGCCTTGCCCTACGTATTAAACAGACAGTAGTCGCCGAAGGCCTATTTTGTAACACTGATTTGATAATTTTCTAGTTTACCCTTTTGGTAAGCCATTTCAAACAAAAAAACCATGCAAAGCAGAATGTTCCATATCTTATTGTACCTGTGCATTGCAGCCATCGGCTGTTATGCGACTATTGCGCAGGTGATGTTAATCCGTGAATCCCTGAATATCTTCTATGGCAACGAACTGTGCCTGGGCATCGTCTTTGGCGCATGGTTCCTTGGCATAGCGACCGGCGCCTTTGCCGGAGCCAGGGCCGGGCATGCCTTTAAACACGTATTCACGGTTTTTGTGATTACGCTCATGGCGATGTGTTTCGTGTTGCCGGTACAAATTATTTGCATGCGTGGTGTGCGCGGCCTGTTAAGCGTGGGAACCGGTGAATACATCTCTATCCTCCCTCTCCTTCTTACGTCCATCGGACTCATCCTCCCTTTCAGTTTCATTATGGGTTTTATCTTTCCGTTCTCATCAAAGGTTGTGTGGGATGTTACCGCAACGCGGCGTAGCCGTAACCAAAAAACAATTGCGGATTTCAGGGTGCAGAATGCGGATTTATTGCCCGACTCCATACCAGAAATCCGCAATCAGGAACATGTGGTGAGCAAAGTCGTACCATCCGCAATCCGCAATAAGAGTAACAATGACCCTGCGGTAAACATTGGGTCCGTTTACATAGTCGAATCCATAGGCAGCCTTTTTGGCGGGGTTGTATTTTCATTTTTCCTCGTATCGAGATTTCATCCGTTTAAAATCATCACCCTGCTGAATGGAGGTTTGCTTGTCCTTTTGACCGGTCTCGTTTTTATTTTTTCCAGAAATAGTAAAACCTGCTCCCGCGAAAAAGGACAGGGAAAAGGCTCGGAAGGTGTTTTGTGCCTTATTTCCGCAGGCTTGGCGCTGGTTGTGATTGCGCTGTGGTTTTCACCAATTCCCGACCGGCTCGAGGTATCATCAGCAAAGATGCGGTGGAAGACACTGAATCCGCACACCGAACTGATGGCCTCGGCAGACTCAAAATACCAGCATATAGAGATAGGCAGACAGGCCGGACAATACAGCGTCTATCTCAACGGACAATACGCCTCCGCATTTCCCAATGAATACGAATACGCCCAGATTGCCCACCTTGCGATGACCCAGCATCCATCGCCCCGACACGTCCTGCTGATCGGTTCCGGATTGGGCGGCCTCATTTCTGAAATGCTTCTGCATCCCATTGAAACGCTGGATTACGTGGAACTGGACAAGGGACTCCTCCAAATTTCCGGCAAATATGTATCTCCCTCAGATAAACAGGCGCTATCCGACGGACGGGTAACGATAGTTCACCAGGATGGCCGTTACTATGTAAAAAACACGCCCAAAAGACAACACTACGACGTCATTCTGGTAAATACGCCTGACCCCTCAACGGCATTTCTCAACCGTTTCTATACCCTGGAATTTTTCCAGGAAACCCGGAGAGTTTTAAAGCCCGAAGGTGTTTTGATCGCTTCCGTTAGTTCGGCAGTTACCTATATCGGGAAGGAAGTCGGGAGTTACACCGGTTCTCTCTATCGCACCCTCCACGAGGCATTCCGCCACGTACTGGTAACGCCCGGTCAAACCAACTTCTACTTTGCCTGCAACACAGACGGAGTTGTCACTACGGGTGTAGAAACACTCATGGAACGATACCGAAAATCCCAGGTAAAATCGGATTACTTTACCGAACACCTCTTTTATACCCTGCTTCAGCCGGAGCAGGTTGCATTTATCGAAAAACAATTACGCGGGAGGAAAGACCTGCTTATCAACACCGATGCAAGGCCGGTCGCCTATTTTCTCAATCTCGTGTTGTGGGATTCCCTTACCGGCGGGCGTCTGCACGGGCTATTTCACGGACTGAAAGGAGTTGGGGTGCAATCGTTTCTCATCCCCATTTTGATTGCGCTTGCAGGGAGGATACTCTACGTAGTGATAAGACAGGCGAAACACGGGCGGGGGCGCAACGGGTATCCCGAAAAATTCAATCTTTTCAATGCCGGGCAGCTCAGGACAAACTGCCTCATCGCCATCGCCACAACGGGATTTAGCGGCATTGCCCTGGAAATTGTGCTGCTCTACGCCTTCCAGAACATTTACGGTTACATCTACGAAAGGATGGGCGTCATCATTGCCGTCTTTATGGTGGGACTTGCATCCGGGGGGTATCTTATGAATCACATCATTGAAAAAACCCGAAGTCCGAAATCCGAAATCCGAAATCACAGTTCGTTGTCCGCAGCCGTTTTCTCACGACGCTGGATAAAGCTGTTGATAGCCTTTGAAGGGACCATAGGCCTCTACGCCCTTATTGTGCCGTTTCTCATTCACGCGGTATCTTTTTATTCAGTTGCCGCGGAGGTTGGATTGACCTGTTTCATTGGTATTGCAGGGGTATTGACAGGGCTGGAATTCCCCCTGGTCAATAAGATATTCATGGGAGGCAGCGGAGATATGGCCACATCAGCAGGGATGACGTACAGCGCCGATCACATCGGCGCCATTTTGGGCGCGATACTGACCGGGGTGCTCTTTATACCGCTTCTTGGCGTTTTTGGCACGTGTTTGACCCTTACCGTACTCAATATATCGAGTTTAGTTCTGATAGTTTTTTCAATATTTTTGCATAAAAGAATGCGAGGAAGGAATGAACAATAACACGTCAAAGCCAGTTTCAATAAAAATAGGGAAGGAACTCAACATCTGTCCCCAATGCGGGTATGACGATGGTTTTCACACGTCATTTGTGCGGATAACAAAGGGCGCCTGCAAAATCATCCTTATCTGTCCAAGTTGCCACGCCAGATACGACCCTGACTGGAAAGCGGAGATACATGGTTCACCGCAGAGGGCGCGGAGAACTCGGAGGAAATATCAGTAGGTTGGGTGAAGCAAAGCTCTATGGGGTTGTCCAAAAAGATTTTTTTGATGGGTGCGCTGTCGCTTCACCCATCCTACCCGGCTTATTGTTGCATAATCTTTAATATTGGCAAGGCATAACGCTCAGCATAACCGGCGGCAATTGAGCGCAGCGGAATTGCCAGTCCGTGTTAATGCGGTTGTTAGATGCTCTCTTCAAAATAATCACTATCAACCTTTTTGACTGGATACAATGAAACCGTGGATACGCCAACATCATGCTCAATCATCAAACCGGTAAGTTGCTCACCGTCAATTAAAACGATCTTACTGCCGATCTGAGAGACATAACTCCGAGCATCATCAGTAAACCTGGAAGTAGTAATAAAGATGCCCTTGTTTGCCCTTTGAGCCTGAAGAGCGCCAGCAAACTGCATGACATCTGGACGTCCTACAGGATTGTTATCCCAACGCTTCGCCTGAACGTAAACAACATCAAGGCCAAGTTTATCCTCTTTTATGATTCCATCGATGCCTCCATCACCGCTCCTACCTATGGCCTTGCCAGCATCAGCACGCGAACCGCCGTAACCCATTTTAACAAGCAGTTCTACAACGACTCGTTCAAAAAAGGCCGGTGAGATTTTCTTTAGCTTGCCAAGTAATTCATCAGCTAATTCGTCACGGAGATTTTCATACGCAGATTCTAATGCCTCTGATGGAGTCGCTGTTGAAACATCAGATGTCCCCTTAGTCTCGACAACCTTATCGCCGCTTCTTGTTCCCTTGAGTTGTTGAAATTCAAGAAACTCAGGATATTGCTTGAGAAGTTTTACGTTGACGATCTTGGGCTGCTTTTTAAGAAGATCTCTTCCTCGGTCGGTGATTTGGTAAAATCCTCTGCGTGTTGCTTCGAGCAATCCAGCCTTTTTCATGTACGTCGATGCCCAACCGACTCGATTAAAGAACGTTGATTGAATACCGCTTGGGAGCATTTCCTTTAGGTCTTCATCGGTAAGGCCTAATTCCTTTGCCAGAGCTTCCACAGCCTCATTGGTTGATGTTTCCCCTCCTTTTCTCACCGCAAACTGAAGAAGCGGCAGCATCAAGCTCTGATAATCTGGAACGGCCATTTATTTATCTCCTTTGTGCTTCTAACATTAAGTGGATTGATCCGCATATTATGCGGAACACAGGTTTATTGTCCATAGAACATGCCTTTGATATGGCAAATACTATCGTGATAATTTCTTCAGTGGATTTTGCTCCGCCTTAATCCACCCTACTTGACGGGAAGGAGGTGCCATGCCCTACTTGGCTATTCCAAGCGAAATCAACGTTTAATGGCTGCTTTGTATATGTCCTCGATCACTTTAATCACTGAATCGTCGGAATTCGATTGGAGCAGGATCACCTCACCTGCCACATGAACGCGATAGAATCGAACAGCGCCAGGATCTTTAATCCCTTGTTCCAATGAGATTGAGTGAAATTTTCCCCCATCTGAAGGTATGGCATATTCCACCTCAATTTTCGAGATGTGGTCAACATTGATAAGTATTTCCTTGTTCTCATTAGGCCGCAATACGCGGATGAACATCTCTCCTCCTCCAGTCTGCAAGTGAAGTCACGCCAGCCGCATCCAAACCACACCCGCCTGTTAGTGAATTGGTGGTAATCGTTCGCCCGACCCTTCGACAGGCGCAGGATGCAACGCCGTGCATGGTGGTCGTTCGACTGAACTCACGCTAAAGGCTTGTCGAACCATCACGATGAAGTTTACCCTACTTGACTGGATTTATCTTATTGCCTAACAATGATTATACAGTCTGTATAAAACGGCAAACACAGAATTTTAGAAGTTGTCGTTTCTTCTTGTCACGTATTATAACTTATTTCGACCCAAGCATTTTTATTATATGCTTGGCTAAATATTCTTTAATTTCATTGTGTCTGGGCACTGGTTGTGATGTTTTTGTTTTAGGGTTTTGGTACCAATCGTGCTTTCCACCATGTCGGATTAAAATACACCCCATCTTTTCAATATGCTTTATTAAATCTCTTCTTTTCATGCAAGTTCAAGTTCAGCAACCTTACGTACGCATGGAACGCTACCACTTGTCAATTCTTTATAAATATCTTTTAAATTTTCTTTTAATTCTTCAAGTGATTCTCCCTGCGTCCGGTAGTCTGGATATTCTTCAAGATACCCTAGCCACATATTATCATCTTGCCAATATACATATTTTTTTCTTTTCATTGTACTTCTCCCATATTTTATCAAAACAACTTGACTAAACTGCTTTGCGCAAGATTGCGACCTTAATATATAAGGTTGGGTTGAGGAACGAAACCCAACCTGTAAGAATAATCGCCCAGAATGCCCAAGCCTCCTTTTCTTTCCCAGATAATTTGTGTGTTTTTAAGCGTTTATCAAAGGGGTTTTTTCGAAAGATAGATTCTTTTACCTGTGCCTTTTCTTGAATTTCTTTGTGTAATTTCTTGTAGTTTTTTATGAAGCGTGGCGTAACATTAATTTCCATACGGTCAGTCCATATCCACTAGTGAACGAATTCTTTTACATTTTCCCTTGCGATATGCGTGTAATCCCTCTTTTACCAAAGAATCAATCTCTTCAGCCTCTTTACCTTCTAAGTAATACGTGGGTACTGCCTTTGCGCATAATTTTTGATATTCACGAAGGGACAGAATAACAACTCCACCCTCTTTGTTAACGATACTTTGCGAAATAGAAATTTCCTTTTAGTTTTAAAATCTATTGTTTATCAAATATTTCTCTCTATATTCCATGCTGGTTCAATCTTGCCGATTGAACCAGCATGTGGGGGCAGGTTTCAAACCTGCCCCCACAGCCTTTTCCCTTGTGATATTTGCTTAAACCTTCTTTTACCACTTTTTCTTCTTAAAATAATACACCATAGCAGCGCCTACGCCGGCCATTACAAGCATAACCATCGGATACCCCCAGCGCCAGGAAAGCTCCGGTATGTACTTAAAATTCATTCCGTAAATGCCGGTAATTAAGGTCAGGGGCATAAATATGGTGGCAATCAAGGTGAGCACCTTTATAACGTTATTCAACTTGTTATTGATGTTCGAAAGATAGATTTCGAGCATTTCCGTAGCCATTTCCCGAAATGTTTCCAGGGTATCAATGATGTGGATTGTGTGGTCGTAAACATCCTTGAGGTAAATCCTGGTGGACTCCTTGATCAGCAAAGACTCCCCTCTCTCCAGCCTGCTGATTACCTCCCGCAGCGGCCATACCGACCTGCGTAATAAGATCAAATTCCTTTTCAGGTTATAGATGGTGTGCGCCATCTGAGGACTTGGATTGCTGACTAATTCATACTCCAACGATTCTATTTTTTCTCCCAGCGTTTCCATGATTGTGAAATAGTTGTCAACGATTGCATCGAGCAGGCAATATGCAAGATAATCAGCCCCCATCTTTCTCATACGTCCCTTGTTGGTTCTGATGCGCTCCCTGATTGCATGAAAAATATCAAACGCCTTTTCCTGGAATGAAATGACGTAGTTCGTCCCCAGGATTAAGCTGACCTGGTCAGTAACGATTTCTCCGTCATTGCCTTGAAATTGCAGCATTTTCAGCACAATATAATGATATTCCTCAAAATCCTCAATCTTGGGACGCTGATCGGTGTTCAGAATGTCCTCCACAATGAGTGGATGCAGCCCGAAACTTTCTCCGAGTTTTCCCAGTATCTCACCCTGGTGGATTCCGTCAATGTTTATCCACGCTACCGTAGGCCGGTTTTTATCCTTGAAGGGGAAACATTCTTCTATCGTCTTTACCTCTTGTTCGCGAAGGTGTGTTTCATCGTACTCCACGATGGTTATCTTTACCTCTTCGGTCTTTTTTTCTCCAATGTGGATAAGCGCACCCGGCGGGAGTCCTGCTTTTTTTGACCTTTTTTTGGAATATTTTGCCATATTGAGTGTCCTCTAAATGTCTTATTAATAGCATTAACCCGGAATAAAATCAAATACCAAAGGTATTATTCTGCCCCTGGTGTTTTAATTCAATTGTATAGGAATTTCAAAGTTGTGTTGTAGAACGAAGCGATTGCTTCGTTCGAGCGAAGTGGCGCTTCGCTCTACATCAACGAAAAAGTTGCCGAAGGCCAAATTTACATGCTTGAATGCTCAAAGTAACAGGCAATTTACACCGTGTTTCTACAAATGTGTTTCGGATTCCGTGCTTCGGATTTTGTCTTTTCCGACTCGGTTCGGGTTATGGGGATTTGACGACTTGCTTTTGTGTCCACCACCGTGCATTCCTTCAAACACCTCGTTATCTTGATTTTCGGTTGTTTTCCTGCCTCTTTTTGTGGTATATTCTTCATCAAAAATGGATTATTAGGGAAACTTTATTTGAAGGTTTTTTATGGAAATCAGGAAATTTAAAAAGATTCTCGTTGCTAACCGCAGTGAAATAGCGATACGCGTCTGCCGCGCGGCGCATGAACTGGGCATTAATACCGTGGCAATTTATTCCCACGAAGACCGCTTTGCGCTTCACCGATTTAAAGCGGATGAGGCGTATCAGATCGGTAAAGGCAACGAACCGGTTAAGGCGTATCTGGATATTGACGGCATCATTCAACTGGCCAAAGAGAAGGGGGTTGACGCCATACATCCCGGTTACGGGTTTCTCTCGGAGAATGCCAGATTTGCCCGCGCTTGCGGGCAGGCGGGCATAACCTTTGTCGGCCCACGTCCGGAAACCCTCCAGATGCTTGGCGATAAAATCTCTGCCAGAAAGATTGCCGGCGAGTCGCAGGTGCCGATACTTTTCGGTTCGGATCACCCCGTGAAGGGCCTGGACGAAGCGCGTGAGATTTGCGGTAAACTGGGATATCCGGTCATCATCAAGGCCGCCCACGGCGGCGGCGGACGCGGCATGCGGGTGGTTCGCAGCGAGCTGGAACTGGGACATCGTCTGAACGAGGCGCAGCGGGAATCTCTGACGGCGTTTGGTTCTGACGAGTGTTTTCTGGAAAAATACATCGAAAAGGCGCGCCACATTGAGGTGCAGATTCTCGGCGACAAGCACCATAACATTGTACACCTGTTTGAACGCGACTGCTCCCTCCAAAGACGTCACCAGAAGGTCGTTGAGATTGCCCCGGCGCAGAATCTTGAAAGAAGCATCAGACAGCGCATCTGTGACGCAGCCGTAAAAATCTGCAAATCCGTGGACTACGATAACGCCGGTACGGTTGAATTTCTCCTCGATACGGAAACCAATAAATATTATTTCATTGAAATCAACCCCAGAATCCAGGTTGAGCACACCGTCACCGAGACGATTACGGGGTTTGATCTGGTGAAGCGGCAGATACTCATCAGCGAGGGATTCCCCCTGCATTCGCCGGAAATCCGCATACCGAACCAGGAGGCAATTCAGATCAACAGCATTGCCTTCCAGTGCCGGATTACCACCGAAGACCCCACCAACAAGTTTATTCCTGACTACGGACGCATCCAGCATTACCGTTCCGCGGGCGGCATGGGTATCCGCCTTGACGCAGGTACTGCATTTTCTGGCGCGCTCGTTACTCCGTACTACGATTCCATGCTCGTGAAGGTCACGGCGTTCGGAACCTGCTTTGAAGAAACGGCGCGCCGTATGGACAGGGCGTTGCACGAGTTTCGTATCCGGGGCGTGAAAACCAATATCCCGTTCCTCATTAATCTGATCAACCACAAAGATTTTCTGAAAGGGAAATGCACCACGCGTTTTATTGACGAAAATCAGAGTCTCTATCAATTTCCACGCCGCAGGGATCGCGCCACCTGCATCGTACGCTATATGGGAGACGTCCTGGTGAACGGGCACCCGCTTATTAAGGAAATACCAAAGCCCCTCTGCCGCCGCAAAGCGCCCGTTCCGGCCATTGACCGTAAAATTCCAAGACCCAAAGGCACCCGCGACCTTCTCCTGGAGATGGGGCCTGATAAATTCGCGCAGCACATCATCAGGGAAAAAAGGCTGCTGCTGACGGACACGACTTTTCGCGACGCCCACCAGTCTTTGCTGGCCACCCGCATGAGAACGGTAGATATGCTGAACATAGCCGAGTCCTACTCCAGAAACCATGCCGATTTCTTTTCGCTTGAAATGTGGGGCGGCGCAACCTTCGATACCGCCATGAGATTTCTCACGGAGTGTCCGTGGGAACGCCTGCGCTCCATGCGAAAACTGGCGCCCAACATCCTTTTTCAGATGCTGCTCCGCGCATCTAACGGCGTGGGTTATACCAACTACCCGGACAACGTTGTCAAGGCGTTCATAAAACAGGCGGCGGAAAGCGGCATTGACGTGTTCCGTGTGTTTGACTCACTGAACTGGGTTACCAATATGAAAATTGCGATGGACGCCGTCCTGGAAACCAATGTCCTGTGTGAAGCTGCCATTTGTTACACGGGGGACATCCTGGACCCGAAACGCTCCAAGTATACCCTAGACTATTACGTAAAAATGGCAAAGGAACTGGAAGGCCACGGGGCGCATATCCTGGCGATTAAAGACATGGCCGGCCTGTTGAAGCCCTACGCCGCGTATAATCTGGTGAAAGCCTTGAAGTCTGAATTAAAAATTCCCATACACCTCCACAGTCATGACACGTCGGGCGGCCAGATTGCCACCCTCATCAAGGCTGCGGAAGCCGGCGTGGACATTGTGGACGCCGCGCTTGGTCCCCTTTCCGGCCTGACGTCACAGCCCAATCTCAACACCCTGGTGGAAATGCTGCGTTTCCATGAGCGCGATACGGGCATGGACTTCCGGGCGCTGGGGGTGCTTTCGGATTATTGGGAAGTGGTCAGGGAATACTATGCGCCGTTTGAATCCATTCAAAAATCAAGCACCGCCGAGGTGTACCACCATGAAATCCCCGGCGGACAGTTTACCAACCTTTTTCAACAGGCGCATTCAATGGGACTGGCGCACAGGTGGCATGAAATCACGGACGTCTATGCGGACGTTAATCATCTTTTCGGAGACATTGTGAAAGTCACTCCGTCTTCGAAGGTTGTCGGAGACATGACCCTGTTTCTGGTGACAAATAACCTCAATGCGCGGGACGTATTAACCGGCGGCAGGGACGTCTCCTTCCCCAACTCCGTCGTGGAATTTTTTGAAGGCCGTATCGGCCAGCCGACCGGAGGGTTCCCCAAAGACGTGCAGGCCAGAATACTGCGCGGGGCGTCTGCCTCCACGGAAAGGCCTGGCGCCAATCTGCCACCGGTAGACCTTGAAAAGGCCAAATCAAAGGTTGAAGAACGCATCTCCAGACCGATCACCAACGAAGAACTCATGTCCTACCTGATGTATCCGGACGTCTTCATTCAGTACGCCGAACACCGGAAGAAATATGACGACGTCTCCGTCATTCCCACGGATGTATTCTTCTACGGTCTGCCCATGAACGCAGAGGTTGCCATTGACATTGAAGAAGGAAAGACCCTGATTTTCAAGCTGGTAGCCATAAGCCCGGTAAATGCGGAGGGAAACTGCGTCGTCTTCTTTGAGATGAACGGGCAGCCGCGCGAGGTCGTGGTTGCAAACCGCAAGGTGGCCGCTTCTGTAATCAAACGCCCTCAGGCGGAAGAAGAAAACGTCAAACACGTAGGCGCGCCCATGCCGGGAATTATCGTGAACGTGAAGGTGGCGGCGGGTGATAAGGTTGCGAAAAACGATCCGCTGCTGATTATGGAGGCCATGAAGATGGAAGCGACCATTTACGCCGAACACGACGGCGAGATTGCCCAGGTGCTGGTCAAGGCAAAGGAATGTGTTGAGACGAAAGACCTCCTGATCGTCTACAAGTAATGACTGATATAAACGACAAGCTAAAAACCGCGTGGATCAGGCAATTGCACGAAGACTGGAAGGCGGCGAATTTCCTCTACTTTAACGATTCTCTGCGCCCCCCAAACTATGAACTGGCGTATTCGGGGGTGTCGCTGGGGAGCTGGAAAGGCGGTTGTCACAGGCGTCTCTCCATCAGTATTGCATTGATCAATACGTATGCCTGGGAATGCGTGCAAGAGGTTCTTTGTCATGAAATGGTGCACCAGTACGTGGAGGAGGTTTTAGGTGTCCGCGAAGAGCTTCCGCACGGAGAGGCATTCAAGAGGGTTTGCCGGGAAAAGGGCATTGATCCAACGGCTACGGGCGACCTTTATGCCTGGATGGAAAAGCGCAAAAACAGATTCACCGTGAATTCGGAAAACCACCAGATACTGGACAAGGTGCATAAACTGCTGGCGTTGGCCCAAAGCCCCAACGAACACGAGGCGCAAACCGCCATGTCCAAGGCTCATGAGTTGCTATTAAGACATAACCTGTCGCTCCTGGATACTCAAACGAAATGGAACTACGTTTATAAACACGTCGGTGAAATAGGGCGGAGAGACCCCGCAAAGTCCACAATCAGTGCGATACTGTGCAAATATTTTTTTGTAGAGGCGATATGGACGTTCGGGTATGACCAGCACAGAAACCAGCGCGGAAGGGTTTTGGAGATTTATGGGACGCCGGAAAATGTCGAGATGGCGGAATATGTGTATCATTATCTTCAAAACGTCTCGGAGCTTTTATGGACGGAGTACAAAGAGAAAAATAACATCAACGGGAACCG